>Ga0163152_10002994_pt1 | contig 22732 bp, 23 predicted proteins | sample OliLakLV19MP8IB2_FD_148635 | JGI IMG/M metagenome (GOLD analysis project Ga0163152, IMG submission 148635) | Freshwater microbial mat bacterial communities from Lake Vanda, McMurdo Dry Valleys, Antarctica - Oligotrophic Lake LV.19.MP8.IB-2 | ecosystem: Environmental > Aquatic > Freshwater >...
GTTGCACGTCGACGGTCACCTGGGGCGGGCCGAGCAGCACGAAGAAGTCGTTCTGCATGCGCAGGTAGAAGGGCGCTTGTTCGCGCGGCCGGTCCGGCTCGAGCAACGCCTGCAAATACGTCAGCGTGACTCGCAGGTTCCGGCGCGCGTCCGCGTCGGCGAGATCGGGCCAGAGCGCGGCGAGCACCCGCTCGCGGGCAACCGACCCGTGATGGGCGACGAACGCGAGGAGTTCCCGGACGCGCCGACGGCGCCAGTGGGGTGCGTCGACCAGCTTGTCGTGCATCGTCAGCGCGGTCGGTCCGAACAACGCGATTCCGACGACGGTCTCAGTCGTGGCGACGCGCAAGCCGCGCGTGAGCGGGTCACGGGCTGCGGGTGCGAGGAGCCCGGCGAGATCACGTGCTTCGACCGTGCGTCCCTGCGCGTCGAGGGCGTTCGCCAGCAAAGCGATCCAACGGCCGGGCGCGCTCGACGCGATCAACGGCGCGGGCGGCCAGTCATCGACGCCGGGGAGCGGCTGCCCGGCCCGCACCGCCATCAGGGCGCGCGCGACGGTGCGCCGGGCCGCATGCAGCGGGCCGAGCGGGGCGGCATCCCACACCTCGCGCATTTCGTCGGAAAGGACGTAGGCGACGACGAATGCCCACCGCAGCGATCGGCTCGCAGCGGGCAACGTGGGCGGACACTCGGCGAGGAACGCGTCGAGCGCGGCGCGCGCATCGTCGTCGTCGCCGGCCGCGACCGCGGTGGACGCGCGCGCGGCCGTCAGCATGCCGCGCAGATACGGCAGCGCGGTCGCGCCGAGCGCATCCTCCGCGAGCGCCTGCGCGCGCCGGGCCTGGTCGACGTTGCCTCGCCCCGCTTCGACGATCGCGGTCGCGACACCTCCCCAGAGCCGGTCGGTCCCGGACGCGCGTGCGAGGTCGGGCAGGGGCGGCAACTCGGCGGGGACGTCAGCGGGGCGACCGGCCTGCCATGTGGTGCAGGGGACGACGAGTTGATACGAGTAGGCGCCTCCCGCGCGCGCGACGCACGTTGTCGCCGCGTCGATCATCGCGTCCGGCTCGCCCAGGTGGAACGCGGTCATCATCGTCATGAAGTCGGCGACCGTGTGCCATTCCGGCGATACCGAGCCGTTCTCGACGCCGCCGAAGGCCTCGTACGCCTGAACGTCGTCACCACTCAGGTCGGCAAGCATCCCGCGGGCGAGGCGACACGTGCCGCGGACTGCGTCGTGACCCTCGGCTTCCAACGCGAATGCGCGTTGCAGCAACGGCATCACGCGCTCCTGTTCGCCGCGCGATCGCGCGACCCACGCCAACTCCGACGCCGCGGCGAGTTCGGTCACGACATCACCGCGTTCGCGGAACGCAAGCATTGCGGTCTCGAGGTCGTCGCGTGCGGCCTCGGAGAACGGATCCGCGATACGCGCGACCATTCCCGCCAACAGCCGCGCCTCGGGCTCGTCGGCCAGGTGGGACGGCAGTCGCTCGCGCATTGCCTCCAAGACATCGCGCGGTGCCACCCCGTATCCGCGGCGGCACAGCTCGCGGATGGCGCGCAACGTCGTATCGTCGTCGCCGCCGTTCCGAGCGAGGTCGAACGCCCGCTGGGTGTCCCCGAGTTCCAGCCAGTGCGCGGCGGCAATGCGACACACATGCCGCCGTTCATCCACCGACAGGACCTCGGACAACATGCGGTTCCACAGCCCGTGTACGGCGATGACGTCGTCGCCCACGGTGACGAGCGGCAGGCCGGCGAGCAGCTCGTCGAGCCCGACGTCGCCGACGACTGCAGCACAGACCGAACGGTCGCCACCGCCGATTGCCGCAAGCGCTGCGAGCGCGCGCCGCTGGTTCGTGTCGAGTGCGTCGAGCACCTCCTCTCGCGCGAACTCGTGGGCCGCGGCCGGACCAAATTTCACGGCCAGCGCCACCAGTGCGGGCCAGCCACCGAGCTCGTCGCCGACTGCGTGCGATCGGTCGAGGTCACCGGCCTCGGCGGTCGTGAGGCGAAGATCGTCGGCTCCGAGCTCGACCACGGCGCCGTGCGCCCGGCGCCGGGCGAGGCCGTCGACCGGCGTTCGCGACGCGACAACAAAATGCGTGGTTTCCGGCGCGCGGCTGAGCAGTGCCTGCAACAGTTGCGAGCCACCGGAGTCGGACTGAAGTTCGTGCGCGTCGTCGACAACAACACAGGTAGGAATTTCGGCTCGCGCCGCGAGCGCGCCGAGCAGGATCCCGACCGCCGACTCGGGGGCGGGCGGTTCGATCCCGAGGAGCGCCGCCAGGCGCGCCGTGAGCCGCGACGCCGTTGCATCGGCCGGGCCGCACGGGAGCCACAGGTCCATCCCCCGCGGCTCGGCGAGGTTGTCGGCAAAAGCCTGGGCGAGGAGCGTCGTCTTGCCGAACCCCGCGCCGGCGACGATCGCGACGACGCCGACGTCGAACCGGCGGCGCACGACATCGAGCAGACGCGGGCGGGCCATCGCACCTGACGGCAACGACGGTCCGAGCACCCGCGAATCGTAATGAGAGACCGCGTAACACGCACTGCCGCAGGCTGGATTGCGGGTGCTAGCCGGGTGCTAGCGGGCGAGCGGCGGTGTGTGATCCCAGGAGATTGGCGCCACCTGGGTCCAAACATCGCAGACACCGGCAGCTTGGGCCTCGCCGAGCGCGACGAAGGTGGCCGACGCGGTCGCGCAGAAACGGTGCTTCTCGTCGGTGACGACGGCGGTCGTGGCGATGGTCGACGAGTCGGCCGGATTCATCGGGGCGCGGGTTCGCGCCACACTGATGCGCGTGCCCAGAACCCCGAACTGTCCCGCCCCTTACGTGGTCGCCGGCATCGGCTACCTCGCGCCGTCGCGCACGTCCGGCGCGCCGTGACCGGCCGCGAGTGGGCCGCCTACGTCGAGCGCTTCCACGACGAGTCGCCCGGTGTCACCGAGTCCGTCCTCGGCCGCGCCCTCGACGCGGGCGGGATGAACCCCTACGCCTGGGTTGCCGACGGCCTGCGTTCCGAACGCGTGCTCGATGTCGGCTGCGGGAGCGGACCAATGCACGAGCACGTCGCGGGCTGGGTCGGCGTCGACGCGTCGCGGGCGGAGCTGCTCGCGGGCCGGGGGCGCGCGGTACCCGTGGTCGAGGCACGCGCCGAGGCCCTGCCGGTTCGGGATGGGTCGGTTCCCGCGGCGATGCTGGTCATGTCGCTCATGGTTGTCGACGATCCCGCGGCGGTGGTCGCCGAACTCGTGCGCGTCCTGGGCCCGTCGGGCGCGGTGTACGTCCTCCTACCGGCCGACCGGCCGCTGCGCGGCACGGACCGGGTCCGCTACGGAGCACTGCTCGCGGCGCTGGGCCGCACGAGGATGCCGTTTCCGCAGCCCGATGTCGTGCGAGATCCCTGTGCCGTGCTCGAAGCCGGCGGGTTCACCGTCATCGACGACGAGCGCCGCCGCTTCACGTTCCGGGTCGCGTGTACAGCAGATGGCGAGTCGTTCGTCGACAGCCTCTACCTGCCCGGCGTCTCGACCCGACGGGTCCGACTCGCCCGCGCCGTCGTGCGCGCGTGGGGCGTGTGCGACATCGGCATCCCGCTGCGCCGCCTGTTGGCCCGAACCGGCGATCGTCATGCCGCGCCGCCGCCTGTCGACGCGGCGCGGGCGAGCAGCCGTGCGGCGCAGTCGTCGCGAGCTTCAGTGGTAGTCGCATGACCCCGCGGCGCCGCAGCCACGCCATCGGCCACTCGAGTTCTCACGATTCGCTGAATTCGTCGCGGAGGGCCGCGCGGGCGCGAAGCTCCGGCGTACGGTTGGCTGGATCGACCCGGGCGAGCTCGAGGGAGCGCCAACCTTGATGAAGAGCCACGCGCAGGCTGCAGGCCCAGACGGCGATGCAGTCCGCATCGTTGATCGTGATTCGGAGGTCGCAACCCCAATGGGCAGGGTCCCGCTGTTGCGCGCCGAGGATGCGCCGTTGCTGGCGCGGCCGTTCTATGTCGACGGTGATCCTGGACCGATCGTCGCGGTGCTGGCGCACGTCCCCGAGCTCCTCGTGGTCGCGTTGCCGTTCTTCGGCCGGGTCCTCGGCGAGTCGGCCGTCGACGCGCGCACGAAGGAGATCGTCATCCTGCGGGCTTCGGCCGTCGCTCAGTGCCGCTACTGCGTCGACGCGCACACCCTGGTCGCGCTCGACGCGGGGCTGACTGCCGAAGAGGTTCGCGTTTTGCGGGACGACGCGCCGCTCGCGGGAGCCTTCGCCGAACGAGAACGCGCACTGGTGGCGTGGGTAGACGCGGTCGCCGGCGAGCGGGGGCCGGTGGCCGAGAGCACCGCCGTCGCACTGCGGTCGTGGTTCGCCGACCACGAAGTCGTGGAGCTCACCTTGCTTGCGGCGACGACGCTGCTCCTGAACCGGCTGTGTACGGCGCTCGAGCTGCCCTCGGTGGATGCCACGCTCGAACGGCTGCGGGACTGCGGGTTCGGGTCGTGACGTCGGTGATCGCCGACGCTGTGGCCGACGGCACACTGTCCGGCCGGGTGTGGTTCTACAGCAACTACCACTGCAATCTCGCGTGCACGTACTGCCTCACCGAATCGGCGCCCGAGGTCCCGAAACGGTTGCTCTCCGATGCAGCGATGCGGACTGCCGCAACCCAAGCGGCCGCGCTCGGGTTCACCGATCTCGGCATCACCGGCGGCGAGCCGTTCCTCGCGCCGGGCATCGTCGACACGCTCGACGCGTTGACCGACACACTGCCGACGCTCGTATTGTCGAACGGCACCCGGTTCACGGAGGCGCTCGTGCGACGGATGTCGCGCCTGGCCGGGCGGGACCTGGCGGTCCAGGTGTCGCTCGACTCGCCGGACCCCGAAATGAACGACGCCATGCGCGGACCCGAGAACTTTGCGCGGGTCGTCGACGCCATCCCCCGGTTGGTCGACGCCGGTGTCCGAGTCCGCATTGCGACCACCGCGACGGCGCTCGACCCCGACGCGGCGGCCCGCCTCTGTGAGCTGCACCGCGGCCTCGGCGTCGCCGACGCCGACCACGTCGTGCGGCCGATCGTCAGCCGCGGACGCGGGATCGACCACGACGACGCGGTCGGCGTCTCCCCCGAGAACCTGCCGCCGGAACTGACGATCACGGCCGACGGCGCGTTCTGGAGCCCGTTCGGTCCGACCGTGCGCAACGGCCGGCTCGACACCGATCTTCTCGTCACGCGAACGACGAACCCTCTCCGCATGCCGGCCGAGGAGTTGTTGGGTCTCGTGGCGGGTCGTCCGCCCGGCGGGGACACCACGATGAACATCAGGTGAGCGTGAGCACGCCGCACCCGGTCGGGTGCAATCGCCGGCGGGCACCACACAACGCACCGGAGGAGGTTGGTCGATGACCGAGACCGTGAGACCTACAGATGAGGTCGTTCCCGACCGGATCGGGCGGGTGATCCTCGGCGCGTTCCGCATCACGGTGGGCATGCTGTGGCTCGTCAACGCCGGTTGGAAACGCCCACCCGACTTTGGTGAGAACAGCGGCCGCGGTCTTTATGGGTTCACGACCGATGCGGTCGAACACGAGGTCTTCCCGCCGTTCGCGTGGCTCGTACGGGAGGCCGTGCTGCCGAACTTCCGCGCCTTCGGGTGGGGTGTGCTGATCGTCGAGGCCGCGCTCGGCGCGTTTTTGACCCTCGGTCTGCTCACGCGCTTGTGGGCGCTGGTCGGCGTCGGGCAAGCAATCGCGATCGCCCTGTCGGTGCTCAACGCGCCGGACGAGTGGCCGTGGTCGTACTACCTGATGGTCGCCGCCAACCTCGTGCTGTTCGCGATTGCGGCCGGACGTTACGTCGGCCTCGACGGCGTCCTGCGGCCCGTATGGGCGCAGCGCGACACGTGGTCCGCACGCATGGCGCTCCGATGGTCGTAACCCGTATCGGGCGCGCCGTCGTGGTGCTCGGTGCCGTCGCCGTCGCGTTCGGCGTCGCGGGCCTCGCCGCCGCCGACGGTTCCTTCACCGACCGGGCGGGATGGTTGGTCGGCCGGCCCTCGATCGAGCTGGCCCTCGCCGGCTTCAACCGCCTGGGAGCGATGTGCACATTGGCCCTCGGAGTGGTCGCGGTCGTCGCTGGTTGGCGCCGATCGGTGCTCGGGGTAGGCATCGCCGCCGCGGGCTTCGCGGTGATGGCGCTCCAGGTCGTCGTCCAGTGGGGGCGGGGCGCCAACGTGCTCGGCGGCCGCGGCTCGAACCTCTCCCTTTGGGGTGGTCTCGCAATCGGTCTGGCGACGCTCGCGTGGGCGATGCGCACCAACGCCGACGAGCGCGACCCCGCGTGACGAACGTCGCGGTGTCGCTCGAACCCGAAACACAACGAGGACTCCTCGGCATCGCGATCGCCGAAGACCGGGTCTTCGCCGCGTGGACACGACGCGCCGACGACCGGATCGTCGTCGCGCAGGTCGCACCCGGGAGGGAACGAGTGCTCCGGGAAGGCCCGCCGGCAGCAGATCTCGCCAACGGCGGCCACCTCGCGATCGACGACACGGGCCCTCGACGGATGGTCGAAGCATCGAGTTCGAGGTAGACGACGAGACATTCGACAAGCTTCGGACCGAGTTCGCCCAGTGGCGGGCCGAACTCGAGCCCTGAGCTACGCCTTCGTGGAGAATGGGAGCCGTGGACGATTTCGTGATCGCTCGCAATCCCGACGCCACGTCGTCGTTGCCGTTCCTGCTGCGCGTTCCTGTCGGCTCGCAGGCAATCGTGCTCAAGGCGCGAGACACGTGGCCGCGCACGGCCAAGGTCTACTGCCACCCGGCTGACACCTGGCCGTCGGACGCGGACGTGATCGAACGGGTACCGGTCCGTGAGTGCAGGCGACGCGGTCCTGCGATCGATCTCGTCTTGGCCCGCGCGCGAGAGAACCGGTCGCAGTTCGTGTTCGCGCAGGCCCGCGGGCGTGAGGTCGTGTTCTGGCAGAGCGCGCGGACTGCACGCCAGGCCCGCCCCAACGTCCGGGTGCCGACCCGGCGCGCGTCGGGCGAAGCACTCGTGATCGTCGTCGACAGTCACGAGCGGTACCCGTGGCGGTTCAGCCAACAACAATGCACGACCGAGCGGCGCGCGTTGCGGGCCGGCGACTACGGCGTCGAGGTCGACGGAACCGTCGTCGCTTCCGTCGAGCGCAAGAGTGTCGCCGATCTCGTCTCGACGCTCACGACCGGCAAGCTGCGCTACCTGCTTGCCGATCTCGCGACCGTGCCACGAGCGGCGGTCGTGGTCGAGGATCGTTACTCGTCGCTGTTCAAACTCCAGCACGCGCAGCCTTCGGTCGTTGTCGAGGGTCTCGCCGAAGCACAGGTCCGTTTCCCGTCGGTACCGATCGTGTTCTGCGAGAACCGACAGCTCGCGCAGGAGTGGACATACCGTTTCCTCGGCGCCGCGCTCGTACACGCCCGCGACGACCAGGCCGCGCGGCAGCGAGCCCTCGAACTGGTTGCCGCGCCCGTGCAGCCGGGCCCGACCACCGCCCAAGTGCGCGCCTGGGCGCGAGCCATGGGCATCTCAGTCCCCGACCGCGGCCGACTCCGCCCCGAAGTCTGGGACGCGTACCGAGCCGACCATCCGGAACTCTGACGGGCGCGATCGCGGAACGCGACGTGCTGCCGCGGCTTTTCGAAATCGCAACGCCGCCACCGAGCCGCCGCAGCAATACGGTCGGGAACGGTGGCCGGCGCAAGGTTGCCTCGTTCAGCGCGCCGGCCGCCCGGAGCTGTCGGGGCTTGTCGAAGACTCCGATGCTGAGAACTCGGTGGGATCCACACCCGGTAACAAGTTGGTGTTGACCACGCGCACGCTTCCGTGCTTGGGGTCGAGTTCGACCTCGGCGCCGTCTGGAATGTGGCGCGTCGCGCCGCGGACGCCGATGATCGCGGCGATGCCGAGCTCGCGTGCGACGATGGCGGCATGGCTGATCGCACCGCCCTCCTCGACGATCAACCCTGAAACGATTGGAAGCACCGCGTTGTACGCCGGGGTGGTGAAGGGCACGACGAGCACGTCGCCGGGTTCGAGGACCGCCAACGCGTCGGCGGGGTCGGCAGCGCCGCGATTCGAGACCCGCGGACCGCCGCAGCGACACCCAGCCTCCGACCTTCCCGACGTCTTCGAGGTCGATGCCGGCTTCGTTGACGAACGTCGCGAGGGAGGGTGGCTCGTCGACCGTCGTCGCCATGACTTGCAGTTCGCGGCGCAAGGCGGGCGCGTTGGCAAGGACCGCCGAGCGAAGGTGCTCGACAATCCACTCACGCGCCTGACGGTCGAGTTCGATGTGGCAGCCGCTCGGAAGGAACGGAAAACCGGTCTCTGAAGCATTGACCAAGTCGCGCCGGCCGATGCCCGTCAGGGCGCGGAGCCGCAGATCGAAGCGAAACTCGCGTCGGTAGTTCGCGACGAAGTCGAGGACTGTGCACACTTCCTTGCCGTCGTGCCGTCGCAAGCCGCGGCCGATCTGCTGGAGGAACACCGTGACCGATTCTGTCGGCCGCAAAAGCAGGATTGTGTCGACCTCGGGGATGTCGATGCCCTCGTTGAAGACATCGCGCGTGAAGATCGCGGCCAGCTCGCCACGAACGAGCCGGGCCACAAGCTCGTTGCGCATCGCCTCGGGCGTCTCGCCGGTCACCGCAACCGACGGCAAACCCCGCTCGTCGAAGTACCGAGCCATGTACTGCGCGTGCTCGACGGTTGCGCAGAACCCGAGCGCTCGCATGCGGCGGGGTTGGGCGACGATGCGGTGGAGCTGGCGCAGGATGAGTTGGGCACGAATGTCGTCGCCCGTATAGAGCGCGCCGAGATCGGATGCCTGGTAGCGCCCTGCTTCCCAGCGAACGCCCGACAGGTCGGCGGTGTCGGCCACCCCGAAGTACTGGAACGGGGCCAGGAGTTGGCGGTCGAGCGCATGCCAGAGACGCATGTCAAAGGCGGTGCGACCGTCGGTCCAACGTCGGATGTCGAGCCCGTCGGCTCGTTCCGGTGTTGCGGTGAGCGCGAGGAGAACGCGGGGTTGGAGGTGATCGAGCAGGCGCCGGTACGTAGACGCTTCCGAGTGGTGGAACTCGTCGACGATCACCACGTCGAACACGCTCGGGTCGAGCTTCGTGGGATCGTTCGCGTGCAGCGTCTGGATCGAAGCGAACACGTGGCGGCCGAGCTCCGGCCGATGGCCGCCGACGAAGAGCTCGCCAAACGATCCGTCGCTCAGCGCCTCGCGGAACGTGCGGCGCGACTGGCTGAGGATGCGCTCTCGATGCGCGACGAACAGAAGTGTGGGGTCTTTCCGGTACCCGTCGGCGCCACGACGAGATTGCGCCACGAATCGTGATTGCGCCGATCGGAGTCAAGCGCTTGGAGGATCTCCTCTTGGTAGGGCCACGGAGTGAACCTCAGCCCTGAGAGCTCGGTGTCCTCGTCGCGTGGGCCGTGTCCGAGCGCGACGTCGAGCCGGTCGGCATCGCGCGCCGGGTCGTACGGCTCGAAGTCGGACGATGCCCAGTAGGTGTCGAAAGCACTGCGGAACTTGTCAAACAGCGCAGGCGCAGCCGACCGAGAGAGCCGAACGTTCCACTCGCGCCCGTCGAGCAGTGCGGACCGAGTGACATTCGACGACCCGACGTATGCCGTCGAGAACCCGGTGCGCCGATGGAAGATCCATGCCTTCGCGTGGAGCCGGGTGGTGGCGGTGTCGTACGACACGCGTACGTCGACGCCAAGTTCGACGAGCCGATCCAGCGCGATGCGTTCGGTCGATCCGGTGTACGTGGTCGTGAGCAAACGGATCGGAACATCGTTGCGCCGGGCTTCCTCGAGTGCGTCGAACAACAGCCGGACGCCGTACCAGCGGACGAACGCGACGATGAGATCGATCCGGTCGGCGGACGCGATCTCCTTCTTCAACTCGGCGGCCAAGTGGGGCTCGCCACGGGCGTTGACCAAAAGGTCATGGGTTGACAACGGAATATCCGGCCGGCGCGGGAGACGGCGCGCCCCAAGCGCATCGACGCTCGGGATGCCGACCAGGAGACGAGGCGGAAGTTCGACCGCGTCGTCAGCGTGGCCGAAGACCGCCAGCAACTCGGCTACGACCTTGGCGCGCTCGGGCTCGTCAACCCCGGGGAGGTAACCGGCCAGTACCGCGCCGACATGGTCGGCCCAGCGGTGCGGTTGTTCGGCATCGTCGAGCGCCGTGAGCTCGGGATCGAGACCCACGACCGCGCGCGCCGATCGCCGCGTGAGCACCGCGTCATACAGACCAGGCTCCCCGCCCTCCGGCCGACTCACACGCCGAGGTTACGACGTCTCGACGGGGGCGACTTGCAACTCGTCGTCGGCGTTCAAGACGCACTCAGCGCGCTCGGAGGGACTCGAACCCCCAACCTTCTGGTCCGTAGCCAGATGCTCTATCCATTGAGCTACGAGCGCTTGGGCGAACCAGTGTAGGGCAACACCTCCCGCCGATCCCGTGCCGGCAGTGACCGTGCGGGCGGGGGGACGGCGGCTCTATCCTTCGGCGCGGATTGCTGCGCTTTGGAGTGGAGGCACGGAATGGACGAGCACCCGAACCCCGAGTTGATCATGCAGATCGGGATGGGTTTCTGGGCGTCGAAGACGCTCCTGTCGGCGGTCGAGCTCGAACTGTTTACGGTGCTCGGAAGCGAAAGCCGGAGCGCAGCCGAGATCGGCGACCGGCTCTCACTGCATCCGCGGTCGCGGTCGGACTTCCTCGATGCACTGGTGGCGCTCGGTTTCCTGACACGCACCGGCGTCGGCACCGACGCCCGCTACACGAACACGGCCGACACCGCGTTCTTCCTCGACAAGCGCCGGCCGGCCTACCTGGGCGGCATCTTCGAGATGGCCAACGAGCGCTTGTACCCGTTCTGGGCCAACCTCACCAAAGCGCTGCGCACCGGCGAGCCCCAGAACGAAGCCGCCGTCGGCGACGACTGTTCGCCACGCTCTATGCCGACGAGGAACGGCTCGAACTGTTCCTGCGGGCCATGCAAGGCATCCAAACGGGACCGTTTATGGCGCTCGTCGAAGCCATCGACCTGTCGAGTGCGAAGGTGCTCTGCGACGTCGGCGGCGCCAACGGGATCTTCTCCGCCATTGCCGTGCAGCACTACCCCGAACTGCGGGCGATCTCGTTCGACCTGCCGCCGGTTGTCCCCGTCGCGGAGCGGAACCTGAAAACGCTCGGGGTCGACGACCGAGTCACGGTGGTCGCGGGCGACTTCTTCACCGACGACCTGCCGACGGCCGACGTGATCACGATGGGCAACATCTTGCACGACTGGGACGAGGGCGAGAAGCGAATGCTGATCGGGAAGGCCTACGCGGCGTTGCCCGACGGCGGCCGGTTCATCGCGATCGAGAATGTGATCGACAATGACCGGCGCGCCAACGCGTTCGGATTACTCATGTCGCTCAACATGCTCATCGAGACGCCGGGCGGGTTCGACTACACGGCATCGCAGTTCGACGCCTGGTGTCGCGCCGCGGGCTTCACGCGCACCGAGGTCGTCCCGCTCGCGGGTCCGACGAGCGCCGCGGTGGCATACAAGTAATCGTCCGCGCGCTGCACTGCGACGCTACGACGCCGGCCACGGTCGTCACGGTCCGTCGGGTGACTGTTGACGGGCGTTGGTGACCGATTCCCAGTGGTCGGGTTGGTTGCCGCGCGCCGGGATACCGCCGTTGTCCTTCAGCATGCGTGCGGTGTGCATCAGGTTCCACGCCATGAACGTGGTGTTGCGCAGCGTGAACTCGTTGTCGTAGCCGACGGGCACGTCTGCGCCTTCGACAATGTCGCCGTAGCTCGGACCGGGGCCCGCTTCGCCGATCCAGCCGCAGTCGGCTTGGGGAGGGACCATGTACCCGATGTGCTGCATCGCGTAGAGAACGTCGCGGGCGCACGCCTTCACGCCGTCTTCGTTCCCCGTCACCACACAACCGGCGGTCTTGCCGTAGTAGACCCACTGTCCCTTGTCGTTGCGGTCGCCGCTGTACGCGTACATGCGCTCGACAACCAGTGTCGCGACACTCGACTTCACGCCCAGCCAGATCGGCGTGCCGAGCACGAAGATGTCGGCGTCGACGATCTTCTGCTGAATGCCCGGCCAGTCGTCGCGTTCACGACCGTGTTCCGTGAGGTCCTTCTCCATGCCGAACGCGATCTCGTGTTCGAGTGCATGCACGATCTCGACCGAGACGCCCTCGTGGCGCATGATCCCCGCCGCCCGATTCAACAGCCGCCGCGTGTGTGAGTCGTGCACGTCGTACTTCAGCGAACAGTTGACGAAGAGTGCGCGTAGGTCTTCGAATCCTGATGCCATATGTACCTCTCCTCTCGCCCCGACGCTTCTACCACGCAACGAGGGGCCGTGGCCCGTCCAACGAGTGGGCGGGTTGCAGGCAAGACCCTCGACTCCTGACCGCGCCCGCAGGATTTTGCGTCATACGGCGACTGTTTCGGTCGTCGGGTGACGCCAAACCTGCGGGGGGTTCACGGAAGCAGCGAGCGCAGGAGGTCTCTTGTGCGTTGGCGGCCGGCTCGTTTGTCGGCGCCGACGGGGAACGGCGCGGCCCAGAAGTCGGTGACTCCGGCGTCGGCCAGCGCGGTCAGCTGCTCGGTCACTTCCGCTTCGTTCCCGACGATCGCCGCGTCACCGGGTCCGTCGGCGCCGCCGATGTCGAGGATGCGGCGGTAGTTCGGGAGCACGCCATACCCGGCGAACACTTGCGCCGCGACGTTGCGGGCCTCGTCCGCGTCGTCGGTGACCGCAATGGGGAGTCCGCACACGACACGCGGAGCCGGGCGGCCGGCCGCGGTCGCAGCCCTATTGATGCGCGGCGCGACGTGCGTTTCGACGGCGCGGGCATTGGCCATCCACAAGATGGTGCCGTCGGTGAGCTCGCCGGCCACGCGCAACATCCGGGGTGCGAGTGCCGAGATCATCAGCGACACCGGGTGCGGCAGCGGGTGGACGGGACCGGCCAACACGATGTCGAAGTCGTCGCCGTGGAACTCGACCGACTCGCCGCGCAGGATCGGCGAGAGCACGCGCACGTACTCCTCGGTGTGGCGGCCCGGGTGCGCGTACGAAAGCCCGAACGTGTGCTCGATGTTCGGCTGGTGCGACGGCCCGAGCCCGAGCGTGAAACCGGCACGACCCATCCCCGCCGCGACCGACGCGGCCCGGTTCGCCTGCAGGACCGGATGACACGTGTACGTCTGCAACACCGACGTGCCCAGTTCGATCGCCGTCGTGGCCTTGCCCGCGAACGCGATTGCGACCAGCGGATCGCCACCGATCGCACTCGCGTACCAGAGGCTCGAAAACCCTTCGCTTTCGGCCCGCACGGCTTGTTCCACCATCCGCTCGGCGCTCGCGGCGCCGCCCGACAATCCAATGCGCATGTCCGGACGCTATCCGCGGTCAGGCCGCCCAGTCGGCGCTATCTCACGGTCGCAGGAAATGCGAAACGAATCGTCGAGGTCGACGGGCAGGATGAGCGTGTGCAAACCCCGGTCGCGGGCGTCGGCGCAGAGTTCGTCGTGATCGGTGCGGAGACCGTCTTCGTACTCGGCGGTGAACACCGGCTTGCCCTGGTCGAGGAAGGGTTGCAGCGCGTCGCACTCGTCGTACTCGAAGCACTGCTCGTTCACCGCGAAGTCGAAGTCGTCGACCAGCGCGAGAATCTCGTCGAGGGAATTCTTCAACCCGACCAGAAGTCCTCGGTCGTGGGCCTCGGACGCAAGGAACCGGTTGAAGCCGATCTGATCGTCCGCGGTCAGGTCGAAGCCGGGGTCGTTCGTGTAGCCGTCGACGTTGTCGGGTTCGACACCGTCGCACCCGCGCTCGACGGCGAGGTCGAGCCGCTCCCGAATCACGGCGCGTACTGACTCGTCGCGCACGTCGAGCCACCGCTCGGTGTCGTAGCCGTCGAGGTACTCGCCGAGTTCGGCGTCGTCGAAGTCGCCTGCGTCGGGCCGCCAGTCTTCGTGGGAACCGGCCGAGAAGTAGCAGATGACCGTGCGTCCGTCGGCCTGGAGCGCTTCGATCAGTTCGGGCGGGCTGTCGAACAGGTCGATGTCGTACACGTCGACGTCGTACTCGGCATTCACATCGCCCTGGAGTTGCCACTGCCACGTCGAGTCGACGGAGAGCGCGCCCGACCCGGTCCGCGCCGCATCAGGCGAGTCGTCGTCACTCGACGAAGCGCATCCAGCAGCAACGACGAGCACGGACGCGAGCACGGCCCGCCACACAGCACTACGTCGAGTACTTGGTGACGATGCCGAGGCAGTCGTCGGGCGCGTCGGTCTGGACGAAGTGGCCGGCGCCCTCGATGCGGTCGAGCGTGGCGCCGGGAATCTCGGCCGCCCATTGCTCGGCCCACTCCCACGGGAACACGGGGTCGGAATCGCCGAACGCGAGGTGCACCGGGGTCGCGGTCCACGTGCGGAGCGCGGCACGGGCGCGGGCCTGTTCGTCGGCGTCGCCCAGCGCCGGTTCGCCGAAGGGGATGCACACCGGGAACCGGCGGGCACCGGCCTTCGACGCGAAATCGGGGAACGGAGCGTCGAACGCGGCCCCGATCGCGGTGGCGTCGTGCCCGGTGCGTCGCATCGTGCCGGACACGATGCCGCCCACCGGCATGTCGCCACCGAGTTGTTCGGGGTCGAGCGCGGCTTGGCGCCACCACCTGATCCCGTCGCCGTACTCGAACCCGTCCTCGTGCAACCACGTGTTGAGGATGAACAGGCGTGCGTACCGTTCCGGTTCGCGCACCGCGGTGATGAGACCGATCGGACCGGCCCAGTCCTGCACCACGAGGTTGATGTCGCGCAGGTCGAGTTCGCCGATGCAGTGCTCCAACGCCTTGCGGTGTCTCGCGATCGTGTACCACTCGTCGGCGACCGGCTTGTCGGAACGACCGAAGCCGATGTGGTCGAGCGCGACGACGCGGTACCCGAGGTTGACGAGCGGGTCGATCCACTCGCGGTAGAGGTACGCCCACGTCGGCTCGCCGTGCAGCAAGAGAAACGTGCCGCGCGGCGTACCGGCTGGGTGCTCGTCGACGTAGTGCTGGCGCAGGCCCGTGAGCATGGCTCCCTCGCCGGCATGTTCGATGTAGTGCGGCGCGTACGGCCAGTCGAGCGCGGCGAACCGCTCGTCGGGCGTGCGCACGAACTCGACGGTCACTGGCGGGCCATCGTCGAGCGCTCGGCGGTCGCGGCATCGTCGGGTGCAATCGACACGAGTTGAATGTCGACGCGTTCCAACCGGCCCTCGAACGGGAACGGGCCGTCGTACAGCTCGCTCACGGGTGAGCCGTGGTCGTAGCCCACACTCGGCCCGGTACTCGACATCATCCGCATTACGTAGGGGATCTCCAGCGAGCCGCAATCTTCGTTGTCGATCACGAGCGTCGCGTCACCGGTCTTGCCGTGCCGGCGGAACCGCACGCCGATTACCGACGGGCCGACCGGTACTTCGCGCTTCGACGCGACGACCTGGTGTTCGCCGAAGCAGTTGTAGTCGAACACCAACCGGTCGCCCTGCACGAAGATGCTCACGCCCGAGTTCTCGGTACCGGTCGCGTAGAGCACGCCGTTCGCACCCGCGGGCCGGTCAATCGTTGCGCTGAAGTCGTAACTGCGGCCGCCGATCGACGCGCCGACCTGCGCGGGCAGCGGTGACATCGGTGGGCGATAGACGTAGTGCTTGTCGGCGGGGTGCGGCGAGCGATCGCGGAACCACGCACCGAACAGTTCGACCGTGCGGTCGTCGAGCGGCAACACACCGTGCTCCTCGGCTTCGCGCCACCACAACGCGACCAGTTCGGCAACCTTGTCGGGCATCTCGGCGGCGAGGTCGCGGCACTCCGACCGGTCGTGCTCGACGTGGTACAGCTCCCACGTGTCGTCGTCGTCGTACGAATCGCCGGGCTTGTGGCGCGTCACGGCTTTCCACCCGTCGGCGTAGATCGCCCGGTGGCCCATCATCTCGAAGTACTGCACGGTCTTCGTGGTCGGCGCGTCGGGTTGCTCGAACGTGTATCGCAACGACGTACCCGTGATCGGCAACTGCTCGTAGCCGCGGTACACCGCGGGCGGCGTCACGCCGATGAGGTCGTAGATCGTCGGTGCGATGTCGTTCACGTGGTGGAACTGGTCACGCAGGCTGCCCGCGTCGCCGATGCCGGCGGGCCAGTGCACGACGAGCGGCACGTGTACCCCGCCCTCGTGCGTGTTCTGCTTGTACCACTTGAACGGCGTGTTCCCGGCCTGCGACCACCCCCACGGGTAGTTCGAGTGGCTGTGCGGCCCGCCGATGTCGTCGAGACGGGCGACAGCCTCGTCAGGCGTTTCGAGGATGAAGTTGAAGAACTTCATCTCGTGCAACACGCCGAACGGTCCACCCTCTTGGCTCGCGCCGTTGTCGGACAGCAAGAGAATGATCGTGTTGTCGAGCTGGCCAACCTGCGCGAGCGCGTCGACGAACCGGCCGATCTGTGCGTCGGTGTGGTCGAGGAACGCGGCGAAGGCTTCCTGCAAGCGTGCCGCGAGCAGACGATGGTTCTCGGGCAGTGTGTCCCAGGCTTCGACGCCGGGGTTCCGCGGCGCGAGTTCCGTTCCTTCGGGGAGCAGCCCGAGTTCGTGCTGGCGGGCGAACCATTCGTCGCGGGTCGCGTCCCAGCCGTCGTCGAAGCGGCCGCGGTACTTGTCCATGTACTCGCGCGGGGCCTGGTGCGGTGCGTGGGTCGCGCCGAACGCCAGGTACATGAAGAACGGCTTGTCGGGCCGGATCGACTTCGCGTCGTGCACGAAGCCGACCGCGCGGTCGACGAGATCTTCGCTGAGGTGGTAGCCGTCGTCCGCCGACTTCGGCGGTTCGACCGCGTGGTTGTCGTACACGAGCTCCGGGTGGAACTGGTCGGTCTCGCCGTCGAGGAACCCGTAGAAGCGATCGAAGCCGCGCCGGCACGGCCACTGGTCGTAGGGCCCGGCCGCCGACGTGTCTTCCATCTGGCACAGGTGCCACTTGCCCAGTGCGAAGGTCGTGTAGCCCTCGTCGCGCAGCACCTCGGCCACGGTCGCGGCGTGGTTGCTGACGTGGCCGCGCATGTGCGGGAAGCCGGTGTTGAAGTTCGACACCGACCGCATCCCGACTTCGTGGTGATTGCGGCCGGTGAGCAGCGCGGCCCGGGTCGGCGAGCACACGGGCGTAACGTGGAAGTTCGTGTAGCGCAACCCGCCGGCCGCGAGCCGGTCGATATTCGGTGTGTCGATCGTCGACCCGAAGCAACCGAGGTGCGAGAACCCGAGGTCGTCGAGCACGATCACGACGACGTTGGGCGCGTCCTCCCCCGGATGCGGACGCGTCGGCCACCACGGCGTCGACTCCCCCAGCGTGCGCCCGATGACACCCCCAAACGGTTCGGGGGCAAACGGTTCGGGGGCAAACGGTTCGGGGGCAAACGGTTCGAGGGCAAACGGTTCGGGGGCAAACGGTTCGGGACTCGTCATGCTTCCTCCTGCGTCTGCAACAAGCGCGTCAACGCATCCACCAACACATCGCGCGTCACTCGGGACGAGAGGCCGCAATGGAGCCGAAAGTAGTCGATGCCTTCGAGTTGCGTCAGGGCGTCGGCCGCGGTCGCGACGTTGCGGCGCGTCGCCGCTGTCAACAACCGCAGCTCCGGCGCGAACTGCCGGTCGAGCTGCGCCCGCATGGTCTCGCGGCCGGTCTCGACCCGCTCCTTGATGATCGGGCTCGCCGGCGCCCGCAACCGGGCCGCGAGGTGCGTCGAGGCGATCGCGTCGTGGAGCGTCATCCGGGCCGCGACAAACCGCCCCACCCGTTCTTCGAACGAGCCTTCGCCCAACTCGTGCAGGACGAACAGTGGCGCGATCTTCTCCTGGTGGCGGCCGATCGCTTCGCGAGCCAAGCCTTCGCGATCCGCGACGTAGCGGTACACCGACCGTAACGAAACGCCCGATCGTCGCGCGACGGCTCCGGGACTCGGGTCGAGATCGCCCTCGGAGAACAGTTCGAGCACGGCGTCGAGCACCGCGACCCGGTTGCGTTCACGACGGGCCGTGCGCCCGTCGACGGCAACACTCTCACGAAGGTCTGTCACGCGGTCAGGCCTTGCGGGCGAACTCGTCGATGATCTGCACCAACTCGTCCGGGGCGTCTTCCTGGATGAAGTGATGCGCGCCCTCGATGACCCGGTGGGGCCGGCCGGCCGCGCCCGGCACCTTGCGCTGGAACTTGAGGTGCGCGCCCGGCTTGAACGACACCGGGTCCTCGGAGCCGTAGACCGTGAGGAACGGCTTCTCCCACGTTTCGAGGTACTTCCACGTCGCTCGACACATCGGCACGCCCGGGTTGTCGGGCTGGAGCGGGATGAGTAACGGGAACTGAATCGGGCACGTCATGTAGGTACCGTCGGGATAGGGCGCTTCGTACGCGGCCTTCTCACCGTCGGTCAGTTTCCGAGTCGCCGAGCCGGCAATGAGTTTGGCGATCGGCAACGTGTCGGCGCGCTGGCTGAACTCGAGCCAGCTCTCCATGAACGCGTTGACACCTTCACCGGTCGGGATGCCCGTGTTCGACGCGATCACGCGCGCGAACCGGTCGCCGTGCTTCGGCAGCAACTGGAGCCCCGCGAGACCGCCCCAGTCCTGGCAGTACAACGTGATATCGGTGAGGTCCTCGGCCTCGAGCCACTGGCCCATCCAGTCGACATGCGCGGCGAGTGTGTAGTCGGAACGCGCCGTCGGCTTGTCGGAACGACCCATGCCCATGAGGTCGAGCGCGATCACGCGGTGGCCGAGGTCGACGAGACCGCGGATCATGTGCCGGTGGATGTACGACCACGACGGGTTGCCGTGCAGCAGCAACACCGGCTCCGCGTCGCGCGGGCCTTCGTCGACGAAATGGAACCGCAGCATCGTGCCGTCGGCTGCCTTGACGTCGCGGTAGTGCGGTTCGTACTCGTAGTCCTCGAGGTCGGCGAACCGCTCGTCGGGTGTGCGGAGCACTTCCATTTCACGCCTCCGGGGCGGTCGTGATCGAGGAGATCAGGTTGTCGATATCGCGGGTCACGCACATGACGTGGGCCTCGTCGGCCGCCTTCGCGGCGGCGACAACGACGTCGAACGCGGTCGGGAGGCACGACATGACGATCGTAAACTCGACGTAGGCGTCGGGTTCGAGCTTGAGCCGGCGGCCGAGCATCTCCCAGTTGGGCGTGCCGTAACCGGGCGCCGATGTCGACATCAGGTTTCCTCCATCGTGCACGCGAAGCCGACGCGCGGGTCGACCCGCCCTTCGAGCAACGTTTGGTAGACAGCTTCGACCGCCTTCGGACCGGCGTGCTCCTCGATCGTCAGCCAGCCGTCGGTGAAGCCGAGGTAGCTGCGCCACGCGTCGCCGACCTTCTTGTCGACGCCGTCCTGGCCCAAGTCGTGGGTGAGTTTCGAGATCTGCGTCGGCGCGAAGAAGAACTCGGGTGTCGGTCCCGCGTCGGGCGGTGGCGCACCACCACCAGTGTCCCAGTGGGTGCTGCCGACGATCATGCTGTGCGCGAGTCGGTCGCCGTAGTGGCCGTGTACCGCATTGCGTACGTCGCCGTTGCCGGCGATGTCGACAAACATCGCGTCGCCGGCCGGTAACCTCGATAGGTCCGAGTAGGCAATCGTCTCGTGGTAGCAGCCGAGGCTCTTCACGAAGTCGGCGTTGCCGGGTGACGTGAGCCCGACAACAGTCAGCCCCGTCCGTTGCGACAACAGGAACGCCGTGCCGATCGCGGTCTTACTCGACGCGCTCGACAACAACACGGTCGACGCGCCGGAGCGGGAATCGTCGGCGAGGAAGTCGTCGATGACGAACGACGTGAAGAACAGCGGGTACAACACCATCTGCTGCGCCTCGCGATCGGGTGCGTAGATGGGGTCGGTCTCGGTGAAGCGGTAGCGGCTGTACGCGCTCGCCATGGGCCGCCGGTGCTCGGCCGTGTCGGTCCAGCCCCCGGCGTCGACGCGACCGGGTTCGACCGAGAAGTGCGTGCCCATCGGGAGGTAGCCGTAGACCTGGCGCCCGTCGACACCGGTCTCACCGCCTTCGGCCGTCGCGAAGCCCCACACGGGCACGCGGCCCCACGTGACGCCGTCCTCGGTCGCGGCGGGGAAGAAGTTCCAGTACTGGAGCATGTCGCCGAACGCCGCGTACGTGATGTTGTTCGACGTCAGCGCGAACTTCTCGACGCGCAGGCGCGGCCCGTCGGGAGCGGGATCGTCGAGCACACGGGTGCGGTGCAGATCATTGCGGTCTACCTCGAGCTGCATGGCATCCCCCCGGATCAGAAGTATTGACACGAACTGTGCCACAAGATACGGTCGCCCGCAATGGCCGATGTCCTCGCCGACGCGATCGCCGTCGCGCACACGCCGCCCGGCGGCTACGGCACCGAAATGCCCCCGCCAATCCTGGCTGCATGCACCGAACCGCTCGTCGCCGGCGCACCCGACCTCCGCGGCCTGTGGCAGGTCACCGAGGTCGTGGCCGACGGAGAGATCGTGGGAGACCACCGGGTGCTCGGTCATATCCAGCGCGTCGAACAGTGCGGCGACCGCATGGTCGTCACCGGGGGCGGCGTCGTCCACGACATGCGCTGCGACGGGACGGCGGACCACGGCGTACGCGACGTCGCCGAGTTCGACCACGCGACGCCGATCACCGTCGTCGCCACCTACGAAGACGACGTGCACGTGCTGCGCCCGGTCGGCATCCCGATCGAGGTGACGCGCCGGCGCGAAGGCGACGACATGATCTGGGACTACCTCAACTTCACCGCCCGGCTCACACGACTGGACGACACAACCTCATGACCGACTCCACTGGCCGGGTCGCGTTGGTATGCGACGCGAGTTTCTACGTCGGCCCACCACTCGCCCGCGCGCTCGCGGCGCGCGGCCACCGGCTCGTCCTCGGCGACCCCGAACCATCGCTCGTCGAAGAACTCACGGCCGCGGGAACCGAGTTCGAAGCTGTGACCGGCGTCCGCAACCTCTCGAAGCCCGAATCGGCCGCGAACCTCGTGGACGCGGCGCTTGCGCGCTTCGGTCGTATCGACGCGGCCGCCGCGTTCTCGGGCCAGGTCGTCACCGGCCGGTTCCTCGACTCGAGCCTCGACGACTTGCACAACGTCGTACGCGGCTGCCTCGAAGCGCCGTACCACTTTCTGAAAGCAGCGCTGCCGCCGATGGTCGAGCAGAAGGCCGGTCAAGTGCTCGTCATCACGAGCGCGGCGGGCGCCCGTCCGACTCCCGGAGCGCCGTTGTATTCGGCGGCGCGGGCGGGCGCGACGATGCTGGCCCGCAACGTGGCCGGTGAGATGGCGCGTCACGGCGTGCAGGTGAACGCGGTCGGCACCAACTTCATGGACTTCCCCGAATTCCTGCGGGCAACCGGTGCCAACGATCCCGAGGTCCGGGCCAAGATCGAGGCGCAGGTCCCGCTGGGCCGCCTCGGCACCGTCGACGAGTTCGCGTCGTTCTGCATGCCGTTCGTCGACGGTACGAGCACGTTCACCACCGGACAGTTCGTCGCGTACGCAGGAGGCTGGGCCTGATGCAAACCGTGATCAGGGACCTCCTGCTCGACGCGCTCCAGCGGCGCATGCGCACGATGCACTCGCTCTCACCGCACGGTCGAAGAGATGGTCCACCAGCGCATCGGCAACTACGACGCGTTCAAGGAGTACCAGCGGACCGTGTTCGACCGCACCGAGGCGCACCTCCAGACGATCGACCCGGCCGACTTCACCCGCGTACTCATCGCGCCGCCGTACCCGCCGCCGGTCGCGAGCACCTACAGCGCGATGTGCGCCGGCCCCGAGGGCGTCACCGTGCTCGACGGGTTCGAGTACTGGCTCTACCAGCACGGCTTGCGGCACATGGGCGAGATCGAACTCGCCCGTGGGCTGGTCGGCCTCGGGGGAATGACCTCCTAGACCCCTGACGCGCTGGTGACGCGCCTGACGTGCGACCCTTCCGAGGGCGCGATCAGGACGGGAGCATGGCATGGAGCGGTCGGCGGGGATGAGATCGCGGCCTCGTCGCGGCATGGGGGCCATGCTCGTGGTCACGTTGGTCGCCGGAAGCGCCTTCGTCGCGCTGACGCCGAGTCCGGCCTACGCCGAGAGCTACGCGGCCCCGCTGACCCCCCCGACGATCAGGTGCAACCCGGCGGGCGACCCGGCCTGCGACGGAACCTGGGTAGGCGACCTCTACACCTCCGAGAACATCGTCCCCGACGGCGGCACGGTGACCGCGACGTGGGTGGGTTACGACCGGGGCGTGCTCGGCATCACCACGCCGGCGTACATCGCCGTCAACGGTGGGTCGGTCGACTGCTGCCCGATCGGCAGCCAGGGCGGTAACCCGCAGACCTTCTACCCCAAGGCGTATCCGATCGGCGGCCCGTGCCAGCCCTCCGGTCAGCAGTTCGGGAGCTGCAGCTTCCACATCGTCGGCGGCGGTGCCCCCTCAGCCGACGACGGCACACCGCGGTGGGGCCTGGTCAGCTCGTCGTTCGGGTTCAACGCGCCGGCGGTGCAGGACTTCTACGTGCCGCCCGTGTGGTTCTGGACGC
>Ga0163152_10002998_pt1 | contig 22716 bp, 19 predicted proteins | sample OliLakLV19MP8IB2_FD_148635 | JGI IMG/M metagenome (GOLD analysis project Ga0163152, IMG submission 148635) | Freshwater microbial mat bacterial communities from Lake Vanda, McMurdo Dry Valleys, Antarctica - Oligotrophic Lake LV.19.MP8.IB-2 | ecosystem: Environmental > Aquatic > Freshwater >...
CTCAACAGCCAGATTCAGAAGATCAAGAGCATGGCCTGTGGCTTCCGCAACATCGAGAACTTCAAGACGGCGATCTACTTCCACTGTGGCGGACTCGATCTGTACCCATGCTAAACCCGGAAGCGCCGAAATTTTAATGCTTGTTCCCGCCTCTGGCTGATCCGTGCGGGCCATTTTTATTTGCCCCCCCATTGACGTACTTATTGTATTGTCAGGCCGACCGGAGCTGCAGGTGGTGGATTTGTTCCTCCGCCACCCTCGACTTCAACCGCGGCGCCGATTCGCTGTCCCGCATCCGTACTCCAGGCTGCCCAGAGGACAGAGGTATGGGCGATATAGCCATCGCACGTACTTCCGTTGTTCGAACGAAACATGTTGATGGCAAAATCTCGCATTTGACCGGCCGAGACATGGAGATTGTCCGTCATCGGCGATTGCCACCAGAATGAGGAGTCGGGCCCCAGTGTCATCGCCACTCGGGAGCCCATCACCTTGATCTCGGGCTGATTGTCCGTCACATTTTTGATCCACATTTCCCAGTAGGTGCCGGGGCCTCCGGGTGCTGCGTTATGTAATGCGAATTCGATTCGCCACCACCGTCCGCGGAGTTGTGCCTGCGATGGAAGCGTCACGCCCTGCGAGCCTGGGGCAGTCATGCAACAGTTCGGCGCGATAGTCTGACTCCATCCGAAGGAAGTATTCACATCGTAGAACGATACGCCACCGTTGAGACTCGCGAGTGGTCCTCCGGTAAAGGTGCCGTTGTTGCTGATTTGCAAGAGCTTGCCGGAATTGCACAAGGGGTTTGAAGGGCCGGTCCATACATGGTCAGGTGAATAGTACCGATAGAACCGGAAACTGCGCAGCGCCGTTGGAGACGTAGTATCAAACTTTGCGGAAATGGCTTGTCCGCCGCCTCCGATCGGCTGGCGCAGGACCCAGTTGACCGTGTGCCCGGGTGGTAACGCATTGATCGCTTCGCCGCTATTGATCGGCGTTTCTTTAAATCCTCCTTCCTCAGATACCGCTGCACCGACAATACCATCGTTATTGGCTTGCTTGTCCGAGGATGAGGTGTCGGCGGGATTCCAATAGTCCTGCCCGCTGGCCGATGTATAGACATTTGTATTTAAGGGTTCTGAGGCGATGCAATTCGCGCCCAGTTCGATGCATCTGGCTTCGTTCGCGGCCTGTGCTTCGCCGGACAGCCCGCCGCATATCCCCAGCACTACCAGGACCATGATTTGAGTCTGTTGCTGTATGTGTATTTTTCGCGCCATCATATCACTTACCTCCTCACCTACCTGCTTGTCGGTTCGTCTGTATTGCTTCAAGTTCACATGTCTGTCGGGCTACTCTGTTTCCGGGTTCTTCCAGGGCCAACTCTGTAATACCGTTGATCCCATATTTGTGACGGAATAGCTGGCGTCCACCCATTTCCTTAGTCGAAGGAGCAATCTCTATGCCGAGAAATATTCATACTGCCTGTCTTTATGATATCAAGTGTTTGGGAGTTTAAATCTTATGTTTTAAATCATTGGGTATTGCTTCCATTGAAGGTCAATCCATCCTCTTTGACCATTCCGGTCCATCCATCCCATCGCTGTGGGTATTTAAAAAATACTCCTGCTTACTTCATTTGAGCGCAAGCTTTCGTTGCCTGCTGAATCGACCGCAGTGATCGTAAAATAGTAGGTCGTGCCGACTAACAGTCCCGTAACACTGTAGCTTGTTGCAGGCTTTAGAACATTGGTCAGTGGGGCGCCATAGACCCCTGGCGTTGTCGATCGATAGATATTGTATGACAGAAGATCCGGTTCCGTGTTGGCGATCCATGTCAAGGTCACCGATGATGTCGCAGGTGCGTTGACTGTTAGGGCGACGCTAACGGTCTGTGAGGTAACGCCGGCTCCGGCAACTGTAATTGTGCCGCTGTAAGTCCCGGGTGTCAAACTCGCTGTGTTTACGCTGGCGGTGATCGTGCCGCTGCCGGACCCAGTGCCGGGTGTGACGGACAGCCACGCAGCATTATCACTGGCTGTCCATGAGAGCGTCCCTCCAGTGACACCGACGGTCACGGTCTGGCTCGCCGGGTTCGCTGCGCTCTGTGTTGCGGTATAGGTCAGGCTTGATGGACTCACACTCACTGTTGGCGGAGCTGTGATCGTGAAGGTGACGGGGATGGTTACGGCGGATGCGCCTGTGGCGCTGAGGGTGATCACCCCGTTGTAGGTCCCGGTAGCTAAGGGGCTCAGGGTTGCACTGACCGTAATCGTGCCATTGCCGGTTCCCGAGGCTGGACTAACCGTCAACCAGGGTGTGTTGTCACTGGCGGTCCATGACAATGTGCCGCCACCGGTGTTGCTGATCGTCAGGGTTTGAGCGGCGGGATTACTGCCGCTCTGTTGAGCGGTAAAGGAGAGACTGCTTGGACTTGCACCAATTGCCGGCGCAGCGGTGACTGTGAAGCTCACAGGAATGCTCTGCGGAGTATTTGTGGCGCCAGAGGCCGTGATCGAAATCATGCCGGTTTGCGTCCCCGTTGTTAGTCCAGTTTGGTTCACACTTACCGTGAGTGTGCCCGCATTAGTCCCAGTGGCCGATGTTGCACTGTTAACTTTCAGCCAGGCCATGTTTGAGGACGCGGTCCAGGAGAGGGTTCCTGTCCCTACGTTTGCGATCGTTACCGATTGGCTGGTTGGCGCGGCGCCATTTTGGACAGCCGTGAAGGAGAGTGCCAATGGACTCAGTCCGATTGCTGGCGTTGGAGTAGACGGTGGCGGGGGTGTTGCTGACAACGATGGAGGTGAGAGCACTTCTGCTAAGAGAGGCATTTGTGCCGCCAGGCTTCGCATGCTTCTTCCGCCAGACCGTCTGGTGTCTGACGATGAACCGCCTCCATTTGCCGAAGCCAAGGGAAGAGGTGCCTGCGAGGACGGGGTGCTGACCGAGGGACTTGCGGTCGGTGCCGCCATCGATATTGAGCCTATGGCCATTGTCGTCAGGGGCGACATAGTGGAGAACCCGCGGATCGCCTTTTCTGTAGGTGAAGGCTCTACTGGCTGGGAAAGTGCGGCGTTATTGGAAGAGGTTGTCGGCGTAGTCGTTAATGGACTGAGGTTCGTGGTGCCAGATGGTGACTGTTGGACAGATGCCAACGGCTGGTTTTGGGATTTTCGAATGAGTCGGTGCGGCTTGCGAATGGACGTCGCCGGGTCTTGCTTTACCTGAGCTGTGGTCGGCTGACTTGCGCTGCTCTGTAACTGTTGGGCGAAGGCATAGGGGGACCATGCATTTCCTGACAGGGAGGCTGTGATCACCCCGACCGAAACGAGATAGATGATGAGTTTGCGATATGCCTTGTGGCGCATGGCCTGGTCCTCCGTGTTACGCAATCTGCCACCGGTAGACTGTCGCAGTGCGTCATCTGCAATGCATGGTGCTTGATCGGCTCGGGCTTGCCCTGGGCGGCCGGTCTGGAAGCTTGGTTGAGCAAGAGTAGTGCCTCTTTGTCGAGGCTTCGAAATATTGGGCGATAATCTGTTGAGCGGGCTTGTTAAATCAGTAAGTTGAGTCCGTCAGAGCGCAGAGCAGTGGGAGGGAAAGCGTGGGTGGTGAGCGACTGGTTTTTCGGGCAGAGATTAGGCAATTGAACACATAATCATTAGCTTTATATTTTGTATTTATAGTATTGAAAATAAGTTACTATTTAGCGAACTAATAGTAACTAATACATAGCATTTATTGTCTGCCTCATGGCCGATGTTGAGGCCATCTGTTGGTTCGTGGAGAGCGGCCTTGCGGTCTCTGCATCCTCGCTGGAAGATGCTCTCCATTACCTCTCTCGCTTATTGAAACAGATGGGTCGGCGACGTCTACGTTCGTGAGGCAGCTCCGCCAAGTGTACCGACATGAATCGCGGAAGATTCCGCCTACTTCATTGACGGAAGCAAGAGCTTCTGCCATTCTTTGAAAAACTATGCGGAGGGATTTCATGGCACAAGAGAGAGCGGTAGAACGGAAGATCGCCATCGTTGGGTTGGGATATGTTGGCCTTCCTATTGCTGTCGCATTCGGGAAGCGGCAGAGAGTGATCGGTTTTGACATCAATAAGGCGAAGATTGCGGAGTTACAGAAGGGTATCGACCGTACCGGGGAGGTATCTCCTGCCGACCTGAAATCCACGGATGTTTACTATACATTTCAACCTACCGATCTTAAGGCCGCAGATTTCATCATTGTGGCCGTACCGACACCGATTAATGAAGCCCTTCAGCCGGATTTGACGGCTCTGCGAAAATCATCCGAACTCATAGGCGCCAACCTCGCACCTGGATCAATCGTCGTGTTCGAGTCGACGGTCTACCCTGGAGCCACTGAAGAGGTGTGCCAGCCTATCCTCGAAAAGGCCTCAGGGATGAAATGCGGAGTGGATTTTAAGCTCGGGTATTCTCCAGAGCGAATCAATCCCGGTGATAAAGAGCATACGTTGGAGCGAATTATTAAGGTGGTCTCTGCGCAGGACCAGGAATCGCTGGAGATTGTCGCGAATACCTATGAGCTTGTGGTCAAGGCGGGGATTCATCGGGCTTCCAGCATCAAGGTTGCGGAAGCAGCGAAGGTTATTGAAAATACCCAGCGGGATCTGAACATCGCGCTGATGAACGAGCTAGCGCTCATTTTTAACCGCCTTGGGATTGACACCAAATCTGTGCTGGATGCGGCAGGAACCAAATGGAATTTCCTGAAGTTTTCTCCGGGGCTCGTCGGCGGACATTGTATCGGCGTAGATCCCTATTATCTGACCTCTAAGGCTGAATCGGTTGGCTATCATCCGCAAGTGATTTTGGCTGGTCGGCGCATCAATAACGGGATGGGAAAGTTCATCGCAGAGCAAACGATGAAGCGGCTCAGCCAGCTTGTCAGGCCCGTCAACGATCTGAAGGTGGCCGTGCTGGGGCTTACCTTCAAGGAAAATGTGTCGGATCTGCGCAACAGCAAGGTGCCTGATATCATTCAGGAGTTGCGCGAGTATGGGGTCCAAGTATTGGTGCATGATCCGATTGCAGAACCAGAAGAGGCGGTTGCTGAATATGGCATTCATTTGCAGCAGTGGGAGGATCTGAAGAACGTCGATGGGCTGATTGTCGCAGTGGCTCACCGCGCCTATGCGGAAATGAGCCTGCAGGAACTGCTCAAACCTCTCCGGAATCAGCAGGAAGGGGTCCTCATCGACGTGAAGAGCCTGCTTGATCGGGATAAAATTTCACCCTCGTTGAAATACTGGCGTCTTTAAAAGAGAGAACAGCGGCCTCCTCTTCTTTATGCTCTATATAAGATATTTCCTGCCCATTTCTGCGCATATCTCACGTCAGCTACTTCTGAGTTTTCCACTGTTTTTTGAAATATCGTGGTGACATTTACGGTCGAGGTATGCCCTTGTTGGATGGTTTCCCCTCCGTCGAATACCACTATGTACACTCCCCTTGGTCTAGTTTCCCCAATGTGTCGCGCATTGATGGGTGATTATCGTTAGTATGTATCTTGCTAGTCGCCGGCATTGTCCCATGCCTGTACTGAGACGTTCTGTTCTCGATGGCTGGTCACAGGTTCATGCCATGACTCCGAGAGGGTCTTATGTTCGTGCGCTTTTCAAGTCGCTGGTGCGGAATATGTGTTCTTATACTCTGCTGTCTACCCATACCTGCTTTAGCACAAGTCGGAATTGCTAAGAAGTATGTGCAGGACAGCGGCATCGGTTCCGACCCCGCCATCGTCTTTTCTGAAAATTTCGAGGCAACCCTCGCGACGTTCAGCGCCAAATTCACAGGCGGAGGGCCATCGGGCATTGGCACTTCAACTGACCATCCTACGGCCAGTGGTGGGCTGCAGTCGGTTCGTCTGACTCCCAATAACAGTAGTGGCAGGCTCTATCGGCAACTGTCGGCCAATTACGACACCCTCTATATGCGGTATTATGTGAGGTATCTCGGCAATGTCTCGCATCATGCGGGGGCCTACATGGGAGGCTATTCTCCTCCGTCCAGCTTTCCGCAAGGGGATGCCGGACTGAAAGGCGCGCGTCCAAACGGTGATAGGCTTTTTATCTCAGCCTTCGAGCAGTCTGGAACTCCGGATGCCATCCAGCCCGAAACCCACCTTGGCACCTATAACAACTGGGTGGACATGCAGGGACCTGCTTTCAGCGGACTTTATTTTGGACGCGATATGCTGGTGACCGAGAACGCCCCACTGCAGGCTGGTGCCTGGCAGTGCGTCGAGATGCGTATTAAAATGAACACGACTCAGACAGGACACGAAGGAGAATTGCAGCTGTGGGTGAATGATAGCTCCATACAGAACCTGATTTCCGGCTCGCCAACGGGAACCTATAACGCTGTCGGGAATTGGATTGCCGGATCGGGCAGCGGATTCCCTGGCCTCCAGTGGCGTGATGTGCTGACCTATGGCGTCAACTGGATCAAGCTCCAGAACTATAGCGAAGTCGGCATACCCTACGACGTTTTATTCGACGATCTAGTCGTCGCGACCTCTCGGATTGGGTGTATTCACTCCGGGTCTATGGACATAGCTCCACCTGCGGTACCAGCGAATCTTATTATTCTTCCATAGGCATAAGGGGTTTCCTCTCTCGGCTTGTTCTCGTTCACACTCATAACTTCTCCCGCGAGTGTCCTTGCGCAGAACGTTGTGAGTGTTACCTGTTTTTCTTGTGCCGGAGGCTCCTTTGTAATTCACGATATAGGGAAGAGCGAGAAGCTGGCGCGCTGCATCGAGACGTTCTCTGCGGTACGTATTAGACTGGAAGACGCCCCTGTTCACTGTCAGCAAAGTTTATGATTCTCATTGCCTCACTCTATAGAGGCTGCTATAGAGTGGTTGTGGTATCGAAGCACCAAGTAGTTTCCCTGGCCCTCTCTCTTTGCACTGGCCTTGTTGTGTGACCCATGAATAGCCTAGGCATTAAAATCGTGAGACATAGAGTAATGGGTAGGTGGTGTGCCATCGGGGTAATGGCTTTTCTGGTCGGCTGCGCCTACTTTACCTCTCCCGATGTGAAACGAGGCGATCAACAATTGGCTGGGGGGAATTGGGAAGAAGCCAGTCTCGCCTATAAGCAAGCACTCAAAGATGATCCCTTCAATTCTACGTTGCTGGGCAAGTACACCATGGCTCGTGAGCGAGCTGCGGCGGCCTATGAAGAGCGGGGGCGTGGATATCTGAAGGACCATCAGCCTGACCTCGCGATGGAACAGTTTAAGCGAGCGCTCACTCTGGAACCGTCCAGTGCCGAGCATCAATCCGGGTTGCTTGAAGCCCTTCGATTAAAAGATGCGCGTGGCCAAAATCGAGAAGCCGATCGTCTTGCGCAGCTCGGCCGGACCGACGAGGCCATGGAGGCCTATGCCAAAGCGGCTGAGCTGGATCCCTCGTTTAAGGAACCGCTCGAGAGTATTTCTAGGCTCACCGAGGAGCAGCAGGCGCTCAATCGTGACGATCGGAGAAAGCAACCTGTGACGCTTCGGTTTCGCAATGCTGGTTTGAAAGAAGTGTTGGAGGGGATTGGAAAGGCCGGCGGGCTCAATCTCATTTTCGACAAGGATGTCCGAAACGACCCCGTCACTATTGGCGTTCAGGATACGCCGTTCGAAGAGGCCTTCAACCTTATTCTCAATAGTAATGGCCTTTTCGCCCATACCGTTTCTCCGGGTGTCATGATTGTCAGTCCTAATACCAAGCAGAAGCAGGAACAGTATCAAGATCTGATGATTCGGACGTTCTACCTGTCGAATGCCAAAGCGAAAGACATGTTGGTGTTGTTGAAGAGCATGCTCGATTCCAAACGGATGCATGCCAATGATCAGTTGAACACGATCGTCATCCGGGACCAACCTGAAAAGCTGGAGATGGCTGAAAAGATTATCTTAGCCAACGATCGCCTGGAATCTGAAGTATTGTTTGATGTGGAGGTCTTGGAAGTCGATCGCACGATAAATCAGACCTATGGTCTGACCTATCCCAAACAAATCGCCGGCGCTATCGTGCCTCCGGGGTTTACGGGATTGATCGCCGGAGACATTGGACAGCAGTTCACGCGCGGCCAACTCACCGACCTTGGAGGGAACAACTATCTCTTCAAGCTCCCGACCAATATCCAGCTGGATTTCTTTAAACAGATCACCGACGCCAAGACCCTTGCCTCCCCGAAAGTTCGCGTGGTCAACAACAGGAAGGCGGAGATTAACATCGGGAACAAGCAGCCGATCCTGCTTTCCACCACGAATGTCTTGCCGGGGCAGGCCGCAACTGGAGCCGTTCCGACGACCTCGACTGTGACCTCGATCGAATTCCGCGACACCGGAGTCAAATTAACCGTTGAGCCTTCCATCCATCTGGGGAATGAATTGTCCCTGAAGATAAAGATTGAAGTCGTGAGTCTTGGCGACCAAGTGACGCTCCAAGCCAATCCCCCGATCACCCAGTTTACCTTCGGCAATCGGTCGGCGGAAACCATGCTCAATGTCCGAGACGGCGAAACCATTGTGTTGGGAGGGTTGATCCAAGAAGAAGACCGCAAGACCCGCACGACTATCCCCTGGATCGGCGATCTTCCTTTCATCGGTAATCTCTTGAGTTCGTTTACCACGAAACGGGTCACCACAGAGGTGATTCTGACCATCACGCCTCATATCATTCAGGGAATGACTCCTCCCGGGCTCAGTAAACAAGTGTTCTGGTCGGGGACAGATGCAACCTACGCTACGAGCCCCTTGTTTGCTCCGCAGGGGAAGAAGGTTTCCACTATGGGAGGCAGGGCACCCGGTGCGGGGTTCTCAACGTCTGGGGGAGGCGCAAAAAATGGAGCGGCTGGGAAGTCTGCTAGTGCGTTGCTTACCCCATTCGCTTCAGTGGGGGTGGTTGCCTCGATCAGGCCAGATGAGTCGGTGATTCAAACGGGAAAAGAATTTAAGCTGGCTATCAATGACGAACGGCTTCGCCCAACGGCGGACGGCGTATTTCAGCTCCAGTATGACCCACAGGTGTTGGAATTTAGAACGATTCTGAATGGTGAGGTCGTACAGGTCGGCGATTCAGGTGAGCAGGCCTCCAGCAGTCCAGCGACACAAACAGGAATGGTTGCCTATAGGGTTGCCCCATCGGCAAGGCAAGTCGGTGGGCGGACCGTTACAGTCACCTTCTACGCCAAGGCGCCTGGTGTGTCTCCTGTGCGTGTCGCGTTGGTGGAGTCCGCTACGGATTCGTCCACGGCATCGTCTCAAGGAGGAAAAGGTATCGTGAGGGTGCGGTGAAAGAGTCAGGCGTGACCCTCTTGGAACTCCTAATCACGCTGACGATTGTGATGATTCTCGCCTCTATCGCGATGCCGCTCAGCCGCCTGTCGGCTAAACGGACTCACGAAATAGAGCTGCGGCAGCATTTGAGGATCATGCGGGCTGCCATCGACACCTTCAAGCTGGAGTGGAATCGCGATGGCGACGTCTTATTGGGGCCAGCCTGCGTGAAGAATAAGCTCATGTGCAAGGACGTGACGAGTGTGTACGGATATCCGAAGTCGCTTGATATGCTATTGGGGATTAAACTCACCAGTGAGGAGGCAACGATCAGAGGCACAACGACGAAGCGCTATTTGAGGAGCCTCCCCTTAGATCCCTTGACCGGCAAGGCTGATTGGTTATTTCGATGTTACAAAGATGTGCCGAACACCGTGAATTGGTGTGGAAATGACGTTTACGACGTGATGACGCAAAGTCAGGATCTGGCATTAGATGGAACGAAGTATCGAGATTGGTAGGCAGGGGGCACGGGGGCCAAACGGTTTCACCATGATCGAACTGATGATCGTCGTATCGATCATCGGCATTCTCGCCACCTTGGCGGTGCCCTCGTACCAATCGTCGGTCGTGAAGGCCAAAGAGGCGGCCTTGCGTCAGGATCTATCGACAATCCGCGATGTGCTGGATCAGCACAAGGCAGACCATGGAAAGTATCCTCCGTCTCTGTCGGCATTGATGGGCGCCGGTTATTTGCGGGGGATCCCAAAAGATCCCTTTACCGGCGCGACGACCACATGGCAGGAAATTTCAGATCCTGTTGAGGGAGGCGTGGTTGACGTCTTCTCAGGCTCCGAGTTTGTTGGAACGAACGGTACCCCATATAATCGTTGGTAAGGGCGTCTATGTGGAATTCTCACGACAAGTTTATGCAAATTCAGGCTGCGGCATCGTGCGCTCGTTACCCGAAAACGAAAGTCATGGTTTTGTGTGCGGTGGGTTTCGCCTCAGCCTTGTTTGTGGGATGTGGTGAACTCGAGCCGATGCGTGAGCCAGAGGTGGTCGACCTGCAGCTTACCATGGACACATTGAAAACATCGGTGCGAGATGCGCAACGGGTAGTCGCTGAGTTGCGGACTGATCTTGAGGCCCGGCGCCGGGACTTGTCAGAAGCTCAGGTCGCTCGAGCGCAGCTCGAAGGACGGGTTAGGGAAGCGGAGCGACGGGTCATCGAAGGGCGGCAGGTCATTGAGTTGCAGCGCGAAGAACTGGCCGCTGCCCGGATGGAACGGGGGCGTGTTTCCCGAAGTAGTATTCAATCGCAGAACCAGATGAAGCAGTTTCACAAGCAGCTCCCAGGAACGGAAAGGCCTGACCTGGACCAGAATGGACAGGAGGCTGCCCCACGTCCGTCTAGCCATATGCCTCGCAAGGGACCGAAGGCGATGCAGGTTCCTGCGCATCGAAGTCAGCCCTCGGAATATCAGGAGGCGCAATCGATGGCAGTGACCTCTGCTGCTATAGTGCAGATGCCGGTTATTCGTGAGCCTTCGACAGTGTCTGAACGCCAGCGGGCTCCGACTAGACAAGTTTCTGTGAAGCCCGGTGATACCCTCTGGAGTATTGGACAGAAGTATCGCGTGAATATGGAGCAGCTGCGCACGCTCAATCAACTGACCGACAACAAAATTATTACTGGTCAGGCTCTGTGGTTACCGGATGATTCGTCTCTGTTAGGAGGCGGTGCAGACATGGTTTCCTCGATGCCGTAAGCTCGCATTTGCGGTATTGGCCTGACCTTCGCGCACGTCTTATCATGCCTGTATTTTCCTACAGAGTGGCCCGTCCTGATGGCTCCACCCTCGATGGGCAAATGGAGGGAGAAGAGGAATACCTCGTTAGAGCCAAGCTGGAAGGTCAGGGGTTTCTCGTGTTTCGGTTGCAGCGACGGGGTGTGGCCCTTAGCGGTTTGAGCTTGGGTTGGCCGACCTTTAGAAATCTCCCGCTTCGTGAGTTCCTCGTATTCAATCAAGAGCTGCTCGCTCTTGTGAAAGCCGGTCTTCCTGTATTGCGGGTCTGGGAGCTCTTGATCGAGCGTGCCAACCATACAGGATTTCAGCAGGCTTTGCGGACGGTTCGACAGGATATCCGTGGAGGCGCGTCGGCTTCGGAAGCGTTGGCAAAACACCCGGCTCACTTTTCAGAACTGTATATTGCGACGATCAAAGCTGGAGAACAGTCGGGAAATCTGGCCGAGGTGTTGCAGCGGTTCATTGTGTATTTGAAATTGATGATCGGACTGCGCCAGAAAGTCTCAAAAGCGTTGGCATATCCTGGTTTTCTCGTGCTTGTCGGGATTGCCGTCATCGGGTTTTTGTTGACGTACGTCGTGCCGACGTTTGTGTCGGTCTATGCAGAGACGTCAACGTCTTTACCTCCCGCTACGCAACTGTTGCTTGATCTGGTGACGGGGGCCCAAGCATATCTGTTGCCTGGATTGGTGGGGCTAGTCACGCTTGGGTTGGCCGGTCGTACGTACTACGGAACGCCGCATGGACGTCTGTTCCTAGATCGGTTGATGCTGAGTCTGCCGCTCATAGGTCCGATATTCGTGAAGCATTACACGGTTCAGTTGACGCGCACTCTCGCGACAATCCTCGCTGGCGGTACTCCGCTTGTTGATGCCTTGTTTGTTGCGAGAGGTGCTATTTCGAATCGATATGTATCGGTCGGAGTGGGGGGGGCAGTGGAAGAAATTCGGGAGGGGACGACGTTGGCGGCTGCATTGGATCGTCCGAAAATATTTCCGAAATTGGCGGTGGAGATGCTATCGGTTGGAGAGGAAACCGGATCGCTGCCCACGATGTTACATGATGTGGCTGAGTTCTATGAAGGAGATTTGGATCTACAGCTTACACAACTGACGACATGGATTGAACCGATGATGCTTCTGGTCATGGGGGTGTTGGTCGGTGCGATTGTGATCGTCATGTACCTGCCGGTGTTTCAAATGGCTGGGGCGGTCTAGTTATTCCGAGTGAGTAGGGGACTATGGCACGGACTGTGACTCGACCCACGCTTATGGATGTTCTTGTGCGGCAGGGGATTCTCCCGAGGCAGACGCTCGACCAGGTGCTCAGTCGCTTGGGTGGTGTGACGGCAGCTCTCGGCCAGACTTTAGTGAGCGAGGGGCTGCTCTCTGAGGAGCAGTTGGCACGCGCTCTGGGGGCCCAGTTTGACTTGCCCTGCGATCTGCTGACGGAGTTTCGAGTCGATCAGAGCTTCTACGACTCCATGTCGGTAAAACTCATGCGGCGGTATCCGTTCATCCCGATTAAGGAACACCAAGGTCGGCTGACCATCGCCATCCCCGATCCGCAAAGTCTCCTGTCTCTGGATGAGTTGGAGTTGCTCTTAGGGCGTCCGTTGGATCTGGTGGTGAGCCCGAAAAGTGCGATTCTTGCGGCGTTAGAGCGCAGTGAAGGTTCCAGTCAGGCGTTGCGGGAGCTTGAGGCGGAGTATCGATCTGTGCTGGTGAAGGAGGACGAGCGGGGCGAGGAAGTTCTCACAATCGATCACGCGGAAGAGGATCAGAGCCCTGCGGTCAAACTGCTGGATTCAATTCTCCTCAGTGCGATGCAGCGCCGAGCCAGCGATATTCATATTGAAGCGGCCGATCGTGCGACTAAAGTAAAGTTGCGGGTTGACGGGATTCTTGTTCCGGCGATGGAGCCTCTCGATATTCGTTTCCATGCGCCGCTGGTTTCGCGGCTGAAAGTCATGTCGGATCTGGATATCGCTGAGAGGCGTGTGCCGCAAGATGGAAGTTTTCGGATGCGTCTGGAGCGTAAGACTGTGGACTTCCGCGTCTCGATTCTCCCGAGTGTGTTTGGTGAGTCGGTCGTCATTCGAATTCTCGATCGAGAGGCGATTACCACGGGTGTCTCGACGTTGCGGTTAGATCGTCTGGGGTTTAACGAAGAAGATCTCAAGCGGTTCCGGCGTGCGATTACGCGTCCTTACGGCATGGTCCTGGTGACTGGCCCGACAGGAAGTGGCAAGACGACGACGCTGTATGCGGCCATTACCGAGATGAATATCAAAGAAGATAAGTTGATCACGATCGAAGATCCGGTCGAGTATCAGCTATCGGGCGTTGTGCAAATTCCTGTGAATGAGAAGAAAGGCCTGACCTTTGCTCGAGGGCTGCGATCGATCTTGCGTCACGACCCCGACAAGATTATGGTCGGCGAAATCCGTGATGGAGAGACGGCGCAGATTGCCATTCAGTCGTCGCTTACTGGACACTTGGTTTTGACGACGGTGCATGCCAACAACGTGTTCGATGTCATCGGACGATTTGCCTCAATGGGTATCGACGCATACAATTTTCTAGCTGCACTGAATTGTGTATTGGCGCAGCGGCTTGTTCGCATGGTGTGTCTCGCCTGTCGAATGACGGTCACGCTCGACAAGGTGCTGGCGGAAGAATCTGGTCTTGATTTCGAGGAATATAAGGATGTGCCGTTTTATGAAGGTAAAGGTTGTCAGGAGTGCCACGGGACTGGGTATCGAGGACGAAAATGCATTACGGAATTTTTGGATTTGAACGATGAAATCAAAGAAATGATCCTCGCCGAGCGTCCCCTGTCAGAGATCCGCTATCGGGCGGTGACGGGAGGAATGATCACATTGCGGCAGTCCGCACTCAGAAAGGTATTGGAAGGTTCCACAACTTTGCGCGAGATCAATCGAGTAACGTTTAGCGAGGAAGGATAAGAGATGTGGGGTCTTGCCACTAATCGTCCGCGGCACTGCTTGAAAATTGGAGCGCAGGCCCTGGTGTGGGGAGAAGCTTCTCGTACCTGGCGTGGGCGGTATCGGTACAGCGCTGTCCTTTCCCCGACACCGACCGGTGCCATCAAGCTATCTCCCATGGATTCGAATCTCATAGACGTATCTGCGCTGGAAGATCGTCTTCGATCGTTGGCTTGGCCAAGTCGAGAGCTTCGGTTTGCTGGGCGCTCATGGCTTTCCGGCATTCCCCGCCCGATCGTGTTGCTCTTGTCTGATCTGTCGGTGCGCGCCACAGTTTTGCAGCTGGAACATCTCCCGCCGCGACGGGATGAGCAGGAGGCTCTGATTCGCTGGCGCCTAGGGCAGGAACAGCTGTTGCCCCTGGCCGGATCCAGGATTGTCTGGCAGGAACTCCCCTCCTCTGGCGCACAAGATACTCGTGCTCATGGGGTACTTGTGGTGGCGATTCAAGAAATCATTTTGAAGCAATACGAGTCGCTCTGTGAGTCTGTGGGGTTACTTCCACAGGAAGTCGGTGTGGCCAGCTTTCGTCTGTTTAATCTCTGGCTAAAGGGGGCTGGTGGACGAAAACGGTTGGACCGCGATTTGCTCTGGGTCAGCGTGTCAGACGGCGGATTGACTTGTTTCGTCATGCAGGAAGGCCGATTGGTGTTTGTTCGGACCAAGTTGTTGAGCGCTGATGGTTTTCAGAATGAAGCAGATAGCAGTAGAAATTGGACTGACAAGATTGTCGAAGAATGTGCGGCGTCTCTTCGTGCTTCTTGCGAACGGTATCCTGACTTGAACGTGACTGAGGTGGTCTTTGCCGGCGATAATTCATGGCCGATGCTTGAGCAAGTGATGAATAGCGAACTTGGCCTGTCGACTGAACGACTGGATTGGGAAACGGTCCAACAGTTGGGTTGGACTCATGACGGAGGAGGTACCTCTTGGGCGATGCTTCCAGTTGTGGCGGGGGTGATCTAAGTGATGGGATCCGGACGGACATTCCTTCGTACGTTGGCCTCTACAGTGAAGCGTGTTTTTGTGCAGCCCGCAGGGGTGCGGTACTTTTCTATCGACCTGAGTAGCCGATATCGTTGGTATGTCGCGCCGGCTCGCCTGGTGCTGGTCGCCCTAACCGGAATCATAGTGGTCTCAATATTCTGGAGCGCGGCCCACACCGTGGTGACGTTGCAAAGCCTGCACGATCTGCACGCACGCTTCGATCATCTCCGCCTAGAAGGCCAGCACTTGTTAGATGAGGCCCAACGGGAAGGCATTGATCTTTCAGAGGCTTCATTGCGACAGTTGCCAGCTGAAGTCAGTTTAGCGAACCAGTTGCTTGTAAAACGACATTTCTCATGGACTCAGTTTCTCTCCTCTCTTGAAGCGGTCATTCCCCCACACGTCTCAATTCAGAATATACGACTGGACCCCGGAAGCGCCGTGGTACACATGACTGGGTTGGCGGCGACGGTCGAAGATGTCACGACGTTGACGGTCACTTTGCAGGATCATGCCGTGTTCCACGACCCTGTGCTGGGCCAACATCGGGTGGGGCCTGATGGTTTGGTTGAGTTCGACCTGACGCTATGGTATCGGCAACCGGAGATCTAGAGCGATATGAACGACCTCATCCTCCAACAGTTGCGAAAACCTTATGGAGACTTGATCCCATGGCTTGTGGTGGTGGTGTTATTGGCGGGAGTCTTGTGGGGTGTCCGCACCATTGGGATCGATGGGGCAGAGCAGGGGTTCGCGGCCTTAGAATTGGAATGGAATCAAGCCCGGCAAGAACTTATACATCACAAAGAGGCTCTCAAGGCGCGTAGGGATCTTGCCCAGGTCTGGTCGGTCTTGCCGGTTGAACGAGACTTTGCTCCCTTGGCGTTGGGCATTACAGAAGAGGCTAAGCGTGATCGTGTGATCCTCCCTGCTCTCTCCTACAAGACTGAATCCACGACGGTGGCCCATACGAGTAAGGGGGTGCTTCAGGGAACGATGACCGGTCGCTACGAGGATCTTCGTCGGTTTCTCTATGACGTGGAAACGGCTGAGGAGCTGGTATACATTGAGGACTTGGAGCTTGTGCGCTCAAGCGCCCAGCAGGATCAGACGTTGACCTTCAACATTAAGATCGCCACGTATCTTCGTGGCGATCCAGGCAAGGCCACGGTTCAGTAGCGTCGATATATGATGATGACGAATCGGAAGCAAATGATGGCGTTGGCCCTGCTTGGCCTGCTTTGGTGTGGGACTGTTGTCTGGGAATGGCTGCCAGTGCAAGAGCCCGTGCGTGTGCCGCTGGCAAATGTGAGCGGCCATGCAGCGACGTCAGCAGGGCGACGTGGATTAGCCGAGGAGTTACATGTGCAGCTCAATCTCCTGGCTGCTGCACGTACTCAGCGAGAGATGAGCTTTACTACTCCACGGAATATTTTTGCCCCGCCTCGGACGGATGACTCCGGGGCTTTTCGCGCTGGTAAGGCTGAGCCTGATTCTGGATTAGCACTGGCCTTGCAACAGCAGGCAGTTCTTGCCGCATTGGCTCAATTCCACTACCTTGGGTTTGTGCGCATGGAGGAAGGGTTGCGAAAACATGGCGAACTGGCTGTGCTTTCGAAGAACGACGACCTCCATGTTGTCAGGATTGGAGAAACAGTGGAAAGTCATGTCGTCGTGAAGGCCATCACGCAGGAGAGTGTGACGTTGCAAGACCGTCCCTCACGAATGGAGCATACGGTATTGCTCTCCGAGGAAGCTCCGATACAGCCTTAACGGTTCTATGCTCATCAGCCGACAGCGACGAGTCCTCAGTGAGCAAGGTGCGACCTACCTTATGCTCATGTTTGCGGTCGTTTTGATCGGCATCGCCACGACTACTGCAGCAAAACAATGGAAGGTCATCGTCCAGCGGGAACTCGAGGCGGATCTTTTAGCCAAAGGGATTGAGATTCAGAATGCCCTCGCATTCTATTCCGCGACGGTCAAGGCGGGTCGTGTGATGCCGGGAGAGATCTATCCCCAGACATTGGCGGACCTCACGCGATTGCCCAAACCATTTTTACGCAAGGTCTATCTTGACCCCATGGGGCATGGGGAGTGGGAATATCTTCTGGCGCCGACAGGCGGTATCATGGGTGTGCGGAGCAAGAGTCATGCGAAGCCATTCCGGCAGCATGACTTTCCAGCTGCCGTCAGGCATTTTGAGGGACGCGCCTCCTATCACGATTGGGTCTTCCAATATCCGAGTCCCTCATCAGTTCCGGTCGTGCCGCAAGGGATTGCTCCTAGCGTTGTGCCACCACAGACGACAGGATCTACGCGCACAACTGGCGGCGGCACGTCAGTTTCCCTGCCGGCTCAAGGGCAGCCGAGCGTGAATCCATAATCCTCGCCAGGGCTCCCCCCTATCGACTCCTGAAAATGTTATGGCATTCACGACGAGAGAAGCGTACAAGAGGCGTCATCGTATGCGTATCCTTATTACAGGTGGAGCTGGGTTCCTCGGGAGTCATCTCTCCGATTTGCTGCTGCAAGGTGGACATTCCGTTATCTGCATGGACAACCTCCTGACGGGGAGGATGGAGAACATTGCCCATTTGCTTGGGCACGACCGGTTTTCCTTCATTAAATACGACGTGTGCGATTATCTTCATGTTGAGGGGGCCCTGGATGCCGTGATGCATTTTGCCTCGCCTGCCAGTCCGCAAGACTATATGGAGTTTCCGATTGCTACGATGAAGGTCGGGGCTATGGGGACGCATAAAGTGCTGGGGTTGGCACGAGCAAAAAACGCGCGATTTATCCTGGCCAGCACCTCGGAAGTCTATGGTGATCCCCTCGTGAACCCCCAACCGGAAACGTACTGGGGGAATGTGAACCCCATTAGCCCACGTGGGGTCTACGATGAAGCGAAACGGTTTGCCGAGGCGATGACTATGGCGTTTCATCGCTATCACGGCGTTGATACGAGGATTGTGCGTATTTTTAATACGTTCGGTCCACGCATGCGTCCGCACGATGGCCGGGTTGTTTCTAATTTTATCGTTCAGGCACTCCAGGGAAAGCCGCTCAGCGTATTCGGCGATGGATCCCAGACCAGGAGTTTCTGCTATGTCGAGGACCTGGTCCGCGGCATTACCTCGTTGCTGATGCTGGATTCAGACAAGACGGTCGAGCAACGTACGGACCGAAAATTTCTGCTCAGGCAGAAAGACGGCGAAATGGACTCCAGTATGCACGATCCCGTGAATATTGGAAATCCGCGTGAGCTGACGGTCTTGGAGATCGCAAAATTGGTCTTGAAACTCACCCGTTCATCGAGTCACATCACGTACAATCCATTGCCTGCCGATGATCCTAAAGTCAGACGACCCGATATTTCGCGGGCGCGCAGTCTCCTGAACTGGGAGCCTCAAGTAGAGCTCGATGATGCCCTCCTTCGTACGATCGAATACTTCAAGAAAGTGATCTAGGCTTCGTCGCTGGCGTGATCGATTGCCATCCGTGGTCTATTCCGAGGTGAAAACGGCCCACAATGGCCGCCTTGACCGCGTTGAAACTCTCGCTGTATCCTGTCCCTGTTCAAGTCTCACCGGGGAAGAGTTTTTTATGCTGTCAGACCAAACGAATCCGACGGACACGTCGCTCGAATCCATCGAAGAATCAACCGGCGTGGAAGTCGTTGCACCTCCCATACCGATTCCAGAGTATGTCAATGAATTGGTCACGCGAGCCAAACAGGCCGCTGGCCGGCTGGCGACGCTTTCGACTGCCGTCAAGAACCGGGCTCTTCTCGCGATGGCAGAGGCGCTGGAAGGACAGAAGGATGCGTTGCTTGCCGCAAACGAGCTGGATTTAGAGAATTTCGGAACTGAGCCCGAGAAGCAGGCGATGGCGGACCGGCTGCGTTTGACCGCCGAGAGGATCACCGAGATGGCTGCGGGTTTGCGTGAAGTGGCTGCGCTTCCCGATCCTCTCGGAGACATGCCGAAGATGTGGACCAGGCCGAACGGGATGCAGGTGGGGCGCGTGCGGGTTCCGATCGGCGTCATTGGCATTATTTATGAGTCCCGTCCGAACGTCACGGCTGATTCCGCAGCCCTTTGCTTGAAGTCCGGGAATGCCTGCGTGCTGCGGGGAGGGAGCGAGGCCATCCACTCGAATACGGCGATTGCGACGGTCTTGTCGGAAGCGGCAGAGAAAGCCGGTGTCCCGGCCGGCGCGATTACCTTTGTCGCGCGGCCCGACCGCGAGCTGGTTCCTCTTCTGCTAAAGCAAGATCGCTACATCGATCTGATTATCCCGCGTGGCGGCGAATCGCTGATGCGCGTCGTCATCGAGCATGCCACGATCCCTGTCATCAAGCACGACGCCGGTGTCTGTCATATCTATGTCGATGCCGACGCCGATCCGGCCATGGCGGAGCGGGTCTGCTTCAATGCAAAGGTGCAGCGGCCGTCGACCTGTAATGCGATGGAGACTCTCTTGGTCCATCAAGGCATTGCGCGCAACTGGCTCGCTCCATTCATTGAGAAGTTGGTAGAGGCCAAGGTCGAGGTTCGCGGCTGTCAGAAGACCTGTCAGTTGTCGTCGTCGGCTAAGCCCGCGAGTGACGATGATTTTGGAAAAGAATTTCTCGACCTTACCGTAGCGGTGAAAGTGGTCAAGAACGTCGATGAGGCCCTGGAGCATATTGCTAAGTATGGCTCACGCCACACGGAAGCCATCGTGACCTCCGACTATCCTAAGGCCATGCGGTTCCTGCGTGAGGTCGATGCTAGCGCGGTGCTGGTGAATGCCTCGACCAGATTGAACGATGGCTATCAGTTCGGGCTAGGAGCCGAAATCGGGATCAGCACGTCCCGCATCCATGCCCGAGGCCCGATGGGGCTGGAAGAATTGACCTGCTTTAAGTTTATCGTCTTGGGGAGCGGACAAGTCCGCGAGTAGATGTCCTCCGATCCACTCTGGACCGCACTGCGAACCTCCGGTCATCTGTGCTTTTCAACTAATCTCCCCTTCGCACAAGATCTCGAACAGGCGGGCGGGCGAGTGGTCCGCCAGGCCACTGGCCATCTCCTTTTCTATCGCGCAGACGGTCGCCGATTTCTGGCAACCGATCCAGAAGGAAACCCGTTACATGAATGCGAGTGGGGGACTGATGCCAGAGGCGATGTAATCCTCTGTCGCGCTCGGATCCGTTTGGATTGGGGGCAATGGGTCGGGTTGAAGCCGGCTGGATTGGTGAATGAAACCAATCTCAATCTCGCGAGTAAGCCTGGTTGGCAACGGCTCACAGCCGACGATTTGCGTGCGATGGCCGCGCAGGCGCTCCGGGTCCCGATTGAGGACGTGCGGTTTTTCTATCGAGATGAGGATCTTCTGATCGGCCCGACCGGTCTGGCAACGATCCGCCAGCGAAAAGATGCTTTTTATGTTCTACAGGACGGGGACTTCGAGCGGGTCAGCTTTATGTCCTGCATGGGGGCGATGAATTGGTCCTCTATCGATTTTCTCCCGGTCGTCGAACTCTTTAAGTCGCTATTACCGGGAACTGGGTCTGCGGTCTTTGAACTGATTCGCGGACTCTATGACGATCAGAATAAGAGGAATCCAACCCCTCGGTCCCTACGCTATCGGGGTATTCCCGTCTATCCCTCTGAAGCGGCTTTTGGTTTGTTTAGTAGTTTCTTTACCCCGCAGGCGCCTGGGGAGACTAATCCGCTCACACTCTTCATGAATCCCGACCGATCCAATCAAGTCATCTGGCTGCCGGCCAGTACGCCACCGATTCGATATTTTAACCAGCGCGCGGGGGCCTGCCTGACCCTCCAAGACGGAGTGCTGCACAAGGTGACGGTGGCGTCAGATTCTTCCGGGCTGTCTTACATGAGTCGAAAAGGCCGTCGAGTTCTTCCCTACGATCGCAGCGCAGAGATTGTCGGAGGGCATGTCGTCCTGACGGATCGCGATCGTAAAACGACGTTGGCTGTGACCCTGCCGCAAGGGATCCTGGAGCAGTCCGGTGCTCCTGTGGCGATGAGTCCGGTCGACTGGCGGTCGGTCTTTGTCCAGGGAGCTCCGGCTATCCTTCCGTCCAAAGGCTATGGCGCGGTGTTGCTCTATCCGGAAGACGAATCTGAAATCGGTGAAGGTGCGGCGCAACCGTTCGTGGCGGATTACTTACAAGATATTGGCGAGCAGGATCGGGAAATCGGCGCGGTCCTTTCGCGAGCCGAGCATGTCCTTATCGACAATGGCGATGCCGTAATTGCGACCTGCATCATGTTTGACCGGTTGAGAGGCTATACCGTACGGATCTATGATGCGGCCCTTGCCCAAAAGCAGGCACAACAACTCTGGAATGTCTGCGCGTCGTTGCAGCGGTGGGATTGGCTCTCACATATTCGATTCGTTTCGAACGAAGTTCCGCATGAGCCGGAAGCCCTTCTGGCCTATGACGTAGTCTACCATTGGGTACCCTATGACAGTAAAGACCGACCAGTCAGCCTGACCGAACGCATGAAGACGATCAGCCGAACTCTTCGGGGAGGAGGCCATGCATTCGTCATCGGTCCAGCATTGCTTGGTCAGCACTGCTCGCCCCATGGACTCCACGTCTGCTGGGAAGAACCGGTCGAACAGCTCCCCACGTTTCGGATGCATCGCACGATCCTGCCGAAAGCGAGGCTGAGGCCTGGTCTGACATTGTTCCATATGAAGAAGGGCTAACATGCTTGCACTGAGTGTTCCATATCGATTACGGTTATCGAGATGAGTGAGCTGAATCCAGAACAAATTGTAGGCGAAGAGCCGAGCGACAAGATCGTTATTTATTGGGAGCGGGAGTATTCGACTGCCATTGCACCGGAGCGACTGAAGCTCGACTTCATGCCGCATCGGCCGTTGTTGTCCGGGATGTCGCTGAACGAGCAGCGGACGGTGGCGGTCGAGGGCTACAAAGTGGTCCCCGACGACTGTGGCCCCGTACGGACAGTGGGCCAGTATGGCTGGCTCATTCGGTCGCCGGTGGACTGCAAGATTCGACGAACGGCGGATGGGGTTAAGTGGCAAGCGCCGCCGATCTTGCCGGAAGAGCGGATTCTCGGCTACAAGTCGTTCTCAGGGACCTACGTCGATTTAATCTTAAACAGCGGGTATCCCAAACTCTGTTGCGGTATCAGGTTCTACTATCCCAAGCAGGTGGGCTTGATGATGAAGGACGTGCCGAATCATTTCTACCATTATCCCGACCGGACGTTTTTTGTCTGGGAAGGGATTAAGACCCAAGAGTATAAACGCACGCCGAATATGTATGACTGGCTCCCGGACTATGACGCGTTCACCGCCAACTTTCTGTTGCAACTTACGAAGCCGACAACCATCAAACGGGGTGATCCGATCGGCATTGTGGTTCCGGTGATGTTGCCCAAGCAGTTTGCGCTCGAAGAGCTCAAACACCCCTAGCAGGAGACTAGTACTCTGGAGCGCGCGGTCTCCCGCGATGGACGGCTAGGTCATGTATCTTCTCGTTCGTTGCACTGCGGCCTTCGACCCATTTATCGGTCTTCATATCGGATAGGCCGTGAAAGTGCGC
>Ga0163152_10003001_pt1 | contig 22701 bp, 20 predicted proteins | sample OliLakLV19MP8IB2_FD_148635 | JGI IMG/M metagenome (GOLD analysis project Ga0163152, IMG submission 148635) | Freshwater microbial mat bacterial communities from Lake Vanda, McMurdo Dry Valleys, Antarctica - Oligotrophic Lake LV.19.MP8.IB-2 | ecosystem: Environmental > Aquatic > Freshwater >...
GCGCGACGCGAAGGCGCCTGCCAAGGCCGGCGTCGCGCACGCATTCCTCGGCCTGGCGGCACTCGCGCTGTTCGGCGCGCGCCGCCGGTACGCGTAGCACTACGAGGTTTGCGCAGCCGGCGGCGCAGCGGGCGCTTCCAGCGTTTCGGGCACGGCCGGCGCGAGCGGAAGGATCAGGCGGAAGGTGGTGCCGACGCCGACCTGGCTTTCGACGAGCACCTGGCCCTTGTGGTCGCGGATGATGCCGAAGGTCACCGACAGGCCGAGGCCCGTGCCCTTGCCGGCGGGCTTCGTCGTGAAGAACGGCTCGAAGATCTTCGCCATGATCTCCTTCGGGATGCCGGAGCCGGAGTCGTTCACGCGGATCTCCACGGCGTCCCGTCCGTCGGGCAGCTTCGTCTCGAGCGCCGAGACGCTGAGGGTGCCGCCGTTCTTCTCCATCGCGTGCTGTGCGTTGATGGAGAGGTTCATCAGCACCTGCTGGAGTTGGTTGGAGTTCGCGAAGATCGGCGGCAAGCCCGGCGGAACGGCGCGCGAGATCTTCACCGAGTTCATGTTGAGCTGGTGCTCGACGAGCTTCATCGCCTCGTCGACGAGCGTCGAGACGTCGACGCGGTCCATGACCGTCTTCTCCTGCCGGGCGAACTTCAGGAGGTTCTCGATGATCGCCTTGCAGCGCTTCGTCTCCTTCTCGACGATCTCCAGGTAGCTCTTCAGCGAGCCGGCTTCGGGCGGGAGCTTGCGCAGCGCGAGCTGCGCGTAGCCGAGGATGCCGGCGAGGGGGTTCTTCACCTCGTGCGCGATGCCGGCACCGAGCTGTCCGAACGCGGCCATCTTCTCCGATTGGATGAGGGCGGCGCGGGCCTCCTCGAGGTTCTTCTCGCGGAGCTTCAGCTCCTCGCCCATCTTGTTGAACGAGGTGGCGAGGTCGCCGATCTCGTCGCGGCTCGAGATCTCGACCGTCGTCCCGAACTCGCCCTTCGCGATCTTTTCGGTGGCACGCGAGAGGCCGACGAGCGGCTTCGTCATCCGGCTCGCGAGAAACACGCTCACGAGCGACGCGAGCACGAAGACCGCGCATGCAATCAGCACCGAGTTCGCGACGAGCTTTCGCGCCGGTGCGAACGCGACGCGCTCCGGCGTGTGCGCGACGACGATCGCACCGCCGATGCCCACGTCCGCCCACGTGCCGAGCTGCTTCTCCGTGTTCTCCAACGTGAACTCGAACGTGCCGTTCGAGCCCTGCTGCTTCGCGAGCGCGGTGACGAGGTTCGCGTCCGCCTTTCGCTCCCGCATTCGCTCCGCGTCGGCATCGGCGAGCATGTGGCGATCGCTGTCGAGCAGATAGATTCGCGTAGCGCCTTCCAGACGGAAGAGATCGAAGAGGACGGCAGGAAGGAGATCCCCGACGAGCCGGACATTGCCGCCGTCCGGCCCCTTCACGATCGTGACCACCGTGATGATCGGCAACTCGACGGACGGCGTGCGGTTGAGCACCCAGATGCCACCCTCGGGCGCGGGCCCCTCCGGCAGCGGCGTCGCGTCGATCGCCGCGTCCGCACCCGAATCGGTGAGCCCCGCGCGCTTGAGCGCGTCCTTGTTGTAGAGGCGCGCGGGCGGACCCTTCTCCGGGATCACGGACAGGCGCACGAACTCGCCGTAGTGCGAAAAGATCGTCCGCGCGAGCGCCTCGCGCCGTTCCGCGGGCAGCCCAGGCTCGAGGTAGACGCCGGCGAACACCCGCATCTTTCCGGCGGCGTCGGAGACGACGGCGTGGCTCTCCATCGCGACGTTGCGCGCGATGAGGTTGTTGCGATCGAAGACCTCGAGCGACTTGTCCCGCAAGAAGCCCTGCACGGCGAGAAACGTCACCGGCCCGAGAGTGAAGAGCGAGACCGCCAGGATCGTGAGGAGGAACTTGGTGAGGATGCTGATGCGCATCGTCGCTTACGCCGTGCCTTTCGGAGCGTCGGCTACTTCGAGGCGGTTTCGCCCGCCACGCTTGGCGGCATAGAGAGCCATGTCCGCCGCTTCAATCAAGGATTTCGCGTCGGTCGCATCCCGCGGGTACTCCGCGAGCCCGATGCTCACGGTGACCGCATTTCCGGGTTGCGACTCCCGTCCAGGAAACGGGAACGTCTCGACGGCGAGGCGGAGGCGCTCGCCTTTCTGCTTCGCGTCGGCGCGTGCCGTCTCGGGGAGGATGAGGCAGAACTCCTCACCGCCGTAGCGCGCCGCGATGTCGTCGTTGCGCAGCTTGAAGCCGACATCCGACACGCGCGAGGAGTTGCGGAGGATCTCCGCGAAGCCGACGAGGACCTTGTCTCCCGTCGGATGCCCGTGTTTGTCGTTGAGGCTCTTGAAATGATCGATGTCGAAGAAGAGCAGGGAGATCGGCTTCCCGCTGCGTTCCGCACGGGCGATCTCGCCGACGAGCCGCTCCTGGAAGTAGCGGTGGTTGTAGAGACCGGTGAGGCCGTCACGCAGCGTTGCTTCCGCGACGGCGCGATAGAGGAGCGCGTTGCCGAGCGCCGTCGAGACGGCCGCGACGAACTGCGAGACGGTGCCGGCGCTCGCTTCTGCGCGGTGACCCCCCACTTCCGCAAACGTGGCGAGGAATCCGTAGGGATCGCCACCGACGACGAGCGTGTAGATCGCGACGGGCTCCGCGCCGTGCCGCAGCGCGAGCTCCGCGCGAAGCGCCGGCCACTCCGCGAGGTCCGCGAACCGCGCGCGGCCGCCCGGCATGTCGCTCGTGCCGAAGGGCAGCTCCGACGAGGCCAGGCCCTCGGGCGCCGCGGTCACGCTGGTGAGGAGGAACTTCGAGCGCGGATCCGGCAACGTGTAGATCGCCGAGACGCGGCCGCCGGAAAGCGCGGAGAGGCCGTCGACGGCGGTCTTGTGGAGGATCTCCGAATCGAGCGAGAGCGCGAGACGCCGCGACCAATCCTGCAGCGCCGCCATCTCCGCGGCGAGCCGCGTCAGGGCGTGGTTCTTCGCGCGGAGCTGCTCGATGAGGTCCCGCTTCTCCTTCACGCGGCGCGCGAGCGCGCAGAGGATCTGCACGTCGTCGACGGGCTTCAGGAGGTAGTCGTAGGCGCCTTCGCGAAGCGCGGAGATCGCGGTGTCGACCGTCGCGTCCGAGGTCATGATGACCACCTCGGTCTCCGGCCACTGCACGCGGATGCGGCGGAGAAGCTCCACGCCGTTCATCCCCGGCATGCGGATGTCGCTGAAGACGGTGTCGAAGCGGGTCTGCGCGAGGATCGCGAGGGCTTCCTCGCCCGTGCCCGCTTTGGTGACGTCGTAGCCCTCTTCGGAGAACGCGATGCCCATGAAGTCGCGGATCACGGGCTCGTCGTCGACGACGAGGATCCGGAAGGCTTCGCGGGCGCCTTCGGCCGGCGAGGGGAGGGGCACGGTCCAGAGGATAACCCCGTTTCCCCTACCCCCGCAGGTGGTGTAGAGATCGCCCATGGCGGTCTCCCTCAACCACCCCGACGTCTTCTCCAAACGCCACATCGGACCCGACGAGGACCAGCAGCTCGCGATGCTGAAGACCCTCGGCCTGGGGTCGCTCGACGAGCTCGTCGACTCGACGGTCCCCAAATCGATCCGCATGGGGCGGCCGCTCGAAATGCCGCCGGTGCTGAGCGAGTCCCAGCTCCTCGAGAAAGCGCGCGAGCTCGCATCGAAGAACCGGCTCGTCCGTTCGTTCATCGGCACCGGCTATTCGGATTGCGTCACCCCGCCCGTCATCCTCCGCAACATCCTCGAGAACCCCGGTTGGTACACGGCGTACACGCCCTATCAGGCGGAGATCGCGCAGGGCCGCCTCGAAGCGCTCCTGAACTATCAGACGATGGTTGGGGATCTCACCGGCCTTCCCATCGCGAACGCGTCGTTGCTCGACGAAGGCACCGCAGCCGCGGAAGCGATGACCATGCTGCGCCACATCCACGGGAAGGACGGCAAGACGTTCTTCGCGAGCGAGGGTTGCCATCCACAGACCATCGACGTGGTGCGCACCCGCGCGAAGCCGCTGGGCATCGAAATCGCGGTGGGTGATCACCGCACGTTCGACTTCGCGAAGACCCCGGTGTTCGGCGTGCTCCTCCAGTACCCGGCGACCGACGGGCCGGTGCATGACTACCGCGCGTTCATCCAGAAGGCGCACGAGGCCGGCGCGCTGGTCGCGATGGCGGCCGATCTCCTTGCGCTCGCGGTGCTCGTGCCTCCGGGAGAGCTCGGCGCCGACGTCGCCCTCGGTAGCTCGCAGCGGTTCGGTGTGCCGCTCGGATACGGTGGCCCGCACGCCGCGTACTTCGCGGCGAAGCAGGAGCACGTGCGCTCGCTGCCCGGCCGCATCATCGGCGTGTCGCAGGATTCGCACGGAAATCCGGCGCTGCGGATGGCCCTCGGCACTCGCGAGCAACACATCCGCCGCGAGAAGGCGACGTCGAACATCTGCACGGCACAGGTGCTCCTCGCGGTGATCGCCGGCTCGTACGCCGTTTATCATGGGCCGAAAGGAATCCGTGCGATCGCCGAGCGCGTGCAAGCGCTCACGGGGCTCCTCGCCGAGGGCCTGAAGCGCTCCGGCTTCAAGCCGGCGTACGACTCCTGGTTCGACACGGTGCGTGTCGATACGTCGCCGGAAGAAGCGCGGCGCATCCTCGCCGCTGCCGACGCGAAGGGGCTCGGTTTCCGGCGCATCGGCGAGCGCGCGGTCGGGGTTTCGCTCGACGAGACGCACTCGGTTGCGGACGTCGACGATGTTCTCTCGTGTTTCCGCGAGGGACTCACGGCGGATCCGTCGAATGCGAAGACCGGAAGCGGCACGCCGAAGGGCCTCGAGCGCACGAGCGCGTACCTCACGCACCCCGTCTTCAACAAGCATCACTCCGAGACGGAGATGCTGCGGTACCTCCGCCTGCTCGAGTCGCGCGATCTCTCGCTGACGCACAGCATGATCCCGTTGGGCTCGTGCACCATGAAGCTCAACGCGACCGCCGAGATGATGCCGGTGACGATGCCCGGCTTCGGAAGGCTGCATCCGTTTGCGCCGCGCGCGCAAGCCGAGGGCTACAAGGTGATGTTCGACGAGCTCGAAAAGGCGCTCGCCGAGATCACCGGCTTCCCCGGCATCTCGCTGCAACCGAACGCGGGCTCGCAGGGCGAATACGCCGGCTTGCTCGTGATCCGCAAGTACCAGGAGACGCGGGGGCAGGGGCATCGCTCCGTGTGCTTGATTCCGGAAAGTGCCCACGGGACGAATCCCGCGTCGGCCGCGATGGCCGGGATGAAGGTCGTCGTCGTGAAGTGCGACGACAACGGAAACATCGACATCGCCGATCTCGAGGCGAAGGCGAAGCTGCACGCGAAGGATCTCTGCGCGTTGATGGTGACCTACCCGTCGACGCACGGCGTTTTTGAAGAGGACATCAAGAAGATCTGCTCGATCGTCCACGAGTTCGGCGGCCAGGTGTACATGGACGGCGCAAACATGAACGCGCAGGTCGGCCTGACGCGCCCCGGCGACATCGGCGCGGACGTCTGCCATCTAAATCTCCACAAGACGTTTGTAATACCGCACGGCGGCGGTGGACCCGGCATGGGGCCGATCGGCGTCGCGGCGCACCTCTCGAAGTTCCTTCCCAAGCATCCGGTCGTCGCGGGCGTCGGTGGCGATGACGGCATCGGCGCGATCTCGGCGGCGCCGTGGGGCAGCGCGAGCATCCTGCTCATCTCGTGGGCCTACATTCGCATGATGGGCGGGCAGGGCCTGACGGACGCGACGCGCGTCGCCATCCTCAACGCGAACTACATCGCAAAGCGGCTCGATCCCCACTTCCCCGTGCTCTACAAGGGCAAGCAGGGCTTCGTCGCGCACGAGTGCATCGTCGACCTGCGCCCGCTCAAGAAGACGAGCGGCGTCGAGGCGGAGGACGTCGCCAAGCGGCTCATGGACTACGGCTTCCACTCGCCGACGCTCTCGTTCCCCGTCGCGGGCACCTTGATGATCGAGCCCACGGAGAGCGAGACGAAGGAAGAGCTCGATCGCTTCTGCGACGCGATGATCGCGATCCGCAACGAGATCCGCGAAGTCGAAGAGGGGAAGCAGCCGAAGGAGGGCAACCTCTTGAAGAACGCGCCCCACACGGCGGCCGCGGTGATCGCGGACGCGTGGACGCGGCCCTACTCGCGGGAGCGTGCCGCGTTCCCCGCGCCGTGGGTGCGCACGCGGAAGTTCTGGCCGTCGGTGGGACGCGTGAACAACGCGTTCGGCGACCGGAACCTCGTGTGCTCGTGCCCGCCGATCGACGACTACCGCGACGAGCCGAAGCGCGCCACAGGCTGATCCGCGCTGCGCGAGCTCACTTCATCGACGTGAGCTGCTCGTGGATCTTCAGCGACGCGTCGCGAAGGATTCCCTCGGCCTGCTCGTTCGTGTCGAGGACCTCCCAGCCGTTCTTCTTCGAGTACTCCTCGACGGGGGCGGTAACCGCGATTTTCGTGCAGGTCTCCTGCGGAACGAGCCTCACGATGATGCGGTGCCGCCTCTCGGCGAAGCCGTTCGGGAGCGGCTCGTTGTTCACGTGCGTCTCGATGTAGCCCTTCGTCGCATCGGCGATGTTCACTTTGTGGACGCGGTACGACTCCATCGCGAGCTTGGCGCCCTCGAAGACCTTCTCGCGAGGCATGTCCCAGCACGTCGCCTGCGCGTTCTCGAGCGCGACGTCGCGCGACTTCGAATCTTTGTACGCGGTTCGGACGCAGCAGCCGGAAACGAGGAGGAGGGACAGCAGCGCGGAAGCGAGTCGCATCCCGGGAATCTACTGCAGTCCGGGCTTGGGTTTATGCTTCTGCCCTTATGGCGAAGGGCGCGGCGGCGGCGGGCGAGATCGTCCAGAGGATCCAGGGCACATATCCGAAGGCGACCTACGCGCTGAGCTGGAAGACGCCGTGGGAACTGCTCGTCGGCGCCATCCTCGCGGGGCAATCGACCGACGTGACGGTGAATCGCGTGACGCCGGGCCTCTTCGCGAAGTATCGCGACGCGAAGGCCTTCGCGGCCGCAAACCAGGGCGAGCTCGAAGAGATCATTCGCCCGTGCGGCATCCACCAGGCGAAGGCGAAGTCGATCATCGGCGCCGCAGGGATGGTCGTCGCGAAGTTCGGCGGCCAGGTCCCCAAGACGATGGACGAGATGCTCGAGCTTCCGGGAGTGAAGCGGAAGACGGCGAACGTCGTCTTGAACTGCGCCTACGGCGTCGCGAGCGGGATCATCGTCGACACGCACGTCGACCGCCTCGCGCAGCGGATCGGTCTCTCGGCGAACAACACGCCGGAAGCCATCGAGACTGACCTGATGGGGATCGTGCCGAAGGGCGAGTGGACGACGTTCGGGCCGGCGCTGATCCTTCACGGACGCGAGGTGTGCCAGGCAAAGGTGCCGAAGTGCGGAGGCTGCGTGATCGAGGCGAATTGCATGAAGGTGGGCCTGCCCGGCGGTGTGGCGAAGCCGAGCGCGATCGTGTCGATGGACGGCGTCAAGCCGTGGACCGGTGCGCTGCCGGAGATCCCCGGCGGATGGGGCGCCGTCTTGTCGAAACACCTCGAGTCGGAGTGGTTCCGCACGCTGTGGGGCTTCGTGAAAGCCGAAGCGGAGGCGGGGCAGGTGTTCCCTCCGGAGAGCGAGATCTTCTCGGCGTTCGAGTACGCGCCGTTCTCGAAGGTGAAGCTCGTGATTCTCGGTCAGGACCCGTACCACGACGACGGGCAGGCGCACGGGCTGTGCTTCTCCGTGAAGCGCGGGGTCGCGGTGCCGCCGTCGTTGCGCAACATGTACAAGGAGCTGCAGACCGACCTGACCATCGCGGCGCCCGATCACGGCAATCTCGAAGCGTGGGCGAAGCAGGGGGCGTTGCTCCTGAACGCGGTGTTGACGGTGAAGGCGCACACGCCGAACTCGCACAAGGATCGTGGTTGGGAGCGCTTCACGGATCTCGTGATCGACGCGCTGAACGAGAGCCCGAAGCCGGTCGTGTTCATGCTGTGGGGCTCGTACGCGCAGAAGAAGGGCAAGCGCATCGACGAGTCGAAACACGTCGTGCTGAAAGCCGCGCACCCGTCACCGCTCTCGGCGAAGCAGTTCTTCGGGTCGAAGCCCTTCTCCCAGATCGACGCCGCGCTGAAGAAGTCCGGCCACTCCCCGATGAACTGGAAGCTTTAGGTCTTCGTCAGCGCGAGTCGCCAGCGGCTGCCGTCGAGACGCGCGAGCATCGGCGCGCCCTTCTTGCAGTGCGGGCACGACTGCATGCGGCGCGGTTCTTCGTCGCGCCCGCACCCGCGCTCCACCCGCCGGAACGCGTTCTCCGACAGCGCGCGGCGCAGCTCGGCGAGCAGGAGATCACGGGAGTATTCCGGCGGCGGAAGAGGCGGGAGCAACGAAGGGGGACCGGGCGGCTCCTGCGCGACGCCCGTGGGGATCGCTCCGCCCCCGATCTCGCTGATCCACAACAGGAGACGCTGCCCGCAATGCGGGCAGGCGCCCAGATCCCCGCGATTCCACGCGAGCCAGCGGCGATCGAGCGCGTAGAGGATCGGCGCTGCGCGATCGGGAAACGCGCGTTTCACGGCGTCGCGGACCTCCGCGCCCGGACCCCGGAAGTCGTATTGGCGGACGGCGTCGATCAGCAGATCCTGGACGCCGTCGCCGGTGACGGCGGTCGTCTTGCAGATCGGCTGGTGCTCTTCGGCGCCAAGACTCCGCAGCTCGACGCGCGCACGCGCGGTGGAGGCGATGTCCGCCTTGTTGATCTGCCAGATTCGTGGGCGAAGTCTGAGTGCCGGGTGACGCTCGAAGAACCGCGCCTGGTCCGGAAACGTCGCCAGCTGCGCGTCGACGGTACAGACGATCAGGTCGCTCGAAAGCGCGAGCTCACGGATGTGTGCGTCATGCGTGGCGGTGCCCGGAAAGGTGGCGATCCGCACTCCCCGGAGCGGTGACGTCGCGCAGATCAGGCGTGCGGAGTCTGCGACGAACATCTCCGTCCGGTCGCCCTCTTGCCGATAGAGCCTTCGGAGCGTCGTGGACTTTCCGGCGCCCGGTACTCCGATGAGCGAGATCGTCAGCACGGCTACGTCCTCGCGAAGACCTTCGATGCGTCCTGGAACGACTTGAGCTCGAGCGCGTTTCCGCTCGGGTCCAGGAAGAACATCGTCGCTTGTTCGCCGGGCTCGCCCGCGAACCGGATGTGCGGCTCGATCACGAACGCCTGACCGGCCTGCTTCAGGCGATCGCGCAGTGCGTGCCACTCGGCCCAGGGAAGGATCGCGCCGAAGTGGCGAACGGGCACGTCGTCGTCGTCGACCGGATTCGTCGCCGGGGACGAGAGGAACGTCTCGTCGACGACGTGCGCGGAGAGCTGGTGACCGAAGAAGTCGAAGTCGATCCAGCGCGGGGCTTCGCGGCCCTGCACGCAGCCAAGCACATCCACGTAGAACCGGCGCGTCGACTCGATGTCGCGGACCGGAAACGCGAGGTGGAACGGGTTCAGCCTTCTTCCTTGAGGAAGTCGGCGTATTCCTTCTCGCTCAGGAGGCCCTCGAGGTCCTTCTTGTCGGTGACCTTCACCTTCACGAGCCAGCCGTCCTCGTAGGGATCCTTGTTGATCCGCTCGGGAGTGGTCACCAGGCCCGTGTTCACTTCCACGATCTCACCGGTCACCGGCGCGTAGATGTCGGAGACCGCCTTCGTGCTCTCGACGACGCCGAACGCTTCTTCCTTGTCGATCTTCTCGCCCTTCGCGGGAAGCTCGAGGTAGACGATCTCGCCGAGCTTCTCCTGCGCGTGGTCCGTGATGCCGATGACGACCAGGTCGCCCTCGAGCCGCACCCATTCGTGCTCTTTGCTGTATTTGAGCTTCTCGGGGATCTTGCTCATCGGGTCCTCATTGGGAGCCGCCCGCCTGAGATGGCGGTCGGTTGTAGAAGGGCGTTTCGACGACCTTCGCGAGCCTGGGTTCGCCGCGAATCTCGACTGCGATCTCCGAGCCAACGGCTGCGTAAGCGGAGTTTACATATCCGACGGCTATGGGACGGTCAAGCGAGGGGGACTGCGTTCCGCTCGTGACGATGCCGATCTCCGCCTTCGTTTTCGGATCGAGGATCTTGTATCCGTGACGCGCGATTCCGCGTTCGGTCATGTCGAAGCCGACGAGCTTTCGCGTCAGCCCCTTCGCCTTGATCGCCTCGAGCGCGGTCTTGCCGACGAACGTCGCGGCTTTTCCGAGCTTCACGACCCAGCCGAGTCCGGCTTCGAGCGGGTTCGTCGTGTCGTCGATGTCGTTGCCGTAGAGCGCGTATTTCATCTCCAGGCGCAGCGTGTCGCGCGCGCCGAGCCCGACGGGCTTCAGCCCCTTCGATGCGCCGGCCTCCATCAGCGCTCTCCACAGCGCCGGCGCCTCGTTCGCGGCGACCGCGAGCTCGAAGCCGTCCTCTCCGGTGTAGCCCGTGCGCGCGAGGATCGCCTTCATCCCCGCGACTTCGCCTTCCGCGAAGTGGTACGTCTTGATCGGCGCGAGCTCCGTCTTCGTCAGGCTCTGCAGGATCTCCGCGGCCTTCGGCCCCTGGAGCGCGAGCAGCGCCCACGCGTCGCTGTCGTTGCGCAGCGTCACGCCCGCCGGCACTCGCGCCTTCATCCACGCGAAGTCCTTGTCGATGTTCCCCGCGTTCACGATCACGAGCCACTTCTCGGCCCCGCGCTTGTAGACGATGAGATCGTCGACGATCGTCGCGTTGTCGTAGAGCATCACGTTGTACTGCGCTTGCCCGTCGACGACCTTCGTCACGTCGTTCGTCAGTAGGCCGTCGAGAAACGCCGTCGCGCCGGCGCCTTCGACGATGAACTCGCCCATGTGCGAGACGTCGAACAGCCCCGCCGCCGAGCGCACCGCCTTGTGCTCCGGGATCACGCCCTCGTATTGCACGGGCATTTCCCATCCCGCGAACGGGACGATGCGTGCGCCCGCCGCTTTGTGCGTCTCGAAGAGGGAGGTGCGCTTCAAGGTTTCGGTCACGTGCGCTCCGCAGCGAGAAGGGTGTTCTCCATCAAGAGCGCGATCGTCATCGGCCCGACGCCGCCCGGCACCGGAGTGATCCAGCCCGCGCGCTCTTTCGCGACGGCGAACTCGACGTCGCCGACGAGCTTCGCCTTTTCCTGGCCGGGAGCCTGGATGCGATTCACGCCGACGTCGATGACGGCGGCGCCCGGCTTGATCCACTCACCCTTGATCATTTCCGGTTTTCCGATCGCCGCGATCACGATGTCCGCTTCGCCGATCACCTTCGGGAGGTCTTTCGTCTTCGAGTGCGCGATCGTGACCGTGGCGTCGCGCCGCAGCAGCAGCAGCGCCGCCGGCTTGCCGACGATGTTGCTGCGCCCCACGACGACCGCACGTGCGCCCGCGATCGGGACGCCCGACTTCTCGAGCAGCACCATGCAGCCGGCCGGCGTGCAGGGGAGCGGACCGGGCTCGCCGACCATCAGGCGCCCGACGTTCAGCGGGTGGAACCCGTCGACGTCTTTTGCGGGATCGATCAGGTTCAGCACCTTCTTCTCGTCGATGCCCTTCGGGAGCGGGAGCTGCACGAGGATTCCGTGCACGGCGGGGTCCGAGTTCAGCTTCGCGACGAGCACGAGCAGCTCGTTCTCGCCGAGTCCCGCGGGGAAGTGGTGCTCGATCGAGCGGAAGCCCGCCTCGCTGCACGCCTTGTGCTTCGCGCCGACGTAGACCTTCGACGCCGGGTCCTCGCCGACGAGCACCGTCGCCAGTCCGGGAACGATCCCGCGCTTCGCTTTCAGCACTGCCGCGCGATCGCGGATCGTCGCCCGCAGCGCCTCGGCAATCGCCTTCCCGTCGATGATTCGCGCCGCCATGCGGAAGGGTCTACCTCCCTTTGGCGGCGGAATCTACCCGGTTCCGGTCGCGGCAGCCTTCGCGGGCGAGAGCTCGATCCGCGTGAGCTGGAAGTTGCCAGTGAGGCCCTTGAGCTGCGTCTCGAACTGCGAGACCGCGACGTCGTTCGACTGCAGCAGCGCGGCGACCTCGGGATCCTTCGCGATGACCTCGGTGATGACGACGTCGCCGCCCTTCGACTGCCCCTCGATGCGTGCCGACTGGTTCACCGTGTTGCCGAAATAGTCGAGCCGGTCGTTCGCGTTCACCACGAGGCACGGCCCGGCGTGCAGGCCGACCTTCACGGTGAGCTCCGGTGTTCCGCGCTCCGCGTTCATCTTCGCGATCGCTTTTTGCATCGCGATCGCGGCGCGCACACCGGCCGCCGGCGTCGTGAAGGACGCCATGACGGCATCGCCGATCGTCTTCACCACGCCGCCGCCTTCGGCGCTGACCGCGCCCGTGAGCACCGCGAAGTGATCGCGCACGCGCGCGTACATCTCGTTGTCGCCGTGCTTCTGGTAGAGCGACGTCGAGCCTTTCAGGTCCGTGAAGAGCAGCGTGACCGACGCGCGCGACATCTGCACGCCCGGCATCAGCACCTGCGACGAGAAGAGGTCGCGGAAATCCTGGAACGTCGTGACGATCGATGCGCTCGCCGCGTCGTGCGAAACCGTCGCGAGCGCGAGCGCCACGCGCACCGGTCCGTCGAGCTTGTTCTCCATCACGAACTCGACGTCCTGCCCGATGATCGTCATCGAGCTCTCGCCGGTCGTCACGCCGTTCTTGCCGATCGTCGCGGCGATCTTCTGCCCGCCATCGCCGGCGACCTGGAGGCTCAGCCGCTTCTCCGAGTCGGCACGCACGAGCACGTAGTTGCCGGCGGGCAGCGACACGGAGACCGAGCGCGTCTCCGATGGATTGAGCACCTGCTGGAACAGCACACCCTTCCGCTTCTGCGGCGCGCCAAGGCAGAACTTCACCGGCTCGACGGGGCGGATGAGCGGATGCACCGAAAACGTCACCTCGACCGCCGCGTCGAAGTCGGCGGTGTAGGACAGATCGCACGCGTCGCAGTTGCCGTCCGACGACAGCTCCTCGAGCTTGCTGCCGCGGAATGACGGCACGCGACAGTGCGGACAGAGGATGTCCCACGAGAGGTTCAGGATCTCCGCGTGCGCCGCGTGCAACAGCACGCGCAGCGTCTCGATGCGCGGCTCGCCCCAGCGATCGGCGAGCTCGAACGGGCGAATGCGCAGGAGCTCGTAATCCGGTCCTTCGCGCAGGTGCTTCTCGAAGAGCGCCGCGATGCGCGGGTTGATGCGCTTCACGCGCAGCATCCGCTCCTGCAGCAGCGGCTCGGCGCCGTAGCCGAGCGGCGAGGGCGGCGGCGACCACACGGCCGCCATCGAGCCTTGCGACGCGCGGTGCTTCTCCGCGAGATCGTGGACGCGCGACATCATCGCGCGCAGCTGCTTCATCCCGCCCATGCGCACGAGCGGCGCGAGGATCGCGATGCGCGGCGTCATCTCGAGAACGAAGCGCACGACCGTCGCACCCGGCTTCTCGATCAGGTCCGCGCCGAACACGATCGACGTGAGCGGTCCCTTCACGACCTTGCGGCGCACTCGATACGTGGCGGGCCGGATGAACTCGAACGGCCCTTCCTCCCACGTCATGCCGAGGAGGCCGCCCTGCTGCGTGACGAGGCTCGTCGTGTTGCCGAGCGCGTTCCCGATCACCTTCACGTCGACGGACGGCAGGCCCGACGCCTGGTTGAGCGAGTCGGTATCCGCGACCCACTCCCACGCCTGCTCCCGGCTGACGCCGGGTAGCTCCACTTCTTGCGTGAGGTGTAGAGAGGCCGGCACGCGTGCGTTCATCCTACACCCGGCGATACGCCGCCGGACGCGGAGGAGTTTCCTTACGCCGCGGCCTTTTTGTCGGAGCCGGAATCCTTCTTCTTTTCCGAAGAGCCGCCGGCGTCCTTCTTCTTCTTGTCGCCGCCGCCGTCTTTCTTCTTTTCGGCTTTCCCGGCGCCGTCCGGCGTCGAGTCGGGCTTCGACTCCGACTTCGACTCGGACTTCGACTCGGACTTCGAGTCGGACGACGTGGACTCGGACGAAGACGACGACGAGGACGAATCACCCGCGCCCGTGTCCTTCTTCCCCTTCCGCTCGTAGTCCGTCTTGTACCAACCGGTGCCTTTGAGCGCGAAACCGGACGCCGAGATCAACCGCTCGACCTTGCCGCCGCACTTCGCGTCGGGGCATTTCGTGGCGTTCGGCTCCGTGATCTTCTGCCAGATCTCGTGGACTTTCTTGCACTTGGCGCACTGGTACTCGTAGATCGGCATGGGCAGGAGTCTCCGCTGTTTGGCCGCGAAACTGTAGCCTAATCGACCGTTTGTCAAGAGTGCGACATTGACTCCGCAGCGCAGCGGATGGATGCTGTGAGCGTGAGCCGTCCCGCGATCACGCAGAGCTCTCTGCCGCTCGCGACGAGTCGCTGGTCGTCGGTCGCGTTCAAACTCTCCTTCACCACGTTTCTCCTCGTAGCGTCGGCGCTCGTTTTTGCTCTCCTGATGGGCTCGTCGGGCCGCCCGGCGACGGAGTGGGTCTCCGTCTACGCGCTCGCGATCCTCGCGGCCGCGATGTTGTTCACGCTCTACGTCGACAAGGTGCTGACGACGCCGGTCAAGCGCCTGGCGATGATCGCCACGCGCATGGCGCGCGGGGACTACACGCAGCCCGTCGACCACGCGTCGAACGACGAGATGCACGAGCTCTACGCGGCGATCGAGTTCCTCCGCACCTCGTTCCTCCGTCAGAAAGAAGCGCTCGAGGAGCTGAACAGAAGCCTCGACGCGAAGGTCGAGGGACGCACGATCGAGCTCTCACGCGCGGTCGGCGAGCTGCGCGCCGCGCAGGAGGCCTTGATCCGCACGGAGCGCCTCGCGTCCGTCGGTGGTCTCGCGGGCGGCGTCGCCCACGAGATCAACAACCCGACGGGCGTGATCCTCACGCGTTCCGAGTTCCTGCTCCGCATCGCCGACGAGGAGAAGTTCTCGGCCGACGTCCTCGAGGACCTCCAGGCGATTCGCGCGCAGGCCCAGCGCATCGCCCGCATCACGTCGAGCCTCCTCTCGTTCAGCCGCCAGGCGCCCGCGCAGAAGGGGCCCGTGGTCATCGCGGACATCATCGTGGAAGCGCTGAACCTCGTGGAGCCGGGCGTGAAGAGCTCGAACATCTCCATCGTGAAGGAGCTCGCGCCCAACCTCCCGAGGATCCACGGCGACAAGGGCAAGCTCGAACAGGTGCTCGTGAACCTCGTGAAAAACGCGATCGACGCGATGCCGCAGGGCGGCGTCGTCACCGTGCGCGGCGTGAGGGTGGGCGAGAAGAACGTCGCGCTTTCCGTTTGCGACACCGGCACCGGCATGCCGCCCGACGTGCAGGCCAAGATCTTCGAGCCGTTCTTCACCACGAAAGAAGTGGGCAAGGGCACCGGACTCGGCCTCTCGATCGCCTACGGCATCGTCGCGGAGCACGGCGGCGAGCTCTCCGTTTCCTCGGTTCCCGGTCACGGCACCGAGTTCCACATGCTTCTGCCCATCCACACCGAAGCAAAGGAGTCGTAGTCGATGAACGACGCAACCAATGGCCCGATCGGCGCCGTCGCGCCCATCAAGTCCGCGCCCGAATCGAAAGGCAGCGTGCTCGTCGTCGACGACGAGGTGGAGCTGCTCGTCTCCTGCCGGAAGATTCTCTCGCGCCTGGGCTACCAGGTGCGCGTCGTCGAGCGCGGCGCCGAGGCGATCGAGATCGTGAAGAACGGCGAGGTCGATCTGGTCCTCACCGATCTCAAGATGCCCGGCATGACCGGCACCGATCTGCTCGCGCAACTGAAAGCGATCCGCCAGGACCAGCTCGTCGTGATCTTCACGGCGTTCGCGACCGTGCAGACCGCCGTCGAGGCGATTCGCGGCGGCGCCTTCGACTACCTGCCGAAGCCGTTCTCCGCCGAACAGCTCGAAGTCGTCGTCGCTCGCGCGATGGAGCACCGCCGCTTGCGCGAGGAGAACCGCATCCTCAAGACGCGCGTGACCACCCCCGGCGGCATCGGCGGCCTCATCGGCGAAAGCGCGGCGATGCACCGGGTTTTCGAGCTCATCGGCAAGATCGCGCGCACCGGCGCGACCGTGCTCATCGGCGGCGAGAGCGGCACCGGCAAGGAGGGCTGCGCCCGCGCGATCCATCAGATGTCCGACCGCGCGAACCGCGATTTCGTGCCCGTCGACTGCGCCGCGCTTCCCGGCACGCTCATCGAGAGCGAGCTCTTCGGCTACGAAAAGGGCGCGTTCACCGGTGCGAGCTCGCTACGCAAAGGCCTGATGGAGACGGCCGACCAGGGCACCATCTTCCTCGACGAAATCGGCGAGATGGACATGTCGATGCAGGTGAAGCTGCTGCGCGTCCTGCAAGAGCGGCAGTTCCGCCGCGTCGGCGGCACCGAGATCGTCACGGTCGACGTGCGGCTCGTCGCGGCGACGAACCGCGATCTCGAGAAGGAAGTCGCGCGCGGCAACTTTCGCGAAGACCTTTTCCACCGACTGAACGTCATCCGCATCGACATGCCCGGACTGCGCGAGCGCCAGGGCGATCTCCGGCTCCTCGTGAACCACTTCGTCCGCAAGTTCACGCCGCCCGTCGATCCGATGGGCAATCCGAATCGCGAGATCACCGTCTCCGCCGAGGTGTGGGCGATCCTCGAGAGCTACCACTGGCCCGGCAACGTCCGTGAGCTGCAGAACGTGGTGCATCGCGCGGTCTCGCTCTGCGAGGAGGGTTTCATCCGCCCGCGCGATCTCCCCGAGTCGATGGCGCGGCCCGGCTTCTCGGCGGAGGTGAAGCGCGTCGACAAGAACCTCCCCTACAAGGAGGCGAAGCAGCGTTGGCTCGAGCCGTTCGAGCGCGAGTATCTGATCGACCTCCTCAAGCGGAACAAGAAAAACGTCACCTACGCCGCCGAGGACGCCGGCATCGACCGCAAGAGCATCCAGCGCATGATGAAGAAGCACGGCATCCGGCTCGAGGAGTTGTAGTCCGTCTCAGGGGAACGGGCGCGCGGCGAGCGTGCGCAGCCAAGGCGCGAACGCGAGTCGCAGTGGATGTCGCGGGTGATCGGGGTGCGCGATGTCGTCGAGCCACGCGTGGCAGTCGACCGCGTTGCGCGCGACGCCGATCGCCGCCTGCGGCACGAGCGGAAGCGGCACCCACGAAACCAGGAAGTGGTGCACGGGCTCGTAGTGGAGCCACGTGTCCCACGGCGGTGCGTCGAAGAGGTCGAAGAATCCTTCGGACGCGGTCTGCGAAGAGCCGTCGGAAGCCTGTTCGTCGGGCCAATAGACGAGAAATCGTCCGGGCGGCAGGTCGGGTTGCACGAGCGGCTGCGTCGCCGGGTAGTTGAAGAGCGCGCCGTGCCGCTGCCGGATGACGTTCGCCATCTGCACCGAGCGCCGCGGGTCGTTGCCCCACAGGAACCAGTCGACGCCGGGTGCGCCCGGCTGCTCCGGTTGCGGTTCGAAGCGCGCATCGCGCAGTAGCCGGACCGGACGGCCTGCGCACCACGCCGTCGTCTCCGCGAGCACCGCCCACGGTTCCGCCATCGCGTTCATCGCCCCCGCGAGCTCGGCGCCTTTCTCCTCGGGAAATGCGGTTCGGAGCGCGCGATTCGTCCGCGCAAGGAGCTCGACCGCGCGGCGCGTGACGGGACCGTGCGGCAACGCGCCGTCCGGCGGGATCCACCGCTCGATCTCCGCGAACATCGCCGCGGATTGCTCCGGGATCACGACGTCGAGCGCGCGCCGGATCTCCGCGAGAAGCGCATCGCGGACGTACTCAGCCACCAAGCCTCGGACCGAACTGGTCGTAGCGGCACTGCTGCGGATCCTTGTCCTCGCGCCAGCGCAGGAACGTCGACGCGTGCCGGAAGCCGTGGCTCATCAGGCGGTCGAAGGAGACCTCGCACACGAAGACCGGCGCGACGGTCGTCCACGCCATGTCCTTTCCCGCCGACCATCGTGAGGGACCACCGGGCTGATATTCGCCACCGAACGACGACTGCCCGACGTGCGGAGCGAGCTTCTCGAGAAAGTCGCGGCGCTGTTTCGCGGTAAACGCCGCCGTGTGTCCGACGTGTTGCAGGTGGCCGTCGTTCGCATAGAGCCCGAGGAGCAAGGAGCCGACACCCTTTCCGTCCTTGTGCAGCCGGTAACCGCCGACCACGCAGTCCGCGGTGTGGCGCGGCTTGATCTTCACCATCTCGCGCTTGGCCTCGACGTACTTCTGGCCGGCCCTCTTCGCGACGACGCCGTCGAGGCCGTCGACGGAATTGCCCGAGACCCACTCCCTCGCGCGCGCCGGATCGCGGGTCTGCGGAGTCACTGTCAGGCGCGGGTGCGGTCTTGCCGCGAGGACTTTCTCGAGCAACGCGCGTCGCTCGGTGAACGGGCGCTGGCGCAGGTCGTCGCCGTCGAGCGCGAGCAGGTCGAAGCCGGCATACGCGGCCGGCGTCTCCTCGGACAGCTTCCGGATCCGCGACGGCGCCGGATGCAGGCGCGTCTGCAGCCCTTCGAAACTCAGGAGTCCCGTTGCGTCGAACATCAGGATCTCGCCGTCGAGCACGCAGCGCTCGGGCAGATGCGCAAGGAAGATCGCGACGAGCTCGGGAAAGAACCGCTCCAGGGGCTTCGTGTTCCGGCTGCCGATGCGGACCGCGTCGCCGTTGCGGAAGATCACGCCGCGGAACCCGTCCCACTTCGGCTCGTAGATCCACTCGTCGCCGAGGGGAATCTCCGGCGCGATCTCCGCGAGCATCGGCATCACCGGCGGGCGAACGGGTAGCGACTCGAACGGATCCGGTTCACTCATGGCCAGCCTGCTGCCCCGTCAGATCGTCAGAATTCCATCTGAACGACGAGCCACACCCCGTGTGAGACGAGCTCCGAGTAGCGGCGCGTGACGTACTCACCGCGGTACTCGAGTCCGAGGGAAGGGGACATCGCCATGGCGCGGTGCGTGTAACGAAGACCCGCGCTCCACGCGTAACGGTTCGCGAGGTCGCCGTCGTTCCAGCCGCCGGGCGTGCCATCGGCAAGGGGAACACCGGCTTCACCGCCGGCGAACGCGAGGACCGGTCCGACCGGTACTTCGGCTCGTCCGGCAACGCTTCCGAAGAGGATGCCGTAGTCGACGACGTTGTTCTTGATGCCCGTGTAGTGGATCGAGGGTCCGACGACGAGCGATCCCTGCGAGGCCGCGAGCCGGTATCCGGCGCCCACGTCGAGCGTCGTTCGACTCTCTCCGATGCGGTTCACGGGCGCTTCCGGCAGCGGAACGAGATCCTCGGTCTGCTCGAACCCGGCGGAGAGAGAGACCTGTGCAGCCGCCAGCGGCCGCCAGCGCACGCCGAGCGCGAAGTCGGTCGCGGGCGCGGACCCGGTGACGAAGGTGCGCGTCTGCGAGCCGCCACCGGCGCCGACCCAGAGGGAAAGCGCACTGTCGGTGCTCGCGGGCTGGCCCCCAGGGGCTTCCGGCGTCGGAGCCGGCGTCGCGACGGCGGCGACGACGCCGGGCGCCGGAGTCGGCGTCGGAGTCGGAGCGAGCGTCGGCGTCGCTGCGGTCGCGACGGCAGGCGCCGCCGGAATGGCGACGACCGGCGCGTTCGCGGCGAGGGGACGCGTCGATTTCGCGGCGTCGATCACGTAGACCGCACCACCGGCGGCGGCGCCTCCGTTCAGACCGAACTCGTACGTCTGATCGCCCGGCGCGACCTCCACCAGGAATCCAACGGAGAGCGATGGCTTGAACCCTGCCTCGTCCTTCCAGGTGTCCTTGCCGGATTTGGGCTGGAGACGGAACTGCGCGAGCGGCTTCCCGCCGTGCCGGATCATCACGATGCCCGCGGGGATCTCCTCATTCGCGGGAATGTTCAGCCGGAATCCCACCTGGAACCGCGCGGGGCCCGTGAGCGTCCATTTCGCGGGCGCTTTCGCCGCGACTTTGCTCCACGACTCGCCCGTCGCCGCGTCGACGAGGACGCCGCCCGGAGCCGGCGCGGCAGTTCCCGGATCGGCCGCAAAGGCAGGAGCGCCCACCGCGATAAGCAGCAGGACAATCGCTCCCCGGATGGTCCTCACAGGATCCCCCTATTCCACGTGCCCACGTTCGAGGGTAACATCGAGTCGGGCATGGAACGAGGAGTCGGTAGATGTGGCTTGCGCGAAGTGCGCTCGCTCTCGCCGTAACGGGGGTCGCTGCAGCGGGTTGCGGTAGTGGAGGACGCGGGTCACTCACCCACGACGTGAAGTTCGACGTCGGTGGTCGGGTCGGCCATCTCCTCCACCCGGATCGGCCCCTCTCCGGGGCGACGGTGACGCTCACCGATGTCGGTGAGGACACGGAAACGGCGACGACGGCGTCCAACGGGCTGTGGACGGAAGCAAACCTCCGTCCCGGTCCCTACATCGAGCGATTCGAGCTCGCCGGCTACGAGCCGATGGAGCGAGAGTTGATTCTCGCCGTCGGTGGCGAGAACGACATCGAGAACGTGTTCGTGGGAAGCCCCGACGCGTTCCTCCAGGAAACGCGCCTCCGGGCGACATCCTCTCCGTTCGGAGTCGAGATCCGGAGCGGCGAGACCTACCGTGACGGCTTCTCCGGACACGTCCTGCAGTATTCCGTCGCCGCGCACGGCTCGATCACTCTCACGTTCGACCGCGATGTCATCGACGCCGATGGCGACCTGGAGGACGGGGAGACGAACCAGAATGTGGGCGCCTCTTTCGATTCCGCGACTCGAACGCTGACGTTCGACGCGGCGGACATCGACACGCTGAACGGCGGCGGAACCCCGATCACGACCGACACCGATCCGTGGACGTGGCATCGCATCGACGTCGATGCGTTTGCGCTCACTCCCCTCGACGGTGACCCCGAATTCTTCGCTGCGACGCTTTTCTTCAACGCGGTTCCTTGACCGCGGAGGTCTCGAAAACATGAACGCACGCAGGATACTCAGCAGCATGGTCGCGGCGGGCTCACTCCTGGGAATCGTGGCGGGGTGTGGAAACGCGGGACCCGCGCCCACGCACGTCGTCGAGATCGACCTCGGCGGCTTCGTCGCCTGGGCCGGTGACTCCTCGGTCGGCCTTCCGGGTGTGACCGTCACGCTCACCGACATCGACGGCGACACGCGCATCGCGGTCACGAACTCGCAGGGGCTCTGGGTCCTTACGAACGTGAAACCGGGTGCCTATATCGAGAGCTACGAGTTCACAGGATACGAGACCATCACGGATACGTTCCTGCTGGAAGCCATCGGCGAGAACAACGTGAAGAACATCTTCGTGAGCCGCGGAACGATCGTGATGCAGGAATCGCTGCTGCGCGCAACGGTCTCGCCGTTCGGGCTCGTTCTCATGGATGGCGACGGCCCGATCGACGGATTCGGGGGCGTTGTCGCGACGTACACCACCGGCATGAACATCGTGGTCACGTTCAGCCGGCGAATTTTCAACCCCGGTGGGTTCGACGTGTATGTCTATGACGAGGTCCTCGATGAATTCGCGCTGGGCGTCGTCGACACGGCGACCGAGACGACCTTTACGGTCTCCGCGGCGGACATTGCCGCGATGGACGGTGGTCTGGGACCGTTCACGGATACCGATCCGTACACCTGGACCCTGTTTCTCATCATCGACAACGTGAACTCGTTCACCCCCATCCACGGGACGATGCAGTCGTTCGACGCGAGCGTCGAGATGAACGCGACGCCCTGACGTTTCTTAGAACTGCCACCCGGCTCGCACGCCGAGCCGGGTGTCGTCGCCGGAAAATTTCGCGTTGGGCGCGTCGACGACGACTTCCACCATCGACGGAATCGGCACGCACGACTCCGCGGCGCCGAGCGCCATGAGCATCGGCGAGCTGAGCCCCATGCCGGCACGGTAACGACCGCTCGTCTCGCGCTCGGGACGCCATCCACCGATCGCGTAAACCGCGAGAGCGGGGAAGAGCGCGCCTTCGTATTTCCGTGGGGACACCAGCCATGCGATGCCGTAGCGCATCTCGAGCGTTCCGTACCACGTCTCCGCGTCGACGCCTTCGCGCTGCGAGACCAGATCAAAGGACGCGCCCATTCCCATGAAGGGGCCGAGGGTGCTCGGCGCCGGATGGATGAGCACGCCGCCCCAGAAATGTGCGCCGACGACCGAGCGATCGCGACCGTCCTTGCCACTGAAGCCGCCGAGACCGAGCGACGGGACGATCGCCATCTCGGGGATGTCGCGCTTCACGCGCGGCGATGGCGTCGGAAGAGGAGGGAGGTCGTCCGGTCCTTCTTCGATCTCGGTGTCCTGCGCAGGAAACGGCGTCGGCGACGGCGATGGCGTCGCCTCCGGTCCGGCGGCGAGAAGAACGAGCGCGAGAAAAGTCCCCACCATCGCTCGCTACTCTATGCCCGCTCCGCACCGCCTCGCATGAAACGCCGTTGAAACCTCTTCGCGTCTCGCAACCAGCTTCACCCTGAGCGAGCGAAGCGAGTCGAAGGGCCGTCGGTTCTTGATTGCGACTATGAGGTGGCCAGTACCGCAAGGACGAAGAACACCCTGCGAGGTATCCCGCGATGCTGGTCACGACGTTGAAGGATTCGAGTCCGAGCTGTCTCAATCGACTAT
>Ga0163152_10003003_pt1 | contig 22694 bp, 19 predicted proteins | sample OliLakLV19MP8IB2_FD_148635 | JGI IMG/M metagenome (GOLD analysis project Ga0163152, IMG submission 148635) | Freshwater microbial mat bacterial communities from Lake Vanda, McMurdo Dry Valleys, Antarctica - Oligotrophic Lake LV.19.MP8.IB-2 | ecosystem: Environmental > Aquatic > Freshwater >...
TCCGGGGGCACCATCGGCGGCACGAGCTCGGGCAGCCGTACGTCGATCGCCCGCATCGCCGCCGAGTCGAACGAACGCGTGCGCGGATCGAAGAAGCCCGTGCCGGACGCGTCGCCGGCTTCCATGCACGCGCGGCCCGTCAAGCGCAGGTTGATCCAGTCGTGCGGCAGCAGCACGGTCGCAAGCCGCGCGAAGTGCTGCGGCTCGTGGCGCTTCAGCCACAGGATCTTCGAGGCCGTGTAACCGGTGGGGATCGCGCGGCCGAGCTGCTCGGAGAGCTCGCGCGCTTCCTCCGCCGTCGACGTGTCGCACCACAGCTTCGCGGGCCGGATCACGGCGCCCTGCGCGTCGAGCGGCACGAAGCCGTGCTGCTGGCCCGAGACGCCGATCGAGCGGATCTCGCGTCCGCGCAGGGCCGGATCGCCGACCAGCGCGCGCACGACTTCCACGACCGCGCGCCACCACGTGTCGGGGTGTTGCTCCGCCGCGCCGGACGGGAGACCCTCGATCAGGCCGTAACCACTCGACGCGCGCGCCGCGATCCGTCGCGTGTCGAGATCGACCGCGATCCCCTTCGTGCCCTGCGTCCCGACGTCGAGCCCCAGTCCGATCGTCACGCGCCGCGCGCTCCCAGCAGGTGCTCGACCATGAGTTGATCCAGCCGTTCGTACCCCAGGCCCTTCTGCGCCAGCGCGTCGACGTCGATCGTCTTCGCGCGCAGCGACTTGGCCTTGGCCGCCGTGTAGCCCGAGATGAGCGGCTCGAACTCGCGGTCGCGGATCTCCGCCGTCAGCGCGCGCACTTCCGGATCCGCGTCGAACGCTTCGGCGCGCGCCTTCAAGATCTTGTACGTACGCATGCAGCCGCGCGCGAAGTCCCACACGCCGGCGTCGTCCTCCGTACGGTAGGCGTGCGCGTCGAAGTGCCGCGGTCCCTCGTAGCGCGCGTTGCCCGACGTGCCCTCGAGCAGGCGCACGAGCAGGAACGCCTGCCGCAGATCCTCCGATCCGAAGCGCAGGTCCTGGTCGTAGCGGCCGATGCGCTGCGCGTTCAGGTCGATGTGGAAGAGCTTCCCGGCCTCCATCGCCTGCGCCACGCCGTGCACGAAGGACAGGCCCGCCATCGTCTCGTGCGCGACCTCCGGGTTGACGCCGACCATGTCGGGGTGGGCCAGCGTCGTGCAGAAGTGCAGCATGTGCCCCGTCGTCGGGAAGTAGATGTCGCCGCGCGGCTCGTTGGGCTTGGCCTCGAGCGCAAAGCGCAAGTCGTACTTCCGGTCGCGCACGTAGCCGCACAGGTAGTCGAGCGCCTCGCGCGTGCGCTGGATCGCGACTTGCGGATCGCGGCAGGCGTCGGCCTCCGTGCCCTCGCGCCCGCCCCAGAACACGTAGATCGTCGCGCCCAGCTCGACCCCCAGGTCGATCGCGTCCATCGTCTTCTTCAGCGCGAACGCGCGCACCTTGGGGTCGTTCGCGCTGAACGCGCCGTCCTTGAAGACCGGATGCGTGAACAAGTTCGTCGTCGCCATCGGCACGACCATGCCGTGGTCGTCGAGCGCCTTCTGGAAGTCGCGCACGATCCGGTCGCGCACCTGCGCGCTGGATCCGAACGGCACGAGGTCGTCGTCGTGCAGGTTCACGCCCCACGCACCGCACGCGGCCAATTGCTCCACGATGCGCGTCGGCGCGACACGCCGCCTGACCGCGTCCCCGAACGGATCGCGCCCCGGATTCCCCACGGTCCACAGCCCAAAGCTGAAGCGATCGTCGCGCGTGGGGACGAAGGGATCGACGGAACCGTTCTTCTTGCGGGGGGGCATGGCACCCGCAAGGTAGCCGATGGTAGACAACGGTGTCAGACACCTTGCCCCGCGGTCGGTACGCACGAATCCCTCCGGCCGTCGCGCGGAGTGCCGGACCGGCGCACCGCGGCCGGTCAGCCCGTCAGACGGACCGCACTCGGTGCAAGGTGTCTGACACCGATGTTCGCACTCGGTGCAAGGTGTCTGACACCGATGTTCACCGCTTGACGGAGACCTTGGCGCGCCAGCGCGAGCCGGGCTTCGAGTCGAGGAAGGCCTGGTAGGCCGGCGCGTTGACGAGATCGCGCCAGTCGATTTCGAAGCGCTCGTCCATCCGCGTCAGGATCGCCAACGCCTCGTCGAAGCGTCCGGCGTCGACGGCGATCGCGAGCAGGGTCCAGTGCGCGTCCTCGAGCCCGGCTTCGGCCTCGATCGCGGCGCGGCAGGCCTTGCGCGCGTCCTCGTCGCGACCCAGGCTGCGGTAGATCGAGCCGCGCAGTGCGAGCAGATACGGATCGCCGCCCAAGCCGGCCTCGGCCGCCTCGATCGACGCGAGCGCGTCCTGCGGACAGTTGGCGTTGATCGCGCGGTCGATCGCGAGCAGCTCGAGGCGCGCGTCGCCGGGTCGCGCGCTGCGCGCCTCGTTCAGCGCCTGCGCGAAGGCGTCGCCGCCCGCGCCCAGCGCCGATCGCAGCCGCGAGAGCAGCACCGACGGGTCCGCGCGCAGCTCGGCGGGCAACGTGGCCCAGGCTTCCAACGCGTCCGCGTTGCGCCCCTCCTCGAACGCCTTGTCGATGGTCTCGAACGTCTTCCCCGCGAGTGCGAATACACGGTCCTCTCCGGCGATGCGCAGCGGTAGCGTGCGGCCGGCGTCGGCGACGAGCGCCAAGAGCCAGCGCCGCAGCGTCCGCGCGTGCGTCACGCCTTCCGCGCTCGTGGACACGTCGACCGCGATGGCCGCCTTCGCGCCGCGCGGATCGAGGACGAGCTCGATGTACTCGGGCGCGCTCGCGTCGGCGTGCACCAGGCGGTAGAAGGCCGTGCACGTGCCGTCCTTCTCGCTCAGCCGCAGCCAGGTGAAGCTGCCGCCGTTCGCGATCGTCGCCAAGAGACCCGGCACGATGCCCGCAGCGCCGGTCCAGGACGCGCGCGCGCCTTCGCGGAACGAGCGCTTGACCTTGTCCGTCATGGGCACGCCTTCGCTCGCGCGCGCCAGGATCGCATCGAAGTCGATCGCGGCCAGCGCTTCGTCGCGCGCGTTCCGTCTCACGGCGTCCTCGAACGAGAGCGCCAGCGCGCGCGCCGCCTCGTCGCTCGGACGGGCGCTCGTCGCGGACCGGCTCAGGCTGTTCCGCGGCGTTTCCTTCAGGACCAGGATCTGGGCGCTCGCCGGCGCAGCCAGGTGCAGGATCGATGTCAGGGCGATGACGAGGGCGAGCGCGACGGAGCGGTGCACGTCTGGACTCCTGGAACGGGTGGCTGGGTCCCGCGACGAAGGGACCCATCGCTCGTCATCGGCCGCCGGCGCACCCGGACTGGAATCGGACGTCGCCGTGTCGTCGGGACCCCCGCGCGCAAACGCCGAAACCCGGTCGCACGTCGGCGACCTCCACCATGGATCGACCTCGCAAGCGTGCTCCAGGTTCTTCGGCCGTGGCGAGCGCGACCGTTCGCCCGAAGCGCTGCCGCTGATCTTCGGCCGCGTGCTGCCGCGCTGACGCGCGGTCAGCGCGCGAACACGAGACGCTGCACGACGCGATCCTGAGCGTCGAGCGCGCGCACGACCAGCTCGTCGCGTTCGAGCTGCGCGAACCCGACCGGCGCGCGGACGCGGATCGTGCGGTCCGCCGACAGGTCGAACGGCTCCAGCGTGTGCCCGGGCGCGCCGGCTTCGTCGAGCGGGACGAGCGCGAGTGCCTGATCGCTCGACCGACTGTCTCCCACCAGACGTCCGTCGCGCGCATCGACGATCGTGAGGCGCACGACGCGATCCGGGCGACCACCCGCGAACGCGAGCTCGAGCGCGCCGCGCTGCTCGTCCGCACGCGCGACGAGCACCGGCCGCGCGTCCATCCCGGGCGGGACGAGGATCTCGAGATCGCCCACGCGCAGCCAAGTCACGCGACGCTCGTCGACCCACTCCCACAGCGGTCCGCCCGGCCGCGGCCGTCCGTGCAGCCACTTCGCGATCACGGATTCGCTGCGCAGCACCCACGCGCGCGGGTCGCGCTCGATCACGTTGCGCAGCGGAGACTGCCGCTCGGCGTCCCAGAAGAGGATCCAGGCGCTCGGGTAGAAGGGCACCGGCGGTGGCAGCCGCGACCAGGCGTAGAAGCTGTGCAGCCCGGGCACGCCCAGGAACGTCGACGCGCCGCGTTGGAGGTTCTCCGCGACGCAAGCGATGCGTGCCGCGCGCGCTTCGGCCAGCCTCACGCCACGCGCGCCGGGCACGCCGATCGGCACGCCGGTCGTCCAGTCGCGGCAACGCTGCGGGATCCAGCGCGCGATCGGCGTGCAGGCCAGCGCGACGACGACGAGCACCGCCACGATCGCCGGAGAGCGCAGCGCGGGCGTCGCCCGGACGCGCCAGCGCTCGGGCAACTCGTGCCAGGCCTGCCGCACGCCCATCACGCCGACGAGCGCGTAGAGGAACGCAAAGAATCCGATCTGGCTGCCGGCGACGGGATAGGCGTGCAGGACTTGCGCGGCCGCGAGCAGCGCGACGGGGAAGAGCGCCGGAACGCGCACGCTCGACGGCGAAGGCAGGGCCACGATCCACAGGAGCGGCCAGAGCGCGAACGGCTGGCGGCTCGAGAGCGCGGCCACGAACACGGCCGCGCTCACGAGACCACGCACGACTCCGATCCAATGCACGCGATCGCGCGCGCGCGCCCAGCGCAGCAACCCGGGCGCCGCGACGGCCAGAGCGGCCGCGCCGGCGATCCACGCCCGGCCGGGGAGGCGCGGCGACAGCAGGAAGGCGCCTGGAAAACGCAGCGCTTCGCCCAGGAAGCCTTCGCGCAGTCCGGCGGCCGTCGTGCCGGTCGCGAAGAGCACGCTCAGGATCAGGATGCTGGCCAGGACGGCGCCGAGCGCCAGCGCGGCCACCTCGCGCCACGAGGCTGCGCGTGGTGTCGCAGTCCACGCCGCGAGCGCGAACGGGACGAGGGCGACGGCGGCCAGCACGCTGAACGGCAGCACCCACTCGACGTCCCGCAGCGAGCGCGTCAGCGCGAAGGGAAACCCCGCCAGCACGACTAGAGCCGCCGACCGCGCGAACCGGTTCAGCGTCGGGCTCGGGATGCGGCGCAGAACGTCGACGCCGACGGCGACGGCGGCCAGAAGACCGACGTTGGGCTTCGTTCCGACGAGCGCCGCGACGATCGCGCCACACGCGACGGCGCGCCATGCGCGCGCGGACCCGGCCGACCACTCCTGCGCGATCAGGAGCTGCGCCAGCGCAGCGAGCAGCAGCACCGACAGTCCGCCGGGATGCAACGGCTCGTTCGCCAGCACGTCGAGCGCGAAGCCGGCGAAGACGCCGGCGGCGCACGCCGCGAACGCGCTCGCCGTGGCGCGCCAGGCGGCCCACCCCACGCAGGCCGTCGTGAGGAGCCACAGGATCCCCGTCACGATCCGCGCGCCGGTCGAGTCGAACGCCAAGCCGGTGACCGCGAACGCCGCCGCGGAGAACTCGAAGAAGAAGGGCCCGTACGGCGTCGGGAAGCGCTCGTACAAGCCGCCGTGCCGCGCGAAATCCCCGATCGCGAGCAGCATGTAGCCCTCGTCGTCCCAGTCGCGCCACGTCGTGAAGAGCGTCGCTGCGGCGTAGAGGAGGACGACGACCGCCGCGAGCGCGAAGGCTGCGCGCCCCCACGTGCGCGAGGTCGGCGCGGAGGTCACGGACGCCGCGTCGTCGCGCGCACCCTCGTCACGGCGCGCCCCCGCTCGGCGCGGCCCCGCTCGGCGCGGCCCCGCTCGGCGCGGCGCCGCTCGGCGCGCCCTCGGTCGACGCGGCCGTCCAGACCTTGACCTCGTTCTCGAGCACGATCCCCGTCCGATCCACGACGCGCGCGCGCGCCAGCTCGATCAAGGCCAGGAAATCGCGCGCGGTCGACTGCCCGCGGTTCACGAAGAAGTTCCCGTGCTGCTCCGAGATCCAGGCGTCGCCGATGTGCGTCCCCTTCAACCCGGCCTGTTCGACGAGCTGACCGGCGGACAGGCCGTTCGAACGCTCGGGATCCGGGTTCTTGAAGATGCAGCCGGCGGACAGGAGCGTCACCGGCTGCACCTTGTTCTTCGAGAGCAGGAACTCGCGCGCGCGCTCCTTGACGGCCTTGACCGCGTCGAAGCGGAAACGCAGCAGCGCGGACACGACGATCTTGCGACCCAGGCCGCCGTTCCTGTAGCGCGGCGTGCACTGCTCGCGCGCGAGCTCGACCAGATCGCTCTGCTCGTCGACGACGAGCACGCGCTCGACGCAATCCCACATCTCGCCCCAGCGTCCGCCGGCGTTCATCGCGACGCCACCGCCGACTTGACCCGGCACTCCGGCGAGCCCCTCGAGCCCGCTCCAGCCCAGGTCGCACGCCGACGACAGGAGCTTCTGGTGCGTCGTGCCGGCCCACGCGACGAGCGCGAGCCCTTCCTCGCGCGGCGCCGGCGCGATGCGCGCGTCGGCGGTCTCGGCCAGGTCGAGCTTCGCATCCTGCGGCCGGAAGAGGCGCTTCATGCGGTCGGTCGTGATCACGACGCCCGGCAGCACGCCATCGTCGACGATCAGGTTCGCGCCGCCACCCAGGATGCGCGGCTCGACGCCGTCGGCGCGCGCAGCCTGAACGGCTTCGCGCAATTCGGCGGGCGTCGCCGGCTCGAGCAGCCATTCGGCCGCGCCTCCCAGGCGCAGCGTGGTCCTAGGCGCGAGCGGGGCGTGCGGCAGCGCCGCGCAAGGCCACAGCATCGAGGAGTTCATCTTTGGCGAGGTCGATGTCACCGGCGCCCAGGATCAACGCCCCGCACGGGCTGGGCAAGCCCGCGGCGAGCATCTTCACGGCCTGGGACGGATTCCCGGCCTCGTGCGCGTCGCCGCCGGCGCGCCGCAGCCCGCTGACGAGCTCGGGAGCGCCGGCCGCTTCGCGGTCGATGTGCTTGCGCGCGCCGTAGACGTCGGCGACGAGCACGCGGTCGGCGCCACGCAGGGCTTCGACGAACTCGTCGAGGAAGCGCGCCGTGCGGCTGTGCTGGTGCGGCTGGAAGAGCACGTGCAGAGGCTTCCCGGGGAATGCGCGCCGCGCGGCTTCGAGCGTCACGCGCACTTCCGTCGGGTGGTGCGCGTAGTCGTGCACGAGGTCGATGCCGCCGAAGGTCCCCCACGGTTCGAACCGACGCAGCGCGCCCTGGTAGCGCTGCACGCCACGCGCGGCCGCGTCGGCCGCCTGCGCAGGAGCGAGACCGCTCGCCTTGCCTGCCAGCGCGATCGCGAGCGCGATCGCGAGCGCCGCGTTGTCGACGTTGAACGAGCCCGGGATCGCCAGCGCGACGTCGGGCGTGGCCCAGCCCGGACCGCGCAGGCGGAAGCGGAAGCGCCCCTGCTGCTCGCCGCGCAGGTCGACGCGCAGCTCGCGGCCGAGGCGCCACACGTTGCAGCGCGCCGCGTCGGCCACGCGCTCGGGCACGTCGCGGCCCACCACGAGCAGTCCCTCGGGGTGGATACGGTCGACGAAGCGCGCGAACGCCTCCTCGATCGCGTCGAGCGTGCCGTAGTAGTCCAGGTGGTCGGCCTCGACGTTCGTGACGATCGCGCCTTCGGGCGCGAGCTGCAGGAACGAGCGGTCGTACTCGCAGGCTTCGCAGGCGAACCAGGCGTCCGGTCCCTGCGCGAGAGCGTTCGCGTTCAGCGTCCGGCACGTGCCGCCGACGAGCGCGCCCGGCGCGGGCAGGCCGGCGGCCTGCGCGATGCTGCGCAGCGCGTGGAACAGGAGCCACGAGCTGGTCGTCTTGCCGTGCGTGCCGGCGACGGCCAGCGTGCGCCGCTCAGGACCGATCCGGGCCAAGAGCTCGGCGTACTTGATGACTGGGATGCCGCGGCGCTGGGCTTCGACCACTTGCGGATCGTCGAGCGCGATCGCCGCGGAACGCACGACCATCTGCGCGTCGCGCGGCAGCAGCGCCGCGGTGCTCTCACCGACCGTCACGGGCACGCCGCGCGTGCGCAGCGTCTCGACGAAGCTGGAATCGGCGCGATCCTGGCCCGTGAGCGCGTGTCCGCGCTCCACGAGCAACAGGGCCGCACCGGAGACTCCGGCACCACCGGCGCCGAGCAGGTGCACGCGCTGCGGCACGCTCGCGATCGCGCCGCGTGCGGGCGCGCGCGCGCGCGGGACGTTCGTGCTCGTCTCGTCGATCACGCCGTCGTCTCCGTCGTCGCGCGAGCCTTCTCCACGGCCAGTCCACGTCGCGTGGACAACGTGCGTGCGCGCCCCTTGAACGGGCGCGCCCACTCCGTTGGCTTCGCTCGCAAGCTCGCTACGGGTGCGCGCCCCTTGAACGGGCGCGCCCACTCCGTTGGCTTCGCTCGCAAGCTCGCTACGCGGGCGCGCCCCACATCGGTTCGTGACGATCGCATGCCGTTCCTCTACGCCCTCGAGCGCGCCAGCGCACGCAGTTCGTCCCAGATGCGTTGCGCGCCGTCGAGCGGCAGCGCGGCCGCGAGCGCGCTGCGCATCGCTTCGCGCTCGGCACGGCTCTCGTCGGTGCACAAGCGCGCCAGCGCGTCGGCCGTCCAAACGCCCAGGTCGGCGTCGCGCACGACGACGACGCCCGCGCCGAGCTGACGCGCGTTGCACGTCTGGTGGTCGCCCGTCGCGCGCGGGTAGGGCGCGACGAACGCCGGCACGCGCGACGCCGCGATCTCCGCCAGCGTGGACGCGCCGCCGCGGCACAGCACGGCGGTCGAGGCTTCGAGCACGGGCCGCACGGAATCGACGTACTCGACCGCGCGGTAGCCGGCCATCGGCGTCGCGGCCTCGCTGATGCGGCCCGGACCCGTCTGGTGCAGGACCTGCACACCGCCGGCGACGAGGCGCGCGACGTGCGCGCGCACGAACCGGTTCAGTGCCGTGGCGCCCTGACTTCCGCCCAGCACCGCGACGAGCGGACGCTCCGGATCGAAGCCCAGCCGCGCGCGTGCCGCGGCGGCTTGCGACGCGTCGACGCCGCCGCGCGCCATGTCGGGCGCGAGCGGCGGGCCCGTGCGCACGTGGCGCGGCGAAGTCCCGGCCGCGAAGGCGTACAGCGTGCGCACGGCCAGCGGCCCGAGCCAGCGCGTGGCCGCGCCCGGCACGGCGTTGACCTCGAGCAGCACGACGGGCACGCCGAGCCCGCGCGCCGCGACGACGGCCGGCAGTGACGTGAAGCCGCCGAGGCCCAGCAGGACCTCGCTCCGGTGCGCGACCAGCGCGCGCCGCGCGACGATCACGGCCGCCGGCGCGCGCAACGCGAGCCGCGCCCGCGAAGGCGCGCCGCCGCCGGCGTTCTCGAGCGGCAGCACGACGCGCTCGCACGCGATGCCGGAGAGCAGCGGACCCGTGCCGGCGAAGACGCGATCCTCGACCGCCCGACCGCTCTGGAACCAGAGCAGGTCGGCCAGCGCGATCCCGGCCGCGCGCGCGTGCGCCACGAGGTGCAGCCCCGGCACGACGTGCCCGCCCGTGCCGCCGCCGACGAAGGCGACGCGCAGCGCTGCGCCGGTTGCGCCGCGCGCCACGGGTGCAGTCACGCCGCTCGCGGCGGGCGCGGACTCAGGGCGCGTCGTGCGCGGACTCGTCGGCGAGGTCGAAGCGGCTGTCAATCGGAACTCCTTCGAGAACCACATCTTCGATCACGACCTCGATCTCGCCGGCGACGGGCCGCGGAGACCGAACGTCGCTGACGCGTTGCTGGGAAACCTGCGCGTAGGGGCCGAGGAGGTCCTCGACGGCGACCCGCGCGCAGAGCGGGCTGGCTGCGGCGGCGATCGCCACGCAGCCGGCCAGCAAGAACAAGCGTGCCGTCGGGTTCATCGGACGCGCGGGCCGCTGGCGGGGACGGCCGCCATCAGCTCGCCGCCGGCGCTGACGGGGAGCTTGAGGCGCTGGCCGATCGCGAGCTTCGCCGGATCGACGCCCGGGTTCGCGCCCGCGATCTCCTTCCAGCGCTTCTCATCGCCCAGCTCGCGGCGCGCGATCGAGCGCAGCGTGTCGCCCTTCTGCACCGTGCACGAGCGGCTCGACGAGCTCTTCTTCGCGACAGCGGGCGGCGTCGGCTTCTTCGCGGTCGGCGCCTTGGCCTCGACCGTGCGCTGCGTGCTCAGCGTCGCGGGTGCACTCGCGAGCTTGGCGGCCCCCTGGGGCAGCAGGATCGTCTGACCGACCGACAGCGACTTCGGATCGATGCGCGGGTTCAGGTTGGCGATCTCCTGCCAGCGCGACTCGGCGCCGAGCTTCATGCGCGCGATGCGCGACAGCGAGTCGCCGCGCTGCACGACGTACTCCGTGCCGCTCGTCGCCGGTTGCGTGGTCGGCGGCACGATCACGGGGATGTGTTGCACGACGGCACCACCCGGCGTCGGTGCCGGCGCGTACGGGATGAACTCCGGCGCCGGCGTCGTGCCCGCGCCCAGGGTCGGCTGATCGATCGTCGTGGGCGGATTGGGCTGGCCCAGGCCGTCCAACGGCTGCGGCGCGTTCGTCGGCGTCGCGGGCGACAGCACCAGGTTGGGATCCGCGATCTGCGGCGGCAGCGCCGGCGTCTCGAGCTTCGCGACCTGCTCCGGCTTCGCCTGGCCCTTGCCGGTCAGGCGCGCCCAGAAGCCGGGGGACTTGCTGTCGCCCCAGAACGAGATGGCCACGATCGTGACCAGGAGGAAGACGAGGGCGATGACGCCGTAGCGTTCGATCTGTTGCATGGAAGGTGATCCGGAAAGAGGGGCCAGAGCGCGGAGAGGACGGGCCTAGACGGCCGCCGCGAGAACGGGAACGGTTGAGGATGCGGTGGAACGCGGACGTGCCGCGCCCAAGGCGAGGCCGACCGCGAGCGAGGACACGACCAGGGACGTGCCCCCGTGGGAGACGAAGGGCAACGTCATGCCCTTGGGCGGTGCGAGGCCGCTGACGACCTGCAGGTGCACCATCGCCTGCAGCGCGACGGAGAGCAGCAGGCCGAACGCGCACAGCGCCGCGTAGCGGTCCTTGATCGCGAGCACCAGGCGCAGCGCGTACCACAAGAACGCCAGGTAGAGCCCGATCAGCGCGAGCTGGCCGAAGAGGCCGAGCTCCTCGCCGACGAGCGCGTAGACGTAGTCGGATTCGAGGTACGGCACGCCCGCGTTGCGGAACAGGCCTTGCCCCAGCCCGACGCCGGCGAAATCGCCGCTCGCCATCGCTTCGGCCGAGCGCACGACCTGGTCGTTCTGCGTGTGACCGAGCCACATCTCGAGCCGGTGGCGCACGTAGGACACGCCGGTCAAGAGCGCGAGCACGGCCGCGCCGGCGGCGAAGACGAACGGCCCCGACAGGTGCGAGAGGCGCGCGCCACCCACCCACATCGTGATCAGGAAGCACGACAGGAAGAGGATGGCGCCGCCCAGGTCGGTCTCGCACACGATCAGCACGAAGACGAGCAGGCCCAGGCGCAGCATGGGCCACACACCGCGCTTCAGGTCCTCGACGTCTGTGCCGAGGCGGATGCAGCGGTCGGCGACCCACAGGATCATCACGATGCGCGCCATCTCCGACGGCTGGAACGTCAGCCCGCCGGGCAAGGGCAGCCAGCGTCGCGAGCCGTTGACGGCCGACGGAATGCCCGGCACGTAGACGAGGACCAGCGCCAGGATCGACGCCACGACGAGCGCCGGGATCACGCGGCGCAGCCGGTCGGGACCCATTCGAAATCCGACGAGCAACGCGAAGAGCGCCGCCGCGCGGAAGAAGGCCTGGCCCCACAGCCCGCTCCAGAACACGTCGGGCGACTGCGTCGTCGCGGCGTGGTTGGCCTGCATCAGGAGGCCGACGCCCGAGAGCGCCAGCACGATCCAGAACAAGCGCACCGCCGGCTCGGTCGGGTCGACGTCGACGGCGCGCGCGCGCAGCGTCTCGAGCCGGTCGAGCAGCGTGAGCTGTCGCTCGTGCGGGACGGTGGTGCCGGGCGGCAGGGCCGCAGGTCGGTTGAAGCGCGCCATGGTCACCGCACCTTGAGCAGGGACAGGCTCGCCATGGCGCACAGCGCCGCCACGATCCAGGCGCGCACGACGATCTGCATCTCGTGCCACGGACGCGGACCAGGACGGAAGATCCCGCCCTTGAGCTGCAGCCCGTGGTGCACGGGCGCGCACGTGAACAGGCGCTTGCCGCCGGTGCGCCGGTACCACTGCGTCTGCAGGAAACTCGACGCGAGTTCGGCGAAGAAGACGAAGCCGAGCAGCGGCAGGACGAGCTCCTGCTTCGCGACCAGCGCCATCCAGGCCAGCATGCCGCCCAGCGGCAGCGAGCCCGAGTCGCCCATGAACACGCGCGCCGGGTGCGCGTTGTACCAGAGGAAGCCCATGCAGGCGCCGCACAGCGCGCCGCCGACGACGGCCATCTCGGACGCGGCCGACACGTGCGGCAGGCCCAGGTAGAGCGTCCAGTCGGGACGTCCCGTGACGTAGCACATCACGGCCAGCGTCAGCCCGGCGATGATCATCAAGCCGGCCGCGAGCCCGTCGAGCCCGTCGGTGATATTGCAGGCGTTGCTCGTGCCCACGACGACGAACCACTGGAACGCCACGAAGATCAGGACGCCGAGCAGGCCCATCGAAGCCAGCGGCACGCGCCAGTCCTTGAAGATGGGCGGGAACAGGTCGAGCAGCGTCCAGCGGCCCGTGCTCCAGGCGTAGTAGGCGAACGCGCCGACCGCGAACACGGTCGCGGCCGTCAGCCCGATCATCTTTGCGCGCGGGGTGAGGCCCTTCTTCGCGACGCCGGTCAGCTTCTGGAAGTCGTCGACGAAGCCCGTCGCCGCCAGACCCAGCGTCAGGAGGATCGCCAGGACGACGTGGATGTTGTCGAGACGGCCCCACAGGATCACGGAGCCGAGCATCGCCGCGACCAGGAAGCTGCCGCCCATCGTGGGCGTGTCGCGCTTGCCGGTCTTCTGCGTCAGCGCGTCGAGCTCGGCCAGGTCGCCCTTGACGCCCTCGCGCACCTTGCGCGCCGAGAGCCAGGCGATGACCGGGCGGCCGAACACGATCGCGAACGCGAAGCCGGTCAACGCCGCCATCGCCATCCGGAACGAGATGTAGCCGAACAGCTGGACGCCCAGCATGTCGTCGAAGATGCCGGGCAGCATCAGGCGGCGTTCCCCTGCGCGAGCTCGCGCTCCATCAGCCCCTTGACGAGTCGGTCGAGGCCCGTGCGCCGGCTGCCCTTGACCAGGATGACGTCGCCGGTGGCGACGAGGCACGGCACGCGCTCGAGCGCCTCGTCGGTGTCGGCCACGTGCACGACGCGGTCGGGCGCCATGCCTTCGTTCAACGCGCCGGCCGCGGTCGCGCGCGTCAGCTCGCCGACCAGCACGAGCAGGTCGATGCCGCTCTTCGCGGCCTCTACGCCGATCTCGTGGTGCAGCTCGGGCGCCAGCGCGCCCAGCTCGAGCATGTCGCCCAGCACGAGCACGCGCCGACGGTGACCGTGCAGTCCGGCCAGCGTGCGCACGCTGGCGCGCGCCGACTCGGGGTTCGCGTTGTAGCTGTCGTCGATCAGCGTGAAGCGCCCGCACTGGATGCGGTCGAGACGACCGCGACCCGCGCGCAAACGCGTGACGGCCGGCAGCACGTCGTCGAGCTCGAGGCCGAAGCCGCGGCAGGCGGCCAGCGCGGCCAGCAGGTTCTGCACGTTGTGCAGGCCGAGCAGCGGCGACGTGACCTCGCGGCCCTCGAGCCGGAACGTCGTGCCGCCCGGATGGAACCACACGTCGCGCGCATCGAGGTCGCCGTCGCCGTCGAGGCTGAACGTCAGCACGCGGCAGCGCGCGCGGGTCCGCATCGAGGGCGTCCAGGGGCTGTCGGCGTTCAGCACGCAGAAGCCGTCCTCCGGGATCGCCGCGACCAGCGCGCCCTTCTCGCGCGCAACACCCTCGATGGTGCCGAGGCCTTCCAAGTGGGCCGCGCCCACGGTCGTGATGATCCCCGCGTCCGGCCGCGCCAGCGCCGACAGGTACGCGATCTCGCCCGGCCCGTTCGTGCCGATCTCGACGACCAGCGCCTCGGTCGCATCGTCGGCCAGGAACAGCGTGTGCGGCACGCCGATGTCGTTGTTGAACGAGTTGGGGGAGCCGACGGTCGTCATGCGCGAGCCGAGCAGCTCGACCAGCACGTTCTTCGTCGTCGTCTTGCCGCACGAACCGGTGACCCCGATGACGCGCGCCGCCAGGCGGCCGCGGTGCCAGCGCGCCAGGTCGGCCAGCATGCGCCGCGGATCCTCGTGCAGCAGCACGGGCAGCTCGCGCGGCAAGGTCAGCATCTCCGGCGGCGTCACGCCGGCCGCGGCACACAAGACGACGCCGGCCGCGCCCTTGTCGGCCGCCTCGCGCGCGAAGCGGTTGCCGTCGTGGCTCGGGCCCCTCAGCGCGAAGAACAGCTCGCCCGGCTTGACCGTGCGCGTGTCCGTGCTGACGCCCGTGCCCAGTCGCCGCGCGTCCCCCATGGCCAGGCGTGCGCCGGTCGCGAGCAGGACGTCCGAGACACGGAATGCGTTCAAGCGAGCACCTCCCGCGCCACGGCGCGGTCGTCGAAGGAATGGACCTCGCGGCCCACGGTCTGGGTGGTCTCGTGACCTTTGCCGGCGATCAGCACGACGTCGCCCGAGCGCGCTTCGCCGCAGGCGATCTCGATCGCGCGGCGGCGGTCCGTCTCGACGATGCGCCGCGCGCGCGCCGGCTCCATGCCGGCGACGATGTCGGTCAGGATCCGCGCGGGATCCTCGCTGCGCGGGTTGTCGCTCGTCACGATCGCCACGTCGGCGAGGGCGTTCACGACGCGGCCCATGGGTCCGCGCTTGCCCGGGTCGCGGTCGCCGCCCGCGCCGAAGACGACGATCAGCCGTCCGCGGGTTCTCCTCTGCTCGCGCTCCCTTGGGGTCGCGCTTCGCGGATCGCGCGAGGGCGGTGTGAGCATGCCGGGGTCCTCGTCGTCCGGATCCTCGGTCAGCGAGCCGCGCAACGTGCGGCACACGTTCTCGAGCGCGTCCTCGCTGTGCGCGTAGTCGACGAACAGCGCGAATCCGCGGCCGTTCGTCGGCACGGCCTCGAGCCGTCCCGGCGCGCCGGGCGCGGCGGCGAGCCCCTCCAAGATTTGGGAGGGACTCGCCCCCGACACGAGCGCACACACGGCAGCGGCCAGTGCGTTCTCCACGTTGAATCGCCCAGCCAACGGCAGCCACAGTCTGGTCCGCGAGATCCCCATCCCATGCAGAACGACCGTGGTGCCGCGCAAGCTGGTACGAACGTGGGTGGCACACAGGTCACCGCGCGAACGTGCGCTGTAGGTCACGACCTCGGCGTTCCGCGCGCGCGCTGCGGCGGACATCCTCTCCGAGGCCGGTTCGTCGGCGTTGACCACGGCGTGCGCGCCCGGCCGCAGCGACTCGAACAGTCGTTGCTTGGCGCGCGCGTACGTCTCGAGGTCCTTGTGGTAGTCGAGGTGGTCGCGGCTCAGGTTCGTGAACACCGCGACGTCGAAATCGAGCCCGGCCGTGCGCTCCTGGTCGAGCGCGTGCGAGCTGACCTCGAGCACGGCCGCGTCGCCGCCCATCTCGCGGTGGCGCGCGAGCAGCCGCTGCAGCTCGGGCGCGTCGGGCGTCGTGTGCGTGGAGGGCACGAGCTGGCCGTCGGCCAGTCGATTGCCGGCCGTGCCGAGCACCGCCGGCCGGCGACCGGCGTGCTTCAGCAGGTGACCGACCAAGTGCGCCGTCGTCGTCTTGCCGTTCGTGCCGGTGATGCCGACGAGGAACTGGCCGCGCGACGGCTCGCCCAAGACGAGCGCCGACGCGAGACCCGCGACGCGGCGCGCCTGCGGGTGGATCCAGAGCGGGATCCCGGCCGGGATCTCGAGCGCGCGGTCCGACAGGATCGCGCCCGCGCCGCGCTGCACCGCTTCGCGCGCGAAGCTGGAGCCGTCCGCGAGCGTTCCGGAGAGCGCGCAGAAGAGGTCACCGGCGCCCACCCGACGGCTGTCCAGATGAACGCCGGTGATCCTCCGGTCCGCGCCGGCGGCAGGCTGCAGACCACCCCCCAGATTCTCGACCAGCTCAACGAGGCGCATGTGCTGCCTCCGCCCAGGGCTGATCGCTGCCTTCGTCCGATTCGATCGCCGCCGCATCGAGGACGCCGAAGCCGCTCGCGTCGAGGTCGATCGGTTCCTCACCGAGCCGCGTGAGGCCGAGCGCCTCCTTCAGGATCCCGATGGCGGCCGGTCCGGCCATCTCCGAGCCGTAGTGACGCGTGCTGCGCGGCTCGTCGACGACGACGAGCACCATGACCTCGCGCCCGCCGTCGCGTCGGCGGCCGACGACGCAGATCGAGCTCGTGTAGCAGCCGCCGTGCGGCGGCTTCCCGCTGCGCAACAGCTCCCTGCGGCAGGCTTTCGCGCCCTTGCATCCGTGCGCGATGTTGTGCTGCAGCTCGAGGTGGAGGCACAGCTCGCTCCCGACCTTCTCGGCCGTGCCGGTCTTCGTGCCGACGTCGATGACGTCGTGCAGGTCCTTGCAGACCGTCTTCCCCGTGCCGATGGTCGCGCCCAGCCGCATCATGTCGCGCACCTGCTCGCAGGCCCGCGGCGACAGCGAGTCACGCGCCTGCAGCACGTGGTCCTCGACGAGCGGCATCTCCTGGCGCAACCCGTTCCACTCGAGCGCCCGGACCGTGCGCAGCGGGCGGAAGTGTCCGCCGCGCAGGACCGTCGCCAGCCCCTGCGCGTGCTGCCAGAGCGTCACGCTGATCTCGTGCCCGAAGGACACCGAGGCTTGCGTGAACTTCTTCTTCTTCCAGGGTAGCGGCGTCACGTAGCCGTCGCGCTCCGAGCCGAGCGCCGTGCGCGGGTACTGGCCGTAGCCCAGCGCCACGACATGTTCGTGGAAGGCCGCCGGGTCCATGCGCGTGCCGATCTGCACCAGCACGGCGTTGATCGAGTAGGCCAGTCCGTGAGCCGCGTCGACCCGTCCCTTGTTGTTGCCGCCTTCGGCTTCGCCAATCTTTCGGCCGTCGATCGAGTAGTTCCCGTTGTAGGAATCGAAGGGCGATTCCGGCGTGATCACGCCCTCGTGCAGCGCGCTGGCCATCACCGGGACCTTGAAGGTCGAGCCGGGCGTGAACTCGTGCATCGTGGGCACGAAACCGCCGATGCCGTACACGTCGATCGCGTCGACCGCGAGCACGTCGCCCGTCGCGACGTCGACCACGATCGCCTGAGCCAAGGCCGGCTTGCGCAGCGCCACCGTCTCCTCGAGCAACTGGCGCACGCGGCGCTGCAGCCCGATCTCGATCGTCGTGATGACGCGCGGGTTGGGATCGCCCGGGGCGAGCTCCTGGAAGTAGCGGTGCAAGGGCCGACGCGGTGCCTGGTTCAAGAGGAACGTGTACTCCTCGCCACGCCGTCCGATCCAGGAGAACTCCGGGCGCGCGAGCAGGTTCCAGGCTTGCAGCTCGAGCCCGCTCGTCGGGTTCGGCTGGTAGACGAGCTCGTCGGCACGCACGACCAGATCGGCGCGCTGCTCCTCGGTCCACGTCGCGACGTCCTTCGGCAGGCCGAGCTGACGGATCGCGTCCTTGCGCGCCGCATCCGGCTCGAGCGTGCTCCAGCGACCCAGGATCGAGAGCGGCGTCGACGCGCCGCGCGCCTTGCCTTGCACCGGGTAGACGCGACGCGCGTTGCGGCGCAGCTCCATCTGCAGCGGCTGGACGCGCTCGTCCTTGAGCAGCGCGGCCAGCGCCGGCGCGCGGTCGGGCGGCACGTCCTTGCGCACCACGCGGAACTGGCTGGGCAGGAGCGCGCGCCAGATCCGCTCGCGTCCGTCGCGGCGGTCCTCATCGCTGCGGTTCTCGTCGCCCGTCGTCTCGCCCTGGATCGCGGCCAGGAGGCCGTCGCCCAGCCGGCGCGTCCAGTCGCGTTGCTTCTCGACGCCGTGCCGCTCGCGCTCGACTTCGGACAGCGCGGTCTCCGGATGCCAGGCCAGGCGGTATGTGCCCGCGCTCGCGCCACGGACCAGCGCGAAGCCGTTCATCGGGGCGCCCGGCAGGTCGGGGTCGAACGTGGCGCTCTGGATCCAGGCCTGCACGCGCCCGGCCTGCGCGACGTCCATCTCGAGCGGCTCGCGGGTGCACGTGATCCAGCCCTGCTTCGTGCCCTCGGGCAGCATCCGGTCGAGCAGCTCGCCGACCCGGCCCGACTGGCCCAGCGCGGCGGCGATCTTGCGCGCCATCGCGCCCGGCGTGTGCGCCTGCCACATCGCGTTGGGCGACACGACCAGCTCCAGGTACGCGGCCGATCCGGCCAGCGGCACGCCGCCCGCGTCGCATAGCTCGAACGCGGCCGGAATCTTGGGCAGGCGGCGCAGGTTCGCCGGCTGCTCGCCCTCCGAGGCCAGCGCGACGACGCTCGAGCGCGCCGCGACGAGCGCCAGGATCACGCCGATGCCCAGGAACACGGCGCCCGGCCGCAAGCCGACGCGCGAGATGGGTTGAGCCGGCGAGGGCGTGCTCACGGAGCCCCCTTCGCCAGCGGAGCGGTCTTCTTGGCCTCGACCTCGATCGGCGGCAGCGGCCCGTGGTCCTTCTCCAGGATCGCCGCGCGCTGCGCGCCGTGCACGGCCTCGAGCAGCAGGCAGTCCTCGCGCAGGCCGTCGAGCCGCGACCCTTCCGCGCGGTTGTGCGATTGCACGATCGCGGTCAGGATCCCGAGCGCGAGCGACGCGGCGAGCAAGCCGGCGACGAGGAGCGGACGCGTCACGGCCGTCCCTCCCTGGCCAGCGGCACTTCGACGACGGCGTCGCCGGGCGCAGCGCCGCGCACGCGCACGGCTGCGCGCAGCTTCGCCGAGCGCGAGCGCGGGTTCGCGCGGCGTTCCTTGTGATCGGCCTCGATCGGCTTCTTGGTCAGGAGCTCGAAGCGGCCGGCGCGAGCGAGCCCGGACAGGAAGCGCTTGACCACGCCGTCCTCGCCCGAGTGGAACGAGATCACGAGCAGGCGTCCGCCGTCGGCCAGTCCTCGTTCGGCCGCCCCGAGCGCCGCCGCGAGCTCCTCGCTCTCCTGGTTCACCGCGCGCCGCAGCGCCTGGAAGACGAGCGTCGCCGGGTGGACTCGGCCGGAAATCCCACCGTATGCACGCGCGATCGTGTCGGCCAGCGCGCCGGTGCGGAGGAACGGGGCGCGCCGCCGCGCCTCGACGATGGCACGCGCCGCCGCGCGCGAACGCGTCTCGCCGCCCTCGTAGTAGAAGAGGTCGGCCAGGTCGCGCTCGTCCCAGTGGTTCACGATGTCGGCCGCCGTGCGGTCGGACCCTGAGTCCATGCGCATGTCGAGCGGGCCGTCGGTCTGGAAGCTGAACCCGCGCTCGGCGAGATCGAGCTGCATCGACGACACGCCCAGGTCGAACAGGAACGCGGCCGGCCGCTCCGGCAGCTCCTCGCGCACGACGCGCCCCAGCTCGCTGTGGCGCGCGCGGACGAAGCGCACGCGGTCCCCGAAGCGCTCGAGCCGCACGCGGGCGAGTTCGAGCGCTTCGGGATCGCGGTCGCTGCCCAGGACGCGCGCGTCCGGCAGCGCCTCGAGCACGCGTTCCGCGTGCCCACCCAGGCCGATCGTCCCATCGACGATCCAACCCGACAGGAGACCGGGCGTCAGGCCGCGAAGGAGCTCGACCACGGAGTCGGCGAGCACGGGCACATGCTGAGGAGAATCCCCCCCGGGTGCTCCTCGCACGGCGCTCTCCTCCGTTTCCGTGTCGAACACTTCCCCCCTCCCTCCGCGAGCCCGACGCCGGTCAGGTCGCTTCCCTCGTGCCGCCCAGGATCCGGTCGATCCGGTCCAGGAGGCCCTCGTTGCGGGACTGGTATCGTTCCCACTCCTGCTTGCCCCAGATCTCGGCGTGGTCGTCGTTGCCGAGGACGACGAGCTCGCGCTCGTCACCGAGTTGGGGACGCAGTTTTTCGGGCACGAGCACGCGGCCGGAGCCGTCGAGCTCCAGCTCGAAGGTGCTCGACAGGAGCACGCGCTGGACCGCGCGCTGCTCCTCGCCGCTGAAGGCTCCCAGCCGCATCTTGGACATGGCGGCGGCGAAGCCTTGCTTCGGAAACAGGTAGATGCAGCGGTCGAGGCCGCGCGTGAGGATGCAGGTCTGACGACCCTCCGCATCACGGCCGAGGTGGTCCTGGATCCTTTTCGGGACCACCAGACGGAACTTGGCATCCAGGCCGTGGACGGACTCACCGTGGAACACGGCGCTGCCCTCCACAGACCCCCACGGAACCCACCGAGAGCGCTCTCCGCGCACCGATGAAGTCCCACTTTCCGACACCAGATGCCACAAGTGCATTCTTCAATGCCACCGAGCGGGCCGCAATGCCCTGCGGCGGGTTCCAGTGACCCGAAGGGAGTTCCGGCGACCTTCCAGCTCCGCGGGACGGTGAGCGAGGTCGGGAGCGATCCCTACGGCTGGCGGTCGAATGTGAATTCGACCCCAAGGGATTGTGGTGTGTGGAGAAAGAACGCGCCGGCTTCTCGGCCCGCGGACCTCGCTTTCCCAAGATCGGGAAAGCGTTCGAATTTCCACTCGGCCCGCTGGCGGCCAACCACGGGGGTTCCTAGGCGCCGGCCGGGAGCGCCACGAAGGCCTCCTCGTCGCTGGCCGGACCCTCGGGCGCGCTCGCGTCCGACCCGCCGCTGGAATCCTCGCGACCGGTCGGCTCCGCGCCCTCCAGGAGCTGGACCAGGTCGGCGCGCAACTCCTGGAGGCGCTCGGGCGTGAAGTCGAACACGTGCACGTGGAAGGACTCCTTGCGCCGCGGCCGGTGGACGAGCATGGCCTCGCCCCCCTCCTCGCGCAGGATCCGATCGATCTTCAGGCGCCGCTTGCGCATCAGGAGCAGCGTCAGCACGTAGCGCATCTCGCGCACCCGCTGCTCGACGCGGCCCTCGAGCCGCACGAAGAGCGTCTCGAGCATCGCCAGGTCGAGCTGGAGCCCGCGGCGGCCCTCGCGGTAGCGCGTGAACCAGTGGAACAGGTCCTCGACCGCGCTGCGCGCCGTCCAGCAGGCGATGCACAGGTCGTCACGCGCCAGGTCCTCGCCCGCGATGGCCAGGAGCGACGCGTGCCGCTCGCCCTCGTCGAAGCGCTTTTCGCAGGCGCCGCACCAGCCCTGGCGGCGTCGGAACTTCCACTCGAGCATCGTCGATTCGGTATGCAGATTCCTGACGCCCGTGTCAACGACCGGGGATCCGGCCCGTTCGAGCGACTCGGGCATCCGGAGAGCTGCATCCGGAGCTGGGGCCGTGATCAGGGCCGGACGGCGACCCCGTTCGGGCCGGTGCCGACCGGCGTGCTGAGCACGATCGCGTTCGTGGAGGTGTCGATGCGAGGCGACTCCGTGGCACCCGACGTCATCGGCCCGTGCGCGGGACGACGGCGAACCGGCGCCATTCCTCGACAGACCGTCGCTTGCCGTCGCCGGCGAGCACCCCCAACGTGCGCTCGATCGCCTGCACGACGCCGGGTCGGCCCGCCTCGGCCGCGGCCACCAGCGGGTCGATCATCTTCAGGATCGCGGCCGGCTCCGCCAGCGTCTCGAGCGCCTTCGCTGCGTTCGTCGCGACGCCCGGATCGTCGTCGCGCAGCGCGCGCACGAGCACGCCCATCGCGAAGCCCTTGTGGTCGTGCGCGCGGCCGCGGCTGCCCAGCGCGCGCGCGGACTCGGCGCGCACGGACCACTCGGGGTCGCGCTCGACACGTTGGGCGAGCTGCTTCTGCACGTCGACCTCGTCGCTGCCGGCATGCGGCAGACGGCCCAGCAGCTCGGCCGCGCGGCGTCGCGTCTCGGGGCGCTCCGCCGTGAGCAGCGGCGTCACGTGCGGGATCGAGCTCGCGCCGATCGCGAGGAGCCGGTCGCCGGCCAGGAACGCGATGATCCCGTCGGGCACGTCGAGGAGTTGCGCCAGCACCGGCGCGGAGTACGCGCCCAGCTCGACCAGGTCCGCCTGCGCGCGCTCGAATCGGCCCGGCGCGCCGCCCGGCCGCGCGAAACCCGAGCGGTCGTACGTCTTGACCATTTCCCGCACGAGGTTGTCGACGACGAAGCGCGCCAGCTCGGGGTCGCGCCTCACGCGCTCGCGCTCGATCTCCCAGGTCGCGCCGCCTTTCTGCCACGCTTCCCACGCCGCTCGCTGCGACGCGGGCAGCTCGGCGACCGGCACGACGCGCGCGTCGCCCGAGGAGGCCGGCTTGGAATCCGAGCTGCTGCACGCGGCAAGGAGCGGAGCGACCACAGCGACGAGCGGAGCGACCACAGCGGCGAGCGGAGCGACCACAGCGACGAGCGGAGCGACCACAGCGGCGAGCGGAGCGACCACAGCAACGAGCGGAGCGACCACAGCGCGCGTCCAGGCGCGCGTCATCGGCGGACCTCCGCCGTCGCGCGCGCGAATGCGTCGTCCCAGGCCTTTTCGGCTTCGGTCTGCATGCGTTCGGCGAACCATTCCGGCGCGGGCGGCGCGGGCTCCACCGGACCGCGCCGCAGGGCGCAGGCGTACACGTCGAGCAGGGCGTCGACGTCGCCCGGCGTGTGGAACTCGACAGCCGTGAGTGGGCTCGACAGCGCGCGCCGCACCGCGT
>Ga0163152_10003004_pt1 | contig 22692 bp, 24 predicted proteins | sample OliLakLV19MP8IB2_FD_148635 | JGI IMG/M metagenome (GOLD analysis project Ga0163152, IMG submission 148635) | Freshwater microbial mat bacterial communities from Lake Vanda, McMurdo Dry Valleys, Antarctica - Oligotrophic Lake LV.19.MP8.IB-2 | ecosystem: Environmental > Aquatic > Freshwater >...
TGATTGTAGATGGCGATAAGGTTACCTTTGGTGCCCCACTTGTAAGCGGCGCCAGCGTTGAGGCAAAAATCATTAATCACGGCCGGGCTGATAAAATCCGTGTCGTAAAAATGATGAAGCGTAAGCGTTACCGCCGCGTTAAAGGTCACAAACAACACTATACGTATCTGGAGATTACGGGGATTAAGGCGTAAGGCCTTCGAAGTTTGCCTCGCAGTGCATGGTTCAACAGGCTCACCATGACAAGGTTTTTTTACGTTGTCATCCTGAGCTTGTCGAAGGATGCACAGAGGTACAAACCTTACAAGCCTTCACACAACATCTATTTTCTCCTGCAAATCCCGCATTGCCTGTAACGTAACTCCCAAGTTCTGCATGCAAGCGATCGTTTCACCGTACCGTTCACCAATCCTCAAGAGATAACTCAGGTAGCTTTTAGTATGTTCGCGGCTTAGTACAGAAGGGGAATCAGCATCAATAACAGAATGATCATTCAAATACGTTGCTCCGCTGATTTTAATGTGCTCACCGTTTGAAAGAAATAATCGGCCATGCCTTGCTTCACGCATCGGCAACACACAATCAAACATATCAATGCCTAGTTCCACCGCTTTTTTTACCTGATCAATCCGGCCAACCCCCATTAAATACCTTGGTTTGTCTTTAGGTAGAACCGGAAGCACTGCTTCTAAAATCTTAAACATTTCTTCCTCGGTTTCGCCAACAGCCAATCCGCCTATGGCATAGCCATCGAAGCCGATTTCTAGGAGCTTTTGGGTGCATGTAATACGAAGATCAATTTCTAAGCCGCCTTGGACAATACCGAAGAGAAGCAAAGCATCAGAAGATTGAGAGGAATGTTCTTCATCACTGGTCATATCAGTCGAATAGACTTTCCTTTGAATCTTCTGATTCTTCTGAATCATCTGAATCCTTTCGTGCTCTTCTTTGCATCGCTTCGCCCAGGCAATAGTCCGTTCCATCGCCTCAATTTGTTTGTCGCGCGGTGCAGATGAAGGCGGGCATTCATCGAAACACATAATAATATCGGATCCAAGCGCATGCTGAATGCGCATGGATTCTTCCGGGCCAATAAAGAGGGGAGTGCCATCAATATGCGATTGGAAGTTCACACCTTCATCCGTGATCTTACTAATACCACGAAGCGAAAAAACTTGGTATCCGCCTGAATCCGTCAGAATAGGTTTGTCCCAACCGATAAATGTATGCAGACCACCAGCTTCTTCAACAAGCTGCTCGCCAGGCCTTAAGTGCAGATGATACGTGTTGCAAAGCAAAATTTCAGCACCAAGCTCAACAAGCTCCCGATGTTCAATACCCTTCATAGCACCAGCTGTCCCCACAGGCATGAAAAATGGCGATTCAACGGTGCCATGAGCTGTGGTTAAGCGTCCACGGCGGCCGAGAGAAGTTTCTTTAAGGAGTTGAAACATACATTAGGCGTAAGGCGTAAGGCTTCAGGCTTAAGGAGTAAGGCAATATCCTTGCGCCTTACTCCCTGCTTCTTTTGCCTTATTTAGTCACTGTTGCGCTTGTAATAATTCTATCAATCAACCCATATTCCATAGCTTCTTGAGCAGATAAGAACTTATCGCGTTCAGTATCAAGCTTTACCTTTTCTACATCTTTACCCGTGTGCTCAGCAATCAGTTCATTTAAAAGATTTTTCGTCTTGATGATATGTTCTGCATGAATAGCAATATCTGTTGCTTGGCCTTCTGTTCCACCCAGTGGTTGATGAATCATAATTTCTGAATGTGGAAGCGCAAAACGTTTACCCTTCTTTCCGCCCATCAAAATAATAGCGCCACCGGAGGCAGCCATACCCAGGCATACCGTAGACACATCTGGTGTCACGTGCTGCATGGTATCGTACATAGCAAGAGTAGATGTCACTTGGCCACCTGGTGAGTTCACATACAAAATAATATCTTTCTTCTGATCCTCTTTATCCAAAAACAAAAACTGTGCGATGATGGAATTGGCGACATCATCATTAATAGCAGTACCAAGAAAAACAATGCGCTCTTCCAATAAACGTGAGTAAATGTCATACACGCGCTCGCCAAACTGAGTTTTTTCAATAACCGTTGGAATAACAAAATTCATAGGGTGTACATGACCGCTGGTAATCTGCTTATAGATGGATTGAATCTGTGGATGCATAACGAATTGAGAATGAAGAAATTGGAAATTGACAATGTACCGTGGAAAGTATTCCAGAACATTGTACATTGTCCATTGTACATTTTACATTTCATTCGCGAAAGCATGATCAAAAGAAATTCTGAACCAGATAATTGGCAACTCCTTGTGCGCGATCATGTGCTAAAAAGTTACAAACCTCTTATTGTAGTTCTTGGCATGACTGCGAGTGGCAAAACAAAGTTTTCCCTACAGCTTGCGCACTATATTGATAAGGAACTCAAGGAAGACTTTGCTGAATGGAAATCAGGAGCTGAAGTTGTCAATGCCGATTCACGTCAATTGTACAGAGGCATGAACATAGGAACGGCAAAAATAACGGAGGAAGAAATGGACAAAATTCCGCATCACTTGATTGATGTACTTGATACGCAAGAAGAAGTAACAGCGGCTTGGTACAAAAAAGAAGCTGAACGTTTGATTGGAGAAATTCAGGAGCGAAACAATGTTCCCATTTTGGTTGGAGGATCCATGCTCTATATAAGTGCGATTATTGATGGCCTTGTTCCACTTGATGCCGCTGATCCTGCTTTGCGCTCAGACATTGAAGAAGAATATGAAAGCGATAGGGGAGTGACACTTCATAAACAGCTGATGGATGTGGACCCTAAAACGGCTGCAGCATTTCATCATCACAATAAACCGTATGTGGTACGCGCAACGGAGATTCACCGCATGACAGGCAAAAAACCATCAGAGGCAAAAGCTGCAAAAGAGTGCCACTATGATCTGCTGATGTTTGGCATGCATTGGTCAAAGAACGACATTGATGAACGTATAAACAAGCGTACCGAACAATTATTTGATCAGGGCTGGATTCAGGAAGTGGAACAATTATTGGAAAACGGCGTCATGTCGGCCGATCCCGGAATGAAGGCAACGGGTTACAGGGAAATTGCCGGTTGGCTGGCCCATCCTGAATCTATGGACCGTGAAGAACTGATCGAACGTATCTCAAAAAAAACGCGACAGTATGCAAAGCGGCAGATGACGTGGTGGAAGAGTGATGAGCGGATTCAGTGGCTAACGCAAGATTAAATCTTCAACACATCGCCAACTTCTTCCTCCAATTTGGATTTCATTTGCCATAACTGCTCTACCATCGTCTGCAACTGTGGGCTGGCATTAGGCGTTTTTACAGACTTATAAAAATCATAAATGTGTCGCGTTTGATCCATCAAGTTTATCAGCTGTAAATCCACTTTGCCGCGCTGTACTTCATCAAGCGATTGGTAGGCTTTCTGCAAAAACGATGTTGGATTAAGTAAATTGAGAACACCGTCATCCACCATTTTTATGAGTTGTATCATGAATTGTTCATGACCTGCTGCCATATCACCCGTAAGCGCTTGGCCAGCTTTAATTTGTATCTCCTCGGGGAGACCTGCATGTTGCTCGGCAAGTTGGACGATGTCAGTCATGGAGGAATTATAGCAGAGTGAGGAGCAAGGCATAAGGCAAAAGGCGTAAGGCTAAAATCATTTCCCTTCTCCTTGCTCCATGCGCCTTGCGACCTGATACTTTCCTTGTGCAACTACAAACGCCACTCACGCCCGGCCTTCTCCGCTCTACCCAAGAGTACATTGATGCCTTGGAACAAATGAAGATTAAGACGGTTGAAGATTTGCTATTGTACCTTCCGCGAAGCCATGAAGATTTGAGCCAGATGCAAACGATTGCGACAGCGCCACTCGAAACAAAAGTGACACTTAGAGGAACGGTAGATAAAGTAAAACTGGTTCATACCAAAAGCGGAAAAAAGCTGGTGACCGCAATCTTTATTGATGAAGATGGCGATACGGCCGAGGCAATATGGTTTAATCAGCCCCATATCAAGCGTATGATGAATGATGGCGATGAAGTGGTTCTTACCGGAAAGTTGATTGAGAATGGGTACAAGTTACAACTGCAAAGCCCACAATTTGAAAAAGGGGGGCCGCGCGCACTTGTGCATGGCGGGCGGCTTGTTCCTATTTATCCACAGCGTGATTTGATTACTACTAAATGGCTACGCGAAAAAATTTTACTGGTCAAAGAAGCTTTAAAAGACTTGCACGAAACGCTGCCAGATGAGCTTTTACAGGAAGAAGAATTGATGCCAAGATCTGATGCTATACGTGCATTGCACTTTCCCGATAAAATTGAAGAAGTGGAACAAGCCATCGCTCGCATGTCTTTTGAAGAAGCCTATCAACTGCAAAAATCTGCTTTGGAGCGTAAAGCGTCTTGGCAGCGTGATGCACAGGAACGTCTCAAAACCCCCATGAACGTAGAACTCATTCGGGCTTTTTTTGCATCTCTCAAATTTACCCCAACGGAAAGCCAACGCATTGCCATTTACGAAATTCTCAAAGACATGGAAAAAGAAGTGCCGATGTCGCGCTTATTGGAAGGGGATGTGGGATCAGGCAAAACACTCGTCGCCGTCGCCGTCATTGCAAATACCCTGTATGCCGGTGGCCAATGTGCGCTGATGGTTCCAACGGAAGTTTTGGCACGGCAGCATTGCGAAAACATCAATAAGCTTCTCATCAATTTTTCATCCTATCTACAAAAAAACCCTCAGGAGGCACTAGGATCATTTCGCGTTCCGTTTGTATCACTGTTAACAGGATCCATTCCCAAAGGCGAGGCTGATACCATACGAATGCGGCTGGCGACAGGAATGATCGATATTATTGTGGGAACGCATTCACTCATTGAAGATTCTGTACGTTTCAAAGATTTACGATTAGTGATTGTAGATGAGCAACACCGCTTTGGAGTGATGCAGCGTGAACGACTGCGTGATAAAGGCAGCCCGCATTTTCTGTCGATGACGGCCACTCCCATTCCTCGCACACTCGCACTCACGGCCTACGGAGATCACGACCTTTCGGTATTACTAGAAAAACCAGGCAAGCGCCAGAAGATTGAAACAAAAGTAGTCCGTCCCTCTGAGCGTACATTGATCGAACGTTTTATTGATCATGAACTAACGCAGGGAAGGCAAGCATTCGTCATTTGTCCACTGATAACCGAAAGTGAAGAGCTAGATGAAGTGCGCAATGTAGAACAAGAAGTGAAACGGTTGAGCGCGGCATTTCCATATCGCAGTATTGTTATGTTGCATGGTCGGATGAAGAATGAAGAAAAACAAGCGATCATGCAGGCGTTTAGAGATCGCGCACATCACGTATTGGTTTCCACCTCGGTGATCGAAGTAGGCATAGATGTGCCAAATGCAACGATCATTGTTATAGAAGGTGCTGAGCGATTTGGGTTGGCTCAATTGCATCAATTACGCGGCCGTGTGGGGAGAGGCGACCAGAAAAGTTACTGCTTCTTGTTCGCTTCCACACAAGCGTCATCTCCACGGTTGAATGCCATGGAACAGCACGATTCAGGGTTTATACTGGCAGAAATCGACTTACGCCTGCGCGGACCCGGCGAAATTTATGGGCTGCGGCAAAGCGGAATCCCCGATGCAGACCTATCGCTTTTGTTCCAGCCAGATTTAATTGCTCGTGCCCGCAAAGCAGCCGAAAAATTCGCTTTGTAGCAAGCGAGAGGCCTGATACTATTTTAGGGCTTTCTCGCAAATTTATGGCAGATCCAACCACTGATTCCGCAGCTATTCCACCACGCCCGGGTGACCCAGTTCCTACAGGTGGACTTGATCCCTCACAAGTATTTGCCAGTCCTCCAACCCCACCCGTTACTGGAGCTACAGCGCAGCAGGGACAAACACAAGGGGATGATGATGCAACACCACCTCAAGATTCAGGCCCACCACCACCACCACCAGGAGTGACTGCCACGAAAGAAATGGGGTTTGATGATGAAGATTTGAGAATTCTTGGCGAGGTAGGCAATTATCGCTTTGGAACACTCAGCTCAACACTCACGAATGAAACTATTGTTATTCCTACTCACCCAGAAACTACTTTTGATGAAAGCAAATTTCTGATGTTGCTTCGTGGAAGCATTTCGCTTACCCGAGATGAAAAGTGGCGCATCATTCAGGCGGTTCCAAAGCTCAGCCAATTCCAGTTGGATGAACTGCAAAAGATCTTAGAAGAGGAGCGCATCAAGTTTAGTGAATTATCACCAAAGCATTTGCTTCAACTGATGAAGCTAGAACAGAAACACAGTGAAGACTGGCGTGATCTCCAAGCCATGAACGTTCAACAGAATGCTCGTCAGACAGAAGAGACCCAAGTGGATGACATCCGGAAGCAACTAGGCCTCTAGTCGTCCCGTAAAGGCGCCATACATTGGCGCCTCGTCCGCATGCAAAGCTCATAAAATCATCCTAAACCCCACCAGTAAACATCCGCCTATAACTGTAAGGACGGCACCTTTGGTAATACCACCACCAAGTAGCCGATGCACAGAAGAAAGACATAATAATAAAAAAGCTGCTAACGAGAACTGCAAAATAACAGTGGAGTAAAATAATTCATCCAAGTACGGAATAGTGGCGGGTAATCGCTCCAAGAAACCAAAAGAGCCAACGGCGTACACAAGAAAATACCAAGCTAATAACCAACCTGCATATAAACGCACCGTAGCTAGAATTGGCACATAGTCATGAGTAATTGCTTCCGTCTTTTCCCACACCGCAGCTGCACCAGACACAAGTGAAGGCTTGGTAACCGTGGGTAATTGTGCAGCAACATCCGGTTCTGCAACAACGGTAAAATTTTCCGCCACTTCCTCAAGTTCTACAATATCCATGCCAGATTCTTCCAGTGCAGCACGAGCTGCTCTGGCATCCAGCGCTTCAATGGTGCCAGTCTCAACCACACCATCCAGCGTATGAACCACGTAGGAATAAATGCTCATGATGGAATCGTACCTGCAAGAATCTCTTGTGTAATTAAGATTCGCTTGATGCTGTAAGGTTGTTGGTGATGTATTCAACAATAGAGCGCAACTCAACAGGTCCCTTAATTTCAAAGTGACGATTTTCCGTCCAAGCGCGCTCTCCTATAACTGTGCTTCCTTCTGTGCGAACCATACCATCATTGCCTGCCGCTCCAGAGAGAAGTGTGACGGAGACAGGTCCATCACCAAGTGTAAGAATATCTTCAGAACTCAATTCCACATGCCAAAGCGAACTGGTAGTTGCGCCAAACGATTTGTACCAGGCATTTTTTTGAACAGGGAAGCAGAAGCCAACATGCTGTGAACAATACTGCTGCGTCCATGAATCCATTTTAAATGCCGCCATCGCTGCGATTCTCATTTGCACAGGGTCATCAGTTGGCACACTGGATACCGCTGTTACCGGAGCCGAAGAAACAATGGGTGCCGTGGAAGATACCGTAGCAGAGGGCAGAGATGCTACAGAAGAAGAAACCTCACTCGAAGAGGAATCCATGCTAGAAGGCATTTCCGCATCCATAGAAGTAATCGTAAGAACATCAAGAATGCGCCCACCTGCTTCTACTGTCGCACGTTCCATTCCTTGGATCATCACTTTCTGCCCTACGTACAAACTCAAATCAACGCTTCCACTTTCAAGAAGCACTAATTGATTATCTTCTGTAAGAAGACGGTGTGTCCCTTCTTGATAAATGGAAATACCCGCATCTTCTAAAACTCCCATGTAGGAAACCTCAACAGCCATTTCACTACTTAATGATTCAGAAGAGATAGCCGCGGCATCTTCGTTAGGAATAATGGGTTCTGGCTGAGCGGTACATGCTGTAAGCAATAGGACCGCCGCAAAAGAAAACAATGAGTGTTTCATACGAGGCAATGGGGGAGAATAGACCTATTTCTGCAAGATGGCATCAATGGCAGATTGAAAATTGGTAAGGGGAGCCGCGCCATCTATGGTGACAGACTCGTCAGTATCGTTGTTGATGACGAAATTAGCGGGCGTACCTTGCACACCTGACGCAGAACCACTGGCCTTATCATCGCTCACTTTCTGCGCAAATGTATTGCTCGTGAGACAGTCGAGGAAGGCAGATTCATTCATTCCTTGAGCTTTGGCCGTTGCAACATACACATCTTCCGACAACGTTGGCGCGTCTATCAAAGCATCAAGATAAGGCCAGAAACCGTCTTTCTTTAAAGAAGCCGCGCATTCGGTTGCCTCTGCTGATTTTTGTGCATTTGGGTGAATACTTGAAAGTGGAAAGTGCCTGTAGACCCAATTCACATCATTACCATACGTGGCCATGAGCTGCTTCATCGTTGGATGATGTCTCTTGCAGAATGGGCATTCTATGTCTGAGTACTCAATGATAGTGACCTTGGCATTAGGGTTTCCAAACACATGATCAACAGATGGATCAACGGGCGCGACAGGAGCCGATGGCGTAGGCGTTGGAACTGCGGGGGCATGAGGAGCAGCCGGAACGTCAGCAAGAGCAACAGATGTAGTGCCTGGTGATAAAAAGCCTGCGGAGCCAATAGCAAAGCCCATAATAACTCCAAACAAACCAGTAGAGACCGCAAACCACGGAGTAGATGTTGATGATTCGGACATGAGGAAAAAAGGAAGCAATGTAAGACGCATAATAGTAGCATGCTGAGGTTCAAGCTGCCGGATACAGGTTTGACAACATACTTATTTCAAGTATTTCATAATTATTGGCCACAGTTCATCGTCGTCAAGATCGCTCTTTACAAGAAAATCGACCGCTCCCAGTTGCGTAGATTTTTCCTGGTTTAGCTCGTCGCTTACATTTGAAAGAATAATACGGGGAATGTGGAACCTGCTTCGCGCAAATACTGAAGTACGCCGTAGCCATCGCGCTTGGGCATAAGTAAATCAAGCAATAACATATCTGGTGTCTGCTCACGAATGGCAAGAATGGCATCATCACCATTGGAAACAGCCTGCACTTTGGCGTTATGCTCCTCAAGTCCCAATTGAATGATTTCGCGCAGGAACGGCTCATCTTCCGCTACAAGAATAAACGGGATCATAGTACTAGAGTAACAGGAAGTTCAAAAGTCATCATTGTGAAGACTCATTAGACTGTGTGTTTGGCTTAAAAAATGCACTTCGTACATGAAAATCGTAGGCATGATGCAAATAAATCGCAAGCATGTACTCAATTGGGTTTGCCGTTATGGATTTTTGGATACAAAAAGAGGTATAGTGATATTTCTCAGTTTTCCCCATTTTCCATGCTCGCAACACCGTTGATTCTCTTTATTGCCGGACTGCTCACCATTTTATTGCCGTGTATTTTGCCTCTTATTCCGATTGTTCTTGGCGTAAGTATCACTGATAAAAATAAATTGCAGCCACTTGTAACCGTTACGGGCATGCTGCTAAGTTTTGTAGGCTCAGTGTTTTTATTGCAAGTAGTACTCTCTCAGTTCATTGAACTTGCTAACATCATCCGGCTTGGTACATTTGATGTACTATTTTTGTTTGGCTTAGGTTTTGCAACACACAGAAAAGATATCCGGTTGATTGGCGCAGCACTTCCAAGCCTATTTTTTGTAGAGTATGGATGGCAAGCTGTATTGATTGCACTCATTATTAACTTGATCGCGATGGAACTTGGTGGACGGGTGGCAACAGCAGTCCAGCAGTTTGGTACAAATGTTCAAACAAAAACCCGTGAAGAATTTGGTGGGAAATCTCTCCTCACGGCGTTCATTGTAGGATTAACCATGGGATTAGTATGGGTGCCTTGTGCCGGACCCGCCCTTGGTTTTGCCTTGTCCCTTGTACGAGATGAACCAGGCTTGCGAGCCTTTTTATATTTAACTGCCTATGGCGTTGGTGCAGGTTTACCGCTCCTCGCCATTGGTTATGGAGGACAATACGCTGTGCATTCTGTGCGAGCGCTTACAAAATACAGCGGACGCATCAAGCAGGTTTCAGGCATCATTCTTATGGTGACAGCACTACTGTTTTATTTTCATACGTTTGAAAAGATTCAAACATGGTTACTAGAAAACACATCATTTGGAAACATTGGTGTAGATATTGAAGAATCGTTATTTGAAGATGGTATGCCAGTACTTGAATCCACCACAGAATCATCATCTACTGATCTGCCAAAGCTTTCCATCAAAGGCAAAGCGGCTGCATTAATCGGTCTTGGCACATGGCATAATTCCAACCCACTCACCAGTGAAGATCTGAAAGGCAAAGTGGTGCTCATCGATTTTTGGACATACAGCTGTATCAACTGCATTCGCACGTTGCCATACATACAGGGCTACTGGGAGAAATATGGTTCGGATTCTCTCACCACAGGTGCCGACACGCCATTTGTATTGCTTGGCATTCACACCCCAGAATTTGTCTTTGAAAAGAGTGATAAAAACGTTGCCAACGCCATTAAGAAGCACGGTCTTACGTACCCTGTTGCACAAGATAATGACTTTGCCACATGGGATGCTTTCAAAAACCGTTATTGGCCCGCTAAGTATTTAATAGATGCTCAAGGAAACATTCGTTACACCCATTTTGGAGAAGGGGACTACGAAGAAACAGACAAAGCCATTGCCAGTCTGTTAGCAGAAATTGGTGTGAAAGTAGAGAACCCAGGCGTGGTGAATAGTGAGGCAATAGAAGGAACTGAGCGCCGCGCCCGCTCTCCAGAAGTGTATGTTGGTGAACGATCTTGGGACCATTTACAAAATGCGCAAGGCGATCCATCTACAAAAGTTATTTCATACAAAGAACCTTGCATGCCAAGTCTCCATCAATTTTGTTTGATAGGGGATTGGCAGCTCATAGAGAGCGAACAGCAAACACTCAAAAGCCCAACGGGAGAAATTAAAATGAAGTTTTTGGGCACGGAAGCAAACTTAGTATTCGGTCTTGCTGATGGCGTGACTTCTGCAGAGGTGGATGTATTTATTGATAACGCAAAAACAAAGACTCTCAAGATCAATGAAAATGATCTTCAGAATGTGTTTACCGGTGCATACGGCGAACATGATCTTGTGCTAAAAATTCGCGGCGCTGGTGTGAATGCGTATGCGTTTACGTTTGGCGCATGAAAGAATTAAGAACCCAGAATATCCGATTATTCATTTATGCTTCTTAATTCTATCTAGCTACCTCCTGCCCTAAATATTTTTCAACAACTATGCCAATCTCATCCCAATCAATATTGCTTTTTACGACATACTCTTTCACGCCTAGTCCCTTTGCACGATCAATCTCTACTTGATCACTAATATTGGAAAAGACCACCACCGGAAAGTCGTATCCTTTTGCACGAATATGATCAAGGACGCCAAAGCCATCTACTTTTGGCATACGCAAATCAAGAAGCAACAAGTCTGGTAGCCGCTTTTCCATTTCATCAATGGCCTGCTGTCCATCACGCGCTTTAATAGACTGAATACCACGTTCTTTCAGTTCTACGTCTATGATGATTGAGAGGAATGGCTCGTCTTCAGCCACAAGAACGGTCTTTTGCATAGAGGTTTGGAAGTACGAGTGAAATACATTGTACCTGATAGATGACGCTAAGAAAAGGTAAATCTGTTTACTTTACAGAGCCCACGTCAAAAAAAGGTGTCATGATGATGTATAGCAATGAGTTACTACTGCCCTGATGCAATAGTAGGCTGTGTATACTTTTTAATAACCGAACTTGGAATGGAGTTGTATCTGGAAATAAGTGATTCACTTTGCACTACTCCATCTTTTTTATAAACATGACGGATCCATGCAATTTCAGTAGAACGCAGTGCGCGTCCATTGACCAAGAGATCATGTGGAGCATTCGGCGCAAAATATGGTCCTTCTAATGTAACCGTTCTGCCATCTGGAATTCCATACACATGAACATACCCATCAAAGCCATCAGTATATGCCTGCAGCACAAGCGGCCCTGCGGTGTCATTCAAAAATGTAAAATCCTGCTGTCCAGGGAACACCGTTGCATCCAAGCCTACGCCATGCTTTTCATAATAATGCACATATAAGCTGTGGCTCTTCCGTATAAGGATAGGCAGGCCGGCATACAAAGCTGAACGGAAAACCGTGGTTGAACCCTGACAAATACCTCCGCCCGGTGCATCCCGTAATTCCCAGCCGCCAAATATAACTTTAGCATTGGGCCAACCATTGGAGGACGCAATCGGATAATCTAAAATATCATTATAAGAAAACACTTCGCCTGGCTCAATAATGGCATTATGAATATTAGAAATAGATTTTTTGACATTTACCGCGCGGGCATGAAGAGATGTAGAAAAATCGGAGTGTCCGGTACCAAGGAGGGTAAGTTCTTTCCCATCAATGCGGATGGTTCCCAGTGTTTCTGTCGCACTCACTTTTATAGTGCCACTGGCATGAGAAAGAAACTCTGCAATATGTTTGGCAATAGTTTGGGCATCATATGTCCAACCAGAAACCGCACGCGCATTGTTTGTATCTACGCGGGGTACGGAATCAATGATGACGCGTGTAGCTTCAACGTGATTCGGCTGCTTGAGACTTGGAACGCCAAATATTTGAATGGTTTCTTGAATAACTTGTTCGTTCACTGTAAACACGGCTTTTTTTGCATCATACGTCAGCCATGTGGGGTTGGTGTGAAAACTCACACTCCAAACCGTTAGCCCAGTGCCTGTTTCGCTATCAACAAATTCCACATCTGCCCTCTGGCGTAACAACCTGTTCCGTTCTTGTAGTGCCTTTGCCAGTGTTTCAATACTTGCACTTGGCAAATTACGGCGAACCAAACGTGCTTGCATACGTTCTGCACGACGCATAAGTGCAGGATCAGCAATTGCTGCTGATGTCACATCGGCATACACAAACCATGCAGATACATTCATAACTGCAAGTAAAGTGATAAAAACGCCTGTATAGAAAATATGTGTATGTTTCATGGAAAATAATCCATTATTATAACGCATTCTTTGTAAAAGTACAATTTTAAATAGGATGGTGATGTCTTTGAGAAAGGCCCGCCAAAACAAATGGCTACTGAGACGAGTCGCATTTTGGCTGTGACACATTGTTATTGGACAATTCAGCAAAAGAATGCCTCTCCCCATCTTACGACAGGGAGGGGACTGGGTTACGGGTTATCCGGATCGACTCCTTCAAGACTGAGTGAAATATCCCGTACAAGCACATACAGATAAATGTCTCCGTGCTCCTCTGGGATCTCAAAATTGAATCGCACCGTCGTGGCCTCTGGGTCAGCTCGCGCCCTCAGGTTAATAGGCTTCCATCCGCTTGTGAAGGTAAGCGCCACCGGCTCTCTCCCGCTTTTTGGAAGAGCTCGATAAGACCGAGGTACGTCTCGGTACTCCTTTCTTGAGACGATTAATACAGGTACATCTCCTACTTCTTCATCGGGCTTATAAGCCCAACTGCGATACTCAAAGTTCAATGTCACGATCGTTCCAGGAATGATTTGCTGCTCCTTGAGATCAAAACTCATCGCTCCAGACGAAGTAGGGAGCAGCCAAGCACTCCCTTCTACATCTCTATAATTCATCCCATCTTACAGTACCTGCGGGTAACTCGGCAGCCGAACAGGAGTTGTGAGCATATACATCTGCTCAAAACTTGAAGCACCTGCAACGAGCATAAACTTCCTATTGCCGAGCAGTGGCTCACGCACACCAAAGGGTGCATGACTATGGTCAAGGCGAACTTCTGCATACAGTTCGCAGTCATTTGGAAGAAAAAAGAGCTGATCCGGCTGATCACATGGTTGCAGCCAGTTGATGGCTCCACCCTCTGCAAGAACACCAACACGAAACCTGAGCTGTTCCCAGCAATCATCTTTTATAATGACTGCGGTATAGGGTTCCGTGCTTTCAACACGCATAGGTGCCGTGTAGAAGACAAGAGGGGAATGCTTACCGTCTTCAGAACCTTGTACCGCGCTTTGCACAGTGACTCGGAAAAAGCTGTGCGGCACGAGCGCTGCGGGACCATGCCACTGCAACTGGTACTGCTTCAACCACGCCAGCCAGTTTCCGGAAGGGTCTTGCGCTTGGTCTTTAGTGAGCCGGTGGATTGACGGCGGAGGATCCGCCAAAAGCGAAAACGTGTTGGAGCTCTGCTGACCAGCCTGCAGCAACGACGCGAACAGGCAGAGTGTTGCATGGGACATGATCAAGTCTCCTTGTAAGTGAGAGTTTTCCGTAACCCGAAGATGCGAAAGATCGCAGCATCCGAGAAACGGATACAACAAGTATCAAGCCAGAGAATCTCTTAAACTGCTAAGGAATAAAACTTGAACAGGTTAAAATAGGCTAACTACTAATAAAAAATCAGCTGTTAATGAAAGAGTGATGAAAGTGTGAACATTATGTTTTCATATGGTGGCCCAGGCCAGAGTCGAACTGGCTACGCCTGCCTCTTCAGGGCAGCGCTCTACCGATGAGCTACCGGGCCATGCTTAAAGCTGCGTGAGTGTAGCAATGCGTCTATAAGCTGGAAAGGGAACTTTATTGAGGATTATTGATGAAGAAAAGCTGTTTAGTTGTTTGCCCTGTTCTGCAAATTATAAAATCTTCGTACGATACGACAAACGACTATTGTAAACACTATATATACTCCAAAAGTAAGGACGTGTGTGATTCTATTATTAAGTAGCCATGATGAAAATGATCTACTAAGAACTCTAAATGATATATAAACACTTTTCATATATAACACAATTTAATATATACAACATAATTTAAAAAATAGTCTACAATCGTGGTTCTATCCACTTTCCCCTCTATTCCTATGGACGAAATCACTATGGATGGCGACGAGGCTACAACGCCAGAAATGCCAGCAACAGATATGCCTGCAGAACCAAACACGGACGAATCAGCAGCTGCATAATACCCTTAAAAGTCTTCGGATCTTCCGGGGACTTTTTTTTATATACATACTCATTCATCACAAATACGTATCCACTCGCACGTTACCTATAAATACCTGGCTTTCTTCGGAGCCTTTGGCTTTCTTCATAGCTTTCAACAGACCGATTCTCTCAATCACATCGCGGAAGCGTTTTTCTGCCCCCATGGAACCAAAATTGGTCATCACCGTAAACTGCTCCACGCGTTTACCTTTCACCACGACTGTTCCATCCTTCCTGGTTTCAATCCGATACGAACCCATTTTGTCACTCATTTCATGCGGACGCAGAACAACTAGCTCTTTGGCCTTCGTCTCTTTTTCTTCCTTTGAAACATCAGAACGGTTTTGCCTCTCTTCCAATAAAATAGGCAGTAATTTTTTCTTGAGTTCTTCCGTACCTATGCGAGCTGCGGCTGCCATTTCTGCAAACAGAACAATCTTCGCTTTTTTCAAAGATTTTTTAAGCGCTGATAATGACTCGTCATCAAGCACATCAATTTTATTAAGCACCGTAAGTTCACGCTTCTTAGCGAGAGTAGGGGAGTACGCTTCCAACTCTTTTCTGATCGCCTTGTAATCCTGAACCAAACGGTCAGGTACCAGTTCACCCGTTTCTACCGCATGCGATGCATCTAACATATGTAATAGCACTCCGCAGCGTTCAATGTGTTTCAAAAATGCATCACCCAAACCTTTGCCTTCACTTGCTCCCTCAATTAAACCTGGAACATCACAGACTACGTAGGAACGTTCAGAAACTTCTACAACGCCCAAATTTGGTACCAATGTGGTGAAGTGATATGCGGCAATTTTTGGGCGCGCTCCAGAAATGACGGAGATCAACGTTGATTTACCCACGCTTGGGTAGCCAATAATCCCTACATCAGCCACTAACTTTAATTCTAATGTGAGTTTTATTTTTTCACCCGGCTCACCACGTTCGGCAAAGTCTGGCCGCTGGCGTGTGGACGAGGTGAAGTGCGCATTCCCAAATCCACCACGCCCGCCCTTGGCAACAATAATGCTGTCTCCGTCATTGGAAAGGTCGGCCAAAAATTCCTGTGATCCATCTTCTTTTACGATGGTAATAATTGTTCCAGGCGGCACAAGAAGTGGACGATCTTCACCATTATGACCATGCCTGTTAGAGCCAGAACCAAAGCGACCTTTTTCCGCTTCAAATTTTTTACGCGACGCAAAGTTGCTCAGGGTATCGGTATTAGCATCTGCCACAACCACCACATTTCCACCATGCCCGCCATCGCCACCATCGGGTCCACCTTTGGGCACGTACTTTTCCCGGCGCCAGCTCACGCAGCCGTTTCCACCGGCACCGCCAATGGCTTCAATGATTGCTTCATCCAAAAACATGGGATGAGTATAGTGGCATTGGCACTTTTCGTCTTAGTTTTCTATGAATCCAGAGAAATCTCCTTCTGAGATCAATATCTTACTCCATGAGACATTTCGGGCTGACGAAGCTGCATTGCAGCACATTGCTCCTAGGGTAACTTCAGCTGTAATTTTGCCTAACGATGAAAAGGCAAGAAGTTCCCATGAACCCATAGAAGGCTCAGAAGATATTCATGCCCAAGTCTATCTCACTGCACGCATTGCTCGATACATGATTCGCCGAGCCAGTCTTGACGGAGGATCCATCGAAACCGTTTTGTGGAATGCGATGTCGTATCCAGGCTTGCCGGTCGCCCATAAATTACGACTGGCCCTTTCAAAATGCTTATCAGAAAATTATGCATGCCTTGCATCAACTATCGATATTTTCCAAGAAGCACGAAGTCAGATTCATAATCCCATGACTAGGCGCCAATTCCAATCAGTGAAAAGAAAAGAGGAGATAAGATTTTTATCAGATAACTAAGCTGACCTCTTGACGCTCAAAATTATCACTCTATAATTGCGAGTGATAATTCATTCAATTTGATATTCCCCTCAAATCTATGTCAAAAATAATAGGTATCGATCTTGGAACAACTAATTCCTGCGTTGCGGTGATTGAAGGCGGAGAGCCGACCGTCATTCCAAACGCAGAAGGGAATCGCACAACGCCATCTGTTGTCGCATTTAAAGACAGTGACGTTCTGGTTGGCATTGCAGCCAAGCGCCAGGCAGTGACCAATCCTAAAAATACCGTTTTTTCTGCTAAGCGTTTTATTGGTCATCGTCATGATGAAGTCCAGAAAGAAGCTAGCCAGATGCCATTTACGGTAAAGTCCGGTAAAGAAGGCAGAGCCGTGATTGAGGTAAACGGACAGGAAATGTTGCCAGAAGAAATTTCTGCAAAAGTTCTCCAAAAACTCAAGCGCGATGCGGAAGCTTTCTTGGGTACGACGGTTACCAAGGCAGTGATCACTGTGCCTGCATACTTTAATGACTCGCAACGCCAGGCTACTAAAAATGCCGGACAGATTGCCGGGCTTGAAGTTGTTCGCATTATTAATGAACCAACGGCCGCTGCACTTGCGTACGGACTTGATAAAGGACAAGTGCATCAGAAAATTGCGGTGTATGACCTCGGAGGTGGAACGTTTGATGTGTCTATTTTGGAAATCGGGGATGGTGTATTTGAAGTTATAGCTACCAACGGCGACACGCACTTGGGCGGTGATGATTTTGATCAACTCATTGTACAGTGGATCATTGATGAATTTAAGAAAGATCAGGGCATTGATCTGACAAGTGATAAAATTGCGATTCAACGTTTAAGGGAATCAGCCGAGAAAGCAAAAATCGAATTAAGCTCGGCAGCAGAAACAGAAATCAGTTTGCCGTTTATTACAGCAGATGCCACAGGACCTAAACATTTGAGTTTGAAAATGTCACGCGCAAAATTGGAAGCGCTCGTTGCTCCACTTATTGATCGCACGCTTGGGCCATGCGAAGCGGCGCTTAGGGATGCCAAACTTTCTAAGTCTGATATCCAAGAGGTGGTTCTGGTTGGTGGTATGACACGCATGCCAGCCGTGATGGAAAAAGTGAAAGCCATGTTTGGCAAAGAGCCACACAAAGGCGTGAACCCAGATGAAGTAGTTGCGATTGGCGCCGCTATTCAAGCCGGTGTGCTTGGTGGTGATATTGATAAAGATATTGTGCTTGTGGACGTCACGCCGCTTTCCATGGGTATTGAAACCCTCGGTGGTGTTGCCACAAAATTGATTGAACGAAACAGTAAAATTCCAACAAGTAAGAGCCAGATATTTTCAACAGCGGCTGATAACCAGACATCCGTAGAAATTCACGTAGTACAAGGTGAACGCGAAATGGCTGGCGATAACAAATCACTTGGCCGCTTTATTCTAGATGGCATTCCACCATCCCCACGCGGTATGCCCCAAGTGGAAGTCACATTTGATTTAGACACGAATGGAATTTTAACCGTCAAAGCCAAAGAGAAAGGCACGGGTAAAGAACAGCACATTACTATTCAAGGTTCGACAGGCCTTAGCAAAGAGGAAGTGGAAAAGATGCAAAAAGATGCAGAATTAAACGCAGAGGCCGACAAGCAAAAGCGCGAAGGTGTAGACGTTCGTAACTCCGCCGACTCCCTCATTTTTAGCATTGAAAAGAACATGCGCGAATACGACGCCAAACTTCCAGACGCTACTAAGAAAGCGATCAATGAAAAGCTCACGGCCTTACAAGAATTGATGAAAGATGACAATGCACCGCTTGATGCTCTAAAGAAGGGGACTGAGGAATTAGGCAATGCAGCTCAAGAGATTGGTAAAATTATCTACGAGGAAACCGAGAAGAAGAACGCAGAGTCTTCGAACGCTAGCCAGGGCGGAGACGCAAAAGGTCCTGATGTGGTAGATGCAGAGGTAGTTGATGAGAAGAAAGAAGATAAGGCACAATAGTGTGCCTTATGACTACCACTGAACCTCAAAACTTAGATGTCCTCCGCGAGATGGTGCGGCTTGCGGAGCGACGATGCGAAGAGGAGTTGCACATGATAGAGCGGGTGAATCAATACAACCTTGCGCTTATTGCATTTTCTGCAGGCTTTTTGTCGTTTCTCGTTGCAAATGATTTTTCAAAAAGCACTGTTGGCGTCATCGGCGCTTCATTAATTGCTTCTTTTGTCCTATCTCTGATTGCCATAAGTCCCCGACGCTTGAAAGGTACCCTCGAAATTATTGAAGACGTAGAAGCTATCAGAAAAAGAGAAAGGCTGTTATTGCATGATTATCTGCTTTCCGTAGCCGAACTAACAGACACTGTGGCTATGAATGTAAGTATTCTTGTGAGAAAGAAGAAGAAAATTACAATTTATGCAGCCATTTTTCTTGCAGTGGCGCTTATAGGTACGTATATTCTTTATATATGCCAAGAATAGGAGAAATAACCACCGGCATTTAATAAAATAAGGCTTACAATAAAGCAAAAGCCTTCATTGGCCTGTGGGCTTTTTGACAAATATCATTCAAGAAGCAATCCTACGCGACCTATGGGAATCAACCACGAACGCATTCAAAGAGTTTTTGAGCGAAGTGAGTCACTAGACCAAGCAAAAAAAGTTAAGGCAAAAATTGAAAAGCTGGCACGAAGTATGCGTGAAAATTTACGTGAGCCAATTCGAGATTTTAAGCAGACGTATGCAAATGCATGGTTTGATATTAGGGATGGGAAATTTGATAAAGCCATGTATATATTTAAACGCATCATTAAAGATAAACCTAATTCGGAAATGGTTTTCGGGGCACATCAAGGCTTGTTTATAGCAGCGTTGCTTCAAAGTGGAAACTTTACAGTTGCTAAGCCATTTTTCTTAAAGATTTTAGAATGCTGGCCAGAGGCCCTTGGGATAAAAAATGACATACATATTCAAAATCTCCTACTCGCGCATGGTAATCTTTCACCAACAATATTACATCAATTTCTGCGTGAATTCAGGGAATCAATGTAACAAAAACCTTACAATCGCTCACCCATATACTTCGCCAGTTCCACAATACGATTGGAGTAGCCCCATTCGTTGTCGTACCAGCCGAAAATTTTGGCCATTTTGTCACCTATGACATCAGTCAACTCAGCATCAATAATGCAGCTATGTGGATCACCTACAAAGTCTTTAAGAACCAGCGGACGATTCTCGACTCGTAAAATTCCTTTCATAGCACCTGCAGCGGCTTTTTCAAAAGCTGCATTGACCTGTTCTTTGGTAGCGGAATTTTTGAGTGTAACCGTAACATCATTAATACTTCCCGTTGGTGTTGGTACACGCATGGAACTGCCGTTCATTTTGCCTTTCAATTCAGGAACCACTAATCCAATGGCTTTGGCGGCACCTGTAGAAGTTGGAACAATATTTACCGCAGCCGCACGTGCACGGCGCAAATCCTTATGCGGAAGATCTAACAAATTTTGATCGTTAGTATAACTGTGAACGGTAGTCATGAATCCGTATTCAATGCCAAACGTATCGTTCAACACTTTCACCATTGGTGCTAAGCAGTTGGTGGTACAAGAGGCATTGGAAACCACGTGCATGGATTTTGGATCATACGTTTCATGATTCACTCCCATACAGAATGTTCCATCAATGTCATCCTTTGCGGGTGCGGAAATAATGACTTTTTTGGCTCCAGACGCTAGGTGCATGGCAGCTTTCTCACGCGTGGTAAAAGCACCGGTACATTCCAAAACAATATCCACTTTCAAATCTGCATGAGGCAGCTTAGTAGGATCTTTTTCTGCAGTAATTTTGATTGTGTCACTACCCGTAACCAAATTTCCATCTTTAATGGATATATATCCTGAATTAAAGTGACCGTACGTGGAATCAAACTCAAACAAATGCGCGAGAGTTTCTGGCTCCGTGAGATCATTCATTAATACCACTTTGATCTCTGGAAAGCGTGTTTGAATAATTCTTAGTGCCTGACGGCCAATGCGGCCAAATCCATTTATAGCAAGATTCATCAAAGTTTGGGGGAATCCAGATTATAATGAAGAAGAAACCCATATGAAGCGATTTACGAAATGCACTCAAAGTGGTATAATATAGGCAATTCCAAATACACACATGACCAACATTTTTTCTGGAGTGGAATACCCCGACAGTGATAAAAATGATCCGGATAATGGCGAATTTACATTTGCAGAAGATGGGCCTTCTTTTATGAGTTTAAAAACAGGCGATATGCCTGTAGAGGTATCAAACTGGATTTTCAAAAATCCTCAGTGGTCGATCGCAAAACTGCAAGAAGGAAAATCATTAGATTTGGAGTGATATGTACGTAACTCAAACAATAAAAGTTGGGAAACCAATTCTTGTAAAACATCACGAAGATGACCTAAAAATATTTCCAACAAGTGACGTGCAGCAGATGATGTTCGAAGACGGTGTTCTAAAAGTAAAAACTGAAAATTCCACCTACTGGCTCCAGCCAGCTGAAAATATCCGAGGTCAGATTGCAGAAATACTGGGAAACGTAAGCGAGGAGATCCGTAAGAAGCTATAAAGATATCTATCTAAAGAGACATATACTGCGACTGCATCTTCAATGTGTCTTCTTCCAACAGCGGAGATTCACAAACGCACACTCCACTAACGTTTCGGTCTTTTAGTACCTGAATAAAATCCTTCCAGCGTGCATCACTTTCTTCCAATGGCACATGATGTTTTTCGCCTTTCAATCCGTACGCAATCCCAGAAAAATGCAGGTGCATGGTTTTTAATGATTGCTCGCCTAAATACGAAACATAGGTATCTAGCATGTCATGCCATTCTTCCGTGGTATTTATTTTACCATTGGAACGTGCGTGCATGTGTGCTGGATCAATGACCGGATAACAATCAAATTCTTTGCTGATTTTTAAGACTTCTTCCAGTGTTCCAAACTGTGATTGTTTGCCCATGGTTTCCAAACCCAAATTTACGTGGGGGAACAGTTTGTCTTTAAGCTTCATAATACGTTCCATCGATTGACGCACGGTATCATAGACAATGTCCTCCAGCTGACCGTGATTAAAAGCCGCATGTACGCAAACAGAAATAGCACCGGCAAGTTCAGCCATAGAGAGTGCATCTAAAATTCTTTTGATAGATGCTTCAATGGTTTCTTCTTTCTCGGAATTTAAATTGACATAAAACGGCGCATGAACGGTTAACACAAAATTGTCACAGGCTTTTGCCATAGCTCGAATTTCTTGCATGTGCTCGGGAATCACGGGAACGCGCTGCACCCACTCCATTTCCATTGCATGAATCCCAAGTGAATACGCGTGTTTAATTCCTTTTATGGTTCCACCAGGCTTTGGGGTAGATAAGGGAACGCCGGCAACAGCAAAGTGAAGCATGCTACGAGAATGAACAATTCAGAAGAAAGAATCAAGAATAACGATATTCTCTTGCTTCTTGATTCTTAATTCTTGATTCTATCTGAGTGCCTATCTCCCACACCATCATTAATCAAACCCTAGCAACCCCATACGGAGAGCATGCGTATAAAATTTGCGAAACGCTCATAGATGCAGGCTACGATACCTGGTGGGTTGGCGGGGGAGTGCGCGATATGCTGATAGGAAAAATCCCTCATGATATTGATATTGCGACGGACGCATTGCCTGAACAAATTGAAAAACTTTTTACACGCGTTCAAATGCAGTCAGCACCGCTAGGGAGCGTACGAGTAGAACTGGGA
>Ga0163152_10003008_pt1 | contig 22666 bp, 16 predicted proteins | sample OliLakLV19MP8IB2_FD_148635 | JGI IMG/M metagenome (GOLD analysis project Ga0163152, IMG submission 148635) | Freshwater microbial mat bacterial communities from Lake Vanda, McMurdo Dry Valleys, Antarctica - Oligotrophic Lake LV.19.MP8.IB-2 | ecosystem: Environmental > Aquatic > Freshwater >...
ATCTCTTCCTCGTTTACCGACCTATTGCCCCTATGGGGCATAAAGGGTTTATCTCTTCCTCGTTTACCGACCTATTGCCCCTATGGGGCATAAAGGGTTTATCTCTTCCTCGTTTACCGACCTATTGATCCTATGGGGCACAAAGGGTTTATCTCTTCCTCGTTTACCGACCTATTGCCCCAATGGGGCATAAAGGGTTTATCTCTTCCTCGTTTACCGACCTATTGATCCTATGGGGCATAAAGGGTTTATCTCTTCCTCGTTTACCGACCTATTGCCCCATGGGGCATAAAGGGTTTATCTCTTCCTCGTTTACCGACCTATTGCCCCTATGGGGCATAAAGGGTTTATCTCTTCCTCGTTTACCGACCTATTGATCCTATGGGGCACAAAGGGATTATCTCTTCCTCGTTTACCGACCTATTGCCCCTATGGGGCATAAAGGGTTTATCTCTTCCTCGTTTACCGACCTATTGCCCCTATGGGGCATAAAGGGTTTTTCTCTTCCTCGTTTACCGACCTATTGATCCTATGGGGCATAAAGGGTTTATCTCTTCCTCGTTTACCGACCTATTGCCCCTATGGGGCATAAAGGGTTTATCTCTTCCTCGTTTACCGACCTATTGATCCTATGGGGCAATAGGTCGATCTGGTTATTTTGTAATTAACAATTAAAAAGGAAGTGATTTTTCAAATATATAAAGGCTTAGCCTATAGCCCCAAACGCATTACAAATAGCCCTTATTCCTTCCCCTCCGCCTTAGCCTTAGCCTTCTCCTTTCACCTAATCTATTGATTTCCTGCTTTTTCTCACATATTCCCCTATCTTTGTGGTCTTGTATGTTAATTCTCTCTCAGAGTTTACAGAGTCCCCAAGACTCAAACGCCGTGTGAAGGCTTAACGTAAGGCAGGTAATGTATCGCGAGTTTAGCTGATAGCCTTACCACATTTTTTAATCTAACTTTTTTATTGTGTCTTTTAACAACCTACCGCTCATTGAGCCTTTGCTCAGAGCATTACAACATGAAGGGTATACTATCCCAACACCTATTCAGGAACAAGCCATTCCAGCCATCCTCGACCGCAGAGACGTTCGCGGCTGCGCACAGACTGGCACCGGAAAAACAGCAGCATTTGCAATTCCGCTATTACAACTCATGCACGAGGAGCAGCTAAAAGCCCCTCAGTCACACCGTACCATTCAGGCATTAGTCCTGACCCCTACACGCGAACTGGCCATCCAGATTGAAGAAAGCTTCAAAGCCTATGGCAGATACCTCAACTTGCGCCACCTGGTGGTGTTTGGCGGCGTATCTCAGGTAAGCCAGGTCAACAGCCTGCGTAGAGGAATCGACATCCTTGTAGCTACCCCGGGTCGTTTACTCGACCTGATGCAACAAGGCCACGTATCCCTCAGAGATATCAAATATCTCGTACTGGATGAAGCCGATCGTATGCTGGACATGGGATTTGTCCATGACGTCAAACGTATCATTGCCAAAGTTCCTGCAAAGAAACAAACCCTGTTTTTCTCGGCTACCATGCCACCGGAAATTAATGCACTGGCCAATTCGCTTTTGCATAACCCGGTCAAGGTAGAAGTAACACCAGTGTCTTCCACCGTAGATGCCATCAACCAGTTCATCTATTTTACCCAGAAGGAAAATAAATCCTACCTGCTGAAACATGTACTGTCTGATGACTCGATTAAAACAGCCTTGGTTTTTACCCGTACCAAACACGGTGCAGATAAACTAGTGAAGTTTCTAATCAAATCAGGCATCAAGGCCGAAGCTATTCACGGTAACAAATCTCAAGGTGCCCGACAGGTTGCTTTGAGAAATTTCAAAAACCGGAGTACTCGTGTATTGGTAGCCACTGACATTGCAGCGCGCGGTATCGATATCGATGACCTGACGCACGTATTCAACTACGAATTGCCAGAAGTGCCGGAAACATATGTACACCGCATCGGTCGTACAGGAAGAGCCGGCAATAGTGGTCATGCACTATCCTTCTGTGATTATGAAGAGAAGGCATTGCTGAAGGATATCCAGAAATTGATATCTAAATCGATACCTGTTGTCACTGAACATCCTTACCCAATGAGTGCACAACTGGCTGACATGACGGTAAGAACTTCAGGCCTGAGCAATCCTAAGATGGGTAGAGGCAGATCTTCCAGCATTCACCGTCCTGCTCCGGCAAGAAGGTAATTCATTGAACAACGGTTAATACCATTTATAAAAAGAGGCTTCGCAAGAGCCTCTTTTTTTTTGTTAAAAAGTATTTAAATTGAAGTTGGTTTTTTGCGACGCCCCCTCGGTATGCTACCGAGAAGTGATATCAATCTGTTTAAGGTGCAACATATATAACTTTTACTCATAAGAAAAGTCTATATTTGAGCATCCCTCTTCAGGATCAGGACGTTGCGCACAATCCGATCCCTCCTTTACTGATTTCGGTTCACAGAAACACAAAAACCATTTTTATGAAAAACATTTTCTTCGTAGCCTTCCTCACGTATTGCATCCATCTTTCACTATACGGCCAGGGCACCCAGCCTTGTCTACCGGAGGGAATTGTATTTGGCACCCAGGAGTCAATCGATAATTTTACAACCAACTATCCTGGGTGCAATGCCATCATCGGTGACTTGACCATCCTTGGCGATGATGTCGTTTTCCTCGATGGATTAGGAGTTATCCAATCGGTCGGAGGTGACCTGGTCATCACTGCCAGCAGCCAACTCCAGCGTCTGGAAGGTCTGGCCTTAGATTCTATTTTTGGAGATTTCGCAATAGCCTCAAATCCTTCTCTGCAATCCATTGATGCACTTGATTCGCTCAGGTTTATCGGTGGCAATCTGGTCATCCTTGAAAATCCGCTGCTCAAAAATCTGGTGGGTCTTGATTCGCTTGACTTCGCTTCCGCTAATGTTGAAATTCTTTTCAACCAGGGGCTTCAGAATCTGAGTGGATTACGTGTTGATTCCATTTTGGGCAACTTCCTCATACAATTTAATCCAGGACTTTCTGATCTGACAGGTCTAGACTCATTGCATTGTATCAAGTCCAACCTACAGATACTTGACAATTCGGGTTTGACCAATTTATCCGGTGCCGAACGGTTTCGTCGGGTGAATGGATCCTTTGAAATCAGTGCTAATGAAAACCTAGTTGACATGGGCGACCTGAGACTAGATTCTGTTTTTGGCAGCTTCATCATTCGTGAAAACAACAGCTTAGAAAATTTTTTCGGCCTGGATTCTCTCGTCTTTGTTGGCGCTGATATTGAAATTGAATCCAATCCTTCCTTGAATAATCTGATTGGTATCGTACTGGATTCCGTGATTGGCAATTTTTCACTGCAAGGCAATTCATCTCTCGCTGATCTCACTGGATTAGATTCATTGCATTGCATTAAAAACAATTTTCTGGTCATTGATAACGGAGGTATGACTTCCATGGCGGGTGCAGGGAGATTTCATCTGGTCAAAGGCAATCTGGAAATACGAGACAATGATAATCTGACTAATTTCGGTGATCTTAGACTTGATTCCATCCTGGGTAATTTTATCGTAGCGGAAAATCCAGGACTACAAGATTTTCTTGGTCTGGATTCCCTTACCTACATTGGCGGCACATTAAACATCATAGGTAATTTTTCCCTTGACGAATTGGCGGGTCTAGATTCGCTGCAAACGATCGGAAGTGACTTGAATATCCAGAGCAATACGTCCATGGAAAATATATCAGGCCTGCTCGCACTGGATTCCATTCTCGGAAATTTCACACTGATTAACAACAGCTCACTCATGGATGTCCTTGGCCTGGATTCCCTGAATTTTATCCTTGGAGATTACAACGTTGCTGAAAATCCTTCTTTGATGTCGTTGCCACTAACTAACCGTTTAGATTCAATAGGCAGCCTTAACATCTCCGGCAATGGGTCCCTCCGCGATTTGACTGGTCTTGATTCAATACTGTCCATTCGCGGCCTTGTACAAATCAGCAACAATGAAAGCCTGACATCCCTGGACGGGCTTGATTCGCTAACATCCCTCCGGGGTGTCATACGGATTTTCAACAATGACATGTTATCCGATATTGGAGGCATACGAAATGTCAATCCTCAAACAGTAACCGATGTAGCAATCGAAAACTGTGACGCGCTATCAGACTGCGTGATCGAAAGCCTTTGCAACTACCTAGTAGCTGGTGGACCTAGTTCGATTTCCAATAATGCTATCGGCTGCAATTCTGCTGATGAAGTACTCCTGGCATGTTTTGTGGCAGTTGATGAACCTGAAGATGCAAATGGCATACTGCTTTATCCGAACCCATCATCAGGAATTATTGAATTAAAAGGGAATCTTGATGGCATCATTTCAATTAATCTGTTTGATGCTCAGGGACAAGCAATGAGAAATTGGAGCAATACCGGCTCCATCATAAATCTTGACAATCTACCTGCAGGAATGTATATCGCACATATTCAGACAAAAGACAAGATCCTGACTAAACGGATTCTGAAGTACTAATAGGCTCGTCTATCTATATTGTATTCAATCATTGCATAAAAGGGAAAGTTGGAAAGGAGGGATATGCGAACAGGAAGCGTCCGGTCCGTACATCCTCCCTTTCTCTTTCCTTCCCGCATAGTAATGCTACCTTTGAGCTATCAAATCCGAATCAAATGATAGCTCGCTCTATATTTAGAAACTTAGGAGTTGAATGGATGCTTCTGATGTTTATGATGTTTAGCATGACTTCGATGCATGCACAGCTCACCATCACTATCGCCTCCATACCATCCTCCACCCCACCAGATGCCGACATCTACATTGCCGGCAACTTCAATGGATGGGACCCCGGAGCTGCTGCTTACTTGCTGACGGATAACAATGATGGAACGTATGCTATAACTTTTGCACCTTCACCGGGGCTCCTTGAATTTAAATTTACGCGAGGCAGCTGGGCAAACGTTGAAGGGACTGCAGAAGGGACCTATAGACCAAACCGTACCTACAATTATATCGGTGGAGCACAAAACATATCCTTTTCTATCGCGGGTTGGGAAGACAATCCTGGTGGCATACATACCACTGAACCAAATGTGGAGATCCTGGATGAAGCTTTTTACATTCCTCAACTGAACCGTTCACGCAGCGTATGGCTTTATTTGCCTCCTGATTATTCGACTACGACCAAAAGATATCCTGTGATCTATATGCAGGATGGACAGAATCTTTTTGATGTGCTGACGAGTTTTTCGGGGGAATGGAAAGTAGATGAATCGATGAACGGTCTGTTTGCTACCGGAGACTTCGGTGCCATCGTGGTGGGTATCGACAATGGAGGTGGTGAACGGATAAATGAATATTCCCCATGGGTCAATTCGAACTATGGAGGTGGTGATGGTGAAGCCTATGCGACTTTCCTGGCACATACTTTAAAACCCTTTATCGACAGCACCTATCGCACTTTATCAGGTCGCGAATACACGGCGGTTGCCGGAAGTTCGTTAGGTGCCAATATCTCAATGTATGCTGCGATCGAACACCAGGATATATTTGGCAAGGTGGGTATCTTCTCACCTGCGTTCTGGTTTTCCGATTCCAGTTATCTGCATCTTGCACACAAAGGAATTTCGCAGGACCTCCGGATTTATTTTGTCGCAGGACAAAATGAAAGCGCAGGGATGATCGCTGATATGATGACCATGTACGATGCTCTTGCTGAGGCAGGCCAGGATGAAAGCGAAATGTATTTCCTTAGCGAACCCGATGGCGCGCACAGTGAATGGTTCTGGGCCAGGGAATATCCTGATGCTTATGAATGGCTCTTCGATGAACTCATATTAGCGGATCAGCCCATACCTCAAAAATACTGGACCCTGTATCCCAATCCGGTCAGTGAATATATTTCTGTAGATTCGGCAGTTGATGAATTATCCTATACCATCTACGCTATCGCCGGACAAATGATCATCCATGGAGAATTACAAAAAGGCAGCATAGACACGTCAGGCTTATCTCCGGGAGTATATTATATACAGCTTCGTGATCCTGACCATCTGACGGTGTATGCTTCCCGGTTTGTTAAGCACTAATGCAGGAGCAAACTCCTGCATCGGCTATGCTCCTGCATCGGCTATGCTCCTGCATCGGCTATGCTCCTGCATCGGCTATGCTCCTGCATCGGCTATGCTCCTGCATCGGCTATGCTCCTGCATCGGCTATGCACCTTTTCCTAAATTGCCCGCATGAAAGTAGCCATTACCGGCGCCTCCGGGCATATAGGTGGATTGATCATTCGTGAGTTGCTCAAAAGGAATCATACCGTGAAGGCATTGGTCCGCGGCAAAGAGATCAAATCAATAGATGGCTTGCATGTTGAAAAAATACATGGTGATCTGGATGATACTATCGCCTTGCATCACCTGATGGAATCATGTGATGCACTCATCCATGCTGCAGCAATCATCTCCATCGATGGCGGCATGAAAGGTCTTGTACACCATACCAATGTAGAAGGTACCAGGCGCGTCATGGAAGCTGCAAAGGACATCGGCATAAAAAGGGTGATACACATCAGCTCCGTGCATGCGTATGCACAACACCCTATGCATGAAGTGCTGGATGAACAACGTGCACCCGCCGGCAACAATACGTTTGCCTACGATCGTTCGAAAAGAGACGGCCAGGCACTCGCACTGTCTTATTCTTCAGCAGACATGGAGGTATTAGTTGTGAATCCCACTTCGGTTATTAGCCCGTTTGATTTCAAACCATCCAAACTTGGACATGCGATCATCAATATGGTATCTGGAAAGTTACCTTTTGTCTTCCGAGGTGGCTTTGATTTTTGTGATGGCCGCGATATAGCCACTGCCATCGTCAATAGTCTGACGATGGGTAGAAGTGGTGAAGCGTATTTGCTCGGCGGAGCCTGGCATAGTCTCTCTGCATTTGCGGAGATGCTCACTGAAGTGTCCACGAATAAGAATAAACCGATTGCCTTGCTCACGATCGCAGGCTGGATTGGCCTTCCATTTATTAACGTATATGCCCGCTTCCGGAAAGAGGAGCCACTCTATACAAATGAAGCCCTCGTAGCCGTATCTGAAGGGAATCGATATATCAGCAGTGCCAAAGCAAATGCCGAATTAGATTATGTGTCGCGACCATTGCGTGAATCCTTACACGACAGCTATTTGTGGTTTAGTAAAAATGGATATCTTGATTAGGCATCGTACCATCAATGCTCGGGCAATTCATCAACTCCTCCTCTGTTTTTTTTATGCATACAATCTTGATTTCTTACCAAACATACCAGCTTATACTTTATACCTGGATTGGCATAGCCATCATTGTATTTCTCATTCTGCTTCGCATAACGGCACCCTATGGACGACATACCAAAGCAAGTTGGGGCCCACAGATCAGCAACAGACTAGCCTGGATCCTGATGGAAGCACCGGTCTTAATCATCGTACTCGCTTTTGTCATCAGTTCATGGGATAAACAGACCAGCATCACCTTAACGATGATTGGATTGTTTTGCTTCCATTACGTCAACAGGACGTTGATCTTCCCATTTCGTATTCATACCCGTGGAAAATCAATGCCATTGGTGATCGTCGCCTCTGCCATCTTCTTTAACCTGATGAACGGTTTTTCGATCGGATATTACTTCAACCATTTTGCTGACTATCCTCAGGACTGGCACCTGGACATCCGTTATATTCTTGGACTCGTCCTGTTTTTCATAGGTCTGGTGATCAACTGGACGGCGGACAACGAACTGATCCATCTGAGAAAACCCAATGAAACGCACTATGTATTACCGCAGTCAAAATTATTCAGATACATCAGCTGTCCCAATCTCTTTGGTGAATGGATCGAATGGCTGGGCTTTGTGGTCCTTTGCTGGAATCTGCCTGCCTTGACCTTCTTTATCTGGACGTCAGCCAATCTCATCCCGAGAGCCCTCTCTCATCATAGGTGGTATAAAGAAAAATTCAATAACTATCCTCCTGAGCGTAAGGCGATTATTCCATTCCTGGTGTGAAATGTGAAAATCCCGATAACATTTAAGATATTGCGATCATGCGTAATCTAAACAAGAGGACAACAGATGACTGATTTTGACTGGCATTCCTTACTTCAGCCGCAGTGGTATGTAGCGAATGGTGGCGTATGGATCATTCTCCTAATTGTTTTTGCTGAGACAGGTTTATTCATGGGCTTTTTCCTGCCAGGTGATTCACTGTTGTTTGTATCCGGTATCATGTGGCGTGAACTTGAGGTTGGGTTTTTTAATGTTCCTTTTGTATTCATCATGGTCCTGGTATCTATATCTGCCATTCTGGGCAACCAGGTTGGATATTGGTTTGGAAAAAAAATAGGTCCGGCTATGTATTCCTGGAAAGACCGCTGGTACTTTAAACAAAAATACCTCCAACAGGCACGGCTATTTTATGAGGAACATGGTGCCAGTGCTATCTTCATGGCCCGCTTTCTTCCTTTTGTGAGAACCTTTGCCCCCATTGTTGCGGGAATTGTCCAGATGGACAAGAAAAAATTTTCTGCAATATCTATCATCAGTGCTTTCGTCTGGGTATTCAGTATGATGCTGGCCGGTCGTTATCTCCATCAGTTATTATTGAGCCAGTTTGACTATGATCTCACGGATGACCTCGAGTTGATTGTCGTGGGGATCATCTTTGTATCTGTATTGCCTATACTTTACAAGCTACTCCAAAATAAACTAAAAGAGCGGAAAGCAGAAAAGCAAGCAAAAGAAAATCAGGAGTGATTCCAGAGGAGATGCTTTCCATCCTGCAGAAACAACTGCAGGAGACGTCTTTCCATCTCCCTCAGCATCGCCTGTATTCAAATCTTCAAATCATTACGTTGTTTGGATACCTTTGTGAGCCATATCAAACAGTTTGCTTCAATACCCACACGAAAATTTTATATAGGGTCTTCGGCATCAGGTGATCAACATTATTTAACTATCTTACTAGCTAACTGATTTATAGATTCTATTTAATACTTTTCAGGTATGAAACCTAGGCTGAGCAAGTTTATCATCCGTACAATACTCAACCCGAAGGCTAAAACCGGAGACCATATAGAGTCCTATTCTGATTATGACCTTGCGAAAGGGTGGTACCAATTAAAACTCTTGACCCGTGGTCTGTTAATGGATATCGGCCTGATCTCCATCGGGGTTGTCTCTGCCGGATTTGGATTGAAAGGATTTCTGTTAAACAATGGATTTTTAGATGGTGGTGCGACGGGTATTTCCCTTTTATTGGCGCAGGTTACAGGCACATCGTTATCGATCCTTTTATTGCTCGTCAATCTTCCTTTTTTGATATTAGGCCTTAGGGTCATTGGCAAGGCCTTTGCGATCAAGGCCATGCTTGCGATCATCGGACTTGCTATTGTTGTTGCCATCTTACCCTATCCGGAAATCACACAAGACAAACTCCTGATCGCGGTATTCGGTGGTTTCTTTCTGGGCACGGGTATTGGATTATCGATACGGGGTGGTGCAGTCATTGATGGTACAGAGGTACTTGCCATTGCACTCAGCAGACGTTTAGGAATATCCATCGGAGACATTATCCTGATCATCAATGTGATTGTTTTTTCATTTGGTGCCTATCTCGTCAATATTGAGACTGCGTTATATGCAATGCTAACCTACCTGTCCGCTTCAAAAACTGTCGATTTTCTACTGGAAGGTATTGAGGAATATACCGGGGTTACGATCGTCTCGAACAAAGCGGAAGAAATAAAGCGGATGATCTCACTTGAGTTGAATTATGGCGTAACGGTCTTCAAGGGTGAGCGAGGGTTTGGGAAAACCGGTGAGAAACACGTAGACTCCAATATCCTCTATACCGTCCTGACCCGTCTTGAAATCAACCGACTCAAAAAGGAAGTGCAACGGATTGACCCCAATGCTTTTCTGGTCATGAACAGCATAAAAGATACAGTGGGAGGTATGACAAAAAAACGACGGCATAAGCACTGATCAGTATCGGCTGAATCTCTACATTTAACGGCATATCTTTTCACCACCACTTTTTACTGTGTATGAGTACTACTTCACAATCAAACCTCATCCGTTCGCTGGGTCTGGGGTATGTTATTGTTTTTATTGTAGCCAATATCATCGGATCCGGGGTGTATAAAAAAGTCGCGCCTATGTCGGACCAGCTCAATTCATCCGGATGGGTGCTCATTGCATGGGTTCTTGGTGGATTGGTTACCCTATTCGGAGCTCTAAGCAATGCAGAAATTGCAGGGATGCTTGCGGATACCGGTGGTGAATATTCCTATTTTAAAAAGATCTACAATCGGTTTATGTCCTTCATGTTTGGCTGGGCCAATTTTTCAGTCATTCAGACCGCGGCCATTTCATCCCTGGCCTATGTATTCGCTCAGTCGCTTCAGTCTATTGTGCATATTCCTCCTATCCTCCCTCATCTGGCAGAGGCATCCATCGGTGGTGTCTTCTACCCTTTTGCAGATCTGTCTACCAAACTGATGGCTGTCGGATTGATCATCCTACTAAGTATCATCAATACAAAAAGCATCAGGTCAGGAGCCAATCTCAGCAATATCATTCTCTGGCTGGTCTATTTAGGCCTAGCCGTCATCGTCATTTTTGGCTTGACAAGCAAGCAATCCGATATTACACAAAGCTTTGATTTCAGTACTCCAGCAGACAAACCGATTACCATCAGTGCTTTATTTACCGCGATGCTTGCTGCCTTCTGGGCATACCAGGGTTGGTCTTCTATTGGGTTTATAGGTGGTGAAGTAAAAGATGCTAATAAGAATATTCCAAAGGGTATCGCCATTGGTGTTGTCCTGGTGATAGCCATTTACCTCATTGTCAATATCACGTATATGTCCATTCTGCCGATTGATGCTCTTAAAGGTGTGCATGCGGCTGGCAACCAGGTAGCTGCCATCGAAGTAATCAAAGCATTCTGGGGTAGCGGAGGGGTCATGTTTATTTCAGTGCTTATCCTGGTCACCACCCTTGGGTGCACGCATGCTACGATTTATGGAAGCGCAAGGCCCTATTATGCGATGGCGAAAGAAGGATTGTTTTTCTCCTTTATGTCCAAACTTAATGAATCTCATGTTCCGGCTAATGTAGTTTGGATCCAATGCCTCTGGGCTTGCCTTCTGGTTTTTTCCGGATCATTTGATCAACTCACAGATATGGTGATTTTCGCGGTGTTTATTTTTTATGGGGCTACTGCTGCAGGCGTATTTATACTTAGACGAAAAATGCCTGATGCCCACAGGCCCTATAAGGTATGGGGATATCCATTTGTCCCAGCGATATTCATTCTATTCTGTATTGGATTACTCATCAACACGATCATCACACAGCCACGAGAAGCGATTTTAGGGATGTTACTGATTTTATCGGGTGTGCCGTTGTATTGGTGGTTTTCGAGGAAGAAGGGAGCGAGGAGCTAGGAACTAGGAGCGAGGAACTAGGAGCGAGGAACTAGGAACTAGGAGCGAGGAACTAGGAGCGAGGAACTAGGAGCGAGGAACTAGGAGCGAGGAACTAGGAACTAGGAACTAGGAGCGAGGAGCGAGGAACTAGGAGCGAGGAACTAGAAACTAGAAACTAGAAACTAGAAACAAAACGTGGCTTAGATACTGAAGCTATCAACATTGCATTTCCTTTGGTCGCTGAGCGTTAGCTGGAACGAATGGATTATTGTCTTTTCCCTATCTGGAAAGCAAGGTATCCATTGATAAATGCGGGAGCATTATTTTCGATGACCATAATTGGCACCGGTTTGAAAAAGGCATCAATCATAATACCCATCTCAACGGCTTTGACATATTTATCAAAAGCGCCGACGCTGAAATGGGCGCCCAATCTTGCATGGACACCTGGCAGCGCTGACATATTGCCGAAGCCTCTGAAGAAGGAGGCCGGTCCGATAATCTTGGAATTGTCAAGAAAGACATCTTTGTTCTCTTCGCTATACCGCTCGACAGAGATGTAATCATCAGAGCCATTTTCCTCCAACCTTGACAATTCGAGGTAGTAAGGAATCAGTAACCCAATAGACGGACCCAATTCATAACTCACGCCTGCAGCCACGCCCTTTCGTCTGGCTTTCTCTGAGAAATATATTTTCTTACCTACACCACCACGGAGCACAACGAAATAATTTTGTTTTCCGTATGTGTAACTGTTGGATGTACGGGCGAAAGGATTGCTGGAATTGAAGGTGACCGATTGTCTGTATTCTTTTGGATGTCTTAGAAACCCAAGGTCAAACTGATAAAAATGAGTTTTATAGAAGGTTTTGATATTACCGAACTGCATAGAGATCGCACCTCCGTTGGAATGCGGCCTAATTTCAAAAACTTTTTCTTTACTATAGAGGATACCCATCGAGCTATAGTCCAGTTGTTTAGGCTGAACAATAGACTGAGCAGAAATCTGATCTGCACTCAAGGTGCATAACCCAATCGAGAGAACCGGTATATGACTCCATTTCACTTTCGGAAGATAGGGGGTTTTTTAAAGCCAATGCCCGATTTTCTGAGGTTAATGCCTTAAAATGTCAAAAAAAACCTAAATTCCGGCTCTCTGATCTGCGGCATTCATTATCTTGGGGGGGTTACAATACTATATTCCTGTGGTCATCAATCTATCTTCAACAGCCTCCATCACCAACGATTACCTGCTTCAACTGAGGGATGAGGTCATCCAGCTCAATCCAGTCCTATTTCGCATGAACCTGAAACGGCTGGGCCAGATCATGGGGTATGAGATCAGTAAAAAACTGAATTATGAGGCCATTAAAACGGCCACTCCACTCGGTGTCGCGGATTGTCATAAACTAAGTGATCAGATCGTGCTTGGCACCATCCTGCGCGCAGGCATTCCCATGCACGAAGGCCTTCTATCCATTTTCGACAACGCCGAAAATGCGTTTGTTTCCGCCTATCGAAAACATCACAAGGATGGCACCTTTGAGGTCAGCCTTGAATATATCAGTAGTCCTGAACTTGAGGGAAAAGTGCTTATCCTCTGCGATCCTATGCTTGCTACGGGTTCAAGTCTTGTCAAAACGATGAATGCATTAGTTGCCGAATATGGCACACCCAAAGAGGTCCACATTGTTGCTGTAGTTGCTTCGAGTGCCGGACTTGAATATGTGAGCATTGCCTACCCTGATGCTACCATTTGGATCATCGCAGAAGATGAGGAACTGACTGCAAAATCCTATATCGTCCCCGGACTTGGTGATGCAGGTGATCTGGCGTTTGGGCAGAAGTCCATCGATGCCATGGATTAGTCCGAAAATGTTAAATTCACGACGGTTGACAAATTTTAACAATTAAAATGAATACAAATAGCGATTTCTGTATTATTTTGTTTAAAATCATTAGTAGTTCTCCTCCCTTTAGTATTTAGAAGCACATATTATATTTTATTTCTCGCCTCAGTCCATCGTGTATTTTTTCACTTTTTAAATTTTTTATTATGAGATCTTTTATTTTTGCCCCCCCCCACTATTAGAATTCAAAGGGTACTTTAAATTCCTAATGCTGGCTTTATCCTTTACCCTACTCTGCACATCCTGTTCTAAGGATGCATTAAAACAGCAAGGCATTCCAGAAATTGATGCCAAATACGAAACGTACTATAAGTTGCGATCCTTTATGGAGCGATTTGAAGGCAAAGAACCTACCCACGCCACATTGTTGCCTAGAACAGGCTATATCGTTAGCCAAATCGTTGAATATGTGGAAGGCACATTAAATCTGGTTTATGCTAACCCATCCATTACCTGGGAAACTACCGTAACATCAACAGATACATTTACACTTGCATTAGTAAGTGGATATGCTGATGAAGAGGATGTTGAAGATCTCTTTGCTGAAGTAAGGGATTCCGCCTCTGCTTTTTTTCATGGTATTACAGAAGAGGATAAATTTCCTAAATTATTTGATGTAGTAATATTGAGCTCATCAACGAGTCATGTTACCATATCAACTCTAACAATGGTAGGAAAAGTTCATAGAGATCTCTCTCCTTTCGGGGCTTATGACTATTGGGACATTTTCCAAGGTGAAGCTACTTGCGATCCATTGGATGAAGGCCCTAACGCTTCGGATGTGATGACAGATGCCATCAATGAATACTATCAGCCATATTTCTGCCATTTCTACACAAATGAAACTGCAATTTCGAGTACGGACCCACCTGAAGGTTTTCCAGATATGACAGGATGGGGTGCAGATAATCCAAATGAAGTCGCTGGTGATCGGGTTATGGATTTCAGAACCTTTAAAACAAGTTGTGATTACACAACCAGCGAATGTCTTAATTTTGTAAATAATGGAGTATACTGCTTATCTCCGGAAGAAATGAATTACTATTTCGGCGAGATTGTAGCTATATTAAATGCCTATAGCACAGCAATTGAATTAGACCTTATGACGGCTAGTATAGGTCTTCAAGAAGATTTAAATGGCGTCAATCGAATTAAGCATTGGGAGTGCTATAATTTCTGGGGAACATTAAATTATTGTGACGAAGATAATGATTACCCATACTTAATACCCTATTGCTGTCCTTAAACTATCCTATCAAGGGGTATGCAATAGTTGCATACCCCCTTTTAATAACCAATCAATATGAAACATATACTATATGCTATCTTAATAGCTGGAAGCACGACGATAGGTCTTGGCCAACAACCTTTCATCCTGTCCATCGAACAACCAGAAATGGATTTTATTACAGATGCCTGCCAGGTTGGAAATCGATTTTATTTCATTCAAATCAGGTCTTCCAACTTTATGCCTCCATATGAGTTTGATTCTTACAGTGATTTATTAGTTGTCACTGAAGAAGGTAATCTTATTGAGAAAATAAGATTAGATACTGGCCAGGCAATTTACCACCGCTTTCTAAAAACCGAAAATAATGATCTTTATCTCATTGGTCACTTAAAGTCACCTGATTGTAAATCAAGACTTGTTTTGACAAAATTCAATACGATTGAAAATAGTATTGAACATCTATCTATTACAGATCTATGCAACCAGGAAATACAAAAAATTAAAATAATTTCAGGACTATTCAACTCCATTTTCCTGGAAGTATACGATGCAAAGGAAGGAGCACCTACCAAAAATCTCTATTTACTTGAGAATGATTATTCATTAACCCTTGAAAAGGATAAAGTTGATTTTACGAACTCCTTTTCAGTCGATTTTTCACGTAAAGGATATTTGATATCAGCAGACCGATTGAAGCGATTCTATGATGCAGATTTCAATTTTCGAAAACAAAAATGGTTCTACGAAGAGGTTAATTCTCACAATGAAAGCAGCATACCCTTTGGTAAAAACCTGATCCTGCTTGGAACAGTACAACCGAGAAGTGATAAACCAAATTATGGCTTTCAATTTATGCTCCTTGATAGTCTTTTAAATATAAAGAAAAGAACCATCATCCTTCCAGACCATTCAACCAAAGCAGATCTTTTATCTCCATGGTATGGTGGTACAGAGTTAAAAAGTGAAAATGAAATCTGGACAGGAGGCTGGTTTTACAGAGCTGTTCAAATTGATTCCGGGTTTTTCTTTATAGCTAAATTAGATAGCAACCTCAATATCATCTGTCAGCACTTTTATGGTTATGATTCCAGATACAGGATGTACGGACTCCGACCATTGGATACAGGCGGAGCCATTATTTTTGGTACCCGATGGAGACTTGGATATATAACGGATGAATGGCTTGATGTGTTTGCGTTGCGCGTGGGTGAAAACTGCGAAACGATGATCACCTCAACAAATGAAAGTAATGATCCTGCATTTCCAATCATTTCAGCCTATCCCAATCCCGGGATCAACGATCTTACTTTTTCTATCCAGGGATTTGATCCTGTGAGCCTCAGGGTAGAGCTTTTTGATGAAAGCGGCAGAGTCCTTTTTTCTACAAAAGATCTCACCAATAGTCTTCAGGTACCTGATTTGCCTCCACGCCAGTATTTCTACCGAATACTTGAAAATCAAAAAATACTCGGCGTAGGCGCCTGGATTAAACAATAGACCAGACATCAACTCCTGATACCAGATGCAATTATCCCTTAGATAATATTCCTGTTCCAAACAAAGCAAAATCATACTTCACAGGATCATCGGGATCAAATTTTTTGAGCATCATCGTCAGTGTTTTTGCTGCTTGCCAGTCATTGACCGGTCGATTCAACAATTCTAATTGACGAGCTACGTTTCCTACATGAAGATCGAGCGGAATAACCAATTGTGACGGAGCTATTTTCTTCCACAATCCAAAATCCACACCGCAATCGTCTGACCTCACCATCCAGCGGAGAAACATATTCAATCGTTTGCAACTTGATTTTCTGACCGGGGTTGCTATGTGTTTGCGGGTCCGTTCAAGTACCCAGGGCTGATCAAAGATCTTGTTATAAAAACCAGCCAGTCCTTTATAAACATCCTCGTCACCTACTGCCAGATGATCTGCAAATGCATCCTGAAGACTTTGGTGCTTACGATAATATTGCTGTAACACCTCGACGAGAAAAAGGATGTCATCGGGTTGCAGCGTACGATGTTTAAAGGATGTAAATCGCTTGCGGTCTTTTTCAGTATGATATCTGATAAAATCATGTGGCGCATCATCCATCAATCCCATCAGTTCATTGGCCTTGTTGATGATGGTCTTACGCTGTCCCCAGGCCATGATCGCTGTAAAAAAGCCTGCTATCTCAATGTCCTGAAGCTCTGTAAAGCGATGTGGAACAGATATAGGATCATCCACGATAAACGACGGATGATTATACTGACTTACCTTTTGCTCGAGCCACTGACGTAGTGATTCGAACTGTTTTTTAGAAAGGGGTATGTCAGGAATCGAGTTTTCCGCGGATCTCATTGATCTCATATACTTCGATGATATCACCAACTTTGATATCATTATAGTTTTTGATCGTCAGACCGCACTCGAGACCGGCTTTCACTTCCTTGGCATCATCCTTAAAGCGTTTGAGGGTAGAAAGTTCACCGTGTGCATTTTCCTTGGTCGGATAGATCACGATACCATCTCTGATGATGCGGATATGATTATTGCGGGAGACCTTACCTTCAAGGACAAGACATCCTGCAACGGTACCCACCTTGCTGATCTTGAAGACATCGCGTACTTCCACCTGACCAAGAATCTTCTCTTCTTTAGTTGGCTCCAACATACCTTCGATAGCCGCTTTGATCTCATTGATCGCTTCGTAGATAATCGAGTATAGCTTGATTTCGACACCTTCTTTTTCAGCCAGTTTTCTTGCCGCCAGTGAAGGACGAACCTGGAATCCAATGATGATCGCATCCGAAGCGGAGGCGAGTAGTACATCGGATTCGACGATCTGACCAACGGCCTGGTGCAGGATATTCACCTGGATACGTTCGATGGAAAGTTTCTGCAAGGAGTCAGCCATCGCCTCGATAGATCCATCCACGTCGCCTTTGATGATAAGGTTGAGTTCTTTGAAGCTACCCAGTGCAAGACGACGTCCGATTTCATCCAGAGAAATACGTTTGCTCGCTCTATTGGTTTGTTCTCGGTTGATCTGTCCGCGATATGCTGCTACAGCGCGTGCATCCTGTTCGTTGTCAAACTCACGGAATTTTTCACCTGCCTGAGGTGCACCGTTCAAACCTAATACGAGGACCGGTGCTGAAGGACCTACATCTTTAACTTTTTTACCGCGTTCGTTGAACATGGCTTTTACTTTTCCGCTATATTCTCCGCATACGATGATATCGCCTACGGAAAGAGTTCCTTTTTGTACCAATAGTTTGGTGACATAACCACGACCCTTATCAAGCGATGCTTCGATCACGGTTCCTGTAGCGAGACGATCCGGGTTAGCCTTTAGATCGAGCATGTCCGCCTCGAGAATAATTTTCTCCAGGAGGTTTTCTACGTTAAGACCAGTTTTAGCGGATATGTCAGCTGACTGGATTTTTCCTCCCCAGTCTTCGACGAGGAGATTCATCCGGGACAATTCTTGTTTGATCCGTTCGGGATCAGCGCCGACTTTATCAACTTTATTGATGGCGAAAACGATTGGTACACCTGCGGCCTGGGCGTGGCTGATCGCCTCCCTGGTTTGTGGCATCACATTATCGTCAGCAGCTACGATGATGACCGCGATGTCAGTCACCTTGGCTCCCCGTGCACGCATGGCGGTAAATGCCTCGTGACCCGGAGTATCCAGGAAGGTGATAGACTTGCCGGGTTTGACTTCCATTTCATAGGCACCGATGTGCTGGGTAATACCCCCTGCTTCACCACTGACTACATTGGCACTCCGGATAAAGTCGAGGAGCGATGTTTTACCGTGATCGACGTGACCCATGACGGCTACCACAGGTGGACGTGGTTGGAGATCCTCTGGGTTATCTTCTTCTTCTTCTTCAAACAGCACCTGATCTTCAGCAGAAATAAACTCTACCTCATAGCCGAATTCTCCGGCTACAAGCTCAATAATTTCTGCGTCAAGCCTTTGGTTGATAGAAACGATGACGCCGAGGTTCATACAGGTCATGATCACATCCGTCACCGGTATGTTCATGATGCTGGCGAGTTCTGAAACCGATACAAACTCGGTGAGTTGTAATTTGGTTTCTGTCTCGGCAGCCGTTAATAATTCTTGGCGATCGACTTTATCCTTCCTTGATTCTCTTCTGATTTTCTGACGCTTGCTCTTCCCTCCGGACAAACGGGCCATGGTAGCTCTGATCTGATCATCGATCTCCTTTTTGGAAACTTCTTTGAGTTCATCACGACCAAAACGACTTGGTGCTTTACGTGCAACACCGGCTGTACCGGCAGTCCCAGCTGTACCACCTGTACCGGCGGTAGCAGGTCTCGGCCTTCCATCTCCGCCACCCGCATAAGGAGTATCTGAAGAAAGTTTTTTACGTTTCCTTTTTCGCTTCTGTGAAGTACTGGTATCGGAAGAAGCGAGTGGCTTGGATTCTTTATCCTTCTTAGCCTTCGCTGCTGCCTTTTCCTTCTCTTTCTCCTTTTCTTTCTCTACTTTTTTATTCTTAGCGGTATCAAATTTCTGGGTATCTATTTTGCCCATGATCTTCAGTCCCTGTAACTGTGGTGCTTCTGCTCTGACCAATTCATCTACTTCCTTTTCTTCAGAAACAGGAACGGCCGAAGGGGCTTCAATTGCTTTTTCAGGTACTTCAACTACCGGCTTCTCTTCGACGATTGTTTTGGCTTCAGGAACCTTAGGCGTGAGATCGATTTTACCGACAACTTTGACTTTAGGCTTGTCCTGTTCCTCCACTTCAGCTTTCTTCACAGTTGATTTTGGTGGTGGTGGTACAATCGGAGGCGTTTCCTTCTTTGGAGGTTCGGGAACAACAGGTGCTAAGACTTCAGCAGGTTTTACTGCTGGTCTAGTACCTATCACCATACTGTCAGCTTGTTCCTTGATGGCAATGTTACCGCTGAATTCCTGAAGAAGCAGGTTGTGCATTTCATCAGAAATCATGCTCGTCGGCTTGGCCTCTACAACAAAGCCCTTCTTGGAAAGGTATTCCACGATACTGTCCGTACCGACGTTTAATTCTTTTGCTACTTTAACAAGTCTTTGCGACATATTGGGTCGTTAGGTTCAAACACGCCTCCTCCGACTAAATCCCACACTGGAGATTGGCCCCGGAGAGATTCAAATCAGCTTTCGTCAAATTCGGCTGTAAATATCCGTAAAATTTCATCGACCGTCTCTTCTTCCAGATCAGTACGTCTGACCAGCTCCTCTTTGTTGAGTGCCAGTACACTTCTGGCCGTGTCACAACCGATACCTTTCAGTTCATCGATGATCCATGGCTCGAGCTCATCTGCAAATTCATCCAGATCCACATCTTCCAATTCAGCATCTGCACTATCACGGAATACATCGATTTCATACTCGGTCAGCCAGCTGGCCAACTTTATATTAGAGCCACCTTTACCAATCGCCAAGGATACCTGGTCAGGTTTCAGATAGACGCTTGCGCGCTTGGTTTCTGTATTGATTTCAATGCTGGACACTTTCGCAGGCGTCAATGCCCGCTGGATGAACAGGGTGAGGTTATTGGTATAATTGACAATGTCAATATTTTCATTTCTCAGCTCACGGACGATGCCATGAATACGTGATCCTTTCATACCTACGCAGGCACCTACGGGATCAATTCGGTCGTCATAGGATTCAACCGCTACTTTCGCACGTTCACCCGGCAGACGAACAATCTTCTTGATCGTGATCAATCCATCTTCAACTTCAGGCACTTCCTGTTCCATCAGTTTAGCCAGGAACAAATTATCAGTCCTGGAGATGATGATGACCGGGTTGTTGTTTTTCATTTCCACGCGCTTGATGATTGCTCTGACCATATCACCTTTTTTGAAATAATCACCGCGGATCATCTCCGTACGAGGTAATAAAAGTTCGTTGTTGGTCGCATCATCCAGAATCAGAATCTCACGCTTCAGAATCTGCTGTACTTCACCCAGGATGATTTCACCTTCCCTGTCCTTATAGCGTTGGAAGACTTCATCTTTCTCCAGCTCCATGATCCTGGAAACAAGTGTCTGACGTGCTGCCATGATCGCCCTACGGCCAAAATCCTCCAGTGTAAGCTCCTCGTAGCAATCCTCCTCTAATTCGTAACTGACATCAATGCTCTTCGCTTCAGAAAGGGATACTTGTCCTGCCTCATCCATCACCTCACCATCCGGGACGATCTTACGAACGCGCCAGAGCTGAAGGTCACCATTGGTATTTACGATGATATCAAAATGCTCATCAGAGCCGTATTTCTTTTTGATCAGCGTGCGGAATACATCTTCCATCACCCGTACCATGGTTGGGCGGTCAATATTTTTTCCGGCTTTAAATTCAGAAAATGATTCAATTAGATTCATGATCTCCTATGGTTTAAAATCATTTGATTAGTTGATTAGTTGATAGGTTTATAAGTGATAGGTTTATTAGTTGATAGGTTTATTAGTTGATAGGTTTATTAGTTGATAGGTTTATTAGTTGATAGGTTTATTAGTTGATAGGTTTATTAGTTGCTTATGGCTTATAAAGCTTATATGCTTATTTGCTATTGTTCCTGCTAGTCATTTCGCCCCCGCCCACTTCGACTTCCTTTTACTCTTTCTTGTCCGCCCGCTCAGTGCAGCGCCTGTGTTAAGCTAAACGCATCCTTTGGCATGCAAACCCTGGGGAGTCATGATTACAACTATCAATTGCCATATTGCCTACTGCTTGATTTAATTTACTTCATGCCTGGCTTCATACTTGTCCGTTCATTGAGTGCAATCGAAACGAACTTTTTCATTTCTTCCCGAATTAATTTTCACCTTCACCTTCACTTTTCATTTTCCCCGGTTGCTGAGCGTTTTCGAAGCATCACTCTCCTCCCTGCCCCTTGCTCCTTGCCCCTCGCTATTTCTTGCCGAATTGTACTGTCACATACGCCTCCTTAATCTCTTCAAAAGGAATCTCGCGTGCCTCAGGAAGACTTTTCTTGTCCTGAGGTTTGATCTCTACCTGGATCGAATCAGTTCCGATGGATGTCAGGACTGCTTCAATTTGTTCGTAGGTGATCAGTTTGATCTTTAGCGTCCTACCAACGTGTTTAAGGTATTGTCTCAGAAACTTCAGTGGGCGGCTCACGCCTGGAGAAGAAACCTCCAGTTCGTAGATACCTCCATCCAGGATCGACTCCAGTATCCTGCTGATCTGTGTGCAGGTATCCAGGCTGACCCCTTCGTCGCCATCAATAAACACCCCAATGTGATGGTTTGGCGCAATGACAAGGTCAACAATGTAGTACTCTCCGCATCGCCCTTCTTCAAAGGCGGACCGGATCAATGATTCCAGATGTTGGGCTGCTGTGTTCTGTGACATACAATAAAAAGAGGGAACTTCTGTTCCCTCTGTCAATGATTCGCGGTGCAAATATAGGGTATTTAGCTGACAAATCAAATGTTTTGCAATCTGGCTGGTTTGTTCCCGAAGGGTTTACATATAAAAAGCTGCTCCTACATCTAAAAAGAATTTACCAAGAAAGTCCTGGCATCCGCAGATATGTTATAAATATCTGATTTAGATGGAACTATACAATGTTTTATTACATATCTGCCAGATATGATTCACCTCCTTGCTACATATCCAACTTAAAAGCCTGCAAGCAGCGGCAACAGCAGCCGGAATGGAATGTTCACTCTACCACCATGATTAAACAGACCACCAATTTGATGGCAGTCCTCCCAGAGCTTGGCACTTGTTGGTCAGCCATTTCTTAGCCCACAAATACATTTGGAAGGTTAAATGGTATGTAGATACCCAAAATCAAGATATTCAAATGAAACATCAAGTTCAGTTATATTGACATTAAACGAGCACATTTCAAGAAGCACACCATTGACAAAAACTTCACCAGAAACAATCCAGTTACCTGCTTCCTGCCAAAATATTTTTACTTGTGAAAGATTGTATGCTCCGGAAATAGTTCCTCCTTGGTTTATATGCCATAAGAAG
>Ga0163152_10003010_pt1 | contig 22638 bp, 18 predicted proteins | sample OliLakLV19MP8IB2_FD_148635 | JGI IMG/M metagenome (GOLD analysis project Ga0163152, IMG submission 148635) | Freshwater microbial mat bacterial communities from Lake Vanda, McMurdo Dry Valleys, Antarctica - Oligotrophic Lake LV.19.MP8.IB-2 | ecosystem: Environmental > Aquatic > Freshwater >...
GGTGTGCCTGCAAGCTCTGGTTTAGCGCTGGCAATTTCCTCAAGAACCTAGTAGAAGAAATGCCGGTATGCACTTCCCCTCACGGTCCGCACTTCTTCCTGTCTCGGTCGGCTCTGCGTGCCGTTCGGATTTCATCTGAAGCTCTCCGGTTAATTTCAGCATAAGTTCGTCGCCAAATTTGGTCATGAAATTTTCGTTCCGATGTTCGCATTCGCCCTCAATGGGAAGAGATTTCTGTGAGCTGAATGTGGACGGTTTGTAGCTTCCGCTACCAGGATTTCCATGAACGAGCAATCTGAGGACAAATCGCTAATTGCAAGCACCCTAAGCGATGCAGTAGAAGATCGCTTCCGATTAATGGTGGAATCGGTGCAAGACTACGGCATCTTTATGCTCGATCCTTCCGGAAACGTCTTCAGTTGGAATCCCGGGGCCGAGAAGAGCAACGGCTACAAGTCCAAAGAGATCGTCGGGAAACACTTCTCTTGCCTGTACACGGCCGAGGACGTGGCTGCGGGAAAGCCGCAGCATGGATTGAAGATCGCCCTGGAGGAGGGCCGCTTCGAGGAAGAGGGGCTTCGGCTCAGGAAAGGCGGTGAATCTTTTTGGGCCATCGTCACGATCACCAACATCCACGATTCCAAAGGACGGAACATCGGTTTTGCCAATATTACCCGGGACATTTCCGAGCAAAAACGAGCGGAGGAAACTTTTCGATTGCTCGATCGGGCGATCCAAGCCGTCACGCAGGGCATTCTCATCACCAATCCCAACTTGCCGGACAACCCGATCGTTTACGCGAGCCCCAGTTTTCATCACCGCACCGGCTACTCCGCCGAGGAAGCAATCGGCAAGAACTGTCGGTTTCTGCAAGGCCGAGAGACGGATTCTGCAACGGTGACTCGGATCCGAGAGGCCATTCGCGACGGACGTCCTTGTAGGGAGGAAGTACTCAATTATCGCAAGGACGGCACTTCGTTTTGGAACGAGCTGTCGCTTGCGCCTGTGGTTGACTCGACTGGAGTAACAACCCATTTCGTCGGTGTTCAGACCGACGTGACCCAACGGCGACAACTTGAAGACCAATTCCGTCAGGCACAGAAGATGGAAGCCATCGGGCAACTCGCTGGTGGAGTCGCCCATGATTTCAACAACCTGCTAACGGTCATATCAGGCTACAGCGAGCTTGTTCTGGAGATGCTATCGCCGAACGATCCCAAGCGAGATGCCATCAAGGCGATCAGCGAGGCCGGCCAGCGTGCGGCCGGGCTAACTCGCCAACTCCTTTCGTTCAGCCGTCAAGCCGTGTTAGAAACCAAAATTCTGGACCTGAACGACGTGGTGAAAGAGACGGAAAAATTGCTCCGCCGCATGATCGGAGAGGACATTGTTCTGACTGCCGTCCTGGACCCAAACATTAGTCGGATCAAGGTCGATCCCGGCCAAATCGGCCAAGTGCTGATGAATTTGGCCGTCAACGCCCGCGATGCGATGCCACAGGGAGGCAAACTGACCATTGAAACAGCGGATGTGCAACTGGATGAAACCTATGCCGCTCGGCACGCGGAGGTTCGACCGGGCCGATATGTTCGTTTGGCGGTCAGCGACAACGGGCCTGGCATGACCCAGGAGGTGAAGGCCCACATTTTCGAGCCGTTCTTTACCACGAAGGGTATAGGAAAGGGGACGGGACTCGGGTTAGCTACCGTTTACGGCATCGTCAAGCAAAGTGGCGGCAGCATCGATATTTACTCCGAACTTGGACAGGGAACAACATTCAAAATTTACCTTCCTGCAATCGAGGAACACCCGAATCCTTCGACTCACGCGCAACGAGGCGCGAAGGTCACTGGTGGCTCCGAGACTGTCTTACTGGTCGAGGACGAAGATGCCGTGCGGGCAATTGCCCTGCTCGCGTTGCACACGTATGGCTACACGGTCTTACAAGCGGAGAACGGAAAGAAGGCGCTGGCGCTGATCGAGAAACATCGCGGCCGCGTTGACCTACTCGTGACCGACGTGGTAATGCCAGGATTGAGCGGTCGGGAATTGGCAGAAAATCTGAGTGACAGATTCCCAGGACTCAAAGTGCTCTACGTGAGCGGCTACACCGACGATGCCGTTATTCGACACGGAATTCTCCAGGTGGAAGTGGCCTTCCTGCAGAAGCCATACACGCCGCGAGCCCTGGCCCGAAAAGTTCGGGAAGTGCTGGATAAGCCGCGAAGCCAAGCCGCGACTTGATTGGAAGGGCCTCCTCCTCGCAGTGATCAACCAGTCGGAGCAACAACTCCAACTGATTCCCTTCTAGGATTCCGTTTTTGGCGTCGAATATCTGCTCAACTCGCGGCATTGATACTTCGTATTTGGCTTCTGTTGCAATACGCGCCCGACAAAATTCCGTCAGAGCTGCGCACGCATCGCAGCGGGGAGAGCGGATGAATCCGCGAGACGCTAAACCGCTTACTCCGCTGCGCTGCGTGCGCGGCTCTGTATCGATTCTTTGACTTTTGTCGGGCGCGTCTTGCAATGATCTTCAGTTGCATTTATTCGTCCGTTCTCCATTTTCACCACCCAAGGGCACTCGCCCCCTTCGGCAGATCGAAGCAAACCGTCACGCTACCCTTATCGCTGAAGAACGTCCCTGATTTCAGGCCGAGCACCTGCTTCACTTCCGCGAGCGGTTTGCCAGCGTGCTTGATCTCCCCCTTTGCCATCTCAGGCAGTTGCAACGTGAACGCTGGGCAAGCATATGGGGCTTGCAGCTTGAGCCCATTCTCCAGCTTGTCAATTCGTGTCAATTCCTTCGCCACCCAATAACGGGCGATCTCGCTGTTCTTCATCCACAACAAATTCTTGTGGTGGTCGTTCAATCGCTTCACCACTTCCTTGAAGATGTTGAAGCCGACTTTCTCGCCGTTGAAGTAAATGCCCGGCCAGTGGCAGACCATGATTGTCGGTTCCCCGGCTGCAATCACCTGCGGTAATCGGCCCCCCTTGCCATCCTTGGTGATGAACTGGTCGACGGTCCCGCGTTCGAGTCCATCCCAGCCGCCGAACCAATCGCCCGTGCAGCCGATGATCGAGACCACACACTCGGGCTTGTCCCCATCGATCCCGGCCGCGAACTCGACACGCGGGGCCACACTCTGCTTCGGATCGGTGAACAGATGCCGAAAGTAATGCGGAATCTCGGTCTTGAAGACATCGCGACACGCCTGGTAGGTCGCCCGGGCCAGGGCGTCGCGGTTCTTGTTGCCGAACCCGCCCGGCGTGGTGATCCCCTCGCAAACCAGGCCAGCGTTCTTCAAAGGCTTCAAGGCATAGGCGATGTAGTTGGCGAGTTCGTCCGCTGATTTGTTCTGGCTGAACTCCCAGTTCTCCAGGTGCTTGTCGTCGCGATTGTCATATGCCCGGCCAGTCTTCGTGTCGATCGCCCAAGTATGAGTCACCATCTCCGGATGAATGTCCCAGTTGGGCATCATGAACTCACGGACGAGCTTCACGCTTTCCAGCAGTTCCTTCTTCGACCAGCCCGGCATATCGCGATCGATCCAGCCGACGCAGGCGGGGTATGGGATGCACGAGTATTTTCCTTTGATCTCGCGTTCCCCACACCATTCGCCAAACTCGCGCACGAACGAATCAGGAATCTCGCGCGGCAACTTCTTCCAGTCCTGCTTGTACTTGTCGGGAAAGACCTCCGCGAAGTGCGGGATGCAGAAGTGGGCCAGGTTCACCAGACACGTCGAATCGTCGATGATGAAACTCACCGGCACCCGGCCACGAGGATTGAGAACGGTGACGCCTTCCGCCTGTTTCGGCCGTTCGCCTTTGAATTGGGCGAACGCGGGCAGTGAACCGAAGGCCGAGCCAGCGAGCGTGGCAGCGGAGGAGCGGAGGAAATCGCGGCGGGACAACCACGCCGAACGCGGTTGAGGCACTTCAAGTGGAGTCGATAGAGCTGTTGTCCGGATCATTAGAAGTCACCACGGCGAAGAGTTTGATCAATGCACGGCGGACGCTTCTTCGATTCAGGTCCACGTCTCCAGGCATGATTTCGACGTGCCCTGCGTCGTGCGTCTCGGGTTTGGAGACAATCTGAAGCCCAAACGCCCGCAATTCGCCGACCATCGCATGGATGACAAGCCATCCTCCATCGCGACTCGCTCCAATCTGGCCGAGGAGCGATTCCGGCTTTGTGATCGCGGCACGTGAGGCGGACAACCCCGATTCGCCTTCACGCAATTCGACGTTGACGCTGGAGGGCACCGGTCCGGGCTTTTGCCACATCAGACCCGGGGGAACCCTACGGATCAAGAATTCGTCGTCCGAAATGAGATCGTTCGGCGAGTTCGGGGTCATGCGGCGACACGATCGCCATGCTCGATGATCCGCCTAGCGAGCGCGTCCAACGTGCGTGGCAGCAGATACTCATTCACTCGATATTGAAACTTACCTTCGACGACGTCGTTGCCGTCGGAGCTCTCAAAGAGATAATCGACACACACCGTTTCGTCCTTGCGTTCGACGCCGATCTCCAGCTCATAGCCATTCAATTCCCACAGAGCACATACTCCGCCGGACCGCGACGGAACGACTTGCGGTTCGTCGAGTTCGAAGGAGGCGATCAGTCGCGAGAGAAATTCTTCGGCTGCTGTGAGCGTGCGGGCATCCGGCTCTGGGGCTCCATAGCTGTCCCAGTTCGGACCAAGCGCACGCATGGACTTGATTCGTTCACTCATTGTCATCGAATGCCCTCCGATCCTCCCGCGATCTCATTCTAGCAGCTTTAACTTCATTCCTCATCCTCCCGCAACTTCGCCAGCACGCCGATATCTTCCAGCGTCGTCGTGTCCGAAGTGGTCGCTCGGCCCGCTGCAATATCTCTCAACAGACGCCTCATGATTTTCCCCGACCGCGTTTTGGGCAACGTCGGCGTGAAGCGAATGTCGTCCGGCCGGGCTAGTGCGCCGATCTCTTTCGTCACATGGTCACGCAGTTCCTTCTTCAATTCGTCCGTGCCCTCGAAGCCGGACTTCAGTGTCACAAACGCGACGATGCCTTCGCCCTTGATGTCATCGGGCCGACCGACCACCGCAGCCTCCGCAACCTTCGCGTGACCTACGAGTGCGCTTTCCACTTCCATCGTGCTCAGCCGATGGCCCGAAACATTCAGCACATCGTCCACGCGGCCCATGATCCAGAAGTAGCCATCCTTGTCGCACCTTGCTCCGTCGGCCGTGAAGTAGCTGCCGTGAATCTGGCTCCAATACTGCTCCTGGTATCGCTTGTCGTCATTGAAAATGGTTCTCAGCATTGAAGGCCAGGGGTGTCGAATCACCAGGAAGCCTCCCTCATTCGCCTTCACCGGGTAGCCCTGCTTGTCGACAATCTCGGCCAAGATTCCGGGAAACGGTAGGGTGGCACTCCCCGGCTTGGTCGGAATCGCACCTGGCAGTGGTGAAATCATGATCGAGCCGGTTTCCGTCTGCCACCACGTATCAACGATCGGGCAGTTCTTGTTGCCGATCACTTCGTGATACCACATCCAGGCTTCCGGGTTAATCGGCTCGCCCACGGAACCCAGCAGCCGCAACGACGACAGGTCACGGCCCTTCGGCCATTGATCGCCCCATTTGATGAACGCCCGGATTGCCGTCGGGGCCGTGTAAAACACGTTCACGCCGTATTTCTCGATAATCGCCCAGAAGCGATCTTGCTTCGGATAGTCCGGGGCACCTTCGTACATCACGACCGTTGAGCCGTTTGCCAGCGGACCGTACACGATGTAGGTGTGTCCCGTCACCCAACCAACGTCTGCGGTACACCAGTAAACGTCCTGATCATTGATGTCGAATACCCACTCGTGTGTCAGCGCCGCCCCCAGCAGGAAACCTGCCGTCGAATGCACGATGCCTTTCGGCTTGCCCGTGGACCCCGAGGTGTACAGCACGAACAGGGGATGTTCGCTATCGAGTTCCTCGGCCGGGCAATCGGGCGTCGAATCGTTCATCAACTCGTGCCACCAGTAATCGCGGCCTGCCTTCATGTCCACGGCCTGGTTGCAGCGATTGAACACTACACATTTCTCGACCGTGGGCGATTTCAAGAGAGCCGCATCAACGTTCGCTTTCAAAGGCACGACCTTGCCGCGCCGCCAGCCGCCATCGGCCGTGATGATCAATTTCGATTTCGCATCGTTGTTCCGATCTGCAACGGCTTCCGCCGAGAATCCGCCGAATACGACCGAGTGCGTGGCCCCGATTCGGGCACACGCCAGCATGGCGATGGCCGCTTCCGGCACCATCGGCATGTAGATGGTGACGAGATCGCCTTTCACCACGCCAAGTTTTTTCAGTGCATTCGCGAACAAACAGGTTTCACGATGAAGCTGGTGATAGGTCAACACGCGCGAATCGCCCGGCTCGCCTTCCCAAATGATCGCGGCCTTGTTCTTGCGAGGGCCGCTGAGATGCCGATCCAGACAGTTGTAACTCACGTTGGTCGTGCCGCCCACAAACCACTTCGCATGTGGGGGCTTCCAATCGAGAACGCGATCCCACGGCTTGAACCAGTGCAACTTGCGCTTCGCTTGCTCGGCCCAAAAACCCTCGGGGTCATCCTTGCCACGTTTGAAAAGTGCTTCGTAATGAGCCATTGAGGGAACATGAGCCGCCGCCGCGAATTCGCCGGAAGGCGGAAAGACTCGTGTTTCTTTGAGAACGCTTTCAATGGGAGAGGACATGACGGCTCCTGAATTCTGTGGCAGGGAATTATTCAGGATATTGACGTGAAGGCGAGCGGAGCGGCGTAAGCCGCCCGATGACGAGAGAGAGACATCATCGGGCGGCTTACGCCGCTCCGCTCGCCATATTACACCAAATCAAACACCAGCGTCTCGCCTTCATCGACGCCAACCAATTCTAATTCTGTCTCATCCGTGATCGCCGCTCCGTCGCCGGTCTTCAGCGTCTTGCCATTCAGCCTGACGCTGCCAGTTGCCACCTGCACCCAGGCTGCTCGTCCCTTGGCCAGCGTGTGCTTCACGCTTTGCCCTGGTAAAAGAGCGGCCGCGTACAGGCTTGCGTCCTGATGAAAACTCACCGAGCCATCTCGGCCATCCTTGCTCGCGACGAGCTTCAACTGGCCCTTTCGCTCGGCCACCGGATAGTTCGTTTGGGCGTAGCCGGGCTTCAGCCCACGCTTGTCGGGGAAGATCCAGATCTGCAACAGATGTACCGGCTCGGTCTTCGAGGCATTGAACTCGCTATGTTGAATGCCCGTGCCAGCCGTCATGCGCTGCAGATCGCCGGCCCGAATCACGGAGCCGGTGCCCAAGCTATCCTTGTGCTCTAGCGCTCCCGAGAGAACCCAGGTGATGATCTCCATATCGCGATGCGGATGCGTGGGAAATCCTCCGCCTCCTGCGATCTTGTCGTCGTTGATGACCCGCAGGGAATGAAATCCCATGTGGTCGAAGTCCTGATACTCGCCAAAGGAAAACGTGTGCGAACTCTTCAGCCAACCAAAGTCAACTTGGCCACGCTCGGCGGCCGGTCGGATGGTGATCATGTGCCATCTCCTTTCGCTCTATCAGATGCCGAGAATCAGAATCGGATTCAAACCACGCCAGCGCCTGAACATACGTCTCGAAACCATTTGTACGGATGTCCCGAGTCCCCATATTCTTCGCGTCCGAAACATCTGTTATTCGAGCCATTGCCAACCGATGTTTTGGTTGAACAGCTCCCCAAAGCCGAACGAGAGCAGATTTGCAAGCGTGATCGTTGCGAAATCGCGGATCGTCGCTCGTTGCGATCTAGGCTCGGCTTTTCCGAACGCAAACCAGAAGAGCACGCATTCCGCGATTGGAACAAAGGTCTCCCCGACGGCCAGGTACAGCACGTGCTGATCGGGGAGTTGGAAGAAACCGGGTAGCACCAGCCAGAGAATTGGATAGGTGCATGCCGTCAGCCAAAAGCCCGCGAAGAGTCGGTGCTTGATTGGGTGCCCTCGCGAAAGTCCCACGAGCAACGTCGGTGCCTCAATGGACACGGTGATCGCGTAGGCCACTGCCATCATCCGGAAATACGCGGCGTCCATGTCAGATCATCCGCAGGAAGAAGGGTATTTCCGCGAGAACGTGCAACAAGGCCACCACGAAGTAGATGTAGCGTGTGGTGCCGTAATCCATCAAGAAACACGCCCACAGCACTGCCACGATGAGCAAGCCGAACAACAAGAGAATCATCACTCCCCTTCGCCAGGCTCCACCGCGTCGGGCGGCGGGGATCGTATTCAGTTCCCAGGGCTTCGAGCGATAACCAATGAGTGGAATGAGAATCACCCACACGCCATAGTGCACCGTTTCCAGAAACGTGTGGGCGGCCACCAGGAAGTGATTCGACACGCTCGTTAAGATCCAGTCTCCTGCATGTTGTTGAATGGCTAGAGAAACAGGATCATCTCCCGGAAGAACCGGGGCATCGTGCAACTGCCAAAACAGCACGATCAACAACAGCGGCACGACCAGCAAGCCGGCGTGATAAGCAGGCCGCCAGTCGGGATGCGAACGGCGCAATTCGCGGTCGAGCAGCCACAGAGCCATCAACGGATGCAGGTAGACAATTGCGATGCTGAATGCGAATGGATGCAGCCAAATTCCAGCAAGCAGGAAGAACGCCACCGGCCACACCCAGCCGCCATCGAAGCGAGGGTTGGTTCGCGATCGCATCCAGATCAACGTGGCAATCCAGAGCACGAACGCGGAGTTCCAGACGCCGTAAAGGGTGTCGGCCTCCAACACTTCGCTCGTGTTTTGCAAATAGGAGGGGATATAAGCGAAAGCGGCAGTCAGCCCGACGATTCCGACAAAGGACAGCGTGAAGAATCCCCAGAGCTTGCCAGCCCGTGCGGGGAGCCGGCCGAGAATGTAGCGTGCCTCGCACCAGTTGTGCGGCCCGGCGAACAGGAACACGGTCGCAATCGAAAAAGCGATGGGCATCCAGCCCGCGAGAAGTGCGGAAGCAATCGCGATGACAACAAGCGAAGCGGCAAGAAGTGCGCCCGAATCTCGTTTAGCGTGGAGGCCAACGGCCTCCCCGAATGAACTCGACATCACTTACCTTCCGGCTTCTTCGGGCCCGTCTTGATGGCGTCGTAGGCTTCCTTGTCGAGCACCAGTTTAATCGTGTCCCCACCTCTAACCATCTCAAGCGTTAGCTTGCCGTCGAAGGCCACGGGCAACAGCATGACTTCTTTCTTCTCCTTCGGCTTCGGCGGAGGACCAGCATTCGCCCACACGACGGTGCTGACAGCGAGTACTCCCCCGGCAGCGACCAGCAGTGCCAGCCCGCGAGCGCCTGATCGGCCTGTGCGACGCACGATCCAGATCCCGCCGAGTCCGAGTGCCAGCGTGAAGGCCACGCCTGCGATCATGAGATGATTGCGATTCCGGGCGGGTTCAACGGCCGCATCGCCTTCAACTTCGTACTCCAGCACGGCGAGCCCGCCATTGCCTTCCTTCGGCACGCCTCCACCCGGTGCCGGACGGAATCGGGGGTTCACAAGGGTTTGCGGCACGATCAGTTTCGATCCCTTGGCCTTCTCGTCCACTTCGACAACGAATTTCACTTCTTTCGCGGCCGGCGGCGGGGGTGCAAGATCGGCAAACGCAACGTGAGGAACCAGCCCCAAGCCGAACACTGCAAAGACAGTAAGCAAAGGATAACGCATCGGAGAATCCTTCATGGAAGTGGAGAGTGGCATCGTACCCGATGGGAACGCGGGCGTCAAAGAATTGTTACGCTGAAGATGTCTTGGCGATACGCGGGATTCGAAAGACTTCGCACACCGATTCGTAAGATTTTTCGAGGTCAAGCGTGACCGATTGATCGTCGCTGAGCCAAATCGGTAGTGCGGGAAGCGGTTCGCCGACTGTGAGAGGAAAAGCCGTGAGGTCTAATAACGTCTTCGCGTCAGTGGAACGTTTGCGGCACGTCGCTGCATACGTCGCGGGAACATCATCAACAAATTTGTCATCTTGCAAGCCTTTCGCGCCCAAGAGTTCGACGTACAGGTTGTAGTTTCGGATCGTGACGAGATCGACGATGGAAACGCAAACGCCCTTTTGCAACAAGCTCAGACATTTCGACACGAACATTTGTCGGCTTGCGGGTCGATCTTTGTTTGCCGGGCTGACGATCTCGATTGCCGCGACCAATTCTCGTTCTCGATTGAGATCGAATACGAGTACTTCATACGCGTATTCCTCGAGAAATTCCGTTTCAAGCGTCAATCGGGGCTCAGGTGGCGAAAGCGTCGCGGTTGCACCGCCCCCATTGTTGGGGCTGAAGGTGCCTCCGGAAAACGAAGCGGTTTCCGCGTAGTCCTCGTAGGTGTTGACGTCAATTTCGTACGACTGGCCCAGATGAACGCGAGGCTCGGCGATGAATCCAGGTGGAAGCAGCGGCGCGAATTGCTGAACCATTGCCATCGGCCAACCGCCGTGGAAACCTTCCCAGGACCAGTGCTTGGAGATCGGTGGACGAAAGTGATCGCGAAGTGGCATGGTATGTCCTCAAAAGCCTATTCTAAAGGCTGTTGGGAGAATACCAACACAGAAAAGACGCATGGGACGGAGAGGGCCTATCGGCCATCTCCGTCCTATTGGTCCTATTTGGGAATGGCAGAACTTACATCCCTTCGCCAAACCCATCCGCCTTGCGAACGCTGGCGCCTTTTTCTTGCTGGTTGATGTGCGTTCCGCGTGGAGCCGTGGCGTGGCCGCCGTGAGCACGGTAGGTTCCGCTCTTCGAGCCTGCCACCATGCCGGCGTAACTGGGGCTATCGTAATCGAAGTCGCCGCCATCGTAGTCGTCGTAGGTACAGACGTAGCCGGGCACCTTGGAGCGTTCCCGTTCGTCCTGGAACGACTTGATGATTGCCATCTGCATCACTTCACGACATGAACTGTTGATCGGGTGGGCGATGTCCGCGTGCAGCTTAGCCCGGCCATCGTGATCGCGGGGCGCACGATTTTCGTCCAGGTGGCCGGCGCACGAGTTGCAATATCGGGCTCGCAAGTGATTCTTCGAACCGCAGCGCGGACAACGGTCCGTGAGCTTGCGGGAAGGCATGGCCACGAATAGGCCCTTGGTCCCCTCGATGATCTTGAGATCGCGGATGACGAAGGCATTGTCGAGCGTGATGGAGCAAAATGCCATCAGGCGTTCGTTGTTTTCTTCGACCAGCTTGATGCGAACTTCGGTGATGACCACGTTGGTCCTCCTTGATTCCTGTGGCGGTCTCTTAGAGCCGGCTACGTACATGAAAGACACGGGTTGATAGTAAGCCCTCGGAAGCCAACCCGCTTGACAGGTCATCATGCACCTGTTGGGCCTCCGAAGGATTTCGACACAAAGCAAACAAACACGATCCGGAACCACTCATCAGTACACCGGCCGTTCCCATGGCCGACAACCGTCGGTGCCAGCCGGCAACCGTCGGCGAAAGTTCAAAGGCCGGCTCTTGCAGCCGGTTGTGGAGCGTCCGTCCCAAGGCAACCACATCGCCAGACGCCAGGGCCGATTTCACAGCCTCGCCGAACATCGGATTCGCCGGCACCTTCAAACGTCTGTACACCTCGGCGGTAGCCAGGCCCTCAGGCGGCTTCACCAGAATCAGATCGAGCGGCAAGCCAATCGGGACGGGCCCAACCAGTTCGCCGCGACCGGTACACCAGGCCGCGGGGCCATTCAGGAAGAACGGCACATCACTGCCAAGTTCCGAGCCGATTCGAGCCAAGTCTGCCTGCGACAGGCCAAGTTTCCAGAGTTCGTTCAGCCCTTCCAGAGTCGCGGCCGCATCGCTCGATCCGCCTCCCAGGCCAGCCGCCCAGGGGATTCTTTTTCTCAGATGAATCGTCGCCCCGAGGGTACATCCTGTTTCCGCTCGAAGCCGATTCGCTGCTTTCAATACCAGGTTTTCCGGCCCAGTTGCAAGTGCCGGATCATCACATGTCAAAGATACCGCAGGTCCAGTTGAAGGCCCGAAATCGAGCACGTCTGCCAGATCGATCGCCAGCATCAAGGTGGCGATCTCATGGAAGCCATCCGGTCTCTTGCCCAGCACCTCCAGGAAGAGGTTCACCTTGGCCGAAGCCAGTGCTCGCACCGTATAGGGGGGAACAGGATCATCACCCGCCGCGGCGGGGCCGTGACGAACGATCATCGGAGATCACGACGGAGAGGGGGAGAGAGTTCCCGTCCGTGGGTCGACGACGACATGGTTCCCGAACCGTCCCTGGTTGGGTTGGCCATCTGGCGAACCAGCGGCCTTTAACCCGGGTGCAAATCAAAGTAAGCGTGCGGACTATACACATGCTCGAGGTTCTGCGTCAAGTGCGTTTTTGAACAGATTGGCGAAAATTAGAATATTTGTGTTCAACTTAGTAGAGCAGGCGGCTCGCCTGCTCCGTAGAGGCTCTCTTGCTCGAACATTTCTGGCCGCCTACTCCACGAAATAAGTACACGACCCGTTCCGCGAACTCTCGGAGTACTTCGCGGCGATGAAAATCTTAGGTTATGCGGCTCTCTGGCAGGCCGACGTCTAATCGAGAAAACACTGTATTTCTTGCTTACGCGTCGGCCTGCCAAGGGGAAATTTGCCTTTTGTCGGAGGCGTCCAAGGTGCATCAATTGGGGAGAAAAGATCGCAATATTGAAAGGACAAAAAGGGAACATTCAGAATGTCTTTTCATCCCGGCGATCTTGAAGAGGCGTCCTTGCGCTCGTTATAATCCCCTCCACTTCCCTTTCCGGAGTTGCCCCATGACTCGCGTTGTTTGCCTACTTGCCCTCGCAATCTGTGTATCGACGACATGGGCGGAAACGCCCAAGCGAACGGCACCGCAAGTCGAGGTCGTCTTTTGCCTCGATACTACTGGCAGTATGGGTGATGTTCTCGAAGTCATGACCCAAAAGATTTTCGCACTTTGCGGTCAGATCAAGGCGGGGAAGCCCGCACCGGATTTGAAGGTCGGTTTCGTTGCGTTCAAGGATCGCGAAGATGTCTATGTCACGAAGGTGGTTCCCCTCACATCCGATCTCGACGAAATCTACGAGGAACTCAAGACCTGGAAGGCGGGCGGCGGCGGAGACACCCCCGAGAGCGTCAACCAGGCTCTGAACGAAGCGGTCGAAAAGATAAAGTGGGATCCCGCTTCCCGAACGATGAAGCTGATCTTCCTGATCGGCGACGCTCCGCCGCACATGGACTACAAGGACGACGTGAAGTACGTGGAAACGTGCAAGCTCGCCGTCAAGAAGGGCATCACGATCAATGCCGTTCGAAATGGGACCAACGCCGCCTGCGCGAATCACTTTGGCACGATTGCTGGGCTGACCAAGGGGCAGTTCCTGACGGTCCCCCAGGACGGCGGAAAAGGGCTGAACATCCCCACGCCGCAAGACAAGCGATTGGCGGAGATCAACGCCGAGTTGATCAAGCTGGCCATGCCGTTTGGCCCGAAGTCAGCCGAGTACCGCAAGAAGCTGGATGCGATGTCCAAGCTTTCAGAAATGGCGGCGGCTGATCGGGCGGTCCTCGAAGCTCGGCGGGGCGACCCGAACGAATCGGACCTGGCCGAGATGGCCGCCGCGGGCAAGACTAACGTCGAAGAGGTGCCCGCCGCCGAATTGCCAGCCGAGGTCAATCGCCAGGCGGCCGGCGATCGCGCCAGGTTCCTGGCGGGGATCACGAAGAGACGGGTAGCATTCTCGAAAGAGGCCGGCGATCTCGACACGAAGCGTGCGGCATTCCTGCTCAAGACACAAAAGGAAATGGCCAAAAAGAACCCACAAAAGACGTTCGATCAACAAATGGTCGAAGTGCTTCGCAAGCAAGCGGCGCGATACGGCATTGGGTACTAGTGCTCTGTCACACCCTATTTGGGGGGTTGGAGTCCCGGCTTTAGCCGGTCTTTTCCGCCTACTGGCGGTACTCCAACCCAATGTTTTAGCTCTAATAGACCACTACTCGGCACGGGTTCCGATTGCGGCTTCGCGTGAACATGTGTTCGCAAGCTCGAAGGGTGCCGTCTGCTATTGAGACCTTCTCCGCAACTCGTTTAGAGATTCGGAAATACGAAAATATAGGCTTGCCGAGATCAATTTACGAACGCGACTACCAACGTCGCGTAGTGCCGAATTTCTTCGTATTTCTTGCCGCCTCGCTCCCCCGATTTTCCCTCGACTTTCCGAACGTACGCGCCGTAAGTTCCGGCCTTGTCGAACCCGGTCGTCATTCCCGCGTCATCCGTCATGACGACTTTCGTCTTTTCCTCGCCTGGAATCATCACGGTTACCTCGGCTTTTGCCACTGCTTTCCCGGCCGCAAGTGCCTTGAATTTCAACATGCCGCCATCGACAACTGGCACCAGTTCGAGTGGCACCACCTTACCCGCCGTCGCATTTTCCACGCTCGGGATGTCGCCGAAGATGGCTTTGGGATAATAGCGCAGCCACATCGGCTTGCCCTCACCGCGTTGCAGCACGCCGTAATCTGTTGTGCCGACGACGATTCTTGATCCCGTGCCCGGTACGTCGAACGTGTAGCAATTCGCCGCCTTGTCGAGCGTCCAGGACAACTCTGCAGCCTTGCCGGCCGAGAGCAGACTCAACTTCGTGGCCGCAATCTTCTCGACTGGCACGCCTTTCTCGTCCGGCTTGAGCGTATCGCTGAAGACGGCCTTCCCCTTGCTCGGCCCATCGGGAACGAGGAACGGGAAGTGAGCACATGCCACGACGGGGAGAAAGAACAGGAAAAAGATGGTGAAGCGAGTCATGATGAAATTCCTTTCGCAACCTTTGGTGAATTGCCTGCCCCAGGTGAACGATCATCGAAGTGAAAGTCTGGATAAACCTCCACTCAAATATAGTGTACACACGAACACTATGCCAGTCAAGGATTATTCTGGAAATATTTCGACGCTTTTTTTGGGAGCCGCCTGAGCCAACTCAGGCGCGCCCGACAAAATTTCATCAGAGCCGCGCACGCAGCGCAGCGGAGTAAGCGGATGAACCCGCGAGACGCTAAACCGCTTACTCCGCTGCGCTGCGTGCGCGGCTCTGTATCGATTCTTTAACTATTGTCGGGCGAGTCAACTCAGGCCACTCTGCGAGAGAAGCTTCTTCATGTCCGCATGAATCCTGCGGCGGACGAGATACTCGTCGTCGTCCATCCATCGGCGGGCTTGGTCGCCGATGCCCATATTTTCGTTGATTAAGGACCGAACGACATCCTCAACCACGTTCAGGTGAAGTCGACTAAAGTGAGTGGAAGTCGTAAAGCCGTTCGGCAGCTTTTCAACCTTGACGAACAATTCTTCGATCCGATTCAGTGCCTCGTCCACTGGCCCCTGACCCAGCGTGGTCACATAGGTTTGCATCAGCTTGGTCAATTGCTGAGGTTTCAGTGTCTTTTCTTTTGGGAGCCTGACATTTTCGAAGAGCGTACTACGTGCCTCGTCGAGAAAGGGCTTGGCCTTGTCGAATCCGCCGAAAAACATCCAGCCCTCGGCCAGGTGTAATAACGCCCCCAGCAGGTCCGGCCAGTTGGAACCCGCATTCAGTCGCAACTGCGACAGGCTCTTGCCCTGGAGAATCAGTTCCATCATCTGCTGGAGAAACTGGTCGATCTCGTCTCTCAGGCCAAGCTTTCGCAAGCCACGCAAACATACGCGCGCGATCTTGTTAATGGCATCGTAACGCTCGATGCCGTTTCGCAATTTCACCAGTTCGAAGAACCGACCGAAGAGGGCCTGCACCTGATCCATGCGATCGTAGTGAGCCGCCAGGAATAGCGAACGTTCCAGTAGCTGGGTTTCTTTCTCTCGCAAGGCGGCCAGATGCTCGGGAGTGCCTGCAATTCTGTTGGAAGCGTCCAGCACGGCCGGCACTTGTTGGATCAGCGACGTGCAAAAATTCTCGCCCGCGCGCGGGGCAAGTGAGACCGACTCCGAAAAAATATGCAGCCGATTTTCCGGCGATTGGTTCGAACGAACCAGCTTCTTGATCGCTTCCTCGAGCCTGGCCGGCTCCTTCACATTCGCCAAATCGGCCAGAGCTTTGTGCAGTTCGCTGCCGTGCTTCTTCCACGGTCCATAGGCATCGATTTTCTCCTGTGGCTCCAGAATCCAGGAGTGCTGCCGAAGTCGATCGACGATGTACCGTTTGCTCGCTTGATTATTTCGCCCATCGTCGAGGGTTTCGATTCGAGCCATCATCTCTGCCGTCAACGGCCCCGCGTGGGCTTTTCCCTGAATTGCATTCTCGATTCGCCAGACGAAGGCCTTCAATAAAAACTCGTGTGCTGGGTCGGGGCTCCCCTTGTCCGTCTTTTCAAGAAGCTTGTCGCCGGCCGACTTCATGAGGTCGCGAGCAGCCGTCACTTCGCCGAGTTTCGCCAGCCCGAACGCGAACATCAATTCCACATACGGTTTGTTGACCTTCACGTCCTCTTGCCATTTCTCGACCAGCTTGTGGACCCTCATCGCCCGATCTCGAACTTGTCGAATGCGCTCGCTATTTTGTTCCCCGGCAACTCTTAGAAAATATGGCAGGTCACGTTCCTTGTTGAGCCCCTCTGTTAGCAATCTTTGCAGCAAGCGATCGCGGACACGGGCCAGGATGAGCACGTCGGCCGGCCCATTCGCTTGAGCCAAATGCCACCAGGTGAGCCAAACGGCACGCGTTCCCATCGCCCCTTCGTTCTTCTCCAAATAATCTCGGATTGGAGGCAATCGTTCGATCAACGACCGCGGCCGAGGAGTCAATCGACAGGCATGAACGACCCGAGCAGCCAGTCGCCGCACCTCGTTCGGCGAGGGCAGCTTGATGGCCAGTGCCGAGTCGAATTCCTCGGCCGTCGGCACTCGTTGTGCCCGTCGATCCTCGCCGTGCAGCCACGCCCAGGCTCCTTCCTCGGGTACTTCGGGAAGTTCCCAGAAGGCGTTCGTCCAGCAAATGGCCGCTTCCAACTCTCGGCCATCGAGTGTGTTCAGTCTGGCCATTTCCGGCCAAATCGCCTGTCGTTCGTCGGCATCGAGCGAGCCGGGGTGCTCGAGGAATTCTTTTTCCAGTTCGCGCAAGCGGAGCTTGACTTCGTTTGGCGGCAACGCTTCGGACTGGAGGAAGACGTCGGCTTCATCGGGCGTCGGTGCTTTGCGCTTATTTCCCTTGGTGGCCACGGGTGCAGGTGCGAGATCGTCTGCCGACTCGTCCCTCGATCCTTTCTTGTTCCGCTTACCCTTCTCCGAAGGCGGCCCCTTCGGTCGATCTGGCTGATCCTCGGAACAGACGAACGAATCGAAATCGAATCGCGTGGCCTGCATCCAGGCCTGCACGGCCTCGTGTTCGTGATCGATGATGTAGTCGGTCCAGTCTTCGAGCGGTCGAAACGCATCGTCCGGCAAGAATTCCCGCGTGAATTTCCCTTCCTCCTTCGGCATGAGCCAGACAACCTGGGCCGGATCTTCGGCCAACAGCTTGCGGATGGCGTCTCGCCGCAAGGTTGGCATGATTCTCGAACCGACCGGCAAGAACAGATTCGGTAGCTTCCAAAACGGCTTGAATCCCTGGGCCTTTTCGAGCGAGAGTACGGGGGGCGATAGCTTCGATGGCCGCGTCTTCAGAATAATCGACTTGCGTTCGCCCTCTTCTACCACTGCAAATAGCAGGCGTGCCATCAGTCGCTCATCCGCATCGCGAACGAAGGCGTCGAGTTGATCCACGGCGTTTTCGGTCAGCACCCACATCTCGGCAACATCGGCCGCGTTGCCTGGCACAAGTCTCAGAGGGACGTCTAGCTTCTTCTTGAGGCGCGACTCCTGCCACTCCACGGAGGTCGTCGGCAATTTGAAGTCCAGCACTTCGTAAACGTCCTGGAACTGGCCATCCTGGACGATCGACCATTCGCGTTCTGGTCGAAGCAGCAGCACTTGTCCTTCGGCCGGTTTGATCTGCATGGCCAAGGGATGCTGGTGGCCGATCTCGACCCACACCCTAGGCGATTTCTCCAGATAGGCCGTGACCGTCGCATCTTTCTGCGTGCTCTTGTCAATCGCGCGCAACAGCGTGTAATACGGCGGGCCGATCACTTTGAGCAGTACACGTTCATTTTGTCCTTCGCTGGCAGCCAAGGTCCGAAAACTCTGGCGGTCGTTGCCCAGACGCAACATCTCCGAGACGACGGCCGGCATCTCGGCGAGAGGCATTTCGAACAAGACCGCGGTGTTGGCCGTGACTTCCGGAACACCCGCGTGCTTCGCGACAGGCAACACCTGCGGCCAGCAATCGACACTGAGCACTGTTTCCGAATAGTGCTCCTTGCTCGACTTCACACCCAGCTTTTTCAATGCATTCTGCATCGGCTTCGGTGGAATGCCGGCAGCCGAGCGAACGGAAGGCCGGCCTTCCGGATCGAAGGAAACCTCGGCCGGCGCAGCACTCACCTCGGGCGGAACCTGAGCACTGGTCACCGCGAGGCGAAAGGTATCGAGATCGGGGAACTGAAAAATCATATTCAATTTCGTTTAGCGCGTGACCCAATCGCTCACACGGGCAACCCGCTGGGTTGCCCGCTAAACAGATCCTTGTTTCTGGGCATCGGGTTGTGGAGTAGGTGATTCTTGCGGGGCGGAGGGCACCGATTCGTCCTCGCGATCAACGATGATTCCGTCTCGTTTGAGCTTGCCCAAAATCTTCTCGACCGCTTCTCGATGCATCTGCTCGTGTTCGTGTGGTAACGCATCTTGATCAGACTCCATGTCGATCAAGACTTCCTGCTTGCCGGTCTGCGGATCGCGGCGAAGGCGGATTGTGATTTCAGCCATTGGAAACGCTCCTGTTTCGAAATTCCTCGATAATCTCGGCAATCCGTTCCTTCTCCAGCGACTTCTTCTCCAACACTTCGTCTCGCAACTGTTCGAGTTCCGCTCGATGAGTCTTCAAGATTTCCGCCGCCCGGGTCTGGGCACCGCTCAGCAAGGCATGAATCTGTTTATCGAGTGCCTCGGCCTGGGAACCCGAGAGAACTTCGCGTTCCCCCTTTGCATCGCGATAAACGCGCAGGCCGGTTGTCGCTCCACCCATGCCGAAGAGTTCGACCATGCCGTGGGCGATTCTCGTGGCTCGTCCCAGGTCGCTGGATGGCCCGCCGCCGGCTCCGGTTGTCACATCGCCGCGCAGCAGTCGCTCGGCCTCAATGCCCCCCATCATCACACACAGCATGTCGAGAAACCGTTGCCGGGTCCAGCCGAGCCGCATCGTCTTATCTTTTTCGTATCGGACATAACCGCCGGCCCAGGGGATTTCGCTGCGAATCGTGATTCGATCCGGTCGCGGATACTCCGGGCAGGCGATGGCACACAGGAAGTGCCCAGCCTCATGGACGGCGACGATCTGTTCTTCTTTCTCGGTCAACTCGAGCCGATCTTCGTACTCGGTCAGACCGCGTTCGATATCTTCAGGCGTGCTCTCGTCGCCGCGATTTTCACGCAGTCGAATCCGCGAGACAGCCCGGCACATGGCCTGCAAGTGATCGCCGCTGAATGGCGTGCCCGTGGCCGTCATGTACGCTTCGCCGGTTCGATCAACCGCGAAATCAAGTGCCTTCGGGGAGAACTTCAAGGCCATTTTTTTGTCGTAGATCTTGATGATCTCACGGCGATCGTCGTCTTCCGGATACGGAATGTGCAAGTGAAACTCGAATCGTCCTGGTCGCAGAAGAGCCGGATCGAGGCTCTCGACAAAGTTGGTGGTGCCGACAACGAAGACAAGTTCTTCCTTGTGGAAGCCGTCCATTTCGGTGAGTAACTGATTCACCATCGAATGCTCGACGCCCGAGCCGGTATACGTGCCACGAGCCGTGGCGAACGAATCGAGTTCGTCGAACACGATGATCGAGGGAGCCGACTGGCGAGCCCGATGGAAGATCTGCCGCAAGTTCTCTTCCGACTCGCCGACCCACTTTGACTTGAGTTCCGGCCCGGAGACAATGGTAATTGCCGCCCCGATGGCCGTTGCGATCGCTTTCGCGAAGAATGTTTTTCCAGTTCCAGGCGGGCCCCAGAGGATCATGCCGCGAGGAATCAAATCCTCCATGCGGCGAACTTCTTCCTCCGAAGTTGATTTGTCCCGGTGGTTCAGGATGTCCAGGATTTCCTGGCGCAATTGCTTTTTCACCTTCACATAACCACCGACATCGCGGTCGAGATCGACGTCGGGAATCTCCATGTTGCCGGTGAGTGTGGCTTGCCGAAGTTGCCGATACGCCTGCTTCGCGTCGGCCGGATAATCCTCTCCCTCAAGCGTTTGCAATAGCTTGCGAAGGCGAACGGCGTTGACTCCGGACACGTACTTGTACAGCCCCATTGGGTTCAGTTGCTTGCCGAACTTGCGGCTTTCTCGCTGGGTGATGAGTTGTCGAAGCCGATCGCGGCTGATGCCAAGCAGAGCAGTTCGATGCGTGAAAAGGGATTCAATCACCTTCGGCAACGGAAACGATGGATCTTTGAATCCCAAAAAGACAATCGTGGGGTTCTCGTAAAGTAGGACGATCACCTCGCGTGCCTCGCTCGTCAGACCCCCTTGGCTCGTCGTGAGCAAATCGAGATGTGGCAATACGATCACCACGCGAACCGGCCGGCCCTGCTTATCGACCTGCTCCGTCGAGCCACGCACTGCATCGCGAAGTTGGTTGATCATCGTCCCCATCAGGCCCACAGGCACCGGGCCTTGAGCCTCTTTCTCTCGTGGCCGGCCATCGAGATACTTGCAGACCATGCCCGATTCTTTGAGCCGGGCACGCAAATTAATGAACACGAACGGAGCCAGATCCTTGTCGCACTCTAGCAACGTCGGCAGCCCGCGATTCAACTTCGAAGCAACCTCCGCGAGTTCACGGGCGTAAGCCGCCTCGACCGCCCCTTCGGGGGTGAGTTCGGTGGGAAGGTCTTTCTCGGCTAACAGCGTGCTCATTCACAGTCCTGATTCGTAGGGTGGGTGAAGGCTTTGCGGAACCCACCAGACGCCGCGTGGGACATGGTGGGTTCCGCAAAGCCTCCACCCACCCTACCAAAACACTAAACCTCAACCTTAATCGTCAGCGAGCCCGCCTCCGGGTCCTCGCTCATTTCCTTGATCTCGCCCATCTGGGCTGCTTTGCGTTTTAGAGCCTCGCGGGTGACGGCGTTCACAGCGTCGTTGAGTTCCTTGCGGACATCGGCCAGGGCACCTTCGAGTTTCTCGGTTGCCTCGCCTTGCAAGCGTTCCTGTTGTCCCTGTGCTCGACGTTCGAGTTCTGTCTTCGCCTGATCCTTGAGCTGTTTGCGGACCTGATTCACGCGTGGGCCGACGTCGTCGTAGCCCCAGCCTTCCTTTTCGGTTTCGAGTTCGACCTTCTCGCCCCGTTCGGCCTTGACCGTAACTTCGCCACATTTTGGATCGACGCTGACGGTGACGCCATCCTGAGTGCGCACGAGCTTGCCGTCCTGCTCCGTGAAGCCGCGATTCTTGAGTTCCCTCGTGAGCAACTCAGACATCTGCTCGCCGGGCAGAATTTCGAGAATTTCCAGATCAGAGCAAATCTCGTCCGAAGCCGAGAGATCTTGATGGATGCTTTCCTTGACGCGAATTCGGTATGCTCGGCTCATTTTGATCCTCCGGTTACCCAATCCTCAACGGCTCCAGTTCCTGCAACACTCTTTGCGCTCGCTCCGCGATAGTCGTGAAATTAAATCGCTCCCATTCACTCAGCCAGAATTTGCTGGCCGCGAAATCTTCGTCGAGGTATCCACTGCGGCGAGCGTCGCCTTCCCAGCCGCGGAAGCGTTCGGCATTTCGCAGCAGGGCCAACGCGTTTCGCTGTGTTGTCAGCCGGTCGGCCAGTCTGGTTGGACCTGCTCCTTGCAGGCCTCCGGTCCAAAAGGTCGGAGCCATGTCCGGTGTTGCCAACACCCGGGCCATCGTCGAGAGCAGGAACCGTACTAGATCCCGTCGGCCCGCCTTATTTGCCGCCTGCGTAAACACATCTAGTATTCTGCCTTGCACCTGTCCCTGCTGGCCGAGGGCGGTCCAATCGCCGACCTGACCCTTCGAGCGTTCAATTTCCAGCCAACGATTCTCTAGCATTGGCTGAAGCGATTCGAGAATCGTGCTTCCCACTTCGCTAAACCACACGTCGAACGAAGGAACAACCGCGTTCGGCTCGCCGGCAAAGTCATTCGGATACGCCAGCCAGATCAAGGCGTTTTCGCTGAAGGCCGGAAAACCTCGCAAGCGATTCGCCAGTTCACCGTCGGTCCGCAATGCCTCGTAAGCCAGGAAGAAGAACAGGCGATCGGCAGCCGTTTGCTCTCCTTCCTTCACTGAGAAGCCAGTCCGTTCTTCTTTCGGCTTGACGGCCGTGATCCACATCAGGAATTCCAGCACGTGCGGCGAAAACTCCAAAGCAATGCGCTCGATCGGTGAACGGTCCCAGAGCCGCCCGAATTTTGGCTCACCCTCGCGAAGAAACCGATCGCGTTTCCATGCTCCGGCACGCACGAGGTAGAGCACACATCCCTTGGCCAGCGAG
>Ga0163152_10003012_pt1 | contig 22633 bp, 16 predicted proteins | sample OliLakLV19MP8IB2_FD_148635 | JGI IMG/M metagenome (GOLD analysis project Ga0163152, IMG submission 148635) | Freshwater microbial mat bacterial communities from Lake Vanda, McMurdo Dry Valleys, Antarctica - Oligotrophic Lake LV.19.MP8.IB-2 | ecosystem: Environmental > Aquatic > Freshwater >...
GTGACGCGCGGCCCGCGAGGCGGAACGCCTCGGTGAGCAGCGCGTCACCCGCGAGGATCGCGGTCGCTTCGTCGAACGCCACGTGCAGCGTCGGCCGTCCACGACGGAGGTCGTCGTCGTCCATCGCCGGCAGGTCGTCGTGGACGAGCGAATACGCGTGGATCATCTCGACCGCGCACGCGAGCGGAAGCGCCGCGGTGTAGAGCTCCTCGCGATTCATCTTGGGATCGGCGACCGCTTCCGCGGCGGCGAGCACCATCACCGGCCGAAGCCGTTTTCCGGGAGAGAGCGCCGCGTAGCGCGCCGCTTCGCTGAGCGGCTCGGGCGCGCCCATCGCGCGCAGGGCACCGTCGAGTCCCGCCTCGACGAGCGCGCGACGCGACGCGATCCAGTTCTCGAGCTCGAACGGCGCCGCCTTCACGGCGGGCCGCGACGCGCGCGACGCGGGCCGGCGCTTCCGTTCACTCGTTCTTTCCACGATCGCCCTCCCCGCCCGTGGGCGCCTGCTCGAACGGGACGCGCGAACCATCCGCGAGCAGGAGCTGGACCTTCTTCTCCACTTCGTCGAGGCGGCGATGGCAATAGGTCGAAAGCCGCACGCCTTCTTCGAAGGCCTGAAGCGAGTCGTCGAGCGGGAGCTCGCCCGTCTCGAGCTTGCGAACGATCCCCTCCAGCCGCTCGAGAGCGGCTTCGAAGGACAGGTTTTCCGTGGGCTTGGAGGACATGTATCGACCGGGGTTAAAGACGCGGAAACATACAGGCTTCTAGGGGGTCGGGTCAAACCACCAGGACACGGAATACCGAAGGCGCGGCTGGCGGTTGCACCGCCGCGAAAACGACGACGGGCGCCCGGTTTCCGGGGCGCCCGTCGTCGTTTCTTGGCGCTTACTTCCAGAAGCCTTCGCGCCGCGGCGGCGTCGGCGCCGTGGCTCCCGACGATCCGTTGCCGAAAGTGGACAGCGCCTTCACCGACGCCTCGACGAGCACGGCGGCCGCGGCGGCATCGAGATGGGTCTTCGCGAGACCCTTCTTGAGCGACGCGAGCAGCTCGGACAGCGGCTTCACCTCGTTGGCCGGCGCACCGACCGACGTCAGGTCTTCGACGAGCGCGGCGAGCTTCACCGCGGCCTCACCGAGACGGAGGAGGTGCACCGACGCTTCCGTTGCCTCGAGCAGCGCGAGAATCTCGCGCGCCCGCTCACGGTAGCTTCCGAGGTCGAGCGCGGGCACTCCCGATTCGCTCGAACGCTCCTCTTGGCGCGTCGACATCCGGCCGACGGGTGCCGGCTTCTTCGACGCGGGCGCAGGCGCCTGCGCACGGCTCCCCTTCTTGCCGAACAGGTTGTTCAAGATGCCCCCACCGCTCTTCGCTTTCGTCGCAGGCGGAGCCATCGCTCCCGCGTCGTCCATCTCCTCGAGATCGGCTTCCATCGGCGGCGGCGGCGGCGCGGAAGCCATCGGACCCGAGGCCGAACGCGAGCGCGACGCGATCTTGTTTGCGGACATGCCCGTGGCAGAACCGGCGGAATTGCCGCGACGGACCGTCTCCTTCGCGTCCTTCTCGGCTTCACCGCCGAACATGTCCCAGCCAGCAGGTGCGTCAAGCGGCTGCGTCATCTTGCGGTTCTTGCCGCCCTTGTTCACGACCTCACTCGAGTCGACGGCGACGAACGCCGTGAAGCGGCAGAGCACGCCGAAGAAGAGCGACGTCTCGACAATGCGCTTCTCGAGTTTCGCGTCCGCGTGGATCACGTACTGATCCTCGAGCTCGCGAACGTGCGCTCGGGCCCACACGGTGGCGACCGCGGGATTCGCGCTCTCACCGGGCTTCACGTGTTGGCTCCACGGACGGCCTGCGCTGTCGACTCCCGTGATGACGAGCCCGCCCGTGGCCTTGCCCCGGAACCGGCCGGCGATGACGAGCGGCGCACCGGCGAACAGCGCCGGCATGCGGGTGGGCGTGACGGTGCCGCCTTCGATCGTGAGCCCGTCGGCTTCGACCTTCACCTCTGTGAGCACAGGCGTGCCGATGCGGCGATGGATCTTGTCCATCACCTCGTCGAGGCGGTCCTCGCCTTCGACGAGCTCGCACGAGCCGCCGCCGATTCCGGCGAGGCGCTTCAGGAAGCCGTCGTTCACGGCCGAGTCGATGCCGACGGTGAAGATGCGCATCCCGTTGATCTGCGGCCCGAGCATGCGGAGGATCTGGTCCTCGTTGCCGACCTGTCCGTCGGTCACGAGCACGAGGATCCGCTGGCGCTCGCGCATATGGTTTCCAGGGGCTTCGCCCCCGGACCCCCCCCGTCGGCCTTCGGCCTCGGGCTGGGCCTGCAGCGTCTTCGCGGCGAGATCGAGCGGCGCGGCCATCTCGGTGCCGCCATCCGCTTCGACCTTCGCGAGGAACTCGACGGCGCGGAAGCGGTTGCGATCGGTGGCGGCGACGAGACCGGTGCCGCCGAACGCGGGGACGGTGTCGATCGAATCGTCGAACGCGTAGACCGTGAAGCGGTCCTTGTCGCCGAGCGTGTCGACCATGCGCGCGACGGCGCGTCGCGACGCGACCATCTTCCAGCCGCCCATCGAACCCGAGTGATCGAGCACGAAGACGACGTCACGTGGCTTCGTGGCTTTCGACACGTCGACGGGAGGAACGAGCGTCAGCACGAACGTGCCGGCGGCGGGCAGTTCCTTCCCCTCGTCCGCTTTCAGCGAGAGCGACGTGCGGATCGCATCTTCACCGAGCGCGAGGCGCAGGATGAAATCGCGGTCGAGGCGCTCGTTGGGCTGGATCGAGACGCGAGTGCTTTTACCCTTCGTCTCCGCCGAGATCGCGTGGAGCGACGACTTCATCCCCTTGAACGGTAGGCCGGCGGGGTCGACGTCGACGGTGATGCCGAGCCTCACCGGATTCGGGAATCCGGGGAGAAGCACGGGCGCGGTGATGCGCGACGCATCGGGGACCGCGTCGGTGTCCTCCGCGGTGCCGTCGCCGACCGGCACGCCGCCGAGCGCGGAGCCGGGGATGTAGCGAGGCGCGACGACGAGCGGGAAGCGGAACGTGGCTTCGCCGTCCTGATACGGGAGCGGCGACGTCATCACCAGGTGGATGGTGGCCTTCTCGCCGGGCATCAGGTTGCCGACGCGCATGGTGAACGTGTTGGGGCGCTCCTCCTCGGCGATCGCGGCGCGGTGGCCGGCCTGGATGGCGACGTCGTAATCGCGGCGGGCTTCGCCGCGTTCCTTCAGGATGCCGACGATCTCGCGGCCGTTGACGGTCATCACGAACTTCGTGACCGCGGCGCGATCGGGCATCGGGAAGAGGTACGTGGCTTCGAGCGGTTCGGTGAAGCCGTTCACGAACGTCTGCGAGAGCCGCACTTCCGAGACCAGGCCCGTGATGGAGACCTGTACGTCGACCGCTTCGAGGGGCAAGTTGCCCTTCTGCGTCGCGAGTGCGCCAAAGCCCGGCTCTTCGTCGGGGATTCGGCAGCCGCGAACTTCGTGATCGGTCATGGTCGGGATTGCGCTCATTGCTTCTTCCTTTCGGTGCTGCGTTTGCTTTTGCTCTTGCGGCGTTTCGATTTCGTGGGTCGTGTGGCGTGCGTCTTTAGAGCAGGCCGCGCTTGCGGAGCTCGGCCAGGAGGGGCGCGGCGGCGGTGCGAAGGGCCGCGAGGTCCTGTGCGTCGGGCGTGCGTGCGAAGGCGGCGAGGACGACGGCGTCGTCGGAGATCGGGACGCCGGTGAGAGTTCCGGAGTGCGGCTGCACGGGGGCCGCGGCCGTTTCCTTCTTCTTCTCTTTAGCTCGAGGGGTCGTGACGGGTTCTGCGGGTGCGGTGTTCCAGAATTTCTCTTTGGCCGGCGCGGCGACCGAGCTCGTCGCACTCATCGCTTCTGCCATCCCCGGAGTCCCTGGCCCCGCCGGGCCCGCGGCCAGGCGTCCGAGGGACTTTTCATCGAGGGTGAGGAACACCTGCTGGACCTGCGAGAGCGAGGCGCCGCGTTGCTGGAGCCTCTTGATGGCGACGATCTGGAGCAGGTGTCGCGTGGAATAGATCGCGGTGCGGCCGTCGTATCCGAGCGGGCGATCGACGATCCCGAGCGTCGTGTAGTACCGAATGATGCGGGCATCGGGAATTTCGCGGACCCGGCCACTCGACTGTCCGTCGTAATCGACGGACAGCGCGAGGGCCACACGGGCGGTCAGCTCGTCGAGTGTCCACAGCGGCTCCTCCCTTTCGCGTTCACGACCCATCTGCCACTCAATCTAACAGTGTTATATGACAGTGTCAATATGATTCTGTGCGATTCGCACCGCATCCGCATTTCCCAAGCCTTCACAAGCCCTTGGTCCGCGATTCCCGCGATCGTCCCATTCAAACTCCATGCATGTGCACGGAGTTTGGATGGGTCAGTTCGGGGAAACCGGGGTCCGCGGCGGACGACCCGCGAGCACCGCGACGATGTTCTCCGCCGCCAGGTCGCTCATCCGCTCACGCGTTTCGCGGCTCTGCGTCGCCATGTGCGGAGTCACCAGCGCCCGCGCGTGTGCGCGCAGCGCGTGACCCGCCGGCAACGGCTCCGGGTCCGTCACGTCGAGAGCACAACCCGCGATCGTCCCCGCGTCGAGCGCCGCGACCAGATCGCGCGTCACCACGACCGGTCCGCGCGACGCGTTGATCAGGATCGCGTTCCGTTTCATCGACGCCAACGCACGCGCGTCGATCAACCCGCGGCTCGTCGCATTCAGATCCGGATGCAGCGTGACGAAATCCGCGCGCGCGAGCACGTCGCCGAGCGACGACGCCCGCTCGACCGCCCTCCCCGCTTTCTCCGCGGCATGCATCTCGTCCGTGCGCAGCGGATCCACGTAGAGCACGCGCATCGAGAATCCGTCCGCGCGACGCGCGACCGCACGCCCGATCCGTCCAAACCCGACGATCCCGAGCGTCGCGCCGTTCACGTCCTCGCCGAGGAGCTGCGGCGCCGTCTTCAGGTCCCACGTGCCATGCCTCACGATCGCTGAGGCTTCCGCGATTCGCCGCGCCGCCGCGAGCAGCAACCCGAACGTCAGATCTGCCGTCGCTTCCGTCACCACGTCCGGCGTGTTCGTGACGACGACACCACGCTCGCGCGCGGCCGTGATGTCGACGTTGTCGAAACCCACGCCCATGTTCGCGACGACTTTCAGCGACGCACCCGCCGCCGCAAGCACCTCGCGATCGATCTTGTTCGCGACCGCCGTGAGGATCGCGTCCGCGCCCGCGATCGCCTTGAGCAGCTCCGCCCGCGGCATCGGCTCTTCGCCGCTCCACACCTCGACGTCGTGCCCCGCCGCGCGCAGGCGCACGAGTCCCCGCTCGGGAATCGGTCTCGTCACGAGGATGCGAGCCATCGCGGCCGACTCAGCCGCCCTTCGCGGCGCCGCCGCCGGTGCCTGACGTCATGGGCGCCGCCGTGCCCGCCGTGCCGCCGAGCGCGTCGAGATCCTTCTTCAGGTCGAGCAGCTTCGCCGGGTCGACGCGCGCGCCGAGGAGCCGCAGTCCCCAGTGGAGATGCGCGCCCGTCGCGCGGCCGGTCATGCCGACCTCGCCGATCTTCTCGCCTTTCTTCACGGCCTGCCCGACCTGCACGTCCATCGTCGATTGGTGCATGTACATCGAGTAGAGGCCGTGCCCGTGGTCGATGACGGTCGTGTTGCCGCCGAAGAACTGGTCGGCCGCGAAGACGACGGTGCCGTCGTTGATCGAGTGGATCGGATCGCCGGTCTTCCCCGATTGATCCGCGCCCGAGTGCGCGCGGCGCGGCTTGCCGTTGATGATCCGCTTGCTGCCGAAGTTCTTCATCGTGCCCGGCGCCGGCGGGGCGAACGCACCGGACCACTTCCGCTCCGGCGTCCACTCCGGCCAGATCACCGAGAGCGCCTTCGCCTCGCGCGTGATGCGCTTCGCGAGCTCGACGTCGCCATCGCCGACGTCCTTCTCCGGCGGAACGGTGAAACTCTGCTCCGGATATTTTCCGTTGAAGACGGAGATCGCGAGGTCCTTCGCGATCGTCTCGCCGTCGCGCACGACCTTCGCGCGCAGCATGTATTTGCCCGGCTTCACGTCGAGGTCGACGCCAAAGAGCGCGGTCGCGATGCCGTTGCCGGCGACGAACGGGATCGCTTCGCCGCTGAACGTGCCGGTGACCGAGTCCCCTTCGACGAGCCCCTTGATCGTCGCGAAGCCGACGCCGCCGGTCGCGATCTTCGCGGGCGACACGGCAATCGCGGGCTGCGAAACGGGCGCTGCGGCGGGAGCCACCGTGATCTTCGCGGGCGGTGGCGGCGTGCGCGGGGTTGCCGCTTCCTCCGCCGTCTCGGGCGTCGCCGTCGCGGTCGCACTCGCTACCGGCGCGATCGTTCCCGCGGCGACCCTGGGCGGCGCGATATCCGCGAGCAGCACCCGCTCGTCCTTCACCCTGAGCGAGCGAAGCGATGCGTCACTCACCCTGAGCGAGCGAAGCGATGCGTCACTCACCCTGAGCGAGCGAAGCGAGTCGAAGGGCTGTCCGTCGGGCGAAAGCCGTTCCGAGTCGCCTACCCCACCGAGAAAAAAGATCGCCGCCGTCCCCAACCCCGCGAGTGAGCAGTAGCGCCGCGTCATTCTCACCGGAACCATCATTTTGAGCCCTTCACGGTCACGGCGATCTCCCCTTCGGCCAGCTTCACATCCAGAATCTGTCCCGGCTTCGTGTCGGCGGCGCGCCGCACGACGTGCCCGCTCTCGTCGCGCACGAGCGCGAATCCTCGCGCGAGCACACCGAGCGGACTGTGCGCCTCGAGCCGGCCCGCCAGCTCCGCGAGCCGCGCGCGCTGCCGCGCGACGCGTTTCTCGATACCGACCCGCGACGCCGACGCCGCATTCTGGACGCGCTGCCGCTCGCGCGGAATTCGCGCCGCCGGCCCGGCGCCCTGCAGGTGGCGCTTCGCCGACGTGAGCTCGGTGCGAAGCGACGCGGCCTGCCGCTCGACGCTGCGCGCGCCGCGATCGACGAGATCGTCGACGCGCAGCCGCTGGTCCGCGAGGAACCGCCGCGGATCCTTCACGCGCCGGCGCAGGTCGTCGATGCCCTCGCGGCTCTTCGAGATGCGCTTTCGGAACCCGAGGTCGAGTCGGCGCACCGCTTCCGCGATGCGGCCGCGGATCTCGCGCTCGTCCGGCACCGCGATCTCCGCGGCGACCGACGGCGTCGGCGCCCGCCGATCCGCGACGAAGTCCGCGATGGTCACGTCGATCTCGTGACCGACGGCGCTGATCGTCGGCGTCTTGCACGCGGCGATCGCGCGCGCGACGACCTCTTCGTTGAACGCCCAGAGGTCCTCGGCGCTGCCGCCGCCGCGCCCGACGATGATCACGTCCGCACGCCACTTGCCCCACTCGATCTTGCCGGTCATTACGCGCTTGGTCGGCGTTCCGCCTCCCGGCGCGCTCCCCGTCGCGGCGACGCCGTCGTAGCGATCACTCCCCTGCCCGCCGGCGTCCGCGCGCGCGATGCCCGCCGCGATCTCCTCGGCGGCGCCCGGCCCCTGCACGCGCACGGGAATGATGATGACCTGCGTGTGCGGCGCCCGCCGCTCGATGACGGAGATCACGTCGCGCACCGCCGCGCCCGTCGGCGACGTGACGACCGCGATGCGCCGCGGGAAGAACGGGATCTTCTTCTTCTTCGCGGGATCGATGAGCCCTTCCGCGTGGAGCTTCGCCTTGAGCTGCTCGAACGCGAGCTGCCGCGCGCCGGCGCCGACCGGCTCCATCTGATCGACGAGGAACTGGTAGTCGCCGCGCGGCTCGTAGACGGTGAGCCGCCCGCGCGCGAGCACCTCGAGCCCTTCGACGATCTTGAACTTGATCTGACGCGCGGCTTGCCGGAAGAGCACGGCCTTCACCATCGCGTCGCCCTTCGAATCCTTCAGATTGAAGTAGGTGTGGCCGGACTGGTGGGGCTTCAGATTGCTCAGCTCGCCCTGGACCCAGATGTCGTCGAACTCGCGCTCGAGACGGCCCTTCACCGCGCGCGTGAGCTGGAGAACGGTGAGCACGCGCCGCGGCGGCGCGAAATCGAGCGCGAACTGGCCTTGCCCCGCGCCGTCCGGCGAGCCGCCGTCGGCGCCACGCCGCGAATCACCGCCGTCGGTCATCCGCCGTCTCCCACCGACTTGCGCGTGCGGACCTGGATCGCCGCTTCTTCGCCGAGGCGAATCACGTCGAGGTCCTTCTCCTTCTTCTTCCGTTCCTTCTCCAACATGCGGAGGATCGCCTTCTCGGTGCGCGACGTCCCGATCTTTCCGAGCGCGCCGGCCGCGGCACCGCGAACGCGCAGGTCGTCGTCTTCGAGGAGCTTCAGGAGCGCGTTCTCGTGGGCGACATTCCCGATCGTGCCGAGATCGCCGAGCGTCACCGCGAAGAATTCCCGCAGCGACGGATCGCTCTCGCGCGAGAGCCTGGCCGCGAGCGCATCCGCGCCGGCGTCGCGCGCCGAGATGCGCACGAGTCCCTTCACCGCTTCCGAGCGCACTTCGGCGACGGAATCCTCGACGCCACGAACGAGCGGCGCGAGCGACGCCGGCCGGCGCATCATCGCGAGCGCACGCAGCGAGTAGCGGCGCACCTGGAAGTTGCCGTCGCCGCAAAGCGCGACGAGCGGCTCCACCGCGCGCGAGTCGTCGAGCACCGCGAGTGTGCCGATCGCGAACGTGCGGACCTCGGCATGATCGGTCTGCGCCATCTTGATGACCGCCGGCACCGCGATCTCGTCCTTGATGGAGGCGAGCGCGCCGATCGCGTGTTTGCGCACTTCGAGGTCGCGCTCCTTCTCGAGCAGCGTGAGGAGCGCGCCGACCGCGCGGCGATCCGGGCGCTTCTCCTCGAGCTGCTTCACGGAGGCGAGCCTCACGAAGATGTCGGTCGAGGCGAGCGCCGCGATGAGCGGCTCGATCGGCTCGGGATCGACGCGCGGCGCGAGCAGCACCGCGAGCGCCTGCTCCGCGAGCTCGCGCGTCGACGGATCCGGATCGTGGACGCGGATGCGCATGATCGGATCCTGCGCGCGCGGATCGCCGATGACGGCAAGCGCGGCGACGCAGCGCAGGCGGACCTTCGCATCGGGATCCTTGAGCCCGCCGAGCAGCGCGTCGGCGACGCCCGAGGTGCGATGCTCGCCGGCGGTCCACGCCGCCCACGCGCGACGATGCGCGGCGGCGTCGGTCGTGATCACGTGCGAGAGCGCCGTCGCGTCGACGGGGAGCCGGCGCAGCGCGGAGTGTCCGTGCCGCGGCATCTCGGGATCGCCCTTCCAGCGATCGATGAAATCCGCGATCGCTTCGAGCGCGCCATCGCCGCCCGCGAGCGAAAGCTCCTCGAGCGCGTTCACCGCGGCGACGCGATCGCTCCCGAAAATGATCGGCCGTCGGCTCTCGACAGCGGGCGCAACGGCGCGCGGAGCGCTCGAAGCGCTCTCGGAATCGATGGGGGGACCGGCAAGGATCGCGACGACGAACGCCAAAAGCATCACGGCGACGCCACTATAGCTGGGGGTCGGCACCCCCGACAAATGGGCAGAAAACCCACCATTCACCTGGTTTCCGCCGAACCACATCCCAGGTAACTCAAGGACTTGGCCGTGGCGTGCGGCTTGCGACTACCGGGTCTGCGATGCAACCCGGTTTCAACGCTATCCGCCCGTCACGGACACCGGCAGGTGAAATCCACGATCTTCGTGACGTCGATGAAGAGGTCGCCCGCGGCGTCCTTCGTCAGCAAGTAATGCTGAAGGTACGATCCCGCGGGAGCAGGACCTTGGGTTTGCGCACCCTCGGCATTGAAGCGGCTGTTCTGATGTCCGCACCGGAAGCCGGCGGCGAGGTCGTTTGTGTTCGGGTTGTACGTTGCGGCGCCGTAGTCGATCATGTGCAACGAAGCATGCGTGCAGAGATCGGACATGGCGTAGAAGCCCGCCGCATCGTGGCAAAGGAAGAGCTTCAGACCGGTGTTCACGGCGAAGGCGCCCACGGGCAACGCGGACGCGTTGATTCCGAGGGGCGCTCCCGACACGGGATCGCAGGTGCACGGCAACGGCGTGGGAGTCGGCGTCAGTGTGGTCGTCGGCGTGGTGGCCGCGTCGTCGTCGTCGTCGTCACCGGGAATGAAACCTCCGAGGGGATCACCGAGGGGCGTCCGGCCGCAGGCGGCGACCGTAACGGCTCCGAGGTAGATCGCCCATCCGCCAACCTGCCTCACGGCATTGCGGCGGGAAAGGCTCTTGCTTCCGCAGGCCGGGGGTAACGTCCGGAGCGGCTTCTTCATCCGTTTATTGTATCGGCTTTGCCAAACAGGTTACGATCCAAACTAAGGTCCGCATCGACGTTCGAAGGGAGGCGTGGGTAATTATGAAGCGACTCATTCCGTTTGCATTGGTTCTTGCCGCAACCGCCTGTGGAAGCACGGGCACCGATTCGTCGGGTACTGGTGACGATGACGATGGTTCCTCTGGTGGGTTCACCTGCGCCTCCATCACGGTGGGGCCGGGCATGATCTGCGAGAACACCTCGCCTCCGACCCTCCGCGTGGACTTTGGTACCGGTGCGGGTCAGGCGGTTCCGGGCGACGACCCGCGACTCGCCTCGATCGATCCGAACAAGGGCCGGTACGTCGCGGCCTTCGTTCCCTCGGCGACCGAAGCCCCTGCAGGTACCGCGAACGGCCCCGGCCCCGCCGGCTCGTTCATCATCAAGAACCCGGCAACCGGCAAGATCGGTATCCGGGCGGCGGATGAGCTCTGCAAGCTGAAGAACGCCACCTTCCCGAACGCCCACATGTGCACGAACGACGAAGTCCTGTGGAACGTGCGGAACGGCTTCATCACGGCCGGCATGACGGGCATGGCGTACGGAACGCATCAGGATCCGGGCCTTAGCGGCGTGCGAAACTCCTTCAAGGGAAACTGCGGCGGTCTCACCTACAACTCCGGAGACCTCGCATACACCGGAACCCGCTGGGAAGCGGTGTTGAGCGATCCGAAGACGGCCGGCCTCGCGGCGGACGCGCTCGTCGTCAACTTCGTCGGCGGCGTCCCGTGCAGCACGGTCGGCACGCCGATCGTCTGCTGCCAGTAGTCGCTCCGCCTCGTCAGAATTTCGAGAGGAGCCGGACTTCGGTCCGGCTCCTTTTCTTTCCGTTGAAGCAGCCGTACGATGGACTCTCATGCGTGCCCTTGCCTTCGTCGTCGCCCTGACAGCCGCGGGATGCGCAACGACGCCGGCTGCGCCCGTTCCTCCGGAAGAGCCCGTGTCGATGCCGGGTCGCCGGCCGCCTCCGACGGCGCCGTTCGGTTCCGATCGGGCTCTCCTCGCTGACCGCGTCGAAGAAGCCCTGGAACGGTTCGACCGCGATCGGTGGGAGAAGTTCGTGGACGCGATCGACCCCGGCGAGCTGATGACCGACCTCCGCGTCGCGGAGGAAGAAATCGCCGCGGGAAAATGGCGCCTCGAGTGGCTGTTTCTCCTGGGAGACGAGCTCTTCGAGCACGACTTTGCGCGCGTCGAAGGGTTCGGGCCCGGGCGGAAACGCGTCCATCTCGGTGAAGCCGGCGGGCCCGACTCGCTCGCGTGCAACGAATGTCATCATCGCGGTGGCTTCGACGGAGCGGGAGACCTTTCGCAGAACGCGTTCTTCGACGGCGACGGTTTCGCACCCGAGAGCGGGTTCGAGCGAAATCCTCCGCACGTCCTCGGGCTCGGAGTCGTGCAGAAGCTCGCCGAAGAGATGTCGGCGACCCTCGCGCTTCGCCGCGACGAGGTGAAATTCGCGGCAGAGGTGAGCCGCGTGCCGCACTCCCGAGCCCTCGAAGCGAAGGGCGTTTCGTTCGGCGTCCTCACCGCTCATCCGGATGGAACACTCGACACGAGTGGGGTGAAGGGCGTTCTTCCCGACCTGGTCGTGCGCCCCTTCGGGTGGAAGGGCGGCCAATCGACCATTCGCGACTTCGCGCGTGACGGCTTCCAACGCCACCACGGGATGCAGCTCGCTGACGCGAAAACCCCGGGGAAAGGGCCCGACTGGGACAAAGACGACGACCAGATGACGGTCGAGGTCGTCCCCGGGATGCTCACGACGATGACAGTGTATCTGTCGCTGCTCGACATCCCCGTCATCATCCCGCCCGAAGTGCCCGAGCTGCTCGAGCGTTACGGCAAGGGCAGCGACACGTTCCACAAGATCGGTTGCGGCAGCTGTCACCGCCAGTCGCTGTCTCTCGCCGACTCCCAGCTGAAAGTCAGCGACACGCTCACGGTGGATCTGTTCGTCGACGGAGAAGAGCCGCGGCCGCGGCGAGACGTCTTCGACGAGCACGGAACGCAGATCTACCTCTTCAGCGATCTTCGCTTTCACGCGATGGGAGAGGGCCTCGCCGAATCACGCGCGACCGTCGCCGGCGTTCCACCCGATGTCTTCCTCACGCGTTCTCTATGGGGGCTCGCGGACACCGCGCCCTATCTTCACGATGGACGCGCGCTGACGATCGACGACGCCATCCTCGCGCATGGCGGGGAGGGACAGGCTTCTCGCGATGCCTTCGCACGGCTCACGGCATCGGAGAAAGCCAACGTTCGCATCTTCCTTCTCTCGCTCACGCGGCATCCGCGAATCGAGTACCGATGAAGTCCCCTGGATTCCTCGTCGCGTCACCTCTGCTGGCGCTCGGCGTCCTCGCCGGGGCCTTCTGGACGCAACGTCCGGTGTCGCCGCAAGAGGGGCCTGACCTTCGCGGCGCAGAGACTCTCGTCCAGCGCGCTCACGCGGCGCTGTCGGTCGTCGAGGCACGCCACCAGAATCGCTTCCTGACGGCGTTGGATCCGGAGCTGCACGAGGCCGCGTTCCAGGAACGCATGTCGATGGCCGTCGAGCAGGACATCGCCGAAGAGATGGAAGCGGCGGGGTTCCAGCTCTTCATCTCGGATCGCCGCGTCGATCGCCGGCGAAAGTCCGCCGTCGAAGCGAATCGCTGCGCGTCGTGTCATCACCGGCTCGGACCTGGCGGCGCCGGCGGACTCGTCGACAACTACTTCGGCGAACGAAATCCTCCGGCGTTGGGTGGCTCGATCCTGCTCGAGCGCGTTGCGGCAGAGATGTCGGCGGACCTCGCAGCAGATTCTGCCGCGGGGCGACCTCTGGACAGCAAGGGGATCACTTTCGGATCGAAGGAAACGCCCGTCGGCGTCTCGAAGGATCTCCGCATCAAACCTTTCGGACGGGGCCGCTGGGCCACTCTCGACGAGGCGATCGCGATCATGGGATCACAGGCGCTCGGCGTGGACTTGTCCGTCCCGGAGAAGAAGTCCCTCCGCGCGTGGATCGCGACGCTTCCAGCGCCGGGACTCGAACCGCCCGACTCGGCGCGGATGCCGGACCTCTTCGAGCGGTTCCAGCGTGGGCGCACACGCTTTCAGGCGGTCGGCTGCGCGAGCTGTCATGTTCCCGAGGTGTCTCTTCAAGACGGAACCGTCGTCCGGGCATACACCGATTTCAAATTCCACGATCTCGGCGCCGACCTCGTGGAGAAGGGCGAACGGAAGCACCTCACGGCGCCTCTCTGGGGGCTCGCCGGAACCGCGCCGTGGCTACACGACGGACGGGCGCTTGCGTCGCTCGACGACGCGATCTTCGCGCACGCTGGCGAAGCCGAGAGCGCGACGAAGGCCTACCTCGCGCTGAGCACCGTCGAGCGCGGCGAGCTCAAGGTCTTCCTTCTCTCCCTCGCTCCGGAGCCGAAGCTCCAGATCGCGGGACAGTAACTTTCGATGAATCGTGTCCGCCGCTCCTACCGATCGCTGAAAACCGCCGCGGCCGACATGGTCTCCCTCGTGCGCATGGCGCTCGCGAAGGGGAACAAGATCGAGAAGCGCACCGACTTCACGAAGTGCGCGCACCCGGTGCTGCTGATTTACGGCTTCGGTCAGACGCGGCGAGTGCTGAACGTCCTCGAGAACCGCCTCCGTCGCGACGGCTACTGCGTGTGGTCGATCAACCAGGGCGGCCTCTTCGACACGTTCAACACCGGCGGCATCGAGGACCTCGCGAAGCTGGTCGCAGAGAAAGTGGACCGCGTCGTGAAGCGCCACAACCTCCCGAAGATCGACATCGTCGCGCACTCGATGGGCGGCCTCGTCGCGCGTTACTACGTGAAGCGGCTCGACGGTCATCGCTACGTCCGCACGCTGATGACGCTCGGCACGCCGCACCACGGCACGTCGATGGCCATTCCCGGGATGATTGCTCTCGGCGCCTTCAGCAAGTCGGTGTGGCAGCTCGCGCCGATGAGCCCGTTCATCCGGCGGCTGAAACAGGGTCCCTTCCCAGCCGAGAGCCGCATCGTGAGTGTCTACTCGAAGACGGACCGCATCTGCCCCTACCCGTCGTGCCTGCTCGAGATGACGTCGCCCAACATCAAGAACATCCTCGTCGAGGGCGAGATCAGCCATCGCGATCTCCTCACGAAGAAGTCGGTCTACGAGATCCTGCGGACGGAGCTCGAGGACGGAACCCCGCGCGCCATGCCGGACTTCGCGCCCGTGAGTCCCTCCGCACCGACGCCGCCGGCCACCGCCTCGCGCTGATCCGGGGTTAGACTGCGAGCGTGGGAAAAACGTTCGCAGCCGGGCTCCTGGCGATCGCGCTCCTGTCTCCGGTTCTCGCGGCCGCGCAGACTACACGCGTCGGCGTGATCGCCGTCGGCTCGGATCCGGTCATCGCCGGAGCGTTGCAGTCGCGGGTCGATCGCGCACTCGCCGCGCAGAAGAACCTCGTCCTCGTTCCGCGCGCGGAGCTCGCGCTTCGTCTCGCTGCCGGTTCGGCTGTCGCCCGCGATGACGGACGCCTCGCAGGACTCTTCGCGCAGGCGAAGGAGGCGTACTTCGACGATCGGCTCGACGAAGCCTCCGAGCGCGTCGACGAGGCCGCGCGCATCATCGACGAGGGACTCGCCGTGCCCGGCTCCGACCGCACGACCGTGCTCACCTGGCGCACCGCGCTCGCGCTCGCTGCCAAGGACGAAGCCAAGGCGAACGAGCAGTGCCGGTTGCTTCTCAATCTCGCGCCGGACACGCAGCCCGACCTCGACGTCTTCCGTCCCTCGGTGAAGGCCTACGTCGACGAGCTCCGGCCCAAGTTGCAGAAGCCGATCGAGATCAAGATCGAGGGCGCTCCCGCGGGAGCGCGGCTGGAAGTCGACCGCCGCCTCGTCGACGCGAAGTTTCGCATCGGAACCGGCCGGCGCACGCTGATCGTTCGGGCACCCGGTTATCGCGCGATCTCGGTGCCGTTCGGCGCGGAGAGCGATCGCGCGGTCGTCGTCGCGCTCGCACTCGAGCCGGGCGACAAGGCGCTGGTCGGCCTCGAGTCCTCCGTCTGGACCGACGGCCCCTCCCCCGCGCTCTCCGAGCTCGGAACGCGCCTCGGGGTCGACGCGTTCGCGATCGTCGCCGCTCGCGCGGACGGAACGACGCGCGCGGTTCTCGTCTCGCGCGGCGGCGCGCCGCGGCGCAGCGATTCGTTCGCGGCCGGCAAGGATCCCGAAACCGGCGTCGCCTCGTGGCTGACCGGCGTCCTCGCGCCTGGCGCGAAGGCGCCGATTCCCACGGCGACTCCGCGCGCGACGCGCGATGGCGCCCTCGCGTGGACGGTCGATGCGGGACTCGCGTTCGCGCAGCGAAGCCGCGCCGTCGAAGCGTCGGGCGGCGCCGGCTTCGACGCGGCGTTCACCGGCGCGGGCGGCTTCGTCGACGGCGAGGCGTGGCTCGGGCGTTTCGTGGGCGGCGCTCGCGGCGGATGGACCCACTACTTCAGCACCGCGACGTTCGAGATGCCCGACGGAACGGACGCGTCCGTCGTCGGCGGCCAGACGATGCGGATGGACCTTTGCGGCGGCGCTCGCGTGTTCGGTTCGGCGGAACGCTCGGCGGTCACCGCGCTCGTCGAAGCGGTCTACGAGACGCATCGCGCGGAAGATCTCGCCGACGACCAGGGCGACCTCGGATTCTTCGCGTCCTACAACCGCATCGCCGCGGGCGCCGGCGTGCGCGGAGAGACGTCGTTCTCTCGCGTCCGCGCGCACGCGGGCGTCTCGGTGCATCCGCTCCACCTCTGGACCGAGTCGGAGGAGAAGACGGGCACCAAGCCGAGCGGCGCGCCGGCGTTCGGCCTTCGCGCGGGTGCGGCGATGCCGGTCGCGAGCGCGTGGGAAGTGCAGACGGAGTATCTCGGTGAGCTGCGCAGCGTCGCGTTCGACGGCCCCGCCGACATGCCGACCGACCCGGCCGTGCAGGACGCAAAAGTCTCCGAACAGGTGCACTCGCTCTCGCTCACGCTGCGGCGCCGCTTCTAGTCAGCCCGACCGCCTCACCCTGAGCGAGGCCGCGGCAGTTTGCGGCCGAGTCGAAGGGCTTTCTGACCTCCAACAGCCCTTCGACTCGCTTCGCTCGCTCAAGGTGAGGGCGAAAGGCTTTAACGGACGTCGATCTTGCCGGACTTGGTGTCGACGGAGATCTCGACGTCCCTGTCCGCGCTCACGGTATACGTGAACGGCTTGTCGAAGCTCGCGTTGCCGTTCACGAAGCGGAACTGATGCGTCCCTTCCGTGAGCTTGTGCCGCTTCACGGGCGTCTCCACGGCAATCCGCTTTCCGTCGACCCACACCTCGACCCACGGTCGCGCGGTGAACGTGACGTAGCCACTGCGAGCCGCCGGAACCGGCGTCGGCGTGCCGATGCGCGCGACCATCGTCGCGGCGACGACCGGCGTCGACGCGGGCTTCGGCGTCCGAACCGGGGTGCGAACGGCGACCTCCGTCGGCGCGGCGCTGGGAGTCGGTGCGGGCGTCGCCACGTCTGGCGTCGCGGTCGCTGCGGGCGTCGCGCTCGCGACGACGACGGCCGTCGGTGTCGCCACCGGCGTTGGCACCGTCTGGTTGGCCGCGGGGATCACGTTGAACCCGATCCACGCCATGACCGGCAGCAGCGCACCGAGCGCGAGGCCGATCGCGAGTCGAGGCACCCCTGACCGAGCTCCTTGCGGCGGCGCTTCGCGCTCGACGACGCGCATGTCGTCACGCTTGAGCGAGAGCCCCGACTGCGTCTGCGGCCGCGGACTGTTGCGCGTGTCGGTGAACGGACGGCTCATCGTCGGAGGCATCGGCATCGGATCCTGCGCCGTCGGCTCCGTGTCCGTCGTCGAAAGTCCGCTACTGCTTCCGCGAGCACTCGCGGCGACCGGTGTGACCGTGCCGCCGTTCGAACCGACGTCCTCGAGTCCGAGGCCGGGGTTCGTGAGGATCGCGGTCTTCGGTCGATCGGGAGGCGCCTGATCGCGCTTCTCGAGATCCATCTCTTTGACGAACTGCGCCTGCATCAGACTGCCGAGGTCCGCGCGCGACGTGACCCAACCGCCGCTCGCGAGCGCGCGATTGAGATCCGCCTCCATCGCCCCCGCGTCGTCGTAGCGATCGTCGCGGTTCACCGCGAGCGCGGTGCGGATGATCTGGCGAACGTCTTCCGGAACGCCCGCGAGCCGCGTCCCATCCGGCGGCTGAAAGCTGCGCATCTGCGCGAAGACTTCTTCCATCGTGCCGAAGAACAGGCGCTTCCCCGTCGCGAGCTCGAACAAGACGATGCCGAGCGAGAAGAGATCGCTGCGCGAGTCGAGCGGCTCGGTCCGAGCCTGCTCGGGGCTCATGTAGGTGATCTTGCCCTTGAAGACGCCCGCGGCCGTTTGCTGCAGAGCCGTCGCCGCCTTTGCGATTCCGAAGTCCGCGACCTTCACGTCGCCGCGGTAGGTCACCATCAGGTTGTGCGGCGAGATGTCGCGGTGCACGAAGCCGAGCGGTTGCCCCGAGTTGTCGGTCTCCGAATGCGCGTAGCTGAGCGCCTTGGCCGCCTCCGAGCAGATGAAGAGCCCGATCTCGATCGGAACACGAGCGCCCTTCTCGTTCAGCCGCTTCAGCAGCGTGGAGACGTTCTGCCCCGCGACGTACTCCATCGCGATGTAATGGACCTGCTGCCCTCCGTCCTCCTCGAGACCGAAGTCGTGGACCTGGACGATGTTCGGGTGGACGAGCCGCGCGGCGAGACGCGCTTCCGAGATGAACATCGAGACGAACTCGGCGTCCTCCTCGAAGTTCGGAAGGATGCGCTTGATTGCCACGGTTTTCTCGAAACCCGACGGGCCGTCGACACGCGCTTTCCAGATCTCGGCCATGCCGCCGGACCCGACGCGACGAACCAACCGATATCGACCAAACGGAGTCATCGCGCCGATTCGCATGATATCCCCGAAAGCCTGGAAGATGCGCTGAGAGCCCTTTGACAGGTGATCATGCTGTTGGAGCGCTCGTCGCTTGGTCCGGCCGGCACAGCCCAGAAATTCGTTCGTCGAAGGAGCGGTTCGAAAGATGATTTCGCTCCAACGCCGATGAGTACACAAAGGTTCCTTGCCGTCGTCGTTGCGATTGTCGCTATCGCGGCCGGATCCACTTCGGTGATCCTGAAGGATCAATGCCCCCGTATGCGGAGGTACGCCGATCCCAAGGAGCACCTCGAGGGTCTTTGGACTGCCGAGGTGAAATACCGCGAGCTTCATCACCAATACACGCTGAACCTCGAAGATCTCGAGTGGGTCCCTCCGCGAAAATCACTCTACGTGTTTGGCTGGCGCGACTCATGTACCGCCAGTGATCCCGTCCGCGAGCGATTCGAGATTTCGAGCGCGAAATCCCGTCACCTCAACGGGCGACGGCTCGGTTGCGAGGACATTTCCAGGGAGGCATCCACATGGGTCACCTCTTCGAGCTTGCAGCTCGCGGCAGTCGGCGACTTGGACACGGACGCGACGGATCCCGACTTCGACGTATGGACGATCTCCGCGGACGGAGCGTTGACTCACGTGCGCGACGACTGCCGCAAGTAGCGGGGAACCCTTCGACGAGGCCGTCGTGATCTCCCCCTCCCCCCTTCCCCCCTCCCGGGGGAGGGGGTCCTGCTACGCACGGAGCCGTGATTCTTGGGACCGAGAGGGTGCAGCGATGCGCGCCGAGAGCGGGTCATGGTGTAGGACCGCCGGAGCCAAGCTGATCGGACGGCGCGCGGGGGCCGCCCGCGGCGCCAATCAGGCGCCGAGCACGGAGCGCGCAGCTCCGGCATCGGGAGCATTCAACTGCAACTGCGCGCGCCCGCGACGGAGGCGCCCGGCGCCGCGGGCGGCCCCCGCGCGCCGTCCACCAGATCTCGTTCCGGCGGTCCGGTTCCGCGAGCCCTTCGACTCGGCCGCAAACGGCGCGGCCTCGCTCAGGGTGAGGCGCGGAGCTACCCGCCCTGGATGATGTTGAACTCGACGCGGCGGTTGAGGGCTCGGGCCGCGTCGTTGGTGCCGTTCGACACGGGCTTCGCTTTGCCCCAGCCGACGGCCTGCATCCGCTCCGGCGGGATGCCCTTGTTCAGGAGGTAGTTCACGACGGCCTTCGCGCGGCTGTTGCTCAGCGAGAGGTTGTAGGCGTCGCCGCCCACGTCGTCCGTGTGGCCCTCGATGCGCACGAGGGAATACTCGGGGTTCGACAGGATGATGTCCGCGACCTCGTCGAGGATCCCGTAGGACGCCTTCTCGATGACGTCCTTGTTGAACGCGAAGTTGATGACGTCCTTCAGCGTGAGCCTGTCGCCGTTCGAGATGACGCGCGGATCGATCGGCCGCTTCCGCAGGTTGAAGTCGTAGATGACCTTCTCGCCGGGGCCGACGCTGATGCGCTTGCCCTGCAGCAGGTAGCCCGGCGCTTTCACGTCGACCTGGTAGAGGCCTGGCGGAATCTTGATCGAGAAGGCGCCCGACGTTTGGACCTCCTTCGTCTTGAAGGGCGCGTCCGGGAACGAGAGCATTCCCGGCACCGGCTTGCCCTCTTCGTCGTAGATGTTCCCGCGGAAGAGGCCGGGCGTGTTGCTCGAGACGCCGCCGCCCTCCTTTTTCAGCAGGAAGCGCACGACCTCGTCGGCGTTGCCCGTGACGGCCACCGACTGCAGCAGCGTCTCGTAGCCGGTCTTCCCGACGGACACGCTGATCGTGCTCGGCTGGAACGTATAGGAGCGGAAGAAGCCGGACGTCGCGTCCGCGAGGATGCGCGAGAGGTTCGTCTCCGGGAACGACACGATCGCGTCGCCGATCGGCGCGAACGTCTCCGCGTCGAGCACGAGCCCGCGGAACCCGGAGAGCGCGCGCATCTTCGCTTCCATCGCCTTCATCTCGGCGGTCGTGCCCTTCGCGGCGTCGTCGGAAACCTCGCGCGCGAGCCGCTCCTTCTCGAGCTCGCTCTTCAGGCGCTCGACCTCGGAGTTCGCCGCGTCGATCTGCGCACGCGCCGCATCGGAGATCTCGCCGGACTCGCGCAGGAACTCGCGATGGCGTGAGCGCGAGGCGAACGCGTAGGACGCGCCGAACACCACCTGGCTGTCCGGCGTCGCCGGCACGCCCTGCACCGGGCGCTCTGCCGCGAGGCCCGCGTCGTAGGACAGGTCCAGCGCGAGGCCATCGACCGGCGTCACGCGCACGCCGATCGTCGCGAAGCGCGGCGAGCCTTTCGCGGCATCGGAGATCGACTGCGTCGGCTTCGGACACGAGTCGCACGTGGAGTTGAGGCTCGCGACCTGCTGCCCGTAGAACTCGAAGAACGGCGTCGCGTATTTGAACGGCGCTTCGAAGCCGATGCCGTACGCGTACGAGTTGTAGTTCGAGAGATTGAGCGCGAACGTGCGCGCCGGGTTCTCGTCCTCGACGATGAGGATGCCGGAGCGGTCGACGATGTAGCCGCCGTTCACGTGCATGCGGAACGGGATCCCGCGCTCGCTCATGTCGAGGGTCGCGATGCCCATGAACTCGCCGCCAAAGGTGTCCGGCCGGAACTGGATCTCGTCGACGTTGGGCGGCGACCGCGTGCCGATCATCAGACCGAGCCAGATCGGATCGAGCGGAAGCGATCCCTTGAAGCCCGCGTTGATCGAGCCCGTCGCGTTGTCGAGGTTCGGGATGTTCGGGTCGTCGACGAACGTGCCGTCGCCCTCGGGATCGACGTCGTCCTTCGACGAGTTGAAGTTCGTCCGCACCTGCGACGATACGTAGAGCTCGAGGAATCGCAGCGGCGCCCACGAGGCCGCGCCGACGGCGCCGGTGTATTCGTTGTAGTCCTCCTCCTGGTTGCTGTCCGGATCGACGATGAACGGCTTCTGCTGGAAGTACTGCCCGTGTCCCGCGATGTCCCAGTAGCCGACGTTGCCCACGCGCGCCGACTGCACGCGAATGATTCCGGAGCTGCCCGTCATCGACGGGGCGATCGGCTTTTCCGGAAGATCTTCATCCGCGAGCGCGGACACGGGAAACGCGAGAGTAAGCGCAGTCAGGGCGGCGATCCGACGCATGGGCGTTCCTACGATATGACTAGAGGGGTTGCAGATCTACGGGAAGCTGCAGGGTGTCGCCGGCGGCGAACGTCTCCTTGAACTGCCACGGACGGAAGCCGTCCGCCTTGAGGCCGATCACACGCGTGCCGGGCTCGACCTGCACGGTCGCGGGCGTCTTCTTCCCCGTGCCCTGCCCGTCCACGAGGATCTCGATGCCGGCCGGGGACGAGATGACCTTCACGCTCGCCTTGCCCGCCGCATTCACGACCGGCGTCGGGCGCGGCGTGGCGGGGACGACATCGCGCGTCGCGGTCGGCCGCGGCGTCGTCGGCGGCGGCGTGTTCACCGGACGCTCCGTCTGCCGCGGCGTCGCGATCGCGACCGCGGTCCGCGTCGGCTCGGGAGTCGGCGTCGCGGTCTTCGCCGGCGTCTTCGTCGCGGCAGCTTTCCCCGTGGGCGTCGCGTCGTCGTCGTCGTCGTCGTCGCCGGTCGGAAAAACGCCGCCGCCGGTGGGGACCTTCCCCGTCGCTCCCGGCGACGCCTCGTCGTCATCGTCGTCGCCGGTCTCGACCGGTGTCGCTGTCGTGTCGGGAGTCGGCGACGCCATCGCGATCACGCCGTTCGAGCCCAGCACCGCGAGCGGCGTTCCCTTCGGCGGACGGAGCGCCGGCACCGCAACGAAAAGCGGCTCGAACTTCTGTTCGATCTCGGGAGGCAGGCGTCCCGAGTGCAGCAGACCGGCACCGATGCCCGACGCGAACATCACGAAGAACAGGAAGAGCACGATGAGCTTCCCGAACACACCGCGGCGTTTCCGCGGCTGACGTGACATCGACGGCGAGTCGCCGCGTCGCCGCTCGATGATCCGCGCAGGCGGTTCGACGGCGGCCGGCGACACGCGCGAGGGACCAACGCGCCCGCCCGCCGCGACGCGCGTGCCGTCGAAGTCCTCGTCGCCGGGGAGGTTGTCCGAGGACGGGATCTCCGGCAGATCGCGGAGGTTCTTCACGTCGCGGAATTTCGCGGGCGGCGGAGGCGGCGCGTCGCGGAACTTCAGCGCGGCGGACCCTGCGGACGCCTTGGGCGACGACGGCGCCGGACGGCGCGTCGGCGCGTCGCTCTCGTCGCGCGAAGGCTCGCGGCGCCCCGACGACGGCGGCGGTC
>Ga0163152_10003014_pt1 | contig 22631 bp, 23 predicted proteins | sample OliLakLV19MP8IB2_FD_148635 | JGI IMG/M metagenome (GOLD analysis project Ga0163152, IMG submission 148635) | Freshwater microbial mat bacterial communities from Lake Vanda, McMurdo Dry Valleys, Antarctica - Oligotrophic Lake LV.19.MP8.IB-2 | ecosystem: Environmental > Aquatic > Freshwater >...
ACGACGAAAGATCTTCGGTTCGTCGAGGAGAGGATGAACAACCGACCGCGGAAAGTGTTACGCTGGCTCACGCCTCACGAGGTTTTTACTTCCCACCTCAGTGTTGCACTTGGAACTTGAGAGCAGCAGCCGAAAAAGAAATATTTGGTTTTATTGCTGGCGATTCTCCTGTTGCTGTTTTGGATTTCCATTCGCCCATCCAATGATCGCGATTGGGCTTTGGATCAAGTGGTGCTTCCGTACGCCGAGATGGAAGGGGATGGTGTGCGAGTTCATAACATCCGCAATTTCACCTACCGATCGGTGCAGGATTATGATGTCTCCTACTACGATAAAACCTACAACCTCAATGACATTGAATCACTCTGGTATGTGGTCGAGCCTTTTTCCGACTGGAAAGGTGCCGCACATACGTTCTTGAGCTTCGGTTTCAAGGGATCCGAGTTCGTGGGAATTTCCGTGGAAATACGAAAGGAAAAAGGCGAAAAATTTTCTTCGCTCCACGGACTTTTGAAGCAATACGAACTCATGTACGTCATCGGCGATGAGCGCGATCTGATCAAGCTGCGATCAAATTTTAGGAAAGACGATGTATATCTCTATCCCGTTCGCGCACCCAAAGAAAAAATCCGGGAGTTATTCGTCTCCATGATCGGGCGCGCAAATGAATTGAGAGAGAAGCCCGAGTTTTACAACACGCTCACAAACACCTGCACGACGAACATCGTCAGTCATATCAACGCCATCGCGCCGAAAAAAATTCCATTCAGTCCAAAAATTCTCCTGCCGGGCTACTCGGATCAACTGGCATACGATTTAGATTTGATCGATACGGATCAGTCATTTGAGCAAGCCCGCGCCCGGTATCGGATTAATGAGAGAGCCATGCGATATGCGGATAGTTTGGATTTTTCAGTGAAGATCCGAGAGGAGTTGGATTGAGAGAGAAATGAAAGGCCTCAGGTAATTTGAAAAAATATAAGCAAAATAGTTTGTTCATTTTTTGGAAGCGGCAATCAGCTAAAATGCCGGCATGGAGCATGAACAAATCCGGGCATGGACGATACAAACATCGGCAGCATGGGAAAGTTTTCAAACGAACGGCATCTTGCGAGGAGACGGGAGGCGCGCTTATCAGGCATATAGAGATGCCTACAGATGGATAATGGGACAAATGATGCATCGGTTGCCGGTCTATGAAAATGGCTGGCCCGTTTGGCTGTGGATGCGCTGGAATGAGTCACACCATCGTCCGGATCTTCGCTATTCCGGCCATTTGGAAGCCGGTCAACACGGCGTACGTTTGGAACTTGAAGCGCCCAGGCAATTGATTTTGCCGCATGATTTCGAGCAATGGCATTATGTGCTTCATAACGCGTACTTTGCTGAGACCGAAAATGCCTGTGAAGAATGGGAAAGAGGAAATCGAAAAAAATCAGCACATCGAATACAAACGGAAAAAGAGAAAAGCTGGGAAAAAATTTTCGATGTGGCAAACAGCACATCCGTTGCCGCAGTCATCGAATACATACGACTCGATCAAGTTCGTGCCATTCATCACTTTATTGCGCGTTAATAAATGGAAAAGCTGACAGAATTTTGCTTGGAATTCTATTGCAAAAAATCCGTCGTCCATTGAGTTTTTATCTTGATGTATGAAGCCCGGAGCTCCCTTATCGAAGCTTATTAGGAACCAAATGTCTCTGGCGAAATGTTACGCCTGAGCCAGATTTTAAATATCGCTCAAATACGATTGCATCTTTGCTCTCGCGAAAACAACAGAACCATTCCACATGCCAGGGTTTGCCTCTCTTTGTTGCACTTACAGAACCAATATTATGCTCGCGGAGACGAGCATTGAGATCTTTTGTTTGACCAACATAATGTCTGCCCCGTTCATTTTTTAGGATGTATACAAAATGCCGCATAGCGAAACATTCTATCTTCGTTCTTATGTTCTGCCAATCTGCCCTCCTTCGCCCTGCTGGCTTGCCATCCGTAGCGCAGCGGCTCTGTGCAATTTTTCCTTCCACAAATTGCAGGGCTACGGACGGCATCCTTCGCTGCGCGAAGGATGGAGCTCCCTGCTGGAGCAGGTGAGGAACGTGGCCGAGGGCCGATACAGGATGGCATGATGCGTGACCATAACCTCCGTCACAACTGTCATTCCGTCACTCTTGGCTTCGGAAAGCCAAATGGTCTATGACGATAACATGGCCGCAGATGTCATGCTCCCTGCATTCATCACAATAATCTTGGTGATTGCTAACTTATCGTCCGTCCATACAAACTTCCTGTGGTTGTCTGTTCGGAATTTACCCACCCCCCTATCCTAAAAAATCCGACCTCGAGGGAAAGCTCAATGATTTTTTTGCTTTTTGTATCCTATTTCTTTGCTAGAGCCTTCTTTTGACGTCTCTTCAAATACCAGTAGCCTCCTCCTCCAATAACGGCGGCACCGAGTACGCCACTAGCAGGGCTGTCTTCTTGCTTCGGTGATAGTGGAGATGATGAGATGGGTGTCTGTGATGAAGCTTCTTGGGCGACAGGTACAGGGGCTGGCGCGGCTGTTGGCGTAGCGATGGGTGGCGTAGGTGTTTCCTGTACGCACGTACTACCTGCTTCCCTGTAACCAGAATCGCATTCCCAGGCATCCGCACCGTTACTGACGGCATGGGCGTTTGCCGGAACCTTCACACATGATTGTCCGAAGGGCGCATAGCCATAGTCACAGGTACAGCTATATCCGTCCGATGTTGAATGAGCGGGGCACCGTGGCTTGGCGGATTCGTTGTAATCTCCACCGCCTGAACACTCTGGATAGTACGGAGCACATGTTGCCGAGAGATCAGAACCATCGCAGCAGCCACAGCCACAGACGCCGCCATGGTGAGAACAGCAGCCGCTCCTCGCCTCTGTGAGAGGCGCGGCCATGATAGAAGCCACAATGATGACCCAAACTATGCGCAGAACTTTTGTCATCGATACTTCTTCCCGTAGTTATTCGACTTGATCCCGTCTGCCTTGGAGCGATAGTACGAGTTCACATGCGTTCCATTTTTCTTTGTGTAACTATGGACATACGTGTCCGATGCTTTAACGCGATAACTCGCAGCAAGCGCAGGCAGTGGCAGCAGGGACGTTCCGAGGAGCGATAGAACGGAAAGAATGGCGATATTAAGCCGTTTCATAGGGATAGAAAGGAGAGAATAAAAAGAAGTGCAGCGAAGTGAGGGGGGGACATATGTGCATCAGTTGCATACTTGATAGCTGCTACAGGCTTCGCTATTGGAAATGCACCCCGCATCGAGGAGTTTTTGCCCTGCCTCTTTCACCTTCTGTGAAGAACGCCAATTGCCGGACACACCCAGCGAGTTCTTCACGTCTTCACAGTATTGAGTATTATCGTATGTGCTGGGAGCTGTAGAGGGAGCGTAGTAGGTAGGCGCGGTGTTGCTCTGTTGCAATGGCGGGAGTTTTCCTGTTTCCAGAATTTGCGTGAATCTGTTCAGCAATTCCTTCCGCTTCGTCCCCAGAGCTATAAAATCCTCCTTCTCTTTCGCCGTTAACTTTCGCTTCCCCGCGTTGGCGATAAAGACCGCCTGTTCATCAATCAAATCGGCGTAGTCCTCAATGACAGGCTGCATGAGTTGCTGCGTGAAGCTGTCGTACTTCTGTGCATAACTCACCATCTTCCCGTACATTTGTTTGTCGCTCTCTTGCAAACTTTTCATGCTTGCAAGGCTTGGGTCAGAAATGAGAATGGGAGTGCATGCTTCCATTTCCAGCGGCTTGGCCCCTTGGGTGAGGGCATTACTGTGACAGGCAGTTGAGAGGGTGCATTTGCGACTGTGGAATGGGAAATCACTGGCGCACTCGCCCCACGCCGTACACGTCCAGTCTGCTGCGGCGCAGACTTGAGGAGTGCCTGATGATGGAACATTGTTTGCCTTTGCACGGCTACTTGCCTGCTGTGGCGCATCGCAGTTCGGATACGCCAGTTTTTCATCCAAGCGCTTGAGCATGACCACCATCTCCGCGCGGTTCATGTACTGCTCTGGGCGCACCAACCCCGTTGCGCTGTCGCCTTTCAACATGCAGTGGCTCCCCGCCACAACGATGCTCGTCGTGTACCACTGGCCGTTTGGATTGTCTGGGAAAGCAGGTGCAGATGTTCCTCCTTCCAGATTGAACGCACGAAGCAAGATCGTTGCAGCCTCGGCGCGGTTGATAGGGCTATCAGGATTTGCATTGCAGGGATGTTTCCCCAGACAGTTACCAACTCCCTTCATCCAGCCACTCACAGCGGCCTCCTCGAAATATTGGAAGGACGGATTATCTGTGCGCACATCGTCAAAGCTTGGCTGTGTGGGTAAGGCATGGAGAACACCACCGAGCGCCCGCACGACCAGTTCCATGAACTCTCCGCGCGTAGCAGCGTCGCCAGCACGGAAAGGTATGCGGTCAGGAAGGTAGCCCGCGTCCACGAAGGACGAAACGGCCGTTGAGTACCACACATCCGTCATCACATCGGGAGGCATAGCGAAACTCAAGGATGGCAGCAGGAGTAACAGGAGGATGGTTGTTTTCTTCATAGTGCCTTGAAGATTAACACCCGATTAGTCGGGTATGCAAGATGAGGTGAGCGAACGACAATGATTTGAATGAAAAAGAAACCAGACCACATTGCTCTGCAATTGAGCCAGAGGCTTCGGAAACTGCGAAAAGAGCAAGGACTCACGCAGGGCGAGCTTGCGAAGCGCTCTGGTGTCGGAGATAAATATCTCCAAGATCTTGAAGGGAAGCATCCGCGCAATGCGAACCTTCTTACGCTGCAAAAGCTGGCGAAGGGCTTGGGTGTCCCCGTGACCGAACTGCTGAACTTTGACGAATAGCGCTATGCATGAATTTCCTACACTCATGGGCATGGGTGATGCCATGAAATATTTCAAGGTTTCCCGCCAGTACATTGATTTTCTGGTCGATACGGGCAAATTGAGGTGCCAACGCATCTCTACAGGAAAAGTCTTCCTAAAAAGCGATATTATCGCTTTTCAAAGGGAGCGTCAGCGGAAAGCCGCAGAGAAACCAAGGAAGAGAAAAAGCCGCTAAAAGACGAACCTTTCCATATTATTAGGGCATAAGCTAAGCGCTCCTGTTACCCACAGAGGTGTCCTATCCAGCGTCTTTCATTCATTTTTCTATAGTTTTATGGTATAATATTTATGAAAATTGTAAATGCCTATGCCTACCCCGCGGACAGCTCCCGGCAATGAACCAAATCAAAGCGATTCTCTAGAGAATCCTCTTTCCGGTAGGCTAGAACGGGAGGGAACAGAATTCATAGACTCGACACGCGGTGAGCTTTCTATGCGTGCGATGGAAGCCATAGAGTTACCTGCCAATCGCACTGTGCTTGATGTGCCCATTGAATTTTTCAATGAGGGAAAAAGAATTGAAACGGAGAATCGAAAAGGAACGTACGTTGTTCGAGTGAATGCCATGCGTTTTCGTAGCCGCGAGGACGCTGAACGGGCTGGAGTCGTGCAGGCTGCATATCTCCGTTCGCTACGAGATCACTTGCAAACAGAAACGGGAAAGGCTTTTGAGGCTTTGCAGTCATTCAGCTCAGCTGCACACAGCGCTCTGCGCTTGAAAGGCATAAAGACACTTGCTGAGTGGGAAAAGGGGGAAGCATCTTCTCTGACAAAAATTTCCGAAACACCTCTCACGCTCGCACAGATTTTCGACAGAAGCCTTGAGCAATACATTTTGACAGGTGAATTGCCTCAAGAAATCCCAGACGAAGTAAAGCTAGCTTTCGGAAAGATTCCAGTGCGCAAAGGAAAGAATGCTCTCGATTTTATTGCAGAGGAAAGCAGATCTCTCAGGAGCAGCGCAAAGCTGTATGAAGAACATATCGCGCCTCTCCGAGACAATCTCAAAGAAGAAGATGGCGAGAAACGAATGACAGAACGTGACGACTATGTGCCACCCGATGGCAAAGGAGAGCAAGAACCGATTGATCCTGAAAGTGTACGGTGGAGAGTCGAACCATTTATTGGCGGCTACTACCGTCAGCAACTTTTCCGATATGACCCATCTCTCCGAAGGATTGTTGCCGAGCCAACGCAGAAAACGGAATTCCGTCTTACTGATCCACCCGATAACATCGATGACTTACAGCTCTATACTTTTCATGGGGTGTTCGTCCCAGGCGAAGAGAACCGTATCCCATTTCCTGAAAAGGGATTGCCCCTCCCTGAAACGCTCGATCCGAAGGAATCATTCATGCTCATGAGGAGTTCCGCTGGCATTTTCTCACTTGAAGAACGGCAGGGGGGAACTACGTCAGAGCCGGTTCGATATTCGTTCAAGTTTGTCATTGCTCGCAACTCTGATAATCGTATTGATGATGAACCAACTGATACGGATCTCATAACCATCGATGGCCCACTTGATACGACGGCTGAAGAATTGATTCTGGGTTTACGGAAAAATACCTTCCTCGGGAAGGCAGATCGTGGACGCACTGTGGTTTTTTCCACTCGCAAACAATTTATTTATCCCAAGGATGAGGAGATGCCTGCAATGAATGACAGATACGGAGCCGCTGGATTGAATCTTCATCCTGAAATGGCCGACTTAAAGCTAGCAGACTGCCATTGGAGCAATATCCGTGCCTCCGACCTTGGTCGCAGGTTGGACGTGCCTATGCGTACACCGAGCGGCTTCTTCGTCACACGCCACCCAGATGTCGAGTTCGCCCCCATCGGCGGCATTGGCCATGCATGGAGTGAGCGTTGGGATGAAGCAACTAATCAATGGATTCGCATGGATGCAACACCGCCGAAACAAGATGAGGATGAAGATGAAGAAAAGGACGATAAAGACCAACCCGCTTCCGCTCCGGCTGCCCCCGGTGAAAGAGAGATCGAAGTTGGTGTAAACGACGAGGATAATGAAGTGGAAGAAAGCGGAGTTCTTGAAATGAAAGATGAGGAGATAGCAAAGCTTTTGGAACTCATCACAGAAACGGCACCATCGGCGCAAGAGGTCGCTGATGCTCTTTTCCGTGAGCGTACGAATATCTCAATGGCTGACTGGAAAAAGGTTGAGGGATTTGTGGAGACCGTGAATGCAACTCAGGTCGCACCTGAAGCGCAGATACCCGAGACACCAGAACTACTGCGTCATTTCCGGGATCGCATCACGGCACCGAAAGGAACTCTCGAAAGAGAGTGGCAGAAATTATTCTGTCTTATCTGCACACACCGAGAGGTTTTCCGCAGGAAGTTCCCAGGCAATGTCCGCCAGAGCGAAAGCACGGTGGGGCTAGAAAACCCCGTCGATGCCTACATCGATATTATGGCTGATGAGAGCGATCCAATGGGATTCGGCATTGATACGAGGAGACCCGAAACCATTCTTGATGTTCGTGCATTTGAAGAAGACGCGCTTGTTGATCTCACGTCATCCATGAATGACACCGACGGCCACGGGAATGTAATGCGTATCGAGCAGAAGAAAATGATTCTCTCGCTCTTGTATCACCTCATGGAACTGAATGAGGGACTGAATGATTCTCGTGTTCGCTCCACACTTCGCACACCGCTCAAAATTCGCTCGGAGATTTATTCCATTCATGGTCAAGGAAAGAAGAACCAAGGACAGTTCGCTCGTCTCAAGGCCGCAGATGAAGATATTACGGAAGCAGCGCTTGTTCATCTTGCGCGAGAACTCGATCAGACCACACCTGGTGCAGGAGATTTCTTGAGCGCACTCCGTGCGTATCGGGAGGGCATTGCTCCTGAAACTATCCAGAAGATTCGCTCGGGGGAAATTGTGAAACTGCTTACAATCTACTCGGATGGCAACCACTGGTGCTCCAGCTGTGGCTCCGAATCGTGCAACGTCCAGATCCATGCGGATCGCGTTCGCGCGGCGCAGGAGGAAATCGCTAAAATCCGCGAATTGGGCATTGTTGTGCAAGGAATCGGCTTCACGAAGAAGGCCGAGGCTATCAAAATCATGTGCCACGATCCTAATGAGCCAGGTGGTGCCGTCGTCGTTCATGATGTCTCCCGCGCCGTTTCAGCCCGACATGCGATGCTTACGAAGCATTTACGAAACCTATAAAATAATGTATAATAGTTAGAAAACTCTCTATGTCTACTAAGAAGCTCGCTGGCATCCCCCAAGATCCTCCTGAAAGAGAGGATTCTTCTGCGGAAAGTGGGAAATCCGAGACATCTAGCAATATCAGCATCGTGCGTGAGGCCATGCGTCTGGGATTTGATTTGTCGGCCCTTCGTCTTGATCAGTTTGCACCTGAAAAGGGCGAGCATCCTTCGACGAATGGCGCACCTCTCGGTACGGAAGAAATCCGACGCAAAGCATTGGAAACACTTCATCTGCTTGATGAATATAACTGCGTGAAACTCGAACCGAGTAAGGCTTCACTGGGTAAAGCAGATGATCTGCATGATATAGAGAGTCTTGATGATTTTATTTCCGCTCTCGACAAGAGAGGAAAGTCAGATGAGAAAAAAGTTGAACCCAAAGAGCGATTTAGGAGGGAGGAATTGACGGGTCAAATCAAAGAACTTCTGTCCCAGCCACAGGTCTATCAATTCTTGCAGCAATCACTCGCAAAAGAAGCCGAACGTTTTGTGTCGGTGCAGCCTCTCCTGTCTCGTCTGCATAAGCTACGTCAGGTGCAGGAAATTGCCTTCGAGCGGATTCATACTCTCTCACTTGAGAGCAAGCGCCAGCATGGCAAAATCGTGGGATCGGTACAGACCTCTATTGAGAAACTCTCACGTCTCAATCGTGAAGCAGAGGAAGAGGAAAAACGCCTAGAAGATGAAGCGAGTCCGCTTGAAAAAGGGTGGATCGCCTCGCAGCGTCTTTTAGAATATAAGCAGCAACTCAAGAAAGATCGTTTTGTCATGACGCCAAGTCGCAGAGTCATCCTTGATGACATGATTGCGAAACTTGGTAGCAAGGGACGTGTGCTCCTACTCGGTTCCAATGGAACGGGAAAAACCGAGCTTGCTGCAAAAGCTCTCAAGCTAGTCTCAAATGGCTACCATCTTGTTCCGTGGCAGGAAGGCACGACCGGACAAGATATTTTCGGACGCCAAGAAATTCGCCGTCAGAATGGTCATATGGAAAGCGGCCTACGGCCTGGTCCTATGACTCGCGCTATTGAAGCAAAGGATGGTGAACCAGCCGGTGTTCTTCATGATGAATTAAACCTTGGCAGTCTTCGCACAATCTATCTTTTGAAGAAGCTCTGGAACAGCCGTCCGGGGCAAGAAGTAGATGTGCCTGTACTCGATGCAAAGCGCACCCTGCCGCTTAATTACGCTGAAGTCTATACGGCCAACCCGAAGGATGAACGCACAAGCAACCGCGAGGAATTCGATGCGGGTATCACTCGTGTTCTTGGTGGCATGAGCGTTCCGTTCCTCGCTGAAAATGAACAGGAACAAATCATTCTTGCAAAACTCATCGATGAAAACGGTGTCTTGCATCTTTCCAAGAGCGAAGCACAGGCAATTCGTGAGCTTGTCGCTGCGGCAGTAATGACGCAGCAATGCTTCGATCGTGCATTTGCCGATCTGGGCAATGAAGCTCTTGCGGAGATCAAGAGTATGACGGGTATTTCAGATTTAAGACTCACCAAGAAATTCCTAGATCCGGGGCGTCTTATGGAAATGTTCGACACATACGAGCAAAAGAGAGCGGAGGGCATGAGCGTTGCGGATTATCTCTCTGCCGAACTGAAACGTTTCCTCGCAGAATTTGAGGTGGAGGAAGAGCGAAATATCGCATTGGCGATTCTTAAATTAAAGGGCGTTCTCACTGCGGATAGCACCGCAACGGAGCTTCAGGTACAGGTCTTGAAAAAGCCTGGAGAGAAGCCATTCTTGCTTCCTTCTGAACTAGCATTCGTCGTCTCTTGCGATGATGAATTGGATGATTCAGATGTGGAATTTGATCAGGAGAAAGTCAGTGTTGAAGATGTTATTGCAGCCGATGGTGCAGAATTGCTGGAACTCCTCAACTCAGGTCATCCAGATACAATCCGAGCGAAGACCCGTAAGGGTGTCGCTGAAGCACTCGGCACTTCGCAGAAAGCAATCGACCGTGCACGCCAGATCATGCTGGAAAAGTGTGGTGAGGGACATTTCTATGGACCCGCTGAACTGACAAAAGCTTTCCCTGGACTCAAGCTCAATCCAAAAGATATTCCCGATCTACCTTCTGATGAAGAGATCGAACGTCATGCAGCGCTAAAGCAAACACTGCGTCTTCGAGTCAATAAAGCGCCAGACGGATCAAAATTCACGATTCAGAAAATGCGAGAGATACTTAAGGAATCATTCGCACGAAACAATGACGGAGAGGTTCTGTATAATCCTGATGCCGATTGGAAGATTGCTTCGACGTTCTACACGGATGAAGCGCCCGAACTGGCATGGGCATTCACATCCGATGAGGTGTTGCCAAACTCAACAAGCAAGAATCATCTGCAACAGACACAGATACTCGTTGATTACGCACGTACGTCGCTCTTCAAGAAAGGGCAGCTTCCAAAGGAATACCAAGAGGCTATACAAGAATTTGAAGCTCAGAAAGATGAGATCCAGCGGATCATGGGTACCGATTGGAAGGCAGATGCTGGACGGCTAGCAAAACTGAAGATCAATAGCCTCATGCGCGGCAATCCTGCAGAGACCGTGCAAGATCTCCTCGTCACTTTCGAAAATAGTGATCCAGCAAAACGGAAGAGACTGCTTGAGAAAAAGTGGACATGGACGGCTACACAGAGCTCGGTCGGCGGCCTCGTCAGCGTTGGCGACTTCGCTCGGGATGGCGTGCGCGTCTCCTACGATCGTCCTGGCAGCTCGGATGGCGATCTTGGTGTCGTCCTCTCCCGGAAGTTTCCCCGAACCTTGCGCACTTGAATGCTCGAATCTTCTTGAATCCTTTTTCCTTGAAACGTCCGCTACAAAAAAATTCCTCGGTTGCATCGCTTCTCTCTATCAATGCCAAACGACGCTCTCCCCACATTCATCCGGCAACTCAAAGAAAGTACAGCCTACAAAGATCATGTGGGTGTACGTAGTGTTATTGATGAGACTGTACGAAGAATTGCTGCTTTGCCAGAAGAGAACGGTGGTCCAATGCTTCGGGAAGAAATTCGCGGACTTCATGAACGCATCATTCCTCTCCTTCATGGAACTCGCATACCAAAGAGAAAAGAGAGAAGGGGAGACACCATCAGTCCCAAGGAAGCAGAGAACATCATTGGTACCGACCACTTCTTTGGTGCAGAGGCCGTTGCCAAGGCATTCCCCGGTATCCCGCTCAAGCCGGAGCAGATTCCACCCATTCCATTCGCCAAAGAAGATCTACAACGTGCCAAAGAGCTTGGGGAGAGCTTGCGTCTTCGGGTGAATAAGGCACCCGGCAATGGAAATCTGAATATGCAAAAAATGCAGGAACTGCTGCAGCCGACCTTCGATCAGAAAAATGAAGGAAAGGTTCTCTACGATACTGATTGGTACGAGAGCGAAGACTTCTTTACCGAAGCTCCTGAACTTTGCTGGGTGCTTACGTCGGATGGAGTCATTCCTGATTCCGAAGACAAAGATTACCTTCAGCAAACGGAACACATCGCAGAATACCTGCGTGATACCGTGTATCAGGGGAAGAAGATTCCGCAGCAGTATACGGAGGCAATCAAGGAACTGGATTCAGAAAAGGCTAAAATCCGAAACCTGATTGATAGCGGAAGCTGGGAAGAGGCGGCAAAGCAACTTGCGAATCTAAAGCTCAACAAGCTCACTCGTCGCATCCCTGTTGAAGTTCTGTATGACATGCTCGTAACCTTTCAGAATGGCGATGAGCGCGATTTGGAGGATATGTACGATTGGACAGCTGTAAGGAGCTCGGACGGCCGCCTCGTCCACGTTGGCTACTTCGCTCGGGATGGCGTGTACGTCTACGGCGATCCACCTGGCGACTCGGTTGGCGCTCTTGGTGTCGTCCTCTCCCGGAAGTTCTGAAACTTGAGCCCTTGAAGACTTGAGCTTTTTGATTTCTTGAATCCTCGGCTACAAATTTTTATATTGGCGATATTGCTATTAAGCAATGTAAAGTGGTTTTGGTGTCCGCTAATGCAGTCGGGATTACGGTTCCGGCTCGCTGCCACCCCAGATTCGTGACCACTGATGCTCTGCTAGGTGGAACTCGCCGGAATACCGTGTCTCTACGGAGCACGATAGTGCGCGAGCGAAGACTGCGAAGGAACTTCTTGCTCATTCTCAGATTCGGTATCGTCTCCTAAGACGATTACGGACGAATTAAATTCAGGGGAGAGAGGATATAGCTCAGTGTTTTTTTGTTCGGCTGAGGGTAAACCTCGATCCCCGGTGTCATGGACGGGAATGGGCAATACGAGCTCGGACGGCAACCTCGTCAACGTTGGCAACTTCGATCGGGATGGCGTGAACGTCAACAACGATCAACCTGACAACTCGAATGACGATCTTGGTGTCGTCCTCTCCCGGAACTTCTTTCCTGCGCTGCCGAAGGGTCTTCGTTACAGGAGACCTTTCGGTCACGTTTCCCTTGACGATTTGATCCATCCGCCAAGCATTCGTCCGATCTCATCAACCATCTCTTCGAGAAGGCCGTATTTCTTCAGATCCATAATCTTCAGATCTTTAGCAAGACGGAGAAAGACGCGTAGGACATTGAGCTTCACGCTTACCTGCTCCAACGGCTCCAATTTCTGAGTCTTGCGAAGCTGACTCGCCAGAAGAATGCCCTCAAGGACCTCTAGAATAAGGTTCTCGCAGCGTTGCCAGAGCGCGTAGCGATCGTGTTTGGGCACGGTACCTCTCAGCTCGTAGAGCTTCTTGGTGAGGTCGTATGCCTTCTTGAAAATAGGGATATCTAATTCTTCCATAACGACATGAAGTATGAAAGTGCACAAGTGTATCTTCCAGCGCATTGCTACGCCAGAGAATTTATTCCTTGCCTGGGAAGAGTTTCGCAAAGGGAAAAATTCGAGGAAAGATGTGCAGGAATTTGAATGGAAGCTTGAACAGAACATCTTCTCCCTCTATCGAGATCTTCAAACCCATCAATATAAGCATGGGGAATACACCGCCTTCTCCATTTGCGATCCCAAGCAACGCAAAATCCATAAAGCATCCGTTCGTGATCGAGTGCTGCACCATGCGGTTTTCAAAATTCTGAATCCCATTTTTGAGCCGACGTTCATTGCACACTCTTTCTCCTGCCGCGAAGGGAAAGGAACTCATAAGGCAGTTGATGCCCTCGAAGAGTGGCTTCGGAAGACAAGTCAGAATTATACAGCGCAATGTTTTGCGTTGAAGTGCGATATCCGCCAATTCTTTGCATCGGTAGATCACACTGTCTTGCTCTCAATTCTAGCCAAAGTCATCAAAGACGATGACGCGTTGCGGCTTCTTAGAGAGATCATAGACAGCTTCCGAACATCGGGATATCCAGACAATGAACCAAAAGGGATACCTATCGGTAATCTCACATCGCAGGTTTTTGCGAATATCTACATGAATGACTTCGATCAGTTTATGAAGCAACAGCTTCGCGTAAAGCAGTACATCCGTTACACAGATGATTTTGTCATTGTCGATTCTGATAAGGCTAAGCTCGAAAAACTCTTACCACTCATGAATGATTTCCTTGACGGGCAGTTACGTCTCTCGCTACATCCACGCAAGATTATACTTCGAAAATTGAGCCAGGGAATCGACTTCCTGGGGTACGTCATCTTGCCGCATCATCGAACACTGCGCACTCGTACAAAGCGGCGAATGTTCCGAAAGCTGCAACTCAGAGTGAAAGATTATAAGACCAACACAGGTAGCGAATCGTCAGTTGAATCCTCACTGAAGTCCTATCTAGGTGTCTTGTCGCATGCGAATGCGCACCATCTAAGCGAGCAGTTGCAAAACCAATATTGGTTCTGGATGAATGAGTAAAATTGCTGCAAGCAGGGCAAGAATAGCTTTGATTTTCTATCTATAGTAATTTCCTCCAAAAAGATCTGCAGTTATACTGTCCTATATGAACTCGCTTTCTCTGCGCCAGCAGCGCTTCCTCACTACTTACGCTCAAATTGGAAATGCAACAGAAGCGGCTGCAAGAGCAGGTTATAGGGGCACCAGGGCTTCTTTGGCTGTCCAAGGATGCAGACTAAAGAAAACGCTAAGATTTGCTAAGGAATGTTCAGAAACGAGGCTTTTTAGGAGCCCCGAAGACCTGAAAGAGGCCATTTCCGAGCGCCTAGAGGCGGTGTCGGCCGCGACGCCAGAAAAAATAACAGCAACCCATTATCTCAAAGCAATCGAGCTTCTTTGTAAACTGCACGGCCTATTCGATCAGCCCGTGGAACAGACGAACATACAGATGGCTTATTTTGATGTGAAGAATGCGAATCCGCAGGAACTATGGGCAAAACTGCAAGAAATAGAGGCCATGAAGAAAGAAATTCCTACAGATCAAGAGATACAACCCACCGATCAAAATGATTCTTAAAAGAACCCCATATCATAGTAGTTGCTGACTGCCCTAGGGAAGACAAATCAGCTACAGTATGGGCAAGATTGATGATGCAAAAGAATATAGCCCCACTCCGGCCCGAGCTCCTACTGGCATTGCATGTCGTTGCGCAGTACTTACGTGAATTCAGGCACAGCGAGGAACGCGACGAGGACGGCTATCCCCTCATCGACGAGGCGCAGGAGTGGATGTATGTCATGACTGACGATCTTCTCTGGGGACCGCTCTACTTTCAGAGTGAAAACGTAGAAATCTCCAACCACTCGAACATGGCGGTGCTCTTTGAGATGATGCCGCAAGGCGCACCCGCAGGGCTCGGTTGCTCAATCACGCTTCCTGAGGGACAGGAATACCAACATACTTTGGAACAGGAACTCAAACATCCTTCCTTCGCTATCGATGGCGAGACAACGCTGGCGCGGGAGCTCCTCGCAAAAAAGAAAATACAGTCCACGCTCGGCCAGAGTTTCAACCTCTGCAAACTGCTTGTCGATGTGCGGGATGAAATTCTACGCCATGGTGTCACCGACATCATAAGTTTTGTCAGCGGAGAGCGCCCCGTATCGCTCGATTACGAGTCGCAGTGGGATGCTGTCTACCGTTGGATTACAGGCATCCTCTCAGACTACTGCACCGCGTTTCGCAAAGGGAATATCCACTGGTACCAAAATATTCGGCAGTGGGAGGAGCAGCGGCACTATTTCTTAGGCGAGCTGCGCAAGAGACAACAGTTGTACGGTGCTGATTTCTGGATTTCCTCATCCGTATTCCAGGATGCTGAATTGAAGCCCATCGAGACGCTGCTCTGCCTAGAGGCCGATGGCATGCTTACGATAGGGCAACCGCGCCGGAGAAATGATATCGAATGCGAACTGCTCATCCATATGTATGATGCAAAGAAGAGCGATCAACATGCGGGCGGGGAATGGATACCCTGTTGCGATTTTTTCTTTCAACGTGAACCAGAATTTGCGGTAAAGAAAGATCGGGCATTTACATTCAGCGGGGACACGAAATCCAAAGCCGAACGCGACGACATACGGAAGGCATTGAGAGTGCTCGATCACTTTGCTCCACGCAAAAATTTTGGCTCTGATCGCATATACGACAATGCCCGGAGTCTGGCGAAAAATATGCATATCACTATGGATACTCTCGATTCACAACTTGCCTGTGCCAACAGAATTCTGCGGCAGATCGGGAGCGAGTATAAAATTTCCAAAAAGGCGGGGAACACGCAGGATCAGCTCGGACTTGTTACCGAGTAGCGTTACCCCCGTTACCGGAAGGAGGGTGTTTGCCATTGGTCAACACTCTTTTTCGGTAACTGTCAGGCACTGCTTTTTTCTCTATTCCTTGAAGGAAAGTCCTCGCAGCATGCCTACTTACATCAAAGGGCGTCGGTAATTTTGAACCCAAAATACAGGGCATGATTGAATATGCCACAAGCGATATCGCCTGCGCCTCTTACGCGGTTGCTGTTGGACAAGAAGTGCTGCGCATGGATTTCCGCGACCCAAAGCGGGTGGTGTTTTGTTTCCATGACACGCCCCAGCTGCGCAGGGCTATCGAGAATTTCTGGAATGGTAGCGCACGGGTAGAACCCCTCCATCTTCTGCAAACCCAACGACTTCTCAAGCAGAGAATTTACGCCCACCAACCCCGATGACTATCAGTCCCGCTGGTCTTCGGCGTTTTCAGGAACTCGCAAAGCGAGAGCTCGGTCTTGATCTCTCTGATGCTGAAACAGAGGAGTACGCCAATCGAGTTCTCACGCTCGTTCGCGCCATTGTGGAATCTCCACCGCAACGGGAAAGAGGACCTCCGTAAGAGGAAGTCCAGAACCGGTACCACGCGATTCATTTCTTTCCTTTGATTATGCCTCCAAAGACTACACCATCGTCGCAAAAAACCCAAGAACGAGAGGATTTTTTTCAGCTTCGTGAAGCACTGAAACGCCTTGCCGAAGCCTGGAATGCCCGACTCATTTTTTCATCTTCTTCCCGCTAATTCCCATGCCCGCACAGACTCCACAGAACGACGGACGGGTGAACCTCCGTCAGATCATCCGCACCACGATCAAATCAAAGTTTCCTCTCGTACCAGCGGGAGCACATACAGCGATATGCACCGACATCGAGATTGCCGACTCCACTTTTGCAAACGCACAGGCTGGGGACAAAGTGATGCGTCTCACTTGGGAAATCACCCTGCCCCCGAAAGAAGAGGGGGGTTCCACCAAGAAGTACACGATCCGGAGCAAACCTTATGGCGTCTACTTCTCGGTTGGCTCCGCGCTCGTAGGGCTCCTCAAGGTCCTTACGGGCAGTGATACCGCCTACACGACCGTCGATCACGATGAAGACGGCAATCCCGTCATCGACTTCGATGCTGGAGTCTTCATCGGCATGCAGTGCGAGATCGTCGTCGCACATGTGCAGCAGTTCAGTAAAACCTACGCCAATATCACTGAATACAGGACCGATGATGTGCAGAAGGCGGAGAACAACAAGCGTCTCACTGTATGACAACAAGGGTCTCGACTACGAGGCCCTTTGTCTTTTTCTCTTCCCTCCCCATGACTCTCCTCGAAGAATACCGCTCCCGCCCTTCGCCCATCACTCCGGCGGAGTTCAGCGCCTTCATCCCCGGCGCATCCATTCTGTATCTCTACGATCCGGACCCGCGTGGAAGGCGCTCCTACAGCGAGCGATACTTCCGATCCGGCCAAGCAGCGTATCTCGCACAGAAGCACTACTCGCCCTTCTGGTCGCTCAACTGCTTCCATAATGCGGAGCGCAAAGAACGATGCTTTGACTCAACGCTTGCTGTCGGTGCAGACATCGATTGTGCGACAACACAGGAATTCAAGACGATGAGTCCGCAAGAATTGGATGCTCGGAAGAACGCAGTCCTCCTGAAACTCCAAGCGCTCGGCATTGCTCCTCACATGGTGAATGAGACTCCGAAGGGCATCCATATCGTCTTCTTCATCCACCGCAGGACCGGACCCGAAGGGCTCCGCGTGTATAAGACAATCATGCCTCTGCTCGTGTCGTACTTTGGTGCGGACACAGCGGCAGCGCTCGTGACACAACTCTTGCGATTCCCGAATTCACTCCATCAGAAAAATCCCGAGAAGCCCTCTGTCTGCACCTGCCTGATCAATCAACTCACGCTTCCTCCGTATAATCCGGATGCGTTGCTCGCACTCTTGCAGGAGCGATGCCCTGCGTCCATAGCGAGGCAGATAGTCTCGCGCCCTATCACACAGTCATCACTCCCTAAAGCTCGACAAATCAAGCTCCGGCGACCGATACACCTCTCCGGCACTTGCATCCGTGTTCCCGCCAAAAAATGGCAGGTGGTGATGAATGGCGTCGAAGAGGGAGGCAGAAACGATGCCGCCGCATCAGTCGCGGGGATGCTCCTGCACAAGTTTCCCCAAACCGAGTGGCAGTCGCACGGGTGGCCCGCATTGCAGAATTGGAATCAGTGCAACAGGCCGCCGCTCGATGAGCGAGAGCTGCGAGCGGTCTTCCGGAGCATCTGTCGCACTGTGCCCTCTACACAACCAAAGACACCCTCCCCGCGCATCCGTATCCGGCTTCACCCAGAATCACGGACGAAATGAGATTTTCTATTACTTTCCCATTCCACCCATGCCCCCTTCTCCCGATGACATTCGGCAACATCACGACGATCAATCCGCCGATCCGGTGGATGATCAGCAAGATCAAGGGCAAGTACAGGCCCTTGTTGGACTCTATGAAGACACCGATACTCTTCTCTTCCATGATCAACTGAACGACAGCTATGCCTATTTCCCTGGGCGGAAGGGTCCGATGCTGCGGCGCATCAGCAGCGAAGATTTCGCCCACTGGCTCCGCTGGCTCTACTACCAAGAGACAGGCGATGCCATCGGTGAGAAAGCGTTGCAGAAGGTAGTGAATCTCTGCGCGTGCCGAGCGAAATTTGATGGACCTGAACACGCGCTCTATAACCGGATTGCATTGTCGGGCGATGATATTGTGTACAACCTCTGTGATGATGCAGGGCAGGTCGTGCATATCAGCAAGGATGGCTACAAGATTGAGCAACAGGAGGTTCCACTCTATCGCTATTACCGCCACCAGCGCCCGCAGATCACCCCCGCCGATGACGGGAGTATTCGCGAGCTCCTGCCGTTCATCAACCTCAAAGCGAACTGTAAGGACATGGAACTACTGCTCCTCGTCTACCTCGTCTCATGCTTCATCCCCGAGTATCCGCACGTCATTCTGACGGTCTCGGGGGAAAAGGGATCCGCGAAGTCTACCCTTTTACGCGTCATTCGCCGTCTCGTGGACCCCGCAAAGCCTCTCCTGCTCTCATTGCCCGAGAAGCTTGACGACCTTCCTCTGCAACTCGATCAGAACTACTATTCGCCCTATGACAACGTAACTGATTTCTCGAAAAAAATCTCTGACCGCCTTTGTCGCGCTTCTACAGGTGAAGGTGACAGTAAGAGAAAACTCTATACGGATGATGATCCTTTTCTTCGCGAGTACCTGCGTTGTGTTGCACTTGACGGGATCAATGTCTGTGCCAAGGAGCCTGACCTGTTGGATCGCTGCCTCCTCATTGAGCTCGAACGGATACCCAAAGACAAGCGCCGCGTGGAAAAGGAGTTTTGGAAGGAGTTTGAAAAGGCTAGTCCGCGCATCCTCTACGGGATATTCCGCACATTATCCAAAGCGATTTCACTGCATGGAATCGTGGATCATCCACCTGGGCTCAATCGTATGGCAGACTTTGAGGAGTGGGGTTGGGCAATCGCGGTGGCTCTTGGCTACACAGCTGCGGAATTCTCGGCAGCCTACGAGCGAAATATCGGTGTACAGACTCAAGTGGCAATTGATGAGAATGACGTGGCGCAGTGCATCGTGGAACTGATGGAGCGCGAGGAAGGGTGCCGCTGGGAAGGGACGGCAGCGGAACTGCTGGAAGTTCTCACGGACATCGCTATCGAGAAGAAGATAGATACGAAAGACAAATCATGGCCCAAGCGCCATAGCACTCTGTCAAAGCACATCCGAGGAATCCTCTCGAATCTGCGGGATGTGGGTATCCAGGTGACATTCAACCGCGATGGACATGCCCGCACAGTGATCATCGAGAAAGCCGGAAATCCACCGTCATCTGTTGTCACAGACAAGAAAGTATCTTCGGAAAGCCAAAATGTGGGTGACAACACGCTTGATATGGTAGCTGCGGTATTTGGTGAACCGTCACAGGATTCTTTGCAACAGGAAGCCAAAATTATGGATGGTGACAGGAATGACAGTGCCGCTGTGTGATTCTTTCCATTTATGCTATGATTTCTCTGCCTCCACATCATCGATTCAGAACGGCTGTGTTGCTGTGCCCTAAGTGGGGCGATCGCCACAGAAGTCGTTCTGACTGATGTGGAGGCCGATCGCCCCACTTAGGGGTTTTCAACTCTCTACCATTCTCCATATGATTCTCGATTATTCCTCCCTCCGCATTGGCTCCATGGCTCGCAAGTCCACGAAGGACAAGGAGGACCAGCAGGTGCTCTCCATTCCGTCCCAGCATGAAGAGAATGAGAAGAGCGTAAAACGGATCGATGGCATGATTACCAAAACGTATACCGAAGAGAGATCCGCCAAAGAGCCTGGTCGCCCCGTTTTTACAGGAATGATCGAGGACATCGAAGGTGGGATCATTGATGCCATTGTCTGTTGGCGACTGAACCGTCTCGCCCGTAATCCAATCGATGGTGGCAAGATCATGTGGCTCCTGCAAAAGGGCATCCTCAAAGCCATCATCACATCAGAGAAGGTGTATCTCCCGTCCGATAATGTCATTCAGATGGCTGTCGAGTTTGGCATGTCGACGCAATACAGTATCGATCTTGGAAAGGATGTGAAGCGCGGAATGCAGGCGAAGGTAAAAGCAGGATGGAGGCCTGGCAGGGCCCTCATCGGTTACATGAGCGACTATGCTGGCGTAAAAGGCGAGAAAGTCATCCACAAAGATCCCGAGCGGTTCCACATTATCCGGCAATGCTGGGAACGTCTGCTCACGGGTGCGTACACCGTGGAGGAAATTTATCAAATCGCTACGAATGACTGGGGTCTAACCATCAAGAAGAATCGCCGTGCTGCTCCACAGCCCTACGGACGCACAAGCATGTACGCAATGTTCACCGAGCCGTTCTACTACGGCGAATTTGAATGGAATGGACAGATGTGGCAGGGCTCGCACGAGCCGATGATCACGCGTGCCGAGTTCGACAAGGCACAGGAAATCCTCGGTGCGAAGGGCAAGCCGCGCGTTGCCAATTTCTCTCATCCATATCCCGGCCTCATCCACTGTAGTCAGTGTAAAGCCTCGGCTATCTATGAATGCAAGCGCAAGGTTGAGAAGCGCTCCGGTATACTGCGGACGTACTGCTACCTGCGTTGCTCAAAACGAAAGAAGGGTGTGCACTGTGACGAACCTACACGGCTTCTGCCGAAGAAATTGCAAGAATATATCGATTCCGAAGTCGCAAAGGTCAGACTACCCCGTGCGTTCACCCAATGGGCATTGGAGGAATTGCATCTTTCGCAGAAAGATCGAGCGAAACTGCGGGAGCAGGAACTGGAAGAGTTACACATAGGTGTTACCGCCGTGGAAAAGAAAATAGATACTTTGCTCGACATGCGTCTATCGTCACCGACAATCCTTTCCGATGCACTGTTCCAAAAGAAGATGCAGACTTTAGAGGAAGAGAAGAAGCGGTGTGAGGTGAGGATGAACGATCACAATGCGGCTGTGCGCACTTGGCGCGATGATGCGATTGATGCCCTGAAACGTCTCGAAGAAATCCGAGATGAGTTCGAGAAGGCCGATCCCCGGAAGAGAGTGATCATGCTCACGGCAGTCGGTTCCAGGATTGAACTGGAAAATGGAAGGCTCGTTTTTGTCTTCGCACCGCTGTTCCAGGCCCTTGCGGATGCAAAAGTAAGGATGGAACAGGCTATCCCTAGGTTAGGAACGGATGAATTCGCCAATAGTTCCCTTGAACAGTTTCAAAAGACAAAAGAGCCCGTGTTTTCACAGGCCGTGTCTTTGTGGAGCCACCTCCGGGATTTGAACCCGGGACCCTCGGTTTACGATACCGATGCTCTACCGCTGAGCTAAGGTGGCGTGATGTGGAAAATAAAGATCGAGTGCTTTTATCTACGATAGCTACCTGTCCCGCGTAGCTCTAGAGAGCGTAGGGGGAAGGTGGCGTGGTCTAAAAATAAAGATCAACTGCTTATCGGAAAACCTGATCCGCCCCTCTTTTCAGAAGGGGTTCCATTGTGGACAGAAACCTCTAATCGCGCAACCCCTGGCTGAGAAACGGGCATTGGGTGAAGGAAAAGACGGTTTCATTCCCTTTCGAACCCAGACCTGGGTAGGCTGTTTCTGCTTATGGATCCAACTGCTCTCCTCTGGTCACATCTCGGCATTCTCACGCAGCAGCGCTACCAGGCGCTGAAAGACGTGTATGGGACGCTCGCGGAGGCGCGGGCTTTTATCGGAGATGAGTTATTGGCAGGACTGGGGTGTCGCGCGGAAACCGTGCGGAGCACGCTGATGCGGTTGGAAGATTTTGATCAAGATGCGCTGGAAGCGGAGCTGCGTAAAAGAGGGATCACGTTTGTGAGTATTGAAGATGAAGTCTATCCGGCAAAGCTGAAACATGCGGCTGATGCCCCGCCTTTTTTGTATGTGCGCGGCGACCTGCGTCTTTTGGAACAGCCATGCATTGCGTGTGTTGGGACGCGGCAGATGAGCCAGTATGGTCGGCGCGTGACAGAGGAAATCGTATCGGGTTTTGTTGCCGGGGGACTGGTGACCGTCAGCGGATTGGCGCTGGGGATCGATGCTGCAGTCGCGGAAGTGACGCTGCGAATGGGTGGCAAAACGATTGCGGTCTTGGGGCATGGGTTATCTCTTATCTATCC
>Ga0163152_10003017_pt1 | contig 22621 bp, 16 predicted proteins | sample OliLakLV19MP8IB2_FD_148635 | JGI IMG/M metagenome (GOLD analysis project Ga0163152, IMG submission 148635) | Freshwater microbial mat bacterial communities from Lake Vanda, McMurdo Dry Valleys, Antarctica - Oligotrophic Lake LV.19.MP8.IB-2 | ecosystem: Environmental > Aquatic > Freshwater >...
ACCGCGGTCTGCGAGACAAGATCGGGCTTTTTCAGGAATGCTTCGAAGTCCACCACGACAAGGCTCACGTAACGCAGATCGGTCTCAGGTTTTTTCCACGAGGGTGTGGCTTTGCCCGTGGGATCTTTTGCATACGCAAGGGGATCGGGGAGGGCCGGATTGGCGCCGCTTGCGCCACGCGGAAACGCCACGAGAAGCCCGCTCGCCCGTTCGTATGCGGGAGCGCTGAAACCAAATGCGTAATCTTCGGGAGCGGAATCGGGAAGGTCGGTGGGCAGCGTCAGCACACGCGTGACCGCGGTGGTGGTGACCTTGAGGACCACCGTGCGCGAGGCGGCGATGCCGGGATTCTCCACATAGAAAAGGAACCGTTCGCCTTCCTTTGCGCTCTTGGGCGAAAAGAACTGCACCTGCGCCGCGAGCCCACCGCCAGGGTTCCACACGAACGGCAACGCGCTCACATTGCCGGCCGCATCAAGTGCATAGAAGCGCAAAATGGGCTTGCCGTCGTTGAACGAGACCGCCGCCAGCTTGCCATCGGGGCTCACCGCGAGATCGTTTCCAAGGCGCGGCACTTCGAGGGTGCTTTTGCGTGCAAGGGAGGTGCCCGCGGCATCGAGCTCGTAGCGCATGAGGCTGCCCGTGGGATACTCGCCCGTGTAGGCGGAGTTGAGCACGAACACGTTGCGCGTGCCCGGCTGACCCGCCACGGCAAACGGGCCCGCGAGGGTGTCTCCCACGCGCGGAAGGTCAACGAGGCCGCATCCAGCCATCGCCACCGAAGCGGCGAGCGCAAAAGAGGACACAAGGCGGCGAACACGGGGTAAGCGGTCATGTTGAACAGGAACGTGGTTCATGGGCTCACTCGACTTCTTCGGTGGACTCAATCTGCGTGACTGGCGTCTCGTCGAATTCCGACGGTTTGCACACCGATACGATGCGCTCACCATCGAGAACGCGCATGAGGCACACCCCCTGCGTGAGACGGCCAATGACCTTCACCTGTTTTACTGCAAGGCGCATCACGCGGCCTGTATTGGTGGTGAGCATGATGTCCTGCCCTTCGGCCACCGACAACAGTGCCACGACCCTGCCGTTGCGCGGCGTGACGCGCATGGCGTTGACGCCCTTGCCTGCGCGTCCGGTGAGGCGGTACTCCTCCGTCTCGCTGCGTTTGCCATAGCCATTTTCGGTGACCACGAGCAATTTTTCGTCGGGGTGCGCCATTTCGGCAGCCACCACCAAGTCGCCATCGTCCATGTTGATGCCCGTGACGCCACGCGCCGAACGGCCCATGGAGCGGACTTCCGACTCTTCGAAACGGATGGCACGGCCACCCGCCGTGGCAAGGATGATCTTCTGCTTGTCGTCGGTCACCATGACCGACACCAACGCATCACCCTCGTCGAGGTTCACGGCGCGCAAACCGGACGTGCGGATGTTGGCGAACGCCGAAAGCTCGGTGCGTTTCACGACGCCCTGCTGGGTGCACATGAAGACGTACGAGTTGTCGGGGAAATCACGCACAGGGAGCATGGCCGTGATGGCCTCGCCCTCTTGCAGCGAGAGGATCTGCGCGATGGAACGGCCACGGCCGTTGGCGGCACCCTCGGGCAGTTCGAACACGCGAAACACGTACACCTTGCCGAGGTTCGAGAACATCAGGATGTTGTCGTGCGTGTGCGCGCGCAGCGTGAATTTCACATAGTCGTCGTTCTTGAGCGCGGCACCGGTCTTGCCCTTGCCCGCGCGATTCTGCGAACGGAACTCGTCGATGTTCACGCGCTTGACGTAGGCACCGGCCGAGAACGTGACGAACACATCAGCGGGCGGCACGAGCGAAGCGAGGTCGACGTCGCCCGCTTCAGCGGTAATCTCTGTCCTGCGCTTGTCGCCATGGGCTTCACGGAGAGCGAGGAACTCTTCTTTGGTGATGGCTCGCACGCGCTCAGGCCGGGCAAGGATGTCCTTCAAATCCGTGATCGTGAGGGTGACTTCCTTGTGCTCCTCGACGATCTTGTCGCGCTCAAGGCCGGTGAGGCGGGCAAGGCGCATCTCGAGGATAGCATTTGCCTGCCTGTCGGAGAGCGTGAAACGTGCGATGAGCTGCTCGCGTGCCGAGTCGGGGCTGTCGGCACCACGGATGATGGCCACAACCTCATCGACGTTGTCGACGGCCACTTTGAGGCCCTCGAGGATGTGCAGACGCTCTTCCGCTTTGCGCAAGCGAAACGCGGTGCGGCGCGTGATGACCTCGAAGCGGTGGTCGCGGAAATACTCAAGGCACTCGCGCAGACCAAGCAAGCGCGGGATGCCGCGCACGATGGCCACCATGTTGACACCAAAGGTGTCCTGAAGGCGCGTCTTTTTGTAGAGGTGGTTGAGCAGCACCTCTCCGTTTTCGCCCTTCTTCACGTCGATGACGACGCGGATGCCCTCTTTGTTACTTTCGTCGCGGATGTCCGAGATGCCCGCAATCTCTTCTTCCTTCACCAGGTCGGCGATGCGCTCGATGAGAGCCGCCTTGTTCACCTGGTAGGGAAGCTCGGTGATGACGATGATCTCGCGGCCCGTTTTGGTGATTTCCACCGACGCGCGGCCACGCACAACGACGCTGCCGCGGCCGGTGCGGTAGGCGTCGTGGATCCCTTTCAGGCCGCAGATGAGACCGTACGTGGGAAAGTCGGGCCCCTTGACGTACGCCATGAGGTTCTCGACCGTGGCGCCGTCGTTGTCCAAAAGGAACAGCAGGGCGTCGAGTATTTCGGTGAGGTTGTGCGGCGGGATGTTGGTGGCCATGCCCACTGCGATGCCTGATTGCCCGTTTACCAGCAGCTGCGGGAACACCGTGGGAAGCACGTGCGGTTCGCGTTCGCTGTTGTCGTAGTTGGGCCCGAAATCGACCGTGTCCTCGTCAATGCTTTGCAGCAGCCACTCGGAGATCTTGGCAAGGCGGACCTCCGTGTAGCGCATGGCCGCCGGGCTGTCGCCGTCAATGGATCCGAAGTTTCCCTGACCATCGATGAGCGGGTAGCGCATAGAGAAGTCTTGCGCGAGACGCACGAGCGCATCGTAAACCGATGAGTCGCCGTGCGGGTGGTACTTACCAAGAACCTCACCCACCGTGCGTGCCGATTTGCGATAGGGCTTGTTGTAGACGTTGTTGGTTTCGTACATCGCGTAAAGCACGCGACGGTGCACGGGCTTCATGCCGTCGCGCACATCGGGCAGTGCGCGGCTCACGATGACGCTCATGGCGTAGTCGAGGTACGCGTTCTTCATCTCTTCGTTGATGTTGATCGCAACGACGTTCTGGCGGACAGGCTGATTCATGGGATGTCTGTTTCCTTAATCCTGGCAATCCGGGCAATGCTGGAGGAAGTCAGAAGTCGAGGTTTCGCACGGAGAGTGCGTTTTCCTCGATGAACGCCTTGCGCGGCGGCACTTCGTCGCCCATGAGCATGGAAAAGAGATCGTCAGCGGCAATGGCGTCCTCGATATCCACACGCAGAAACTGGCGCGTATCGGGGTTCATCGTGGTGTCCCACAACTGCTCGGCGTTCATCTCGCCAAGGCCCTTGTAGCGCTGGATGTAGGCGCCGTGCCGACCTTCAGCGAGCATGAACTTCTGCATCTCGACCCAACTGCCCACTTCGCGGGACTTCTTGTCTGTCACGTAACGAAGCGGCAGCTCCGAGGCGGAGTCAAGCTGCGTGTGCAGCTTGCGAAGCTCGGCGTACTCGTTGCTCTCAGCAAACTCCGTGTCCAGGCGAAAGCGCGTGGGCTTGCCCGAAATCTGCATGCTGATGAGGGCAAAGTAACGACTGTGCTCGGTGTCAAAATCAATCTGCGTTTGAATGTGCCCCTGCGAAGACACCTCCTCGGTGAGATCGGCAATAAGCGCAGTGAGTTTGGCCTTGTCGAAAAACGTGGCCGGCGTGAGATCGTCTTGCCGCACGAGGAAATTCATGGCCACGCCGCTGCGCTTGCGCGCGAGCACCGAGAACAGGCGGTTGTAACGCTCGACACAGGTGATCATGTTCTTGACCACGCTTGGCTCGAGCGTAACGCCCTTGGCGTCTTGAATGCCGCCTTCCGTGAGGACGTTCTCGAGCAGAAACTTGTCGAGCTCGTCCTCGTCCTTGATGTAACGCTCAGTCTTGCCTTTTTTGTATTTGTAGAGCGGCGGCTGGGCGATATAGAGATAGCCGCGCTCAATGATCTGACGCATCTGCCGGTAGAAGAACGTGAGCAGCAGCGTGCGGATGTGCGCGCCGTCCACGTCCGCATCCGTCATGATGACAATCTTGTGGTAACGCATCTTGCTGACGTCGAAATCCGTGCGGCCGATGCCGCAGCCGAGCGCCTGCACAAGGATGCGAATCTCCTGGTTGCCCAGCATCTTGTCGGCCGACGCTTTTTCCACGTTGAGGATCTTGCCGCGCAAGGGCAAAACGGCCTGAATCTTTCGGTCACGGCCTTGCTTTGCGGTGCCGCCCGCGGAGTCTCCCTCCACGAGGAACAGCTCGCACAGCGCCGGATCTTTTTCCTGGCAGTCAGCGATTTTCCCGGGCAGGCCCGAAAAATCGAGCGCGCCTTTTCGCCGTGTGAGTTCGCGCGCCTTGCGGGCCGCGATGCGCGCACGTGCGGCGTCAACTATCTTGTTCACCACTTTCTTCACGATGTCGGGATTCTCGTGGAAAAAGTCGGTGAGCTTTTCGTTGAGGATGCTCTCCACCACCGTGCGCACACGCGAGTTGCCAAGCTTGCTCTTGGTTTGTCCCTCGAACTGGGGGTCGGGGATCTTTACGCTCACGACGGCCGTGAGGCCCTCGCGGATGTCGTCGGCTGACAGGCCTTCCTTCAGGCTCGCCACGCCCTTGTCGTCGGCCGAGGCCGCGTTCACAACACGGGTGAGCGCCGAACGGAAACCGGTGAGGTGTGTGCCACCCTCGGTTGTGTTGATGTTGTTGACGTAGGAATACACCGATTCCGTGTAGCCATCGTTCCACTGCAACGCCACTTCGACTTCGCAGTTGTCGCGCTCGGTGTGCACGTAGATGGGCTTGGGATGGATGGCGTTCTTGCTGCGGTTGAGAAATTCCACGAACGCGAGCAGGCCGCCATCGGCCTTGAACTCGACGCTCTTGTCGTTGACCTCATCCACGAGCTGGATGCGGATGCCCTTGTTGAGGAACGACAGCTCACGCAACCGGCCGGCGAGGTGATCGAATGAGAACGTGGTGGTCTCAAAAATCGTCGCGTCGGGTTTGAAAGTGGTGCGTGTTCCCTGCAGGTCGGTGGTGCCGACGGTGCGAATGGGTCCCGTGGGGATGCCTTCCTTGTACTCCTGCTCGTACACCTTGCCGTTTTTGCGCACTTCCACACGACAGTCCGAGGAGAGCGCGTTGACGACCGATGCGCCCACGCCATGCAGACCGCCCGAGACCTTGTAGACGTTGTTGTCGAACTTGCCGCCCGCGTGCAGCACGGTCATCACCACTTCAAGGGCACTTTTGCCCGAGCTGTGCATGTCGACCGGAATGCCACGTGCGTTGTCGGTGACCGTGACGCTGCCATCGAGGTGCAGCATGATTTCGACCGTGTCGCCGTGGCCGGCGAGAAACTCGTCGATGCAGTTGTCCACGAGCTCGTAAACCAGGTGGTGCAGTCCGTTGACGGACGTGTCACCGACGTACATGCCCGGCCGCTTGCGGACCGCAGTGAGGCCCTCGAGCACCTGGATGTTGCCCGCGCCATAATCGGAGGATGCTCCTTCCACTCCGGTTTCGGACAGCAGAGGAAGACGCAATCTTTGGTGAATCATAGGAACGAAGCCTCTTCGTGACGGCAGGAAGGACGTGACGGATTGAGGGGAACCGGTGAAGGCATGTGGACCTTGCAGCCCCGGACTTTAGCGCAAAAGCAACCGGTGCGCCAATGGGGCCCCGAGTGCAGCAAAATCTTGGACCTTTCGCTCAGAATCTGGTCGGCACAAGGAGAAAGAACACCTCAAGACCCTTTTGCGTCTCGCCGGTGACCTTCACCGGACGGTTCGCGTTTTCCCATGAAAAGCGCACGGCCTGGCCGTTCACGCAGTTGAGGATGCCAGTGAGGAGCGTGCCGTTGTAATTCACCTCGATGGCCTCCGGTGCAGGCTTGCCGAGCTCGACTATCTCTTCTCCCTCCTTGAGGCCCGGAGTGAAACTCTGCACATCAAGCACGGGGCCATCAAAGTTGAGTTTGATGATGCGATTCTTGTCGGCGAAAAGCAGAACGCGCCGGACGCTCTCGGCGAGGCTCTTGAGCTCAACGTCGATTTCGGTGTTGATCTTCTGCGGGATGGCGCTGGTGTAGGGCGGGTATTTTCCCGCGATACACTTGCTCACCATGGTGTAATTGTCGGTCTCCACCGCGAAGAACAGAGAGTCCTGGTGCCAGCGGAGGCGGTATTCCCTGTCGGGATCGGCCGCGGCCACTCGGCGCAGTTCGTCGAGAGCTTTTTTGGGAACAAGCACAGCGCTCGATTCAATGTTTTCCGCCAGCAACCCGTCCGTGAGTTCTGCTTTTGCCAGACGCAGAGCGTCGGAGGCCACTGCGTGCAGCGCAAGGCCCTTTCCGGAGGCAGGACTGTCGGCCCAGATGAGCGCTCCATTGGCGTAGAAGCGCGTGTCGTCGACGCTCACAAAATCGCGAAAGCAGTTGACCCAGCGTTCAAGGGCGTTGCCCTTGACGAGCAGCGAGGTGCCCATGGTGGGAACAACGACTTCGGTGTGTGTCTGATCTTGCACGAGTTGCAAACGTGCCGACGAGCGCCCGCACTTGAGCGTGAGGCGTTGAGGAAGCTCGGCCGTAAGCGAGATGCGCTCAGGCGGAAGCTGTTTGACGTAATCGGAGAGCTGCTTGCCCGAAACCTTGATGATGCCCTTGCCCGTGTAGTCGGCCGCAAAGAGGTAACGGATGGACAGATTGTGGCTCACAGCGGACATGAGCACGTTGCCATCGCCCAAAAAATCGAGCTGGATCCATCCCACTTCGGTGTCGGCCTGCGCGGCTGTTACGGCTGCGAGTGCGCCAGCGAGTTTGTCGCGATCAAAGACCGCGGAAATCGTGTCGACCGATGCGATGGCATCAGGCGAGTGGGCAGGTCCAGAATTCGTTGCGAGACCGATGCGGGTCATTGTGTACACCTTCGGACGGACAGGGCGAGGGAAAGCCTCCTCGACCGAATACTTCACCTTTGCCATGCGAACAAGCGAGGCGCTGATCGCGTTCCGGGAAGGCGCCCTTCCCTCGATGCACTATTTTTACGCTCCTCGTTGAGTTGCGAAAGAGCGGCGTCTGGCCAGGGGTCCCCCTCCTACTTCTGAACTTCTTGAGAGAAGAATCCTCTGTGAAAGGGGCAGTAGTAGTAGTAGGTGAGGCCTAAAATTGTGGATAACCGTCTGGCCAAGATCGAGATCATCATGCGGCTCTAAAGCAAAGACCCTCTCTGTACCGGTCGCTGTGCTTGTGGATAACGTGTGGATAACGTGTGGACAACGTGTGGATAACCCGGGTTCGATTGTGGACAACTCGACTGCCTCTTTTTGAGCAGCGAAGTTATCCACAGGTTGTCCACAGACTGTCCACAAGAAAACGGCAGTTATCCACAGAGTTATCCACAAGGAGTTATCCACAAGTTGTCCACAAAGTTATCCACATGCTCTTTTATGGCTCAAATTAGCGAAGCAATGAGGGGTGGAGGTGAAGTGAACATAATTTTTGAACGTAAACGAGGCGCATTCTCGCTCCTTCAGGGGCGAGTCAAGCCGAGCTGGATGGCCCGACGCGTCGGCAGGCGCGAGGGCAATGATCTCGACGAGTGCGGCGTCAGGAGCCTTGATACGCTAGGAATCAAGGCTCCTGACGCCGGGCCGGCGTTCCTGGCTTTTTTCCGCCGGGCGAGTTGCGCGTGTTCTCTCGTTTGGAGATCTCGACTCCTTTTTTGGAGGGCGGTCGATTCTGATCATCGATGTACTTTTTCACGATCGCGAGCGGCGCGCCGCCGCAGGTGACGCTGGCATAGCTTGGGCTCCAGAGGTGATCGCCCCATAGTTTTTTGCGCAGCTGCGGTCCGAAATCTCTTCGCAGGACGAAGCTCGATTTTCCCTTGAGCTTTCCGACGAGATTCGCAATAGCCAGTTTTGGCGGACACGTGAGCAACAAATGGACGTGATCCGCTTCACCGTTGCATTCCAGAAGCTCGCAGTCCATCTGTAGACAGGTCTCGCGGAAGACATCGTGGAGAATTGAGAGCATCTGTTCCGTGAACACGCCTTTGCGGTATTTAGTGACAAAGACAAGATGATAGAAATTCTGATAAACGCATGATCTCCCAGTTCTCCACTCATAATCATCTGACATCGACTTGCCTCCAAAGTTCCCTTTGTGTATCCTCATCCAGGTCTTCTTTCAAGTTTTCTGAAAGATCCGAGGCGCGTTCCTATGTTGCTCTCGCGCGGAAAAAAATCCGAAGTGACGCATCAGTTAACCCCTTCCAGTGCGGCAAAGATTGCGCGTTGGATCGGATGCTACGGGGTCGTGTGGAATCTCAAAGTCACCGAAGACAAGCAAGCGACTGAGCAGTGGTTCGCGAACGGAAGAGCATCTGAGGGCCGTCCGAAGCCCAATCAATCCGCTGCGCATTTTGTGGATGACATCCGGCCCTGGCTTGGAGAAGTGCCATCGCAAATTCGCCGCAACGCAGCGGCCAAATGGTTTGAAGCCAAGAACGCCGCTCTGAAGGGATTGCGCAAGAGCCCTCGCTTGCGTCGACCCTTCGGCAAAAAAAGCTGTGTCGTGACCGCAGAGCTTTTCGAGGCGCGGATTTCCGAAGGAAAACTCTTTTTGGGCTTCAAGTCATCAGCTGCTTCTGCGCCCTTTTGTTTCCTCTCTGTGGAAGCAGGCCAGTGGCAGCGCGAAGCACCGCGCAGTCTCGTTGTCTCCCGAGTTGGCAGTCGGTTTTTCGTGTCCTGGAGTTACGAGTTCGAAGCGGCCATCGAAGAAGAGTCTGTGCTTTCGGAACGTCTCGCAATGTCACCTGCTTCTGCTCAGGAGGCTGCGGTGCTCGCGGTCGATGTGGGAATCGCACAGCCCGCGACCCTTTCTGATGGCACCGTCTATGACTTCTCTCCGGGCGCGAAACGTTCGTTTCGGCGTCTCGATGTGCGGAAGCGCAAATACCAGAAACGAATGGCACGCGCGAAATCCGGATCCAACAACCGCCGCAAGCTGAGAGCAAAAAGCGCCCGCGTTCAAGCCAAGGCAAGGCGCATCCGCAAAGACTTCCTTCACAAGACTGCCAAGGCCATTGCCGACAAAGCAGGTGCGGTTGTCGTTCTTGAGGATCTTCGCATCACGAATATGGTGCGCAGACCAAAAGCCAAACCTATTCTTGATGCCCAAGGCACAGTTGTCCGTTACGAAAAAAATCGCGCTGCCCAAAAGGCGGGCCTCAATGCCGCGATTCTGGCAGTCGGATGGGGCGAACTGCGCACGCTGCTGAGCTATAAACTCCGCGAACGAAACAAGTTCCTCGTTGTGGTGCCTGCGCATCATTCGAGCCAGGAGTGCTCAAAATGCAGATTCACCGACGCAGGCAACCGCCTGACTCAGGCGAGCTTCGCGTGTCTTGCCTGTGGTCACGCTGAAAACGCCGACACCAATGCCGCCAAGGTCCTAAAAAACAGATTCCTGACAGAGTTTCGCAAGGGCACGTTGCTCCCTAAGAGCAAAGCCACTCAGAAAATTTCCGTGCGGCGTAAGCCACGCGGGAGTCCTCCGCAAGAAGCGCGGTGTGAGCCTGTGGAGCCCGACGTAAGACCTGGAAGTGATTCCAGGCAGGGGCTGCGAAGCAGGAAAAGCCCTTCCGCGAGGAAGGCATGTAGTGGACCGAAAGAGCGCGAAAGAGCTCGACCGGAATCACGAAGCTCGTTCCTTTAGGGACGAGTGCTTCACTTCAGAGTGGGTCTGACACTCAGCGGTAGCGCTAGAGTTTGTGCAGTCACAGCACTCAAACGTGCGACTTGATGACGATCTCGGGTCAGCCACGCAAGAGTTATCCACAGAGGCATGTGGATAACTCTGTGGACAAGATGTGGACAACTTTACAGTTGGCGTGATTTAGAGAGGTTTTCGGCGTGCATGGATTGCCGTGAAGGCTTGTGGATAACTTTGGTGCGCACCCGACGAACAACGGCAGAGATGATGGTGCCGACATGCGACATATAAGCCGCAGGTCGGCGCTCGGAACAGGAGGTTAGAAAGGTGAACGGGATTGTTCCAGCTTCTGACGAAAACGTAAAGAGCGCTGGAAGGATTTTGTGTGAGGGCGGCCTTGTCGCGTTTCCCACCGAGACTGTTTACGGACTCGGAGCGCACGCATTGGATGCGCAGGCGGTCGAAGCCATCTTTGCTGCAAAACAACGGCCTCACACCGACCCACTCATCGTCCACCTGCCAGATTTTTCCGCAGCCGCGCCTCTCGTCAGGCTTTCGCCGGTGTTGGCCGAAATGTGCCGCGCACTCGAAGGGGCGTTTTGGCCCGGACCGCTGACGCTCATTCTGCCTGCGGCGGACGCGGTGCCCTTAGTTGTGACTTCGGGAGGAAAGTCCGTGGGAATCCGCATCCCTGCGCATCCCGTGGCGCAGGCGCTGTTGCGTGCGGCCGGCGTTCCCGTAGCGGCTCCGAGTGCAAATCGATTCGGGCACATTTCACCCACGCGCGCAGCCCATGTGGCAGCCGATCTTGACTGCGAAAAATACGCCATCGCGGTTCTCGATGGAGGCGCGTGCCCTGTGGGCATCGAGTCGACGATCCTCAAACTCGAAGAAGAGAAAGCCACCATCCTGCGGCGCGGGAGCGTCACCCTTCTCGAAGTCCGCAGCGTGCTTGCGCAGTGGATGTCCGCTGAGAGCATCGTCGCACCTGCCCGGAGAGTGGAGGGAGACGACGCCGTGCAGTCCGCTCCAGGCCAGTTGCTTTCCCACTATGCTCCCGACGTCCCGGCCTATCTCGTGCGCGGAGTCGAATGCGCAGTGGTCGTCGCAGCCGCAGGTGGAAGTCGAGCGATGCTTGAGAACGCTGTTGTTCTCGACGTGGGCGGTCGGCTTGCGCCGCTCGCAGGATTCGTGCTGCGCTATACAAACCTCGAGAGCGACACCGATGCGTTGCGTTTTGCGTTTGATGGGTTGCGCGAAGCTGAGATGGTGGAGGGCGCCCGGTGCATCCTGATTCCGGACTTGAGTTCTGAAGCGGGTGAGAGCAACGAACGTCTCCTTGCGCTCGGCGATCGCTTTTTCCGCTCGGCCTCGGGCCGCACATGGCAGACCTATCGACCTCGGGAACGCCCGTGAATATTGTGCTCGCAGCCCTTGGCACGCTTGGAGATATTTATCCATTTCTGGCTCTGGGGATTGCGCTTGCCGCGCGTGACCATCGGGCTTTGGTGGCCACGCATGCGCATTGTGAATCCGCAGTGCGCTCGTTGAGATCTTGGCAAAAAAATAGCTGTGGAAGATTTTTCTTCCACAGCCTGCGCGTGCATCGAAGAGGTGGTTTGTGCCACCCGTCGCGTGCGCTCTCAGTCCTGCAAGCGTGAGCCTGTCCATGTTCCCTTGGCGGGAGAACCCACTGCGCCCGAACCCCAATTGCCAGCGAAGGTTTCGCTTTCGGGGTCGAACACAAATCGGAACCAACCCTGCGATCCGCCGTAGGTCCACGTGCCGGTGGCGACGTTGCCGGCATAGGAGATGTTTTTAAGATCGCCAAAGCCCGAGTTGTTGAAATAGTGGCCGGTTCTGCGCGAGAATTCGAGCTCGGCCTCGATGACGTTGGTGCCGTTGGTGTACTCCGAGGTCCACGTGCCATTGCCGAGCGTGCAGGCGCTGCATGCGGAGCCAAAGCCCCTGAGGTCGGCGACGCCCACTGAGTCGGTGCTCAGAAAGATGCCCACGGCCACTTCATCGCGCTTGGCGAGGTTGCGATCGCCCTTGTATTTTTTGGCGAGGTACGCGCGCGCCTCTGGAATGCCCACTTGGTCGCGCAGGTTTTCGTTGAATTTGTAAGTGCACTTGGCCGTATCCCAGTCCCTGGGCACGTCACACACGGCGTCGCCAATGTCTTTGGTGAACGAAATCTTGCTTCCCTGGCGGCCGGTTTCCACCAGCTCCACTTCCACCGTCTGTCCGCCGACGAGGTCGCGTGGCAGCGTGAGCTGCAGCCTGAACTGGGCCGAATCCTCGTCCTGGAACACTTCAAAGCGCGACACAAAGAAGGTGCTGAACGGTTTGAGATCGGCGCGTGGGACCGGAACGCTGTACTCCACTTCGCCCTTGTACTGCGCGCTTGGTGCAGCCCATGCAGTGAGCGAAACTCCCACCGTTGCAACGCTTGCAAAAGTCACAGCCAAAACACGCGCGGCGCGCCTGAAGAATCCAGATGTCATATCCATCGTTTCACTCCTTTTTCAAATTCCAGAATCCAAGGGCGGCTTGCCCCTCTTTGCCGTATTGTCCTTCGAAGCTCCGACCATCGCTGGATGGCTTGAACTCCACCCAGCCTTTGAGGTCGAGGGCTTCCCATTTGCCCTTTACACTCCCTGCCTCAGCGCGCAAGTCCTTCAGTTTTCCGGTCCAGCTCTGACCCTCGGCGCGATAGGTTCCCGTTGTTCCTGACACCACCATGCGACCCGAAAGGGTGCGGCCGCTGGGCGCCAGGTACGAAAAACGCCATGCGCCGTCGAGCACCGGTTCTGTGGGCTGCGGATTGCCGCCTCCGGTGCACGGAACCAGGACCCAGTCCCACATCAGGCTGCTTGTTCCTGCCGTGCGGGAACGATCCGGTCTTGGCACGAGGGTGCGGTCTGCGTAGATCTCCGCGCTGCCGCCATCTTCCACGCTTGCTTCGAGTGTTAGCTTGCCGGTCACCAGCGTGGGTGCTCCGCACTTGCCCTGCCACTCTGGAGGGACATTGCCAGAGTCAAAACCCGGTCCGAATTTCTGCGTGAAGGCTTGAAGCGTGCTGCGGTCTTTGTCGGCGTCGTCCTCATCAGGCAGCCAGTTACTGGAGCTAGAATTCCACTCGTCTTCGAGACTTGAAGTTCCAATGGAATAGTAATTTTTGACGCTGGCGACTCCATTTTGCACGCGCGCGGCACCTTCAAGCGACGCGCCACTGATGGCGAGTGCGAAGCCGGTAGGAGGCTGCACGACGACCGACACGTCGCATACGCTTGTTGCGTTGGGTCCAGGCGAAGTGGCAGATGCGAACAGATTGGTGAATCGGACCTCAAAATCACCCGAAGGGGACATTTTGGCGGTGGAGTCGTCATCCGAGCAGCCGCCTCCTGAGAACTTCTCCGACAAGATGGTGACCGCGCCTGCGCCCTGCGCCGAAACGGAAGCGCCCTGTGCTGCCAGCACTGCCAAGGTAACAAGAGAGAAAGTGAAGGGGCGCATGGGAGACCTCCGTGGAAATCGAAAAAGACAGAGTGTTAAAAAAAGGAGAGATTCACTGCGTCAAAGGGCAACGCTTGTAAATGAGTTCAGGAAGTTCGAGTGTGCCCGGCTGCAGTTGGGCTTCGTCAGGCGATGCAGTTCCCTGGCGCAACACGAGCGTGAGCTGAGCCGAGAGGCGCACGGCCTGGCCGCAGGGCGCTTCGCTGGCAAGTCCTCCGAGCACGAGCGTCCAGGGTTCGTCCGTGGGAGCGGGTGGCACACTCGCCTTGGGCAGAAGAGTGGCAGTGGCGCTCATAGACTCTGTCTCGCCATCGAAAAAAAGCCGGGCAATAACTGATGCAGTGGCTGAAGAACCTTGTGAAAAATACGATTTTCCAATCCAGGTGCCTGGCTGGGTGCGCACGCGCATCCCTTCGGGAACGTTGATTGGAATGGCAACGCGGCAGCGTATTTGAGCGCGAGCGGCATTGTCTGCCGAGCTTCCATACCCAACCGAAAGTGGCTCATCCGAGAACGCAATGGACAATGGTTTGCCCGTGCTTGCTTGGACCTTCAGACGGTCCGCGCAGCCTTCGCCTTGAATGACAACGTCGCCGAACTCGGACTTCATTCGCGTGTCGGCGCGCGCCTCGTCGCTGCAGGAAACAAGTCCTGTCAAACTCGCCATGGCCAAAAAAACAAACTTGGAATTCATCACTCATCCTCCCCTTTCAAAACGGGAGCCGAAAAATCGAAAGCGGCCCAGCAAGGGCCGCTTTCGAGAATCAACGGCAAGGCTGAAGCTTGATTTCGCAGGCGACGCCATGTTTGAGATTGCCTACAGCGCGGTCAACAAACACTTCCGTAAAGCTCACGTCGTTTGCTCCGCGGCGGGCGATGGCGCGTGTCTGCAGGTTGAGTTTGTGCACACCGCCGCAGGTGCCCGACCAGGTGTTGGGATTCTGTGAAGCGTCGCCGCTTTCGAGGCTGATGCTCATAGGCTGGCCCGTTGTAGGGAACTCGGCCGAGGAGACTGAGCGGCTGACGAAGTCGGATGCCTTTCCGTCAAGGTAGTAGCGCGCGTAGACGCTGGCCGAACCGGTTTCCGACACACCCAGCACAGTGGCCTCCATGGCGATGGGACCAGGTGCCACGCGGTAACCAGCGGGCACTTCCACGTCGACGGTGGCAATGCAGTTCTTCTGGTCGAGCGGGGCGGCGCCGGGAGACGCATTGGCAAGCAGATCGTTGAACGAGAACTGGACCGTCGAGCCGTCATTGAGGATGTCGGCAAACACGCTGCCGTCGGTCGGGCAGCCAGGGCCTTTCACTGCCAGCGTACCTTCGACGATCTTGACGGAAGGGGTAGCGAGGGCGAGGGTGGAGCCGCCCACGGAAGCGAAGATAGGGAGAGCGATGAGAGCGCGGATAACCAGTGCTGACTTTTTCATGAGAAATCTACCTTTGAGTGATTCGGCCGGTTTCGTTCCGACCTTTGTTTCCGCTTGCCCCGCGTCACTGCGGGATATCTTTGTTTTAGGCAGTTCCCTCGGATGACGACACGATCACGAACTGAAACTGTGTGAGCCGATTCGAGTCGATTCGGGGAAAATGATGAACACCGCGGAATCACTGTTTCTGGCAGGTCAGTTTTCGAAAGTCACCGAACGTTTCTGCGACGCCCGCAGCGAACTTCCGAACGCGTGCGACGTTGCCTGGATCACGGGCGCCCTCGTGTTTCAGGGCCGTGTGGAGGAGGCAAAACTCACGTTCCGTCAGCACGAAGCAGCGCTTTCGCAGACCGACCTCGTGTGCGCCACGTTCTTTCTTGGTGTCGGTGCGGTGCGCGGTGCGCAGCCCGAGGAGGCGCGGCGCCTGTTCGCTCAGAACCTCGCACGTCTCCGCACATTCAAGGAGTCCAACGCTTCCGCGGAATTTTTCGCGTGGCAGGGCGTGAGTTTTTTTCGCGAGATGAGCTGCCGCTACGCGCTTGCCCTCTCGGCCTCGCGGCGCGCATACGATGCGGCTTTCCTGTGGAGTTCGCCTTTCGCGCGCTCACTTGCGGCTGACACACGTGCGCACGCGCTCATCCGTGTGGGACGCGTGTCGGAAGGCTTAAAACTGCTCGCCTGGGCCCAGGACTTCGCGGGGAGCCACGGGCTTGCGGGGCTTGCGGGTGCATTCGGAGTTTCGCGTTTAAATTACGAGGCACAGCATGGGCGCGATCCAAGGGGCGCACTTGCGCGCCTCGTGGCGTACCGTGACACGCTGGCGGTGGAGGACTGTTACTCGCGCGCGGCGCTGAACGTGGAACTCGCGCGGCAGTACCTATTGCGCGGTCGGGGCGTGGACGCGAAGGCGTGCCTCGACGAAGCGGAGCCTTTTCTGGAAGCCCACGGCCAGCGGCGGCAAAAGGCTTCGCTGTGGCTGCGGCGGGCATCCTATGAATTCTCGAGCGGCGCGTTCGATGCCTCACACTCGTGCGTCGAGCGGGCCGTTGCCATCCTCGATCCAAACATCGACGGGCGGCTTTTTCTCGAAGGCCTCGGTCTGCGCAGACGCTGCTTAGAGGAAACAGGCGAGCCGGTGGACTCCGACCTTGATGAAAGGCTCCGTATGCTGACGCGGCGCACAGGCAGCCGCATTGCGGCGAACATGCTCGCGCGACACGACGGCCGGATACGCGGCGAAGGCACGGAGGATGATCCGCTCGGCTCGCTTCTTGATCGCGTGGAAAAAGAATTCCGTGTTGGTGGGCTGCGGCGCGAATCGCAAAGGCTTGTGAAGGACGTGCTTGCGAGCAGTTACCTTGCGCTGCTGCCGCGCATGCTTGGTTTCCGCCCGGGGTCGCGTGCCGTGGTGCTCGACGTGGAGCCGGGTGCGGTGCTCGTGATGAACGGCGCCGACGTGGACTATCTGGAAACGGGATCGTCGGCGCAGGTGCGTTCTTTTCTTCTCGCACTGTCTCGCTCTCCGCAAAGCAAGCAACAGCTCGTGGAATGGATGTGGGGTTACCGGTACGACGCCGGACGGCACGATCCGTTGGTGTACGCACTTGTGCGGCGTGTGCGCAGGCTGCTCGGCGCGAACGAGAATTGGATCCGCGCGCGCGAAGGCCGTTACGTTCTGGCCGACGGTGTGCAGGTGCACGTGCACGATCCCGGCGGCGAAGCCACAACCTCCCCATCATTCACTGGCGCGGTTCCCACAGGTGAGGAGAGTGCACAGGGCTACAAGTCACCTGTCGCCTCTGGTTCAAACCTGGCGCGCACAAGACAGGCACCGGTGCGGGCCTCGGGCCTCAACCATCGGCAGATTCTATTTTTGGAGTGGATAACCGCGCACCGGTTCGCTTCGGTTTCGGATCTGATGGGCGCCTTTGCAGTGAGCAAGGCCACGGCCACGCGCGACTTGGCGGACCTTGTGGAAGCAGGCCAGCTGGCGCGCAGCGGCCTCGCTCGTGCCACGCGCTACAGTGTGGTGGTGAGATAGTCGGAGCGGAATCAGACGGCCCACGCGACGCGAGCACCTCTGGCGCCAAAGGTCAGTGCGCGTTGTGTTCCAATTTGCGGCGCAGCTCTTTCACAGTGGCGAGTGTTGACGCGTCCCTTTCCATCAGGTCGCTGATGCGCCGGACGGCGTTGAGCACGGTCGTGTGATCGCGCCGACCGAATGCGGCGGCAACTTCAGTCGTGGTGATTCCGAGCATCTCCCGCGCGAGGTACATGGCCACGTGGCGCGGAGTCACGATGTTTTCCTTGCGGCTCGCACCCATGAGTTCCTGCAGCTTGATTTCGTAGTGCGCAGACACCGCTTTTTGGATGGACAGCACATCGACACCGTTGCTCTGCGTGCGGATGTCCTTGCGCAGAAGCTGCTGGATGGTTTCGAGCGAAGGGGGTTCGCCCTTGATGGACTGGTTCATCAACAGCGTGTTGAGCACGCCGGTGATCTCGCGCACGTTGGTCTTGACGTGCGTGGCGATGAAGTCGATGTGCTCACGGCCAAGGCGCAGTCCAAATGACTTTGCCTTGACCTCGATGATGGCGCTGCGGTCCTCGAACGTGGGTGGCTCGATGGTCGCGATGAGTCCTTGCAGGAAGCGGCTCTTGAGGCGCTCCTCGATGTTGGGAATGGTGCGCGGGTACTGATCGCTCGTGATGACGATCTGCTTTTTGTTTTGGTACAGCTCGTTGAACGTATGAAAGAACTCGAGCTGCGAGGAATCCTTTTTTTCCAGAAACTGGATGTCGTCCACGAGCAGCACATCCACCTGCCGGTACTTGTTGCGAAACTCGTAGTGCTTGTTGTGCCGCACGGCGCGCGTGAAATCGAGGACGAAGTCCTCGCTCGTGACGTAACGCACGTGCCAGTCGGGGTGATTGCGGCGGATTTCGTTGCCCACCGCGTAGAGCAGGTGAGTCTTTCCAAGACCCGTTGATCCGTAAATGAACACCGGGTTGCTCACATTGCCCGGGTTGCGCGCCGCGTTCTGGCAGGCAAGGCTTGCCATCTGGTTGGTCGTGCCCTGCACGAAGGTGTCGAAGGTGAATTGTGGATCGAGCATGCGCTCGGGCGTCTCGCTGCCGCTCGAACGCTGCTCGTAGTCATCAGCGCTCACGAGAGGTGGCGTGACAGGACTTGGCATCGACATCTTGTTGATGTTTGGCAGCGAGGCGAGGATCGTCTGGTTCGATTTGACGCTTGCCGCCGGCGGGATGGGCGGTGTTTCGGCCTGCCCCTGCGCAGGCGTGAACGCCGGAAGCGTCTCAGATGAAAAATCAGAGACGTGCGCAGGCTCGGAGGAGCGTGGTGGCAATGCGTTCTCGGTTCGCTTCTCGGGCCGAGCAAGGCGCGCAAGCGGCGAGGCGTGTGCAGCGCGCTGCGTTTCGCCAGGCGTGCGTGTGCGCAGTGGGGGCCGCTCGTTCTTTTTTTCGCCCACTGAGGAGAGGGCCTGCGCGAGAACCTGGCCCGAACGGGCGTGAGCGCCCGCGCGCTGCACGCGTGAGGCTCCAGCGGGTGAAACGGGTGAGGGATGGCCTGCCGCAGTGGCGCCGAGCACGGTCTTCAACGTGCTTGCGTTGTGCGAACCCGGGGCATCCGAGGAAGGCCCGGGGTACGATTCCGATCCTGCGTTTGTCCCAGGGCCAGGCGATGCGCCTTGAAAGTCGAACAACGGATCAACCATTGCCTTCGTTTCAGCGCCTTTGCGGATGCGCTTGCGCGGAGCGGTGGAGCCCGACGTGATGACGAACTCCGCGCTCTCTCCCCACACCTCGCGCGTGAGTTGGCGCATTTCGGAGTGTACATTCGCCTGACGGATGAAGCTGTCGTACATGGAGTCGCGGATGGTGGCTTTCACCACGTCGCCGTCCTGGCGAATTTCAAGGCGCTCGGTAATGGCGCGCGCGATCGCTTCGCTGCAGATTTGGTTTCCAGGCAGATTCTCGCGCAACCGGCGCAAAAAGAGCGCACTCTTTTCTCGCGCTTTCTCGGCTTCCGCGGACTGTGGCATCGTAGGGATCCTGAGGCGGCTGGAGGGATTTTCGCAAGGTCCGCAAGGGCCGGCCGCCCTGCGAGGAAGCCGATTCTGGACGAGCCCCCCATGGAAGGTCAAGCACTCAATGAAGCAAATGTTGCTGTGGTTCGGAATCGTCTATGGAAATTTGAATGCTCTTGTCTTATCGCTGGTGGCAGTGGGTTTCGGCGTGGATTCTTCCGCCGGGCACGCCGTGTGCGACCGCTTCACGGCGGACCTGGGCACCTGTCGCGTGTGGCTGCTTGTGGTGGTCGCGCTCGTGTTTGGCACTTCCACGTTGCTGTCGTTGCGCAGGCTGCTCACCGTGCGGCGCGAACGCACGTCCTTGCCACCTACGTCGTCGTCGAATTCGTAAAATGGGATGCGCCCGTGCGTTGCGGGTGCTTGATTCCGCTCGAGGATTTTCGCCATGCTTCAGAATCTCAATCCGCTTTACGTCGTCCTGTCGTGCCTGCTCGCCCTGGGCGTCGTCGGGGGGCTGTTGATGCAGGCGCGCGCCATCGTGCAACAGAGCAAGAGCATCGCCGGCGTGCCGGTGAAGTTTGCAGCGCTTGCGGGTTTCCTCGGGGTGCTTTCGCAGGTGCGTGCGAATCCGGTGCCGTATGTCATTGTGTTCGTTGTGACCGCTATCGTCGCGCTTACGGGCGCGTTGCTTGCAAGGCAGGCGCGGTTGCGCTAATGGGCACTGGTTCGTTGCAGACCTAGAAACCGAAGGGGCCCAGCCGTCATGAAGCGTTCCGCGTTCTGGAAAATCCTCACGTTGTGCACGCTTGGCGTGTCGGCGCCGGCTTTCGCGGCCGAAGGGCTCGTGAACATCGTCAACTGGTACTACGCAGCCACCGAGGCGGTCCTGCACAACTCGCATCTGGCCGAAGAGTACTGGCTCGTGCTCGCAGGTGTCTCGAGTCTTGTGCTGCTCACTCTGGTGGGAATGCTCGCAGGACTTCACAAACTCGAGCCCGAAAAAATGACCGACGAGGAGCTGCTGCCCCCGAAGCGCTTCGGTTTCCGCGCGTTCGTCGAGCTTTGCTTTGCGGTGGTGAGCTCCACGCTTGAGTCCGTTATCGGCGAAAAGCACTGGCAGCGTTTTGCCATGCTTTTGGGTGGCACGTTCTTTTTCATCATCATCACCAACCTCTCGGGGCTTGTGCCTGGCTTCGCGCCCGCCACCGAGCACATGAACATGACGCTCGCCATGGCTCTCGTGATTTTCGTGATGTTCAACTATTACGGGCTCAAATACGCCGGCCTTGACTACATCAAGCACCTCATGGGGCCGCTTCTCGTACTTGCGCCGCTTATCTTCCTCATCGAGGTCATCTCTCTGTTCGCGCGTCCGGTTTCCCTTTCGCTGCGCCTGTTTGGCAACGTCAGTGGCGACCACCTCGTGTTCAAGGTGTTCTCGACGCTCGTGCGCGATGCGCACGTTCCGTTTCTCCCGGTGCCGGCCGCGCTGCTGGGCTTCGGGACTCTCGTGGCGTGCCTGCAGTCGTTCATTTTCATGACGCTCTCGGCGGTGTACATCAAGCTCGCCATCGAGTCGGCGCACCACGACGAAGCGCACTGACTTTTTCCACTGCGTTCCCTGGGGCGCGTCTTGTCTTTTCCCTGCCATTCGGGAAAAGCGGACGAGCAACGCCCCGTAGGATTTTTCCGTAGAGGAGAATCCTTCCACCGCAAGGTGGAGTGTTTTCGCGGAGTGTTCCGCTGTCGAATGGAATTGTTTTTGCTGTTGTCCTCGCAAAGGAATTTTTTATGAAGAAGATTTGGTCCGCCGCCATCATCGGTCTCACCGTGCTCGCCTCCAATCCCGCGCTCGCGCAGGAAGCCGCCAATGCCTCCAATCCTTCCGGCATCGGCAACGCCGGCCTCAAGTTCCTCGCAGCTGGTCTGGCCATCGGCCTCGCCGTTCTCGGCGGCACCGCAGGCCAGGGCAAGGCTGCAGCCGCAGCTTACGAAGGCATCGGCCGCAATCCTCAGAGCGCGGACAAGATGTTCACGCCCCTTCTGCTCGGTCTTGCCCTCATCGAGTTCCAGACGATCATGGCCTTCATCATCGCCATCCTCCTCGTCCTCCAAAAATGAGATGGCGTTTGCGTGCGATGGTCGCTTGACAATCGCCGAACGCCTCGCTAACAAAAGGGCCTGCGTGGTGGGTTAGCTCAGTTGGTAGAGCAAGAGACTCTTAATCTCTTGGTCCGGGGTTCGAGCCCCCGACCCATCACCATCCTCTTTTTCCAGCCGGGTCGCTTTTGCCTGCTCGGCTGACTTAGAGTTAGAGTTTCAGACGCTTGTGTTACGGCCGTTCCATCCTGGAACGGCCGTTTCCGTGTCAAGTTCCCACCACCCTGTAGAGTTTCCTCAAATATGCCGAACCACCTTCTGTCGGAAGGGGTTTGACATGCAAATTTCCAAAGGGGCGAGCGCGCCCAAAACAGAGCGCTGTCGAAAGAGTGGTCAGTGGCTTGCCATGGCAGCCTTGGCGGCCTTCGCCTTTGCCGGGTGTGATGCCGTCACGACGGGCTCACTCGCGACATCAAAATCGTTTACCTTTGCGGGAATCAGCGGCCTCGCCGCTATTGGTGGTGGTGCCTTTGAACTCACCTGGGTCGGCGCACCCGTAGCCGATGCCACTTACGACGTCTACAAGACCGAAAAAGGCACTCCTCAAGACTTCTCCAAGGCCTTTGCCTTCACACGGGATGTGACTTTCAGAACCTCTGACCTGCGCTTCGAGCCCGAGGCGTGTTTTTCCGTGCGCTACCGCATCGCGTCGCGGCCGGACCTCAAAGACACCAATACGGTGCAACGCTGCACGGGCGTAAAGCAGCTCGTGTTTGGCGGAGCGGCGTCGCTCATGGCCAAAGGCAAGGGTGTTTACGAGCTGAAATGGGCACGCCTCGAGGGTGAAAACATCACCTACCGCGTCAGGCAATCGACCGCCGTGGAGACGCTCGCCACAGGCAGCAAAGAGGCCACGGTCGAAGTCGATAGCTTTGCATCCGCACCTGTGGCCCTCAACCGCGTCGCCTGCTTTGACGTGCGGGCTTTCGTGATGGGCACGCTGGTACCTCTGAGCGCAAAGGCAAAGCCACTTTGCACGACGGTGACAACCCTTGCTCCGTTTCAGGGGGCAGACCGGGTCGAAACCGTCTCGGCCTCGCAGGCTATCGTCCGCTGGACGCCGACTTTGGCGCAGGGCGTGACGGGTTATCACGTGTACGCGGGCAGTCCTGATTCAACGCCCATCGCTGTCGCTTTGCCCAAAGCCAGTGAAGCCACCGTCGCACTGCGCGCTGGCGAAACACAGTCGTTTTTCGTGCGCGCATTCGACGCAAGCGGCGCCGAGGATGACAACACGCGCTCGACCACGGTTTCCTTTTCCTCTGGAAACGTTCAGGCGACGCCCACGCCGGCGCCGGCGGATGCCGCAGGAGCCGCTGCAAAGCTCGCTTTCGCCATCGCTCCACCCACGCTGGCGCGTGCGGGTTCCTCGTTTTCGCCACAGCCGCAAGTCGTGGTGCACGATGCCAGTGGACGTTGGGTGCAGGGATCGCTCGTTACGGTGACGCTGACGGCACATGCCGATGCGGCTTGCACCAC
>Ga0163152_10003018_pt1 | contig 22621 bp, 16 predicted proteins | sample OliLakLV19MP8IB2_FD_148635 | JGI IMG/M metagenome (GOLD analysis project Ga0163152, IMG submission 148635) | Freshwater microbial mat bacterial communities from Lake Vanda, McMurdo Dry Valleys, Antarctica - Oligotrophic Lake LV.19.MP8.IB-2 | ecosystem: Environmental > Aquatic > Freshwater >...
GGTGAACTTCTTGCTCCTGTTCTTCGATGGCTACCAGTTCGCGCCACGTTACCGCGACTTGCACAAGCGAATGAGCGGGCTGGTCGGCTCCCGCCATCCAAACCAGTATGCCGACCGCCTGATCAAGCCTGTCCGCAAGACCTTCGATTCCTTAATCGTCAAGGAGTGGCCGAACATCCAGCGTATCCTGGCATCTCTTGCACAAAAAGATGTGACGCAAGCGACGGTCGTGCGCAAACTGAGTTCCTATGCTCGGCAAAACCAGACCAAGAAGGCGCTCTGGGAGCTGGATAACATCCGCCGGACCATCTACATCCTTGACTTCATCGACGATCCTCAGCTTCGGCAGAGTGTGCAGAAGGCACTCAATCGTGGCGAGGCCTACCACCGTATGAGGCGGGCCATCTCCTACGTGAATTCGGGTAAGTTCCGCGTGAAAACCGAGGCGGAGCAGCAGATTTGGAACGAATGCTCCCGGCTGATCGCCAACGCGATCATCTACTACAACACCCTGCTCCTATCGCGGGTATACGAGCAAAAAGTGACAGCAGGCGACCTGGAAGCCATCAAGATCCTAAAAAGCACCTCCCCTGTCGCCTGGCGCAACGTCAATCTGATCGGCAACTTCGACTTCACAACCAGCTCATCGCCGGTCGACATTGAAGCCCTGGTGGCGCGTTATCAAGACGAAGACTTCTGGCGCCGCTCCATGACCGAAGGAGATGACGATGGCCCGCAAGAGTGAAATCCGCCAATTTTACCTTTTCGAGGCGTTGGGCAAAAATAGCCCAGAAGCTGCTTAAGGCCGTCCGTGAGTTTGGCAACTACATCGCGACGAACCAGGCCTTCATCCCGGATTACGGAGATCGATACCGGAACAAAGAGACGATCAGCACGGCGTTTGCGGAATCGGCTGTGAATCAGCTGGTGAGTAAACGGATGGTGAAGCAACAGCAGATGCACTGGACGCAACGAGGAGCTCATCTTGCTGCAGGTTCGGGCACAAGTGCTCAATAAGGAACTCCGCGAAACATTCCGACGCTGGTATCCAGCCATGATGGCGGAGAACGAAACCGGGATACCGCTGGCAGCGTGATCAGTGGCCGCTACCGGCCGTGACTCACCCATCGCAACTGGCCGAGCCCCCGAAATTTCAGAGTTTCCATAAACTACAACGCGACAGCTGCGCCCCTCCCGATCCCGAACTGCCGAGGACCCTGTCGAAAACGGGTCGATGTCTAGATCCCGGACGCAACAGGGATTTGATGGGGGACAGTGGAATAGATAATGGTGCGGGCACTCCCTCCATGCGACCGATTTTCTTTCGAGGCGGCGGGATTGGGACGGTTCCGTTCAAGCGTCATGTCGTCAGTCCTTGGGCGTCCGCTACTGCCCGAACCCATTCTGGCCGATGGATTTTGCCAGCCCCGAATCCTGCTTCGTACCGATGATGCGCGGTCAAGAAACGTTACCTATTTTCGTAACACCCCGGCGCGCTTCGTTCTCTCCACAACGGAGGCCCTTCATGGCAAAAAAAATCGATACGGCAAAACATCCCGCAGAGAAGAGCAAGCGCAAGGCTAAGGACCTGGCTTCCCCATCCACGCACGGCAAGAACCAGGCCGGTCAAACCAACGGGCAGAACGAGATGATCATTAAGGAGCGCGGCAAGGGGAACATGACCTCTGCCGGTGGTGCACCCCGCCAGACCTACTAGCGCAATACCATCTCGACCCTGTTGACAAAATAGAAAGGAACCGACCATGGCTGGTAAACAAGCAACGAAGACCACGAAGAAGCGAGGAGCAGACCTCGTACAGGACGGCGGAAAATGGGCCGGCTCAGGAAAAAAGGTCGTCGAGAATGGTGAAGGCCCCGAGGTGGCGGCACAACGCCAGAGCCAAACAGGCCGCCGCCCGCTCCAGACAACGGTGCGGGAACCAAAGGAGAAACATCCCGGCAAGAGATGACCGTACAAGGCGGCGTAACAACCTGCAGGTCGAAAAGTAAACCTGCGGAACTAACTAGAGAAACCCCCGGTCATCTCGGTCGCGGGTTTTCGTGCTCGGAAGCCGTCGCGGAATATCCCGTTTTGACGGGCCCAGCAGGTTTACAAATGAGGGTCACCGGACGCCAAGACGTGTGCAGCCACTGAGTATCCGGAGAGCGCCAGGAAGCCGGGGGTCAGTACACGAAGTGTATGATTTCCAAAAGGCCGAGATCCGTTGACATCGGCTTTGCCCGATCAAAACATTGGGTTTCCGACGAAGGGGACTGTTCCGCAGCCGGGAACGACGTTGATTTCACAGGCCCATTCCGCGTCAGACCCCCGACTTCCTGGCGCTCTCCATGGGTGGTCAACTTTTGGTTGGCGCCGAAGAGCGGCTGCAAGAGTGGCTGAAGGGCCGGAAATCCGTACCCGCGCCGGCCATCGAAGAGCGGAAATCCGCCTTTCACGCCTGATCACGGCATGATCGGCAGTAGAACCATTGACGGCATGTTCGCGGTGTGATGGACGCGCTGCCGCGCCACCAGCGACGTTGCGCTGTATGGACCTTGGCCCGTGTTCGTGTTGCGGTCGAATAGAGGGAAGTAGGATCCGGTGATCTCGATGCGCAGCCTGTGGCCTGGCTTCAGCAACGCGGCCGTATGACCGACGTCGACGCGGACCTGGTAGGGCCGCTCGCGGGGTGCCCGGATGAAGCTTGCGCGCTGGATTCCGACGGCGAGGTTTTGGGCGTAGCCGTTGGGAAGAACGTCGATCAGCTTCACCACCCAATCGGCATCAGGGGTGGTCTGGCTTACCCAGAGGTGAGCTTCGATGGGGCCGGCAATTCGGAGTTCGCGCGTCAGCGGACTGGAGTCGTAGACCAGGACGTCCGAGCGATCGGCGTTGGGACCTTGATCGACGGGTCCCCAGAAGGCCGCGAATTTGCCCTGGAGCATCGCGGGAGGCCAAGCCGGAACGGGCTGCGACGGGTCGCCGATGAAGGTGTCGTACGGCTCCGAGGCGGGCTTCCCGATCATCACGAGACCGTCGCCATGACGGGTGTTTGCCTTACCTTTCGAGTGCAGATAAAAGGGCATCACCTTGGCATCTTCAGGGGGCCAGGATGCAGCTTCTCGCCAGGCGTTCTCGCCCATTGAGAAGTAGCGAATGGCCGGAATCTTGGAGCGTGACCCTTTCAGAATGCGGTCAAACCACGCAAGGTTCTCGCCTGGGAGATCAAAGTCAGAGGCGGGACCGAAGTCGATCTCTCCGAGCGTACGTTTGCCGATGCTGCCGTGGTCCCAGGGGCCCAGAATGAGTTGCTGCTCGGCGCCGGAACGGCGCAGTCGTTCGAAGTTCGAGACGACCTCCCGGAGGAAGAAGTCGTAGTAGCCGACGATGTGCTGGGCCGGCATTTTCAGCTGGTCGATCTCGGGGGTGACGTCGAGGCGTTTCCAGAATCCGTCGGGGCGCGGGTGCGTCAGGATGGTGCGCAGCCAGGGGATGCGCCAGCCGATGGCGAGGTCGAGGTCGGCGAGGGGGAGGGACTGCAAGGTCTGATACCAATCAGTGGGGGCGGACTTGCCCGCGGGGGGAGGGTAGAGTCCGGCGGCCGCCGTGCCGATGAGCGCGAGGCGGGGAACTCCCCCAAGGTAGATATTCCGATAGAAGCTGCTCCAGGTGGCCGTAGGAGCCAGGACGGCTAAGCCTGGCGCACCTTCGGCGGCCGCCTGATACTGCACCGCGCCTACATACGATGCGCCCCACATGCCAATGCGGCCGTCGCTCCAGGGCTGGCGCGTTACCCACTCGGTGGTGTCGAAGCCGTCCTGGCCTTCGCCGTTGTAAGGGAAAAATTCGCCCTTCGATTCAAAGCGGCCGCGCGTGTCCTGCACAACGACGGCATAGCCGGCGGCAGCGTAGCGGCGCGCGGTCGCCGCGGAGTTCGTCTTGTTATACGGCGTGCGTTGCAGCAGTACCGGCTTGGGGACGGCGGGATTCGTGTCATAGATGTCCGCCGCCAGTTCGACGCCGTCGCGCATAGGGATGGTGACTTTGCGTGGCTCCTGCGCGACGAGAACCATGGCCCACGCCAGCAACGGCCAGTAGCGCATTACGTGAGGATCTCTTTCACGACTTGCCCATAGACGTCAGTGAGGCGGAAATCGCGGCCTGTGTAGCGGTAGGTGAGCCGCTCATGGTCGATACCGAGGAGATGCAGTGCCGTTGCGTGCAGATCGTGGATGTGCACTTTGCCTTTCACGGCTTCCCAGGCGAACTCGTCCGTTTCGCCATGCACCATTCCGCCCTTGATGCCGCCGCCGGCCATCCAGGCGGTAAAGCCTTTGGGATTATGTTCCCGGCCGCGCTCGGATGCGGGCGCCTTGCCTTCGGAGAGGTCCTGTTCGAAGGGCGTGCGGCCGAATTCTCCGGACCAGACCAGGAGCGTATCCTTCAGCAGGCCGCGACCTTTGAGGTCGGCAATGAGCGCGGCGATGGGCTGGTCGATCGCCTTACAGCGCTGGGGCAGTCCTTTGCGGATGGCGGCATGATGGTCCCACCCTCCATCCGTGATCTGGACGAAACGAACACCGGCTTCCACCAACCGGCGCGCGAGCAGACACTGGCGCCCAAAGTTGTCAGTGGTCTTCTCACCGATGCCGTATAGGTCAAGGGTCGCTTTGGATTCCTTCGCGAGGTCCAGCACAGCGGGGGCCTCGGCCTGCATGCGGAACGCAAGCTCGAAGGACTCGATCATGCCTTCCATGTTCTGGTCTGACTCGAGCTGCTGCAGGTAGCTCTTGTTCATCGACTGGATGAGGTCGACCTGGCGGCGCTGGAGCCTCTCGCTGACGGACTTGTCCTCGAGATAGCGTATCTGCGCCTCTTTCGCGTTGCCGGCTTCGCCGATCGGCGTGCCTTGATAGATCGCCGGCAGGAAGGCGTTACTGAAGAGCTGGGTGCTGCCCCCATCGCCGCTCACCTGCGGGCAAAGCGTAACGAAGCCTGGCAGGTTCTGGTTCTCGGTGCCGAGTCCGTAAGTCACCCAAGAGCCAATCGACGGGCGGACCATCACCGTGTGCCCGGTGTGCAACTGCCGAACGGCCGGCGCGTGCGCTTCCGAGTCGGTCTGCATGCCGTTCAGGATGCAAAGCTCTTCGGAGACCTTGCCGAGATGCGGCAGCCAATCCGACATCATCAGTCCGGCCTTGCCCTGACGGCTGAACGTGGAGATCGGCGCCATCATCAGGTTGCGGCCGATACCGGGAGCTTCATAGTTGGCGGGTAGCGGGATCGGAAACTTTTGGCCGCCGCCCGCGGCGAGGCGCGGCTTGTAGTCAAACAGATCCATGTGAGAGGGGCCTCCTTGCATCCACAGGAAGATCACCCGTTTGGCCCGCGGCTGGTAGTGCGGCTCCTTGGGCGCCAGCGGATTGCCCTTCACGGAGGCCGCCGGCGCCAGCATCGCCGAAAGCGCCATCGAGCCGAATCCGCAGCCGTATCGCCGCAGAAACTCACGGCGTGAGCGGGCCAGGATGTTTGTGTGAGTCGACATAAGTGCTCCCTATTTCAAATACAAGAACTCGTTGCTCACGAGAAGCGAGTGGCAGTAGCGCGCCCAGGCATCGCGCGAGGCATCGGCTTCGGACTTGCCCGTCGCCTTCAACTCGCTCGTGAAGGCGGCGAGGAAGTCAGCAGCACGCGTTTGATCCGCCGCGACGACCGCACGTCCCAGAATGCGTTCAATCAACCAATGGACCCGCGAAGCGCCCGAGGCAGCGTGTTCAGCCGCCTTGGCCGCCAGTAAGCGTGACTGCTCCTGGAGGAACGGCGAGTTGATCAAATAGAGCGCTTGCGTCGGTACCGTGGTGACGCTGCGGGCCCCGTTCACCTGGTTCACATCCGGGAAGTCGAAGAGGTTCAGAATATCCAAGCTCTTGTGCTGGCTTTTGCGCAGCACGGGCAGGTACACCGTCCGCCGCCGCAGCAGATCATCGGGCAGTTTGGCGTCATCGCGAAACTCCACCGGCTTGCCGACGTTCAGGTTTCCGGGCACTTCCAGCGGCAGGCTGGGTCCGCCGCGACGTTCGTCGAGCGTGTCCGTGAGTTTGAGCACTGCGTCGCGAATCGTTTCGCCTTCCAGGCGGCGGCGATTCATGCGCCACACGAGGCGATTCTCAGGATCAAGCTCAGCGGCCTTGGCCTGGTGCGCGCTTGACTGCCGGTAGGTTTCGGATAAGGCAATCTCACGAATGACTTTCTTCACGGACCAGCCTTGGTCAACGAAGCGTGTTGCCAGGTAGTCGAGAAGTTCAGGGTGGCTGGGCAGTTCGCCGCGCAGCCCGAAGTTATCGACACTGCGGACGAGGCCGGAGCCGAACAGGTGCTGCCAGAGGCGGTTCACCATCACGCGCGCGGCAAGAGGGTTCTTCTCACTGGCAATCCAGCCGGCCATTTCCAGGCGTCCGCTCGCCCGATAGCCCAACTGTGGCGGACCCGTCCACATGGCGATGCTCACAAAGCTACGCGGCACCAGTTCACCAAGCAGATGCGAGTTGCCGCGGATGTTGATCTTGTGGTCGAAGGGCGTGTCGACATCGCGCACGGAGAGCGCCATCGGCGGCTCCGGACGATTGAACTCCAGTTGGCCGATCGCCTTGTTGAGTTCGCCGAGTTGCTTGTCGATTTCGGTAAGCGGACTTCCGGCCTTCTTCAGCCGCTCCTTCTCATCGGTCAGGCCGTTCAGTTTATTCTTGAGCTCAGTCCAGTCCGCAAGGTACTTCTCCGTATCCTTCGCGCGGTCGCGCAGTTCTTCCGGCGTCTCCGGCAGCAGCGTGCGATGGACGTCGCTGAAGATGCCGTCGATGCGCCCATCGAGCGTGAGCGTGCTGCCCAGGATGCCGGCCATCGCGTAGTAATCCTTCGCCGGGATCGGATCGAATTTGTGATCGTGGCAGCGGGCGCAGCCCATGGTGAGGCCGACGAAGGCTTTGCCGACGAGGTCGAGTTGGAAGTCGACGACGTCCATGCGGAGTTGTTCTTTGTCGGCGGCGACCAGCGGCCAGGGTCCAAGAGCCAGGAAGCCGGTCGCGATTACCTGTTCGCGGCGCTGCGCATCGTTCTCGGCCGGCAACAGATCGCCCGCCACCTGTTCCTTGATGAACTGCGTATAGGGCTTGTCGGCGTTGAAGGAAGAAATGACGTAGTCGCGATAGCGCCAAGCTTCCTTGGCGGGGATCTTGCGCCCAATCTCGAGATTATCGGCGAAGTATGTGATGTCGAGCCAATGCCGGCCCCAGCGTTCGCCGAATTGCGGAGAAGCCAGTAGACGATCGGCCAGCGTTTCGAACGCTTGCGGAGAATCGTCCTTGAGAAACGCCTCCACGTCCGCGGACGTGGGCGGAAGACCGGTGAGATCGAAAAAGGCACGCCGTATCAAGCTGCGCTTGTCGGCCGCCGGCGCGGGCGAAAGGTGCTTTTCGGCGAGCTTGGCGCGAATCAGGCGGTCGATTCCGTCGTTGGGCTGCGGCTTGCGGACCGGTTGCCATGCCCAATACTTCAGACGTTCTTCATCAAGCGCCTGCCTTTTCTTGAGGGCGGCCTCGGCGTCGTCGTTCGATTCCTCCGGCCAAGGCGCCCCGATCTTCACCCACTCGGTGAGGATCTCGATCTGCTCGGGCTTCAGCTTCCCGGAGGGAGGCATCTTGAGCGCGCCGGCATAGCGGACTGCCTCGATCAGCCGACTCGCATCCGGCTTGCCGGGAACCACCACGACACCCGACTGGCCGCCCTGAAAGAACGATGCTCGCTGGTCCATCTTCAAGCCGCCGAAGGTCATCTTCGACTTCGAGCTATGGCACGAGAAGCATTGCGCGGCGAGGAGCGGCCGGACTTTGGATTCGAAGAACTGAGTGGAGTTCGCCGTTTGCGCCGCCAGGGGAAAGACGGTGAGAAAGGCTAACGCCATTGGCATGACCGGCATCACAAAATGTCGGGACCTCGGGTGAACTTTCAACCAAACACCTCCGCAGTCAATGGACTAAACCTCATCCAGCGGTTGCACCGCGTCGCCGAACTTGGCTATCCGCACGTTCATCTTGTCCATCATCGATAAGTAGAGCCGGCACATCTGCCGTTCGGGCTTCTCGCGATAATCCAGCACGCGGCCGCCTTTGATGCGTCCGCCGCCGCCACCGAGCATTACCACCGGCAATTGCCGCGCCTCATGATTACCCGTCAACATGCTGGAACAGTACAGCAGCATCGTGTTGTCGAGCAGCGTGCGGCTGCCTTCCTGAATCGCGTCGAGCTTGCGGGCCACATAAGCCACCTGCTGCAGGAAGAATTGATTCACCTTGAGCCAATCCGCCGTGTCGGAATGCGAAAGCAGATGGTGGATCATGTAATCCACGCCGAGATTCGGAAAGCGTAGCGAGCTATGGTCGTTGTTGAGCTTCAGAGTCGTGATGCGCGTGGTATCGGTCTGGAAGCCCAGCACCAGGATGTCGGCCATCAGGCGCATATGCTCGGCGATGTTCTGCGGAATGCCATCGGCCGGGCGCGACATATTGGGACCGGACAACGCCGGTCGCCAGCCTTGCAGTTGTCCTTTCTTACCGGCATTGGCGATGCGTTGCTCCACGTCGCGCACGGACTCCAGATACTCGTCGAGCTTGCGCTGGTCGCCCGTGCTGATGTCGCGCCGCAAGCGGCCGACTTCTGTGATCACGGAATCCAGCACACTCCGGTCGGCTTTGCTGGCTTCGTCCTTGAACAGCCGGTCAAAGGCGAGCGCCGGATAGATCTCGAGCGGCGTTGGCGTGGTTGGGGAGCTCCATGAAATGTGGGAGCTGTAAAGCATCGAGTAGTTCTTATGCACCGACGGGTTCGACTTCTCGCAGCCCAGCACCAAGCTCGGCACTTTGGTGGAACCGCCGTAGCGCTGCGCCAGCAGTTGATCGATGCTGGTGCCGGAACGGATCTCACCGCCCGACGCGAGCGGTGCGCCCGAAAGCAGATTGCCCGTCTGCGAACTATGGATGTTGCCCTTGAGCGCTTCGGCGTTAAAGAGGCCGCGGATCAAGAGCATCTTTTCGCGATGATCCTGGAGCGGCGCCAGCACCTGGCCCAGTTCCAACTGCTTGCCCTCGCCCTGGGCCCACCACTCCTTGCTGTGGAAGCCGTTGCCGGAGAACATCACCGCCAAGCGGACGGGAGCTTCACTCGCCGCTTGCTTAACGGGTTCATCGCCCCACACCGGCAGCGACTCCATCCATGGCAACGCCATGGTGACGCCAAAGCCTCGTAACATCCGGCGGCGGGAAAACTGGTGCCTCAACATCACTGCCTCCTTTTGGCTTACTCCTCTGGAACGGAACCGCGACCACGAATCTCGCGGAACTGTTTGCTCCGCACTATTAAATCAACAACCCCTCCCACGCTGCTCTGCGTCTGCAGAACGTCGAGCAAGGGTTCGTCGGAAAGCTGTACCGCCCGCCCCAGCGCATAGCCCAAGAGCTTGCGGCAGAATTGGCGAACGAACTTGTCGCGCCCTTGCGTCATCAGATACTGGCGCAAGCCTTCCAGGCCCTCGATTTGCGTGCCATCCATCAAACGCGTCTTCGTGTGGATCGCGCGCCCGCCTAAATCCTGGCCACGGCGGCGCCCAATGGCGTCGAACTGTTCCAGCGCATAGCCGTAGGGATCGATGCGCCGATGGCAGGCCGCGCATCGTGCATCGCTCGTGTGCTTCTCCGTCAGTTCGCGCATCGTCAGCGTCAGGTTCGCTTCGTCCTCCGGCAACTGCGGGACATCTTTCGGCGGACGCGGCAGCTTATCGCCCAGCAGGACCTCGGCCACCCAGTTACCTCTCAGAATGGGGCTGGTGCGCGAAGCGCCGGATTGCTTCGCCAGAGTCGCGGCCAAGCCCAGCACGCCGCCGCGCCCTTGCGCCCGCAGGCCTTCCACGCGACGCCAATCCTCACCCTTTACTCCCGTGATGCCGTAGAAGTTCGCCAGCGGCTCATTGAGGAACGAATGATCCGCATCGAGAAGGCTGAGCAGGGGGCGATTGCCCCGGAACAGATCGGTGAGGAAGAGAATGCTCTCCTCATACATCGCGCCGCGCAACGAGCGAAACTCGGGAAAGTGCCGTTCGCTCTTTTCGTCCAGCGAGTCAAAGCCGTGAATGTGCAGCCACGACGCGCCAAACTCGGTGGCCAGCCGGCGCACGCGCTCGTCGCACAGCATGCGGTGGGCGTGCGCGGCTAGCCCCGCTGGCGTGCGCAACTGGCCGGCGGCCGCCGCCCGTCGCAACTCCGCGTCGGGCTGCGATGACCATAAGAAGTAGCTGAGGCGGCTGGCGAGCTCCGCATCGCTCACTGGCGCTTGCCGAACCGTGGGCGGTGCGGCCCTCTCGGTGCGGTACAAAAACGCCGGACCCACCAGCACGCGGCCCAGGGTCAGGCGCACCGCCTCCTCATGCGGCGACTCCTGTGCGCGGAGCCTGGCATACAGGCTCCGCAACTCGTCCTTTTCGACGACCGTGACCGCCCGCCGATAGGCCCGATCGGCAAACTCCAAAACCGCCTCCAAATGTTTGGGCTCGGCTGCAACCTGTTGCCTGCGAAACGCCGCCGCCCGCTCTTGAATGGGCCGGCGCATCGGCTCGAACTTCGAAGGATCGGCATCCTGCGTGGCGTATTGCCAGAGTTGCTCAAAGACATCCACCAGCGCGATAGGCGCGCGGCTGATAAACCACAACTGCTCCCATAGGCGATCAAGCTCGGCGCGCTCGACATCGCTCAGCAGCAGCCGCCCCAGATGTTTGTCCTCGCGATGGTAAAGCGTAAGCGTCACCACTTCGTCCACGGGCACAATTTTGGTGTAGCAGAGCGACGCAGGAAACATCTGGCGGAACTCATCGAACGCCGCTTCCACGCGGTGCCGGGCGGCGCTGCCTTCGTTCACCACCACAGGCATTGCGTAGGAGACGCGTTGGTTGTTGGACGTCCACGTGCCGTCCGCCGTGCGCACCAGCGTGCCGCTCGGGCGCAAGCCAGCGGGCCCGTCGGGTTTGGCCGTCAGCACTTGCAGTTGCACCGTGCCTTCTGACTTCGCTTCCAGCGCGCCGGTGACGGAGAATTCGGCGCCGGCCACCAGGTCGGCCGGCAGCGTCACCTCAATCAACGAAGGCGCCTGCGCGGGCATGTCGGCTCCGGCGAATTTCGCGGGATCCACCCCCCACGGCGATTCCGCATCGGTGGCTGCGGGGATCACCGCGCGCGAAAATAGCGGCCCCGCCAGAGAACTCAATTGCCGGTGGAGTTCGCCATCGGGAGTGTTCGCGGCCGGAGCCGCGGCGCTCAGTAACTGCTGTAGCGCCTCCGCCAGTTGACGCTTCTCCTCTGGCTTCTCCGCCACTAGCCAGCGCATCAGCAAAGAGCCCGCGGGAATGATGGTCCCGCTGCCCGCGCCTGCCACCGGCTCACTATAAAAGTGCCACACGCCGCCCTGCGGGTTGCCTGCGAGCACTTTACCGGCCACGTCACGCGTCAGCGACCAATCCTGTCCGCCAGCGCTCGCCAGCTTGAACTCCAGATCGGTCAAATCGCAAGAGGCGTTGCCATCGCGCGGCCCGATCAGCAGAGAAACGTAGTCGCCCGTGCGCACGGCCACTCGCTCAAACGGCCCCACTTCAATGGCCTTGGCGCCGTGCGAAATTCCTTCCGCCAAACGCAGGCGCATCCCGCCTCGCCGCAACTCGAGTGACCACGCCACGCCATTGCCGCACTCGGCATTCGCCGGCGTCACGGTGGCCTCCACGCGCAGCGTCGCTGCCGCGGGACTGCGCCAGCCAACAGCGGCGTAGTGAGTGGAAGCCGGCAGCACGGCCACGCCATGCGGCTTCATCTGGCCCGGAATACGCACCGCCTGCGCGGTTGCGTTGGCCAGTACCGACGGTAGCTTGCCGCCGCCCCAGCCTTGGATGAACTCATACCTGCCGGCCTTCTTGATTTGACTAGTCAAGTGCTCCACTTCAACCGCGATGCCGCCAGTCAATCCCAAATAGTCGAACCAGGCTTGCTTCGCGGCGACCGGCACGCCATCGCCACTTTCCAGTTCCGCCGCTGCGTTTAGTGCCTTTGCCGTGGCGCCCACCACCTCCCGCCGTTGCTCCGTCAACACCCGCACCAGCCCACGCACATCGCGCAACCGCACCGGCGGACGCCCGGGAATCGTTAAGCGCGGCTCGCGCCAGATAACGCTGTCGCCCGCCGCGCCATCACCCGCGTCATCGGCGGCGAGATAGAGCTTTACTTCATTGCCTGAGGCGGGCGCAGCCAGCTTTACGCGGAACTCCTGGCTGGCCACGACGGGTGTCACCGGTTCCATCCACGCCTTGGGGCCATCCACTTTGCCGATGTGTCCCACGCTGCTGAACTTCCAAAGCGCCTGCTGCCACGGCTCAATCTCTTCGATCACTCCGTCCACATCACCCCTCCGCCACTTCCGCCGCAAACCGTCCAGCAAGGGCGAAGGCGCGGGCGCTGACATCAACTGCACGAGCGATGCGAGATACTTCGGGCTGAGCGACTCCGCCCGGGCTACACTCGCCACGCTCTGTCCGGCACGTATCCGCAACGAGGCTGTCAGATACTTTCGCAGCGGTAACACGCCACCGCGATTCTTGTCCAGATCAATGCCCTGCTGCTTAACTGTCTCCGCGCCGCCCGCCTCGGTGAAACGTGCATAGAACGCCCGGATTTCCGCCAGCGTTTCATTCGTCCAATCGTTTCGCGAAATCGAAGAAGAGAAGCGCAAACCATTCGGCAACAGCACCGCGTGACGAGCTACATCCTTGGCTGCGTCCAGATACTTCTTCAGCAACGCGGGCGACATCGCTAGTGCATTGCCCACGTTCGTGAAGCCCTCGCCGGCTGCTCCGTCGGCGGGAAACTCCTTGACCGGGTCCAAATCCGGAACACGCGTCAGGTCGCGAATCGTGTAGGTGTACTCGGCGTTGTTGAGCCGCCGCAAGACCACGGGGCCGGGATCTCCGGCGCGCGCTCGCGCGGCCTGCTTGAGCGTTGCGCGGGTCCACTCAATCAGCCGGAGCCGCTCGGCGGCGGTAGGCTGGGGCATTGCCTTGGGCGGCATCTCGCCCAGGTTCAACTGCTCGGCCACCTTCTGCCAGACGCCGGGATGCCGCGGCACGTTCGCGGAGCCCAGGAACTGTTCGAGGTTGATGTCACCCGTGTGCTTGGCCGCCGAGTGGCAGGCGAGGCAGTACTTTTGAAGCAACGGCTGAACGTCGCGCTCGAAGACGTACTGCGCCCGCAACGTGCACACCGCACCAGCCATGATCAACAAAAGCTTCAGCATCACTTTAGCCGATTCTACTCCCTTCACCCGCCGCACCAGGCGCCAATTCCGAACGTCAACATCCAAGCCTGCACCACCGCTGATTCCGGCCTCTGGAGTAACTCTAACGCCGTGGAAATCATAGGCTAGTAACTCAGCTTCAGAGCAAACTGAATCACGCGGGGCGCCTGCGCCGACGCCAGCCGTCCGAAGGGGGTAGCCGTCACCGTACTGTTCGGCAGATCGAAGTTCACTTGATTGAACACGTTGTAGAATTCGCTCCGGAACTGGAGCCGGAAGCGTTCAGATATGGTGAAGTTCTTCATCACCGCAACATCGGAGTTGGCGAATCGCGGACCGTACATTGTGTTTCGACCCAAGTTCCCGAATCTGCCGATGGCATTTGGCGCAAACGCATTGGTATTGAAGAATTGGGCAATCTGCTCCCCGCGGCTTCTACCGCGGCTGAGGAAGGGATCGCCCACCAAGTCCGGCCGGTCATTACCGGCGGCCGTCAGTGAATTGTCGCGCCCGGTACGAACGTTGAACGGCGCGCCCGTGGTGAGGGAGGTGATCCCGGACATCTGCCATCCACCGGCGACCAGCGCGAGCGCCCGATTGTGGGCCAACTGCGGCAGGTCATAGACCCATGACAGCCGGCCGACATGGCTCCGATGAAAGTCCGACAATCCGCGGTCCAGCCCGGGGTTGAAATTGTCCTGATGAGCCAGACCCTGGACACTCGGGCTCTGCCCCGTATCGATGCTGCGCGACCATGTATAGGCAGTCATCAAGGTGAGGTTCTTCGCCCGGATCCTTCCGCTGAACTGGAACGAGTGGTACGCCGCATTGCCGATGGACTTGATCATGTTGATCTTCTGATAAATGTTTGGGACCAACCTCCGCCGGGAATCGGTGTTCTGCAGAGTCGACTTAGCGGTTCCATCCGGATTGGCGCCCGGGATGAAGTCCGCCTGATTCACGTTGATGGTATCCTGCAAGTGGCGGCTCAGCTTGCCGACGTAGCCGGCATCAATGGCCATCCTCTTGAAAAACTCTCTCTGCATGCCGAACGTCATTACTTGAACCCGTGGCATGACAAAGGTTGGGTCCCAACCAAAGCCTTCGCCAGGAAGGAAAAAGTTCTTCTTGTTCGGGTTCGAAGTGAGGTCGAGCGAACGGGGAAACGGATTCTCGATCCCCTGCCAGGGATCGCTGAGTCCGCCCGCGGGCCGGAACAACACCTGCCCCAGCAGGAAAGGCTGGTTTTGGAAACTCTGCGCGCCCATGTCGCCGAAGTGCGCATTGCTATAGAGTCCATAGCTGCCCCGCAGGCTCGTTGTGCCGTTGCCCAGCAGGTCATAGGCGAAACCGATACGGGGCTGAATCTGCATCCGGTCCACGTTCGTCATTGCACTCGAGAATCCGTTCGGAGCATCTGGCGCCTTGTCGCCGGTGAAGAGCAACCCAAGTGGGGCCGATGGAATGACCTGAGATTGCACGCCGAACCGGAAGTTCGCATTCTGCGGGATCTTGACGTTTGATCGCTCGACCCCCCGGTACTCGCCAAACGGACCGAGCAATTCGTATCGCAACCCCAAGTTCACCGTGAGTCGCTTAGAAATCCGGATGTCGTCCTGCACAAAGAATGCGCTATTCATCGACCGCATACCGAGGTCGATGTATGGCCTCCGGGTAACGGAAGTGAGTTCGCCGAGTAGAAAGTCAGCGATCCCATTGCCGCTGGCAAAGCCATCGAAAGTAAAAATACCATTGTCGGCATTGCCCGTGATCAGTTGAAAATCGCGCCGGTAGAGGTCTACGCCGAACTTGATTTGGTGCCGGCCCCGGATCCAAGTCAGCGAATCGGCAAGCTGCCAATTTGTGCCTCCCTCTTCCCAGACACATTGGCCCCCGGCGCCGATGGAAAAGCGACCCGGTACGTTGAAGTTAGGAGCCTGCGGCGCCCCCTCGAGGTCCATATTGATTCCGAGTTTGCGCGCCGTCAAGGTCTGATCGCAGGTGCGGATCTCCCGTTGTCCGCTCTTGCCGACTCGCAACTGGTTCAGAAGTGTAGGCCGAAAGGTCCGCGTGTAGTTAACCGAGAATACCGGGATCACCTGGTTCTCGGTGCGCGCTCCGTAACTTGGATAGGGACCACTGGCGAATGGGGAACTCGAGAAAGTCCGGTCATTGAAGTAGCTGACGTTCAGGGTGTCCTTCGGCGAAAGATTGGCGTCCATCTTGCTAATCCATTGATTCGAGTTGATCGGCAACGAACCGGTAGTCACCAACAAACCGCCGCCCGTCGAAGGTCCAACCGGGATGAAGTCGTTCAAGAGCTTCGCGGCTACGGGACTGATCCGGTCGGCGGGAATCGTATTGTTCGGGAACGGAAGATTCGTCCTGGGGTCACGCACGGGCGAGGCAAAGACGCCTCGCCGCTCATCAGCGGTCGGCGGAAACGAAGAAGCCAGCGCGATGCCGCGGATTCGCAGGCCCTGATAGGATACAAATCCGAATAGCTTGTTCTTCAGGATAGGGAACCCGGCGCTGGCGCCAAACTGATTTTGCCGTAAGATGGGAACCCTCGCGGCGAAAAAATTGCGGGCGTTCAGCTTGTCATTGCGCAGAAACTCCCAAAGCGCCCCGTGAATCTGATTGGTGCCGGACCGTGTCACGGCGGTGAAGATCGAACCAGCGTAGAAGCCATACTCGGCCCCGTAGGCGTTGGTGACCAGCTTAAACTCCTCCAACGCATCGGGAGACGGATAGTTCAAACCGGAGTTACTATAGGCTCCCGCAAACCGCATTCCATCCAATTGGTAGTCCGTCTCGTTGGCCCGTGAGCCGTTGACGTTAATGAAGTTGGCATTACGATTTCCCGCCGTCAGGGCGACTGGATTCCGCGAGACGGTGACCCCGGGCAGCAAGCTGGCTAACTGCAGTGGGTTTCTCCCATTCAGCGGCAGTTCGGAGATACGCTTGCGTTCAACGACATCGCCGCCGGCCGACGAGGTCGTGTCGACCAAGGGCGCGCTGGCGGCGACTTCGATGCTTTCTGTGACAGCGCCGACTTCCAACGCGACCGTGAATCTCGCGTTCTGATTGAGCTGCAGTTCGATGCCGGTGCGGGTAAACGTCTTGAAACCGACCGCCTCCGCAGAGAGGCGGTAGCGCCCGATCGGGAGCAAGGGAATGACGAATGAGCCGTCGCCACTCGATTGCGCGCTACGCGTGAAACCGGTCGATTCCCCGAGCGCGGTCAACTTGACACCGGCAATGGCGGCGCCGGATGGGTCAGTGACGGTGCCGAGGATGGTCGCCGCATTCTGCTGCGCGAAGAGGCGGGATCCGGAGAGGAGAAGGAATCCGAGCAGGATTCCTCGAAGATGCTGATTTGCCCTGAAGCGTAAAGCGAACATGGCCAAAACTCCTTATGCAGTGGCTTGGTGTTGCGTCGGAACGGGTGACGGTGCCTGTCATCGGGCGCCCGATGACAGATTGCACGACTGGCGATAATCTATCATAGGATATTGCCGCAGTCAACCTGTTTTTCACGTAAATTGAACAAAAAAATAACATATTGACACGTTCATCCCCGGCTGATAGGCTATTGGTGAACTTTGAATGCCCCGTCCGCACAAAATCCTGCGCACCGACATTTCGCTCTTCCCTCCTACCGCCGGAGAGCGACATCTTTACCAATCTCATGACCTTCAAGTGATTGATATTGATGCCATTTCTCTGGATTTTCTCAATACGGCGCAAGACGTCGAGGCGCTCTGCGTGGTATCGTCAAAGGTCTCAAGAGGAATGATAGATCATCTACCAAATCTCGCCGTCATCTCCCGCTTTGGCAGCGGAACCGACAATGTCAACGTTGCCGCCGCCTCTGAACGCGGCATCCCTGTGCTCAATGTCCCCGAGTTTTGCCTTTCCGAGGTGGCTGACCACACAATGGCCCTGCTGCTCTGCACCGCGCGGCACCTGATTGCGCTCGACCAAGCCACGCGTAGCGGCCAATGGCGGGCCCGCGTGACGGAACGGCTGCGACGCATCGAAGGAAAGCAACTGGGGTTGGTGGGCCTGGGACGCATTGCGCAGGAGGTCGCGCGCCGCGCGCAGGCCTTCGGCATGCGGATTGCGGCGCACGACCCGCATGTGGAAAGCGACGCCTTCACCAGAATGGGCGCGGTTCGCCTGCCGCTCGATGAGCTACTCGCGACCAGCGACTTTGTCTCACTGCACATCCCGCTAACGCCGACCACGCGCCACCTGATGAGCACGGAACAGTTCGCCCGCATGAAGCCGGGAGCCATTTTCATCAACACGGCGCGCGGCGCGGTGGTGGATGAGGAGGCGCTCGCCGAAGCCCTCCGCGGCGGCCATCTCGGAGGGGCCGCATTGGACGTCTACGAAGGCCTGAACATGTTCGGCCCTCCGGTAACGGAACCGGATCATCCGCTCTTTCACTTGCCCAACGTTCTGCTGACTCCGCATGCGGCGGCCTGCTCGGAAGAGGCATTAAGCGAGTTGATGCGGGCCGGGGCGCAGAATGCCATCGACGTCCTGGAAGGTCGCCAGCCACAGTGTTGCGTGAACCCTGAAGTGTACGCCCTCACGCGGGCCCGGACACCGGAAGGAGCCGGGAAAAGGCCATGAGCGATCTCGCGGGGCGTGTCGTGATGATTACCGGTGCCGCCGGTGGGCTCGGCCAGGCGCTCGCGTTGCGATTCGCCGCCCAGGGAAGCCACTTGGCGCTGCTCGACCGCAATGCCGCCGCCGTGGAACAACTGGCCTGCCGGCTGTCGAAGGAAGGGCACACGGCCCTTCCCTGCCTGGCGGACGTCTCGAAGCGCGCGGAGATCCTCCAGGCCGTCGACCTCGCCGCCGCCCGCTATGGCCGCATCGATGTACTCGTCAACAACGCCGCCATCAGCAAAACGAAGCCCATGCTCGAGCTGGACGAGGCGGATTGGGACGAGATGCTGAGTATCAACGTGAAGGGTGTGTTCTTCGCGCTGCAGGCCGTTTGCGCGCACATGCCGCGCGGCGGCTCGATCGTCAACATCGCGTCGGTGGCGGGCCGTGTGGGCCGCCCGACGCTGATGCACTACGCCGCCAGCAAGGCCGCCGTGATTTCGATGACCCGGTCAGCAGCCGTGGGTTTGGCTCCGCGGGGAATCCGGGTGAACGCCGTGGCGCCCGGCATGATCGATACGGAAATGTTCCATCGCTTGCAGCAGAGCTGGGGCGGCAGCGGCACCGCAACGCCCGCGGCACAGACATTGATGGGACGGCCGGCGCTGCCCGACGAAGTGGCGGCGGCGGTACTATTCCTGGCAAGCGACGCATCCGCTTACACCACCGGCCAGACGCTCAATGTCTGCGGCGGAATTGTTATGAGTTGAACCATGCAGAATTCCCTTCTTACCTCACCCACCCTTGCCGTTGATGCGTATCGCCGCATGCGGATCATCCGGCGCTTCGAAGAACGCGTCATTGACCTTGTCAACGCCAACGAAATCGCCGGTGTGACCCATGAGTATATTGGCGAGGAGGCGATCGCTGTGGGCGTATGCAGCGCACTCCGAGAGAGTGATGTGATCTCGAGTACGCATCGCGGCCACGGGCACATCATCGCCAAAGGCGGCGACGTGCGGCGGATGATGGCCGAACTCTTTGGACGCGTCACCGGATACAACCGGGGCAAGGGCGGGTCAATGCACATTGCCGATCTGTCGCTTGGCATCTACGGCGCAAACGGCATTGTCGCCGCCGGCGTGCCGATCGCCGCTGGTGCGGCCTGGGCCTCGGTGATTCGCCAGAACGACGGCGTGGCAGCGACGTTTTTCGGTGATGGCGGCGCCAACCAAGGCGTCGTCCACGAAACGATGAACATGGCCGGCATCTGGAAGCTGCCGATCCTCTTCATTTGCGAGAACAACCAATACGCCGTCACCACACCGGTGCAGGAGGCGACCGCCGGCCCGGGCATCAGCACGCGGGCCGCGGCGTACGGCTTCCCCGGCGTGCGCGTGGATGGCATGCGCGTCGACGAGGTGTACGAATCTGTCAGCCGCGCCGTGGCGCGGGCGCGGGCCGGCGAAGGTCCCACGCTGATCGAGTGCGTGGCCTATCGTTTCCAAGGACACTTCACCGCCGAGCGCGCCCTGTCGCTCACCTATCGCACACCCGCGGAGATCGATACTTGGCGGGCCAAGGATCCGCTGCCGCACTGGGCGGGAGTTCTGGAGGATGCCGGCGCACTGTCGGCGGACCAGCGCGCAGCCATGGATGCCGAAATCGAGACGCTGCTCGATGAGGCGACCCAATTCGCCCGCGCCAGCGACTGGCCGCAGCGCGAAGACGCGCTCGCGGACATGTACGTTACGAACTATCCAGGACTTCCGGCTAAAGGAGCAGCATGGAACGCCAAATGAACTATCTGCAAGCGCTGCGCGAATCGTTGATGCAGGAGATGCGTCGCGACGAGCGCGTCGTCGTGGTGGGCGAGGACGTGCGCCATTCGCTGCGTGGCATAACCAAAGGCTGCCTGGCTGAGTTCGGCCCGCTCCGCATCTGGGATGCGCCGATTTCAGAGTCGGGCTTCGTGGGCATGGCCACCGGCGCGGCCATCGCGGGGCTGCGACCAGTCGTCGAATTCCAGATCGGTACGCTGATTTATGTCTGCTTCGAGCAGATTGTGAACCAAGCTCAGAAGCTTCGCTACATGATGGGCGGTCAAGGCCGCATTCCCGTAACCTACATTGTGCCGGGCTCGGGAGCGCGCGCGGGCTTGGCGGGGCAGCACTCGGATCATCTCTATCCGATGCTGATGCAGGCTGGCGTGAAGGTCGTGATTCCGGCCACACCCGCTGACGCCAAGGGCCTCTTTACGGCCGCAATGCGGGAGGACGATCCCGTCGTCATTTTCGCTCCCGCCGGCTCAATGAGTGCTCGGGGCCCGGTACCGGAGGGCGACTTCGTCACGCCGCTGGGCGTGGGCGAGATCAAGGTGGCCGGCGGGGACGTGACGGTGGTGGCGATCGGCCCGCTGGTGCCCGAGGCGGTGAAGGTCGCGACACGTATGCAGGACGAAGGCGTGTCCGTCGAGGTGCTCGATCCACGATCCCTCTTGCCTTTCGATCATGGCACGCTCGCCGATTCCGTGCGACGTACCGGACGTTTGGTCATCTTTGACGATGCGAATCGCACCTGCGGGATGGCGGCCGAGATATCTGCATTTGCCGCCGAGGAACTATTCACTGACTTGCGCGCGCCCATCGTTCGCATCACGCGGTCGGACGTGCCTGTACCGTTCAGCATCGCCATCGACAAGCACGTGCTACCCAAACCGGAGCAACTCGAGGCCGCCATCCGCCACGTGATGTCGTTCGATCTCTTTCATGCAGGCGCAGCTCTGTCTCGCTAAACATATGACTCGCACGTCAATTCGCATTCCCAAATTAGGCATGGATACGGCAGAGGCCCTGCTGCGCAAATGGCTCGTAAAAGAGGGCGACCCGATTCAGGTCGGTACACCGCTGGTGGAACTCGAGTCCGAAAAAGTCGACTTTGAATACCAATCGGAGATCACGGGCCGAGTGTTTCAGATTCTCGTCGCCGAAGGGAGCATCGTGCCGGTAGGAGAGATTATCGCTGTGGCCGAGACGGAGTGAGTTCACAATGGGAGTACTGGATTTCGCCACCGTGACACCTAAGTGTGTCTTCCCTGAAGTCGGAAGCGTTTCGCTCCGCGACAAAGTAATCGCTTGTCTGAAAGAAGCGATCTTCTCCGGTCAATTGAAACCTGGGGATGCCGTCGTGGAGCGGCACCTCTCCCAGCAAATGAAGATCGGTACACCGGCCGTCCGCGAAGCGTTGGTGACGCTCAAGGAGCAGGGCTTCGTTCGACGCGTCGCCAACACCGCAACTTATGTCAATAGTTACTCGATTGACGAAGTGAAGGAACTGTACCAATTGCGGGTGGAGTTTGAACTTCTAGCGCTCAAGTGGGCGAAACTGCGTGTCACCGAAGCGGATCTCACGGCGCTGGAGAAGGTAATCGAGGCAATGGCGACCGCGGCTGCGGCGAAACAGGTGCGCCGGTTCTATGAACTCGACCTCGAGTTCCATCAGCAGTGCTGGCAGCTTTCGGAGAACCGGTTTCTTGTGCGTAGTCTTGAAAACCTGGTGCCGCCGCTTTTTGCGTTTGTGCTGGTAGCTAGCGATATCACGGTGAGCGAGTCGGTGGCGTATGAGCATCGGAATATCATTAGCGCACTGCGTCGGCTCGATGAGCCCGAGTTCTCGGGGGTGATTCGTCAGACGCTCAACAACTTCGCCATGACCGGCATCGCGTCCTTCGCCTCGCAGCGGCGCGGGAAGTAGTCGCCGATCATGAACCGCTGGAACCGCATCATTCCAGCTGCGTTCATGATGTACACCATCGCCTACATCGACCGCACTAACTTCTCGCTCGCCATCCCGGCCTTGCAACGCGAGTTCGGACTGGCGGCCGGCGGAGCCGGTGTCGCTGCGGGCGTCTTCTTCCTGCTGGCCGAGGTACTGCCTTTGGGGGACGAACTGAACACGACGACGCTGAGGAACAACTTGCACCGGGTGGCCGAGCGGATGGAGAAGGAACTGGGCGAGGAACGTAAGAGCTTCCTGCCGGAAGCGGCGCCAACCCCAGAGGGAAAGCAGCCGATCCCACCGGGCAAACCAGCATTCACACTGGGTTTGGATGGCGCTTATGTTCACGCCGGCGGTCGCGCGGGGTGGTTCGAGGTGATCGTCGGACGAAGTGTGCCGGCGGCCGGCGCCAGCAAATACTTTGGCTTCGTTCACAACATCGAGGACAAGCCGAAACGGCGGATCTACGAAGTTCTGCGGTCACAGGGATTGGAGGCGGATCAGCCGGTGCAATTCTTGAGCGACGGTGCGGAGACGGTGCGAAATCTGCAGATGTACATCAGTCCGCAATCGGAGCATTGGCTGGACTGGTTCCACATCACGATGCGGCTGACGGTGATGGGACAAATGAGGAAGGGCATGAACGGCGTGGAGGCATCGGCGTTGGTTGAACAGGCGGAACAGGATTTAGAGAGTCTCAAGTGGCACGTATGGAACGGGAATTCGAACCGGCGCTGAAGCTCGTCGATGGTCTAAAGGTGCTGTTGGGCGGCGACGGCATTAGCGCGGAGCGCCAGAAGCTGCTTAAGGCCGTCGCCGCCCAACAGCACCTTTAGACCATCGACG
>Ga0163152_10003019_pt1 | contig 22591 bp, 17 predicted proteins | sample OliLakLV19MP8IB2_FD_148635 | JGI IMG/M metagenome (GOLD analysis project Ga0163152, IMG submission 148635) | Freshwater microbial mat bacterial communities from Lake Vanda, McMurdo Dry Valleys, Antarctica - Oligotrophic Lake LV.19.MP8.IB-2 | ecosystem: Environmental > Aquatic > Freshwater >...
GAAGTCGTCGGGTGATGATGGATCAGCGCCCCCCAGCGGCGGCAGCACGCCAACCCCGCCGGATGGGGGCAGCACACGCTGCCGCCGCTGGGGGGCGCTGATCCATCATCACCCGACGACTTCCGTCCCGCGATGGGCTGGCGCATTGCGCTGGCCCTGATCGCGCTCCTCCTGCTCATCGCGGTGGTCATCATCCAGCGGCCCGTGGCGGTGCCCGCAGAAAGGAAGGAACTCGCCGCGGCGGGGATCGCCGAGGAGTACGGCCCATCCGTCGAGACGACGATGGTCGCCAAGATGTACTTCGGGATGCGGACGATCGTGGGCGGCGATCCGCAGTTTGCGCGGATGATGCAGGAGAGCGCGGACAGCGCGGCAGACTTCGCCACCGGCGCGAGGCCGGCGGAGGTTGTCGGGCCACCACGGGAGAAGCCCGACCTGCCGCCGCCGGCGCACACGCGGATGCAGGCGGCGGTTCTCGCGGCAGAAACGCTCGGCGAAGAGGCCGCGCTGGACAGACTGCGCCGTGTCGAGCCTGTGCTCGCCGACGACTCCGTTCTGCGGGGTGACGCGGCGATCCTTCGACGCATCTACGGGGGCGAGAGCGGGGCGGAGGTCTCCGCCTTGATGGAGGATGCCGAGCGCACCGCCTTTCTCGATCGGCACGGGCTCTTCGGCGAGTTGGCCCTGAGTCACGGCGATGCACAGGCGGACGTGCGCACCCGCGCTGCCCGCAGCGGCCTCATCATGGTCATGGGGATCATGGGGTTCGGCGCGGTCGTGGTGCTCGCGGGGCTGGCAGGCATCGGCATGCTCATCTACTTCTGTGTGCTCGCATCGCGCGGGAAACTGCGCCCGAGGTTTGTCGAGCCCGCGCGGCTCGCCGCGGCGGATGAGGGCGCGACGGCCTGGGGCTGGGGACTGGACCCACAGGGGCGGCTCATCTGGCTGGAGACGGTCGCGGTGTTCCTCGCGGCGTTCCTCGCGCTGGGCGTAAGCGGCGACATGATCCAGGCGCGGGTGGGGCCAAAGCCTTGGGTGATGTTCTACGCACTTCTCGGGCAATGGTTGCTCGTGCTCACGCTGTTCTGGCCCGTGGTGCGCGGCATGCCGTGGCAGCGGTGGCGCGGCGAACTGGGCTGGCATCGCGGCGAGGGCTTCTTCAAGGAGGTCGGCGCTGGGCTGATGGTCTACCTCGCGAGTCTGCCCATCTACATGGTCATGGCGATCCTGGTCGCGATCACCGTCATCATCGGCAAGGAGTTGGGATGGGACCTTGCGCCCGCGCCCGAGGACAACAAACTCGTGGACCTCGCGACGAGCGGCAACCCGCTGCTCATCGCGCTGCTGTTCCTGCTGGCGACGCTGTGGGCGCCGGTGGTCGAAGAGTCGGTTTTCCGCGGGGCCCTGTACCGGCACATGCGCTGGCGGCTGGCACCGGTGCTGGCCGTCTTCCTCACCGCGCTGGCCTTCGCCATCATGCACGGGTACGCGCCGATCCAACTCGTCATGGTCGGCCTGCTCGGGGTTGTGTTCGCGCTCATCCGCGAGTGGCGCGGCTCGCTCATCGGGGCGATGGCAGCACACTTCGTTCACAACGCGGTGGTGCTGACGTTCGTGATCGTGCTGTTCGGGCAGATGGGGAAGTGACCGTGGTCCGCGAGTGCCGCCGCGTCCTCCGTCATCTTCATGTCTTCTCTGCTCTTCTCTGCTTGCTCCGCTCGCTCTCAGTTCCTTCTTCGCTGCCTTATGCCGCGCGCTCGGCGGGGGCCGCGGCGGGTGCTGCGGTCGGCTTTGCCGACTCAAGCCCGCGCTCCACGACATCGCAGAAGCGTCCGCACAGGACCGATTTGCTAAGGTCCCGGTCGATGAGCATGCTCGCGCGTCGGCCCATCGCAGCCAGTTCCTCGGGCGCAGTCGCGACGATCCGCTCAACGGTTTCCGCCGCGCCCGAGACATCGCCGTGGGTGATGTGCCAGCCGATCCTGTGATCGCGCACGAGGTCCGAGATGTGGCACGGGTCCGGCCCCAGCAGCAGGACTGGGCGCGAAACGGCCATCGCGCCGTAGACCTTGCACGGGTGGACTACGCCCACGGCCTCGTTGCCGACGCTCACCAGGTGGACATCCGCGGCCGAGAGCGAGAACTTGATCTTGTCCAGCGGCTGATAGGGCAGGCTGACCATGTTGGTCAGGTTGTGCTCGGCGATCGCCGCCTCGACATCCTTCTTCCCCGCGCCGCTCCCGATGAACATGAACACGATGTCCTTGCGCAGGCGCAACTGCACCGCGGCATCGACCAGTGTCTTCACCGGGTTCGAGATCGCGTGGTTGCCGCTGAACATGATGACAAACTTGCCATCGAGTTTGTGCTGCTTGCGGAACGGATTCGTCTCGTGCGGGATGACGCCCAAGTGGTCATCGTGCGGCCACGGCGGCATGACCGCGAGTTTGTGGCTCACATCCACCTTGCGGTTGAGGCGCGCGGCCATGAAGCGGTCGAGGGCAACCACATCCGCCGCGCGTCGCAGGACCATGCGGTTGAACGCGTCGTAGACCTTCACGGCCAGCGCATCGGGCTTGACCTTCCCCAGTTCGATCATCTGATCGGGGTTGAGGTCCATGACCCAGTACTTGATGGGCACGCCGCGCAGGACCGAGATGACCATCGCGGCCGCCGCGCACATCGGAGGCGAGGTACTGACAAGGATCGCACGAAGGCCGCCAACGAACGGGCCGCGGACCACGCACTGGAGCATGAACAACATGCCCCCGAGGAGCCGCACGGGGATCGACCCCTTGCCGAAACTGGAGAACGGCAGGCGGATGATCTCGACGCCGTCCCGCGTCTCGCGGTGCGGGTATTTGACCTTCGGGTCGTCGTAGCCATTCGCGGAGGTGAGAACGACGACGCGGTGGCCGCGACGCACGAGTTCGGCCGCGGCATCGGCGACGTGCTGGCCGACGCTCGCCGGGTCGGGCACGTACACCTGGCTGAGGACCAGGATGGTGCTGGGAGTGTTCGCGGCCATGCGTTAGTGCCCCGAAGTGCGATGGGCGATCAGCGTGACCGGGCGACAGCGCGGCGCTTGCCGGCGCTTGCCTTCTTGCCACCCCCACGCACGGCCTTGGCAACCTTCTTCTTGCCCTTCGCGGCGACGCGCGCCTTGGCCTTGGGGGCCGGCGCGGCCTTGGCCTTCGGGCGCGAGGCTTTCGCGGTGCCGTTACGCGTAGAGCGGGATGCGCCGGGTCCGTACTTGGCCATGTACTCCTCGTGGATCCAGCGGTAGGTCTTCTCCATGCCGTCGCGCAGGCGCGTGTCGGGCTCCCAGCCAAAGACCTGCTCGATGAGCGTGTTGTCGCTGTTGCGCCCCGCGACGCCCTTGGGGGCATCGAGTTTGTAGGAGCGGTCGAGTTTGACATTGCCGATCGCTTCCGCGATCGACACCAACTGGTTGATGCTCACCAGTTCGCTCGAGCCCAGGTTGATGGGCTGGGTGTAGTCCGAGTCGGTCAGCATCCGGATGCCCTTGGTGCAGTCCGTGATGTACATGAACGAGCGGGTCTGCGAGCCGTCGCCCCAGATCTCGATCTGGTGCTTGCCGGTGTGCAGCGCGTGGATGACCTTGCGGCAGATCGCCGCCGGGGCCTTCTCGCGCCCGCCCTCCCAGGTGCCCTCCGGCCCGTAGACGTTGTGGAAGCGGGCGATGCGCGTGCCCAGGCCGTAGTCCTCGCGGAAGTGCCGGCTCATGCGCTCCGAGAACAGTTTCTCCCAGCCGTATCCGTCCTCGGGCATGGCGGGGTAGGCGTCCTCTTCCTTCAGCGCGGTGACGTTGGGGTCCGTCTGCTTCGACGCGTTGTAGACGCACGCCGAGGAACTGTAAAAGAAGCGACCGACCTTTGCCTCCTGCGCCGCCATCAGCATGTGCGTGTTCGTCAGCACGCTCAACATGCACAGGGCCTTGTTGTTCTCGATGAAGCCCATGCCGCCCATGTCCGCGGCGAGTTGGAAGACCTGCGCCCCCTCGCAGCCCTTGAGCGCCTTGCGGCAGTTGCCAAGGTCTTTCAGGTCGAGTTGCAGGTTCTTCACATCGCGGAAGACCTGGTACCACTCATCGAGCGGCTTGATGTCCACCGAGCGGATGTTCTTGTAGCCAAGGCTGCGGAACTCGGCGACGAGGTGGCCGCCGATGAATCCGCCGCCGCCGCAAACAACAATGGGCTGATCCTTGCTGGACATAGGGGCAACTGACCTTTCAGACTCGATGTTGGTGGTTCTGCTCGGGTGCTTGTCGGGTGGCACCGCTCTCCAGAGCGGTGCAGCAGCGGGTCATGCGACGCACGGAACGGGGGATCGGGTCAACACATTCGGGGTTCCGAGGGCCGCTTCCGATCCGTTGAGATCCATCGGCCGCAGTCCTACGGACTCTAGGCCAAGGGGGTTCGGATCAAGGGTTCTCGGACCCGCAGCGGGAGCGGCGGGAACACGGCACAGGTCCGCGACAGAGACATATGAACGCTCTCGCGGCAGGCGGGGCAGGCCCTGGGTTGGTGGCTGGAAGGGTGGCGGGCGCATGGGTACCTCCTTGTCCTGAAACAGGCGGCAAGCCCGGCATCGCACGCGCGGAACCGAGCCCGAACCGGGAGTTCATCGGCCAGTGTGCTGCGGAGGTGTAGCCCGACGAGAGCGGCGGCTGTGGCCCCAATGGGGCCAAGGGCTGTAGCCGCGGGTGGAGCGCAGCCGCGTCCTCGCGGGCGGAGCGCAACCCGTGGTAAGGGGCGCGGTTTCTCTCTCCTGCCCCGGCGGGGCGGAGGGGTTGCGGCGGTGCGCCGAGCGCGGCGGTCTAGTCGCCGGGCAGGCCCTTGACGCCGTACAGGGCGAAGACGGCTTCGTTGATGCGGTGCTCGTGGGCTTCGATGGCGGCTTCGTGTTGTTTGGTCTCGCGGTCGGAGAGGCCAACCTTGGCTTTGCCTTCGGCGGGCCGGGGGGGGCGGAGGGCGGCCTTGGCGTCCATGATGGCGCGGACGCTCCCCACAATCCGCTCGGCGAGATTCTTGTCCTCGGCGGTCTTGGGGAGCTTGATGGAGAGGCCGCGGATGAACCGGATTTAGCAGTTCAAGGACAGAGGCTTGGTCAGTCAATAGGTCGGCTAGACGCGCTTTGTGCTCTTCTTCTTGGCCGAGGCCTTTGCTGTCTTCGGTTTGACGGCGCGTGTCACCGGCTGGGCCACGCTCCAAGTTCCTTCGAGTTTGAGTTTGTCGTAGCCGCGTTCCTTGGTCAGCGTGTCGATCGCGGTTGGGTCCGCGAGCGTGAACTCGTCATCGAACTCGGCCACCAGAGACTTGAACAAAGGGATCGCCATGTCAGCGGCGTGCTTCGGACCGAGCGCGAGATCGTACCAACGGGCGAGGTCGGCTTTCGTGATGATGCCGCGAACCCACCCACCAAGGCCGACTTGCGTGAGAACTGCTTGGATGGCGGGTTTGTCTGCGTCCTTGCTGACGATCACGATCTGCTCGGCGGAAATGCTTTCGACGATGGGTTGAGGATTCGGCCCCGGAGGGGCCACGGGATGTAGCCACGGGTGGAGCGCAGCCCGCGTCCTCGCGGGCGGAGCGCAACCCGTGGTAAGGGGCGCGGTTTCTCTCTCCTGCCCCGGCGGGGCGGAGGAAGTGTGCAACAAGTCGGCCGCTCAATCGAACACGTACTTCTCGTCGAACTCAGCCCCGTGAGCGCGGAGGATGCGTAAGAGTTCCGACTTGAAGTCTTCCTTCTTGTGATGCTCGGCCTGCCCAGCGATGTACTTCTTCACGGCTTCTTCCTGCGACTTGCTGACCGTGAACACCGAGTATCCCTCTTGCCATGCGAACGCGCGGAGCGCGGGGAACGTGTCATGCACCCACTTCGATGACCGCGCCTTGACGCTGCGCATCAAGTCCGAGATGGTCGAGTCGGGCCGCCACCGCAGATACATATGGACGTGGTCTTCTACGCCGCCAATGTCGTAGAGCACGCCCTTCTCGCCCCGGACGATGCCGCCGATGTACGGGTAAAGCCGCTCGGCGACTTCGCGCGTGATCCACGGCTCACGTTGCTTGGTCGAGAAGACGACGTGGAGCAGGATTTGGGAGTAGGTGCCTGGCATCGGGAATCCTTCGCCCCTCCGGGCCGAGGAGAGAATAAACGGACGACCTTTCCACGGGTTGCGCATCGGGCGGCTGCGCCGCCGCGCCGCTCCACCCGTGGCTACACCCCGACGCCCCGCTGGGGCGTTCAGAGCCGATCAGAGTCCGGCTTCGCCGTCCTCGATCTGCATGGCCGACGCGGACGGCGCGACGTCTGACGACCGGCCTCCGATGACCAGGCCGCGGCGGTGGCGGAGGCCCAGGGGACATTGCCGCCGTTCGTTTTCTTCCTTGGGGCGGTGGCGCGCTTCGAGTAGTCTGCGCTGCTTGGGTGGAAACCACCTTCAGGGAGCATTCTCATGCTGCGGCGTTCCAACACCCGTATTTCTTCTCGCCTGCGGGCTTCCCGCCTGCGGGCTCTTTCGTTCTTCACTGCGGGCGGCGCGGCTGAACGCTTGTGAACGGATGGCGGATCGTTGACGACCGGCACTGGAGTGCCGGTCCACCAAGGGCACCCAAACTACCTCGCCTGCGCCGCCAGCGGCTGAACGGCTATGCCACCGAACGTCATTTCGAGCTGTTCGCCATTTTCCTGAATGCGGGGTGGCGCGCATGATATATACTGCGCTCTTTCGGCGGGGAATGTACAGGAGACTCACCATGACTCGCCAGCCTTGTGCAGACAATGTTCGAACTCGGGTCCGCGTTCTCGCGATCCTGTGCGGGGCTTTGGGGACATTACCCGCGGCGGCAATCGCCGATCCCGTGCTGCAGAGCTTTCCAGCTCCAATCGGTTTCACCAGTGGGGTCCAGGTCTCCGGAATGAGCGGGGACGGCACCACCTTGGTAGGAACGCTCTTCCGGCCCGGGCTGTTCACCGCGTTCCGCTGGACCAGCGCCGGTGGCGTCGAGGACCTCGGACCCCTTCCAGGCGGTGCACCCCCAAACTACTCGGAGGCGTATGGGGCAAGCTTTGACGGCTCCGGCGTCGTAGGCTGGGGCTACGACGCGAACTCGAACGGCGCGGCGGCTCGTTGGTCCGGCGGCACGGTTCAGCAGGTCGGCGCCGCGATCTCATACGCTCGCGCCATAAGCGCGGACGGGCAAGTCGCTGTGGGTGGCTTCGGCAACTACCTGGGATCGGGAGAAGCCCACGCGTGCCGGTTCCAAACTGGCGCACCCCTGATCCCCTTGGCCGAACTGACCGGTGCGCTGACCTCCCAAGCCAACTCTGTCAGCCATGACGGCGCGGTGATCGTCGGCTCAAGCGATTCCTCAGACGGCTATCGCGCGGTCCGATGGACAGCCTCGGGCGTGCAATCCTTGGGCGTATTGACCGGGGGAAGCTCATCAGTCGCCTACGTCGTGAGTGGCGACGGCTCAACGGTCTTCGGCGCAAGCGATATCGGGGATGGGTTTGCCGGCCCTGCATTCCGCTGGACGGAGGCCGGAGGGATGGAGGACATTGGTGTGATCGCCGGCATGGACTCCGCCTATCCGACCTCGGCGAGCGCGGACGGCAGCTCGCTCGTCGGGTACGGTTACCACTCGGTCACCGGGGAGGAGGCACCGATGCTGTGGACTTCCACCCTCGGCATGATGAACCTGCGGGTGTACCTTGCGGCGATCGCTGTGGACCTTGCGGGCTGGCAGAATTTATATGTGACCGGCATCAGCGCCGACGGAACGGTCCTTGGCGGCGGGGGCGTGTTCAATGGCGAGTCACGCGGCTGGATCGTCTCCGGCGTCCCGGCGCCCGCCTCAATTAGCGTGCTCCTGCTCGGCGCGGCGTTTGCCCCTCGCCGCCGCCGCGGGGCCTGAACGTCACCCCCCCTGCGCTGCGGGCGGCTCGGGCTCGTGCCCGGCATCGCGGAGCGTCCGCTCGCGCTCGGCGAGGCGCAGGTCGCTCTCGACCATCATCAGGATCAGCGCCTCGGTCGTCGTCGTCGCCTCCCACTTCAGCACCGCGTGTGCCTTCGAGGCATCGCCGCACAGGTGCGCCACCTCCGCGGGCCGAAGGTAGCGCGGATCGACCTTGATGTGCTTGCCCGCGTTCAGCCCGAGAAGCGCGAACACCTTCTCCGCGAACGCCCGCACGCTCATGGAGCGCCCCGTCGCCACGACATAGTCGTCCGCCCTGTCCTGCTGGAGCATCAGCCACATCGCCCGCACATAATCCCCCGCGAAGCCCCAGTCGCGCTGCGCATCGAGGTTGCCCAGGTACAGATACTCCTGGAGTCCCAACTTGATGCGCGTCGCGGCCCGCGTGATCTTGCGCGTCACAAACGTCTCGCCCCGGCGCGGCGACTCGTGGTTGAACAGAATGCCGCACGACGCGTGCAGGCCGTAGGCCTCGCGATAGTTCACCGTCGCGAAGTGGGCCGCGAGTTTGGCGATCGCGTACGGGCTTCGCGGCCGGAAGGGCGTGGTCTCGCGCTGGACCGGCTCGGCGGAGGAGCCGAACATCTCGCTGCTCGACGCCTGGTAGAACCGGACGGCCTTGCCGGAGGCCTGCTGATAGTCGCGGACGGCCTCGAGGAGTTTGAACGCGCCCAGGCCGGCGGAGTCCATGGTGTGGATGGGCATCTCGAAGGAGACTCGCACATGCGACTGCGCGGCGAGGTTGTAGACCTCATCGGGCGCGATCGAGCGGACCAGCCGCTCGAGGATGTTGGCATCGGTGATGTCGCCGTGGTGCAGCGTCATCCGGCCGCGCCCCCCACCCCCCACAACCCCACTCCCTGCACCACCACCCGTGCCCGGCGCGCGGGCCGCGGCGTGGGGGTCGCTGTAGAGGTGGTCCACCCGCGCGGTGTTGAAGAGCGAGGCGCGCCGCACGATGCCATGCACCTCGTAGCCCTTCTCCAGGAGCAACTCGGCGAGGTACGAGCCGTCCTGCCCGGTGATGCCGGTGATAAGCGCGACCCGTGACCGGCCTTGACCAGGTTGAGCAACTTGGGTCCGCTCGTGCGCCTGGCTCATGGGCGAGCTCCTTCCGCCGGCGCTTCCGGCACCGTCTCGCCCACGCGTCCCGGCGAGGTGAAGCCGCCCTCGATCACGCGCCTGCGCCCGCTGGGACCGATCTCGGTGTTCCAGGGAACCTCGGCGGTCAGGAGGCTTCTCGCGGTGATGAGACCGAGCACCACCGCCAGCGCGACGGGTCCGGCAAGACGCATCGGCGGGGCAAGGTGCTTTAGAAGCAGCGCGATGCCACGCTCACGCCCCGTATATACGGGCGGAGGGATGGTCGCCGCGCCCAGGCCCATCATCATCAGAAGCAGCGGCTCGATGTAGCGCTGCCAGCAGAGTGGATTGGTGGTCTGGGCAGCGGTGAACGCGACGATGGCTCCAAGGAACAGCCAGCGCGCAGCGGGGCCGAGGGCAACGAACCATGCCCACAGCGCCCACGCGCCCGCCGGTGCGAGCACCAGCAGGACGACACTGGTGTGCCCGGCGATAAGCGGCCCGATCTTCACCAGGTTCCACAGCCCCGACGAGCGCTGCTCGACCGCGTAGGTGGTCTCGGGCAAGACCGCGACCAATGCCGCGAGCGCCATGGCCAGGAGCAGGCCCACCGGCCGCTCGCGAGCCAGCCGCCACGCCGCGGGCGCGATGTACCCCGCGAAGAAGCACGACACCAGCCCCAGCAGCGCGAGCACGAACGCGGGCGTCGCGAGGTTGATCACACTACCATACTGCCGCACGAAACTGGGCGGCGTCAGGCCCCGCCACATCCAGATGAACACGGCGAACGCGACCACGGCCGGCAATGTTGCCAGGAGCGCAAGCCCGAGTGCCCGGCCCCTCGCGCCCGTCCGGCTCGTCATCGCGGCGAGACCCCCATCGCCCAGCGGCGCGGCGCCGATCCACGCGCCCAGCCACAGCAGCACCGCCGCCCACAGGTGACTCTGGCGGACAAGCACCAGCGCCAGCAGGAGCGCGGCACCGATGGCAAGGTTCGCTGCTCGCGATCCCCTGCCGTTTGTCAGGCACCACGCCACGAGCGCAACTCCAAGCACGAGAAGCCAGCCAAGGTTGTCGGGCAGCAGCCAGACACCCGGGAAGAACACATACATGGAAGCGAGCAGGGGGAGCGTCAGCAGCACACCTCTCCACCACGGGGGTCGGACCCGCTCCCCTCCCGCCGGATCGCACGCTGTCCCGCCCACCGCTGCGGCGTACGCGAACAGACCGATCAGCAGCGCGGAGATGGCCGACCCGGCGAGTTGCAACGCCATCCCTGACGCGGCCACATATCGCCACACCAGCGCGAGCAGGACGTGATACCCAGGCGTGGTCGCCGAGCGGTAATCGGCCAGCTCCAGCCCAGGCCACTGGGCGGCGAACTGCCTTATCACGGGCTCATGGAAGTGCAACTGGTCGAAGGCGCTGCGCCCCATCAGACACTCGGACAGGATCAGCGGGAGAGCCATGCAATAGAAGAGGCCCGCAGCGGCCAATGCTGCCGCGAACGGCTCCCGCCCCCCCCCCCCTTCACGGGCGGGCTGGCGCGAATACCTCTGGCTTTGCTCGGGTGTGTGCTGCATACTTCCTAGCGATCCGTGAACTCGGGGCGGTCATCCTTGCACGGACTCCCCCCATCCTGTCCGAAAGGTATCGGTTGATGAGGAGTATGCGCACGGTCAGGCTGGCGTTCGTGGCCGCGATTTTTGCATCAGGTGCCGGTACGCCCCGCCTCGGGGCGCAATGCGTGCGCATCCTCGACCGAGCGGAATACCTGGAGAGGCTCGAAGGGTTCTGGCTCGGGCAGTGCATCGCCAACTGGACAGGCCTTCAGACCGAGGGACATCGGATCAACCCCCCCTTCTTCACGGACGCGGATTGGGGGCTGCACTTCCCCGGCCTGCCGCCGGGTGTCGTGCTTGACTTCCGCACGCACTACGACCCTTGGAACGCGGACGACGACACGGATATCGAGTATGTCTACCTCCACCTGCACGATCAGCACGGCGTCCAGCGCCTGACACCCGCGCACATCCGCGACGGCTGGATCGCGCACGTCAACAACTACATTTGGGCCTCCAACGCCGCGACGCGGGAGGCCATGTCCCGCGCCGTCTTCCCACCCGCGACATCGCTGGCGCAGGGTCAACTTCACGGCGCGGCGTGGACGGTTGAGCAGTCACTGATGATCGATGCGCAACTCACCACCGAGTTCTTCGGCCTCCTCTGCCCCGGCATGCCGGAGCGCGCATTGGCAATGGCCGACTTCCCCGTCCGTACCACCGCGCACGGACACGCCGCACTCTCCGCCCAGTTGTACGTTGTGATGCACAGCCTGGCACCGACGGCGCCGCGAGACCTGGCAGGCCCGGCCCTCACCTTGTGGCTCGTACGCGAGTCGCGCAAGTTCATCCCCGACAACTCCAAGTCCGCAGACATCGTGGACTTCGTTCTGGCGGACTACCTGGCCAACCCCGACAAGGACGACTGGGAGCGCACACGCGACATGTGCCACCTGCGCTACACCGTGCCCGGCCCGGCCAACCCCGGCTTCGTCTATCGAGGCTGGTTTGAGTCGAGCATCAATCTGGCAACCGGCCTTATCGCGCTGCTGTACGGCGAGGGCGACTTCCGCAAGACCGTGCGCATCGGCACGCTCTCGGGCTGGGACTCTGACAACGGCACGGCGACGATGGGCGGGCTGCTGGGCCTGTTGCTTGGCGATGCGGGCGTTCGCAAGCAGTTCCCCGGTCCGGTGATGTCCTCCCGCTACTGGATCTCCCGCACCCGCGACAACCTGCCCGACTACGTTCCAGGCCATTATTCCGAGGACACGTTCGAGTTGATGGCCCTGCGGATGCTCGCGATCGTCGATCAGGAAGTTCTCGATGCCGGCGGTCGGGTCGCGCTCACTCCCGCCGATGGCCTCGCGTGGTTCGGGGCGGACGGCGGCTACCTGTTGCCACCAGGCAGCGCGGGCGATGCACTGCTCCCGGTCCAGGCCCGCAGCGCCAACCCGCTCCTGCGCCTCACGCAGCGCAGCGCCAACAACCGCGTCCTCGCCCAGGGCGGCATGGTTTCCACCGCCTGCTCGGTCACCTGCTCACCCGGCGCGGGCTATGGCTCCCCGCTCGTGTCGCAGATCGGCAACGGCTACGAACTCGACTTCGCGGGCCTCGAAGACCCCGGCACCCGCCGCGGCATGTTCTCCACGCAGGGCTGCGCACTCCCGCCCGGCAGCATCATCGTGCTCGACACCACCTACGACCGCGCTGTCGATGTTGCCGCCGTCCGATTCATCGAGGGCGATCATTTCGCCGACACGCCGATCAAGGGCGGATGGTTTGATTCCCTCACCCTGCACCTTCGCATCGGCGGCGTGTGGACCCCGGCGCCCTTCACGCTCTCCGAGCCGCTCGACCCCGCGCGCCCCTTCCAGATCATCGACCTCGTGCTCAGTACACCGACGAGCGCGACGGGCATCCGAGTCTCCGGCCCCGCCGCGGCGACCTCCGGCGGCACCGAAGCATTCGTCACCTGCCTGGAACTCGATGCGCTCGCGCCCGAGGGCGCGACCACCTCTCCGGTGCCCGCGACGTACGACCTCAACGCCGATGGCGCGGTGGATGTCGAGGACCTGGTCGCGTGGGCCGCAGCGCCGATCGACCTGAACGCCGATGGCGCGGCGGATGGGCGCGATGCGGAACTCCTCCGCGATGCCGTCCGCTGGGGCGAGCCGGGGCAGATCGGCAGGTAGGGATTGGAAGAAGAGGAAGAGGAACTCAGAGCATCAGAGAGAGCGGAGGAAAGCAGAGTGAAGAACGGAGCATCAAGGCTGTCTCGCCGGATTCCTCTTCCCTGCCTTCTCTGCTGAACCTCTGCTCTCTCTGCTGCTCTGAGTTCCTTCCTGTCCCGTTCCGATCGCGGATCACCCGCCGCGCCCCATCCGCCGATAAACTCCGCACCCTGATGGACCCTTCTCCCTCATCCCCGACCCCCGCCCGCGCACCAGTCGAGATCGACCGTCGCGGCTTGATCGGACCCGTGGCGGACTTCATCCGTCTCGCGCGTCCCAAGCAGTGGGTCAAGGGCGGCTTTGTCCTCATCGGCCCGGTGTACGGCGTGGCCGACCTTGCCGCGCGTGGGTGGCAGGGCGCGGTGGCGGGGACCATCGGCGCGTTCCTGGCGTTCGGCTTTGTCGCCAGCGCGGGCTACGTCATCAACGACCTCCGCGACCGCGAGGCCGACCGAGTGCATCCGCGCAAGCGCGGGAGGCCGATCGCCGCGGGCCGCGTCACATCCGGCGCGGCCATGCTGTTCGCCGGCGCGCTGCTCATGCTGTCGCTCGCGGCGGTGCTGCTCGTGCCGCACACGGGCGCGCTCGCCTCGCCTCGCGCGCTCCTGGGCCTGTGCATCGTTCTCTATGCGGCCAACACGGCGATGTACACGCTCTCCTTCAAGTCGCACCCCGTGCTCGACGTCGTCAGTCTTGCGATGGGCTTTGTGCTGCGCGTGCTCGGCGGGTGCGCAGCGGTGGGCATCTCGCCCTCGGCGTGGCTGCTCAGTTGCACGTTCTTTGTCTCGATGTTCCTGGCCTTCGGCAAACGCCTGGGCGAGCGGCTGATGCTCGGGGACGATGCCGCGGCGGCCCGGCGGGTGCAGGCGCTCTATACCGACGACTTCCTTCGGATGTCGGTGGTGGTCACCGGCGTCGCGACGCTGCTGAGTTATTCCGATTATGTGATCGCGCAGAGTCCGACGTACACCATCGGCTTCAACCTGCTGTGGCTGACACTCCTGCCCGCGACGTATGCGCTGCTGCGCTGCATCATCCAGATCGAGAACGGCGTGTACGACGACCCGACGGAACTGGCGACGCGCGACCGACCGTTCCAGATCGCCTGCGCGATCTTCGGACTGCTGACGGGCGCGCTGCTCGTGGGCGTGAAACTCGGGTGGATGACGGGGGTGCAGGCGACGGTCCCTTGAGAGTTGGTTCCCAATGAGCAGAGGCCAGCGCCCCGGTGCCGATCTGCCGCTCGCCTCATAGATCGTCTCGACCGTCCCCGCCGGCTTTGCCGCACTTCCACCTGAGTTCGAGCGAACCGTCCTGCAAGAGGGGCACGGTGAAGTCGAAGGGCGTCCCCGGCGGGGGCGTGACGCCGCCCTGCGCAGGCGGGGAAACCCGCCGGACCCCGAAGTGGTCAACAAAGCATGGGGTGCCCGCCTACCGGGGGTGCCGTCGCAGAGCCTCCTCCACGCCCCGGCTACGAACGGTCGAGGCCTTCGGCCTGAAGAGCCGGGCGTCGCCCCCCCACGCGTCCCCTGTCTCACCGTAAGAACAAGTCGGATGGCGCGCCCCCAGCACTTCAATCGGAGCATCGACGCGCGAAAGCCCCGCCTGAGCGCCACCGCCGATGTTCCTCAAAAGAATCGCCGTTGAAAGATGGCCGTTCACCGATGCACGCCGCGCGATCCCAGGGCCGAGCGGGGCGAACATGGGCCGCTGATGCCAGAGGCCCCCCCATGGGAAGCCCCTTCCTCCGGCACCTCCATCCCCAGAAAGGCCAGGACGCGCAGCGCGACACGCCGCGCCGAGTCTTCGCCCCAGGGGCGACGGCCTGTAGCCGCGGGTGGAGCGACGGCGCGGCGACCCCCCGTCGCCCGCCGACGCGGAACCCGTGGAAAGCATGACGATTCACGGACCCGCCCCGGCAGGGGCGGAGGAAGCCCTGCAAGCCACCGGACCATGCGTGCGATCCCAACTCATCCGCAGGCCGAGGCGATCCGCGCCCACATGTTCCAAGCTCTTTGCGGTCACGTTCATCGTCTTGAGCATTTGCAGGGCATCCCGCTTGAGCGGACTGGGAATCACGATCTTTCCGAAGTCCTTCCCGTGCATCAGGCCGCAGAGAAGATCGTCATGGAGAAGTCCGAGCCGTCCAGCGCAGGTGAAGAGTCCCTGCTGCGCTTCGAGTCTTGGGAACGGAAGCCGTAGGTACGTCGTTCCAATGAAGGGCGGGCTGACCTCGCTGAATGCAAACTTGTTGTAGTCCACGTGATCGCCGGACTGTGACCGCATCTTGAATCGATTCCACTGCTCGCCTGCTGCGTCCTCGAACGGCTTCGTCCGGAACCACCACACCGCGCCATCTTTATCCAGCGAGTCGATAACGGCAAAGAACGCCGCCGCGAATGGAGAGTCGGTCCAGTCCAACATCCGCGTGGGTGCGCCGTAGTGTTGCATCACCGTCAGCGGCAAGATTATGTCTGAGGGTTGACGGCTCTCGATGAAGTGAGTTTCTTGCACGCCCAGAAGGTTCTTGACACGGCGACAGAACTGCTCGATCAGACACCGCTCCTCGTCAAACCGTTTCGCATCCGCGGTGCCTGGAGGGACGCCTCGATCAATCGACGGCTGCAACCGCCAACTGGCCAGCGCCTGCCCACGACACACCGCGCTGTTTGCAGGGTCAGCAAGACCACGCAGCGCCCCGGATAAGGCGTCGATCGTGTCCACCCTGATCTCTTCGCACTTCATGCCGAGAGGATAGGTTGATCCGTCTCCTCCGCCCCTGCCGGGGCGGCGTGCGTTTGCGTCACGGCTTCCACGGGTTGCGCGACGCTCAGAGCCGCGTCGCTCCACCCGCCCCCCACTGGCTACAGCCCGCGGCCCCGCTGGTGCCGAAGAGGCATCGGCCGCGTGGAGAGACGGCGTACCGCACAACGACCCCTCCATTACCAAACCCCCGATCGCTGTTATCTTGTGCCGCATGAACAAACTCACCGCGGAGTTCCTCGGCACCTTCTGCCTCGTCTTTGCTGGCGCGGGCGCGATCGTCGTCAACCAGACCACCACCGGGGGCGTGTCCCACGTCGGCATCGCGCTGGTCTTCGGCCTCGTCGTCATGGCGATGGCCTACGCCTTCGGCGATGTCTCAGGCTCGCACATCAACCCCGCCGTCACGCTCGCGTTCGTCGCCGCCGGACGCTTCAAGGTGGCGGATGCCACCGGCTACATCATCGCGCAGGTGGCTGGCGCGCTCGCCGCGGCGGGCCTGCTGCGCCTGCTCTTCCCCTACGCCGCGACGCTGGGCCAGACCAAGCCGATGGGCAACCCGTGGCAGTCGTTCGGGCTGGAGATCGTGCTGACGTTCATGCTCATGCTGGTGGTGCTGTGCGTCTCGAGCGGCGCAAAGGAGAAGGGCATCATGGCGGGGATCGCCGTCGGCGGGACGGTTGGGCTTGCGGCACTCTTCGGGGGTCCGATCAGCGGGGCATCCATGAACCCGGCGCGCTCCATCGGCCCCGCGCTGGTTGCGGGCGACCTTGGCTCGCTGTGGGTGTACCTGGCTGCCCCGGTCCTTGGGGCGTTGCTGGCCGTGCCCGCGCACCGGCTGGTGTTTGGCGGTTCCACCGCCCCGCGCGCATGAAATTGCCGTCACGGGCTTCCGGCTCACCCGCCACCTCCCCACGCTTTCTTCGGTATCACCCGCTTCCAACGCGCAAGGCACGCCGGTTCGTGCGGATTGCTCTCGAAAACCGGCTAAACTGATGGCGCGGCCGGGGCGCAGCCGACCCGGCGAACCTCGGCGGCGTACATACTGGCATCGCGGGCGCAATCCCTGGGTACACGGCACAGTTTCACGAATCAATCACCTGTTTAGGGTGATATCTCGACCAAGGTGGCCAAGGCAAGGAGATGGCATGAGCAGCAAATCGGTTTGGCGGACGATTTCCGCGTCGATCACCCTCGGTGCCCTCTGCACCGGCGCGCTCGCCCAAGAGGGGGGCGGGGCAGCCGGTCCTCCCGTGCCGCCCAAGCCCGAGTTCCCGCCCTTCGCCGAAGTCTCCAAGGACTACGAGAAGGTGGTCTCCACGGCGGACGGCGCCGAGAGCCTGTACACACTCTGGAAGCGCGACAAGGACGGCCAGTTGCTGGCCGAACTGCCGCGGAACTTCGCCGGGCAGAAGCACTTTATCGCCATGACCGTCGCCGGCGGCGACATCTGGGCGGGCCTCCAGGGCGGGGACAGCGTGGTGTACTGGAAGCGCTACGACAAGACCCTCGCGCTCATCGCGCCCAACTTCGACACCCGCACCACCGGGGACGATGAGTCCAAGGCGGGCGTCAGCCAGCAGTTCACCGACACCGTGATCCTGGACCTGCCCATCGTGGCGATGGGCCCCTCGGGCCAGCCGGTGATCGACCTTGATGCGCTGCTCGTCGGGCAGGCGGGCAAGTTCTTTGAGCGTCAGGCCGCGGGCGCGAACGCGCGTCTGGCGACCATCAAGGCGGTCAAGGCCTTCCCCGAGAACATCGAGGTGACGATCGAGATGCCGGTGGGCAGCGGGCAACTCCGCACGTTCCACTACTCGATCAGCCGCCTGCCGGATTCGACCGGCTACAAGCCGCGCGAAGCCGATGAGCGCATCGGGTACTTCACGACGAGTTACCGCGACCTGGGCAAGTACCGCGACGACCAGAAGTGGGTCCGCTACATCAACCGCTGGAACCTTGAGAAGCGCGAGCCGGGACTCCGCCTTAGCCCGCCCAAGAAGCCCATCGTCTTCTACGTCGAGAACACCGTGCCCGTCCGCTACCGGCGGTACGTCCGCGACGGCCTCGAATACTGGAACAAGGCCTTCGAGAAGGTCGGCATCCTGAACGCGATCGAGGTCGAGTACCAGGACAAGTCGACCGGCGCGCACATGGACAAGGACCCCGAGGACACCCGCTACAACTTCATCCGCTGGCTCTCCAACGACATGGGCACCGCCATCGGGCCCAGCCGCACCGATCCTCGCACGGGCCAGATCCTCGATGCCGATGTCGTGCTGACCGACGGCTGGATCCGCCACTTCTGGTTCCAGGCCAATCAACTGCTCCCCGAGATGGCGATGCAGGGCTTCAGCCCCGAGACCCTCGCGTTCCTCGAGCGCAACCCCGATTGGGACCCGCGCATCCGCCTGGCCGATCCGGGCGACCGCGACTACATCCTCGCCATGCGCGCCAACCGCGGCGTCCTCCGCTACGGCGGGCACCCCGCCGGCAGCGTCAACACCGCCCTCTACGGTGACGACGAGTTCGACGGCCTTGTCGGACGGACCAGCCAGTTCAACGGCATGTGCCTCGCGGCCCGCGGCAAGTCGTTCGACATGGCCATGATGCGGATGCACATGGAACTCGAACTCCTGACCGAGGATGCCGACCAGCCCCCCGCTCCCTCCACCCCCGCCACGCCCGACGCGGATGAGCCCAAGAAGGACGACCCGAAGAAGGACGAAGGCAAGGCAGACGACAAGCCCAAGAAGGATGAGCCCGAACTCCTCGACGGCATCCCCGAGTGGTTCGTGGGCCCGATGCTCACGGACCTGGTCGCCCACGAGGTCGGCCACACGCTGGGCTTGCGCCACAACTTCAAGGCCTCTTCCATCTACAAACTCAGCGACATCAACTCCGATGCCGTCAAGGGCAAGAAGCCCTTCACCGGCTCGGTGATGGACTACACGCCCGTGAACATCAACCGCGAGTCCGGCCCCGTGCAGGGCGACTACACGATGATCGACATCGGCCTCTACGACTTCTGGGTCATCGACTACGGCTACGGCAGCGACCCCAAGAAGGCCCTCGCCCGCGTCTCCGAGCCTGAACTGGCCTTTCTCACCGATGAGGATGTGGGCGGACCCGACCCGCTGGCCCGGCAGTACGACTTCTCCGCCGACCCGCTCGACTACGCCACCAACCAACTCCGCCTGGTGAAGTACTACCGCGACCGCCTGCTCGCCAAGTTCGTCAAGGACGGCGAGAGTTGGTCCAAGGCGCGACGCGGCTACAACCTCACGCTCAACCAGCAACTCCAGTCCATCAACATGATGGCCGCGTGGGTTGGCGGCGCGCACATCAGCCGCGATCGCAAGGGCGACCCCAACGGCCGCGCCCCCATCCAGGTCGTCCCCGCGGCGACGCAGCGGGCAGCGCTGAAGTTCGTCACGGACAACGCCTTCACCGATGCCGCCTTCGGCGTCACGCCGGAGATGCTCCAGTACATGACGGTCGACAAGTGGTGGGACAACGGCGGGCAGTCGGAGATCATGGAAGAGCCGACGTGGCCGATCCACGACCGGATCCTCGGCGTTCAGGCCGCGGCCATCACGATGGTGCTGAACCCGACGGTGCTCAAGCGTGTGTACGACAACGAGTACCGCGTGCCGGCCGACCAGGACATGCTCACACTGCCGGAGTTGATGAACACCGTCACCGGGGCGATCTGGACCGAGGTCGAGACGGCGCCGGCCTCCTCGTTCTCGAACCGCAAGCCGTTCATCTCCAGCATCCGGCGCAATCTGCAACGCGAGCACCTCGACCGGCTGGTGGACCTGTCCATGCCGGGCACGGTGCGGGGCGCGGCGGGCAAGCCAATCTCAAACCTCGCCACCGCCAAGTTGCGCGATCTGCGCGAGCGTATCACGCGAATCACGGACTCCGATGCGGCGGGCCGGATCGACGACTACTCCAAGGCCCACCTCGCCGAGGCGGGCCTCCGCATCGACAAGGTGCTCGACGCCTCATACATCTACAACGCCAACAAGATCGGCAACAGCGGCGACGCGCCGCGGTTCTTCTTCGGCCAGCCCGCGCCCGCTACGGGCAACCCGGGCGGACTGGCCCCGGGCATGGGAAGCGACCCGGTGTACTACGACTCGCAGTCCGAGGTCCCGCCGCGGTAAGCCACGGCGCGCTCGAACTCTTCACTGAATCTCAAAGGCCCTGGACGCGAAGTCCGGGGCCTTTTTCGTCGGAGCCTGGAGCGCCCCCCCCAGCGACGGGTTGCGCGAGGGATCGAACCTCGCGCCAACATCTCCTGCCATGCGGGAACTCCGAGCCCAAACATCATGCATCCGGTGCAACCCGTCGTTGGCGCTCCGGGCTCTGAAACGGTTGCGATTTGCGCGTACGCTTGGCCCGTGAACGCCCGCGACCTCACGCTCACGCAACTCGCCGGTGCGATCGCGCGGAAGCAGATCAGCGCCGAAGAAGCAACCCGCGCTTCCCTCGACCACGCCTCCGCCACCGAACCCGCGATCCACGCGTTCCTCGAAGTCTTCGAGGAGCAGGCGATCGCGCAGGCCCGCGGCATCGACGAGCGCCACGCCAGACATGAGCACCCCGGCCCGCTCGCGGGAGTGCCCATCGCGCTCAAGGACAACATCTGCCTCGCGTGGGGCAGGACCACCTGCGCCTCGCGCATGCTGGTAAACTACCGCTCGCCCTACACCGCGACCGCGGCCCAGCGGCTCATCGACGCCGGCGCAGTCATCATCGGGAAAACCAACCTCGATGAGTTCGCGATGGGCTCCTCGTGCGAGAACTCGGCGTTCGGCCCGACGCGCAATCCGTGGGACACGTCGCGCGTGCCGGGCGGATCATCGGGCGGCTCTGCCGCGGCGGTCGCGGCGGGCGTGGTTCCCGGCGCGCTCGGGTCAGATACGGGCGGCTCGATCCGCCAGCCCGCGGGCTTCTGCGGCATCGTGGGCCTCAAGCCGACGTACGGGCGCATCTCGCGCTACGGGTTGGTGGCGTACGCATCGAGCCTCGACCAGATCGGCCCGCTGACGCGCAGCGTGGGGGATGCCGCGCTGCTCACTCGGATCATGGCGTTGGGGGGGGCGGATGAGAACGACGCGACGACCTCCACCCGCGCGATGCCCGACCTGCTCGCGCAACTCGAGGAGCCGGTGAGCCGATTGGTGATCGGCGTGCCGACATTCGCGCGCTCGCCCGCGAACCATCCGGGCGTGAGCGCTGCGCTGGAGAGGGCGATTACCGCGCTGAAGAGCGAGGGCACGCGGGTGATCGATGTCGATCTGCCGCACGCGCCGTACGCGATCGCGGCGTACTACTTGATCGCCACAGCCGAGGCGTCGAGCAACCTGGCCCGGTTCGACGGCGTGCGCTACGGCCGGCGCGCGACGCTCGGCGAGCAGGAAGGCCTGCTCGAACTCTACTGCCGCTCGCGATCCGAGGGACTCGGGCCGGAGGTGCAGAAGCGGATCATGCTCGGCACGCACGCGCTGAGCAGCGGCTACTACGACGCCTACTACGCGACCGCGCTGCGCGCACGCCGGCTCATCAAGCAGGACTTCGACAGCGCGCTGGCCATGTGCCACGCGCTGCTGCTGCCCAGTTCCCCCGGCCCCGCGTTCAGGCTCGGCGAGAAGACCGGCGACCCGCTCGCGCTGTATCTTGAAGACGTCTACACGGTCGGCGTGAACCTCGCGGGCCTGCCGGCGATCACACTCCCCGCGGGGTTTGCGCAGGTGGAGGGCGCGGCTGAGCCGCTGCCCGTCGGCGTGCAACTCATCGGCCCGGCGTGGCAGGAGGACGTGCTGCTCCGCATCGCGCGGATGCTGGAAACAGCGATCGCCGACAAGGAAGGCCAGAAGCGGCCACGGATTTGCACGGACCCGCGCGGATCGGATTGAACACCGTTTCGGCAGACGTTCAACAGATGGGACAGATCGAAATCATCCCCTGCCCGTCTCTCGAATCCAGTTCGGCATCCTGCCGATCATCTGCTTTGGTCCGATCCGTCCTCATCCGTGTCGATCCCTGGCCATTCCTGATCCCAGTCGCTCACTTCCCCTCGCGCTTCAGATCAAACTCGAGCGACCCACCCTCCGTCAGCACCACGCTGATCCTCAATCGGTCCGGATCGGGGCAGTGATACACCACCCTCGTGAGCATGTCCGCGTTGGCCGTGGGCGTGAAGACCGCCCGGCGCTCACCCTTCTCGGTGAGTTTGAGCGTCATGGGCTTGTCGCCCTCGCCGCGGACCGCGAGCGTCGGCGAGAAGTGGTGCAGCCGCAGGACCACGTCCTCGCCCTCGGAGGTGATCGCCAGAATCTCCAGCATGTTCGGCGAGCCGCTCGCCTGGTCCCACCTGAACATGCCCAGCATCGTCCCAGCGCGCGGCGCGGACCAGTGCTCCTCGCGATTGCCCGCGGCGTTCATCTCGATCCATCGTCCCACCATGAAGGCGAGGGGGGCGAGTGAATCGGCGGGCTTGGCGCTCGCAGGGGCGGGCGAAGCGGCGGACGGCGCAGCGGGCTGCTTGGGCGCGACCTGCGGCTGGGCAAGGGTGCTGACGAGTAGCGAGCCAGCCGCGACCGCGACAACGAGTGCGAACGTCTGACCGAGCATGGGAGACTCCTGGGATAGTTGGAAGCGACTGGGTGTGGACTTCTCTGTGCGCTCGCGGGTGCCTCCGAGTTCCACCCCTCTCGCCAACCCGTCGCCACGGGGGGCTACTCCCGGGTCTTATGGAATCACTCATTGAGCACGAAGCCGCGGGTCGCGTACAGCGACTCGATGCGCTCAATCGCGGGGTCGGCCTCGGGCAGTTCCTGCCCGATGGCCACGATCAGATCGACGAGGCCGTGAAAGTCGGCGAGGCTGATGAACTCGCGCGCCACCCGGGGCACCCCCCCCGCTGCCCCCGCTC
>Ga0163152_10003020_pt1 | contig 22586 bp, 16 predicted proteins | sample OliLakLV19MP8IB2_FD_148635 | JGI IMG/M metagenome (GOLD analysis project Ga0163152, IMG submission 148635) | Freshwater microbial mat bacterial communities from Lake Vanda, McMurdo Dry Valleys, Antarctica - Oligotrophic Lake LV.19.MP8.IB-2 | ecosystem: Environmental > Aquatic > Freshwater >...
GCTGTCGATAGTTCCGGCGTGCTGCCGGATGGGCAGAGCTTCACTGGAGTGAGTGGGCTTCGGAAGATCTTGCGCTCGCAAGCACCGCAGTTTACTCGTAATCTGACCGAGCAGATGCTCACGTATGCTTTGGGCCGCGGGGTCGAATCCTACGATCGAGCGACGGTGGACAAGATCAACAAGCGGGTGATGGCGAACGGCAACAAGCTTTCGTCGCTGGTGCTGGCTATTGTTGAAAGTGAGCCGTTTCTGATGAGAATGAAAGAAGGGAAATTGAATGCGTCCAGATAAACGACCCACTCGCCGATCACTGCTCAGAGGGGCCGGGACCGCGCTTGCCTTGCCGTTCCTGGATGCGATGGTTCCAGCCTTTGCGAGTGTAGTCTCGCCTACGAGGATGGCTTTCCTCTATGTGCCCAACGGAATTGTGATGGATGAGTGGACGCCGCGCACGGGGACCGGTGTTGGGGAAGGGGCGATTCCGGCGGAGTTGCCGCGCATCACCAGCGCCATTGCTCCGTACCGCAAGGAACTACTGTTTCTGTCCGGCCTGGATTGCAATGGCGGAAATGCGTTGGGCGATGGCCCGGGTGATCACGGTCGCGCCGGGGCGGCTTATCTCACGGCGACCCATCCGCGGAAGAGCGCAGGTAAGGATGTTCTCGCTGGCACTTCTGTCGATCAGGTTGTTGCGCGCAAGATGCAGGGCGTGACGCGGTTCGCTTCAATTGAGCTTGGTTGCGAAGAAGGCGTGCAGGGCGGCAATTGCGATAACGGATATAGCTGCACCTACAGCAATACGCTGGCCTGGAAATCGCCGACGACGCCTCTGCCACCCGAGGTGCGGCCGCGCGCTGTGTTTGAGCGGTTGTTTGGAAGTCTGGATCTTGGCAGCGACCCTGCGCAGCGCCGCCGCCAGGAGATGTATGAGAAGAGCATTCTCGACGGAGTGCTTGAAGACGCGAACCGATTGCGGACTTCTCTAGGCGGGGCGGATCAGCACAAGATCGATGAGTATCTGACGTCGGTGCGCGAGATTGAGACGCGGATCCAATCCGTGGAGCGTGGCGAGGGAGATGTGAAGTACCTTGTGCCATCGGCGAGTGTGCCGAGTGATTTTGGTGAGCATTCGCGCTTGATGCTGGATTTGATGGTGCTCGCATTCCAGACTGATCTGACGCGTGTGTCGACGCTGCTGTTCAGCATTGAACAAAGCCCGCGTGCTTATGGGGCGGAAGCCGGGATCCCGGAAGGGCATCACGGGCTTACGCATCATAGTGGTGACAAAGAGAAAATCGAGAAGGTGACGCGGATCAACAGTTATCACATCCAGTCACTTGTTTATGTTTTGGACAAGCTCAAGGCCATTCGCGAGGGTGAAGGGACGCTGCTCGATCACTCGATGATTGCGTATGGCAGCGGGATCTCGGATGGGAATCTGCATGATCATTCGAACTTGCCGTTGATTCTGGCGGGTGGCGCGAATGGGCGGTTGAAGGGCGGACGGCATATCCGTTATGCGAAGGGGACGCCAATGGCGGATCTGTTTGTTTCGATGCTCGATCGGATGGGTGTGGAGGGGGAGCGGTTTGGCGATAGTCAGGGCAAATTGGATCGGCTTAGCATCTAGTACAAGCTCTCGATGAGATAGAAGAACGGCGCGGAGAGGTATAGCGGGATTTTGGTGGAGCAGTGCGACATTTTATGTTCTTCGGTGGGCTCTATCTGCTTGCAGACAATGGAGTTCTGAGTTATCAGGCTCGATCTTCATTTTTTGAATTCTTGTTTTTGCGGTGACGCCAAGTTGCTGATTCTGAAGTGGCGGAATTCGGAGTTGGACGCCGTGGGTGGGCCCGCCTGAGTCGCTACATCTTCTTGAATGCACGCGAGTTATTCGTTACCAGGATCAATCGATTTTTTCAAACTGTCGATCGCTCTACCGGAATGGAGATGGGTCGTCAGGCGGGCACACTTGTGGTGAGCCCATGCCAAGTGGATATTCGGTTGTCAAAGAACTTGAGGAACTGCTTGCGCTGCTTTCCTCGATCTATTATTAGGCGGCGTTTCCAAGCTTTGCGGGTGGTGGAGAGGAGTATGTTGATGAATTCAAAGAAGATAATATTTTCGAAAGTTCGGTGGATGGCTTTTAGGGAGGATTGAATTTGGGGAAGCTCGAAGCAGCTCCGACTGGCTTATTAAAGAAAACCCACCTAGCCTTTAATAACGAAGAACCTAATTCAAGGTTCGTTTGGTTATGGCGGAAGCGACGCAAAATCAGCGGCTTAGCGAGTAAGCTGTTTCGAAGGTGGGCGGAGAATTTGTTCGCGCGTTCCTTCCTCCATCCCTCCCACGGGCATCCCTATTTGTTGGCGGGTTGCTAGAAGGCTCCTTCGAATTCGAATCGGGTCTCAAGGTCTTGTGCGCCGTGTAGGATTCGCAAAATCTCGACTTGCGATTTGGTGGGGATATAGAAGATCAAATATTTGGCGAATGGTTCTTCAACTCTGAAAACTCTCGCGTTCTTGAAATCGCGGTGGTTGAGCTTGCAAGGCCAGCCCATGTCAGGCTGCGTGGCGAGGAGGCTGAATTGCTTGAAAGCGGCCCCGAGGAATCGAAGGCCAAGTTCCAGGCCTGCGTGGTCGGCTATTGAATCAGCGATACCGTCCAGGTCCTGTTCCGCTTTCGGGAGAAGGCAATAGCCGAAGCTCATTTCTTCGAAGGTCTGCCTGAGTGGCGCTCAATGAGATTCTGGCGCTTTCGCTCCCAGAATTCAGGCGTGATTTCGATGGGCGTTCCGGAGTTAAGGCCCTCCAGCAACAGGGATTCCAGTCTTTCTTCAGCGCGGCGCTTCTGATCCTGGCGAACTAGTTCGCGGAGGTATTCGCTGGGTGTGCTGTAGCCGCCCTGGCTGACTTGGCCTTCCACGTAATCCTTGAGCGACTGCGGGAGGGAGATGTTGAGCGATGCCATGGCCATACCCGCATGATACTCACGCTTGCATTTTATGTCAATTTATGAAGGTTGCTACTTTTATGGTTAATTAAATGTTCGTTTGGTTATGTGTGGAGGATATGTGTCTCGGGTTATTTCCGACGTTTTGATTCTGAACCTTTTTTTGATGTGCTTGGCTTCTTCGTGGCTTTGCGCGGCTTAAGCGTTGAAGGGCTTGCAGGATCACCAGAGTTGTCTTCCTTGGCGAAAACTACGGGGGCGCCGGAAGTGGGCGCTACAGCAACTGGCCACCAAAAAGGGAGACCTTTCCATCCCAGTTTCTCTGCTCCGTTCTGCCGGAACAGCATGAGTAGCGGCGCTTGCGTTGCGAGTTGTCTCGCCAAGTCCGCTTGTTGCTTGGTATTCCGGAGAATTCTGATATCGACCATCTGAACGCAACCGTGCAATTTCACGATCTCTCCAACAGATCACGCCTACTTTGTCCACGCGGTTTGGATCGCCACAATTGCGGGCAAAATGATAGAGCGCGGCCTGGGTGTCCTGCAGTTCCGTTCTTGGAATGGATTCTGGCTCGAACTGGCCATAGATCGATTCTAGGATTAGCGTTGCCGCTTGGGCATCGATCCATCTGACGTCCGCGTCGGCAGGGCACAGCTCATTCAGCTGTTTGTCTAATTCGGCCAGGGACTTGGTTCCGTATGTACGAGCTAGAGTTTCAAATCCGACCGGAAGGAGCCGCTCTCCAGGACGAACCGTATTTAGGGTCATGCGTTACCGGCAACACAAAAAAGACGGAACGGTCATTCAGGCCGACTGGCTCACCAATTTTTCCATTGCCAAGCTTCCCACGCGCTTGTTCTTCAAACTTCCCAAGAGTCGCTGGGAGATTGAGAACCAGGGATTCAATGACGCCAAGAATCTTTACAAGATGGAGCACATTCAGCATCACCATCCCAACAGCATGCTAGTGAACAGGCTCTTTGGGTGTACGGCGGAAAAGTGACGGATCAGGCGGCGATAGCGCCATGCCTCCTTTCCCAGAAGTCCTCAGATCTACCACTGAGATGGCAGCAACGGAGGGCGATGATGGCGTTGGCGCCCTTGAATGTCCAATGCATACCTGCGCGTTTTAGACGGGTGCCGATAGTGACTTTGCATCCGGCTTCGACGACACCAGATGAAGTACAGAGTCCTTGCGCCCGGAATTTTGGATAGCGCATTCGACTGCGATTGCGGCAGATGTAGCTCAGGCATTTGGCTGCGGTAGGGCATGAGTCGACGTACGGTCGGAGAGCATGCACAATGGCGCGCAATTTGCCTTCGTCGAGTTCCGTACAGCGCACTGCAGCCCATGTCTGGCTCTGCGCGTTGCCGGTTCCGAAGATCGACTGCGCCGTTCGGTGTAGAGTTTCTTTGACGTGGAATCGGTCGACGATCTGGATCGCGCCGGGGAACAATTCGTGCGCGGTATTCCATATCCAGGGCGCGCCGTCGCCGATGATGGCTCTGCGGGGAGCGTCACAGAAACGCCGGCGGGCGGCCTCACGCAAGACACGTTCTGCGAAGGCGGAACGTTCGGCGCCGTCGGGCGAGGCGGCGCTCTCGATGGCCGCTGAATAAGTAACCGAGCCGGGGTCGCGCACAGGCACTCCTTCGGAATCGCGGCCTTCGGCGCTCCAGATCACGCACAATTTGACCTCACGCGTTTTCGCCGAACCGTCGGGCTGCTTGCCTGCGCGTCCCGCCACTTCGACGGCGCGCATCGGGATTCCGGTTCCATCAAGACCTATGTACAGTGTGGGCGGCAGAGGCGTTTCTTCCAGCGGTTCGATGTAGCGCTGCTCATCGGCGGCAATCTCCTCGCCAAGGGACTCCGCGCCGCGTTCCACTTGGCTGGCATTAATCCTGAGTCCAGCCAATTCTTCAAGCAACTGGCTACCCTCCTTGAAACTGACCATGGCCCCCACTCTTCCGACCATGCGGGAAACAGCGGGAGACAGACAGGTCTTCTCGAGCCCCAACTTGCGGTCGCGTGGGCAAAATCCGCTACGGCAAGCGTGGCAATGATAGTAGGCCCGCTCCAGCCTGAGCTCACCCAGAACGCTTTGAAATGACTTTGTGCGGCGCCCGGCATAGCGGGCGGGTTCGCCGCAACCGCAGGGCAAATGCGAACCCGCATAGTCAGAGGAGTCGGCGTTTATCTTTTGTTCAATCGCGCGCGCGGCCAGACCCAGAGCTTGCCGTCGCGCAGCGGTTTCGATGGCTTCCAAATCTATGCCATCGGAGGAGCCTCGTCCCAACAACGAATCGATCTCAACTGCGACCTCGACGGCCAGTTGCTCGGCCAGCGATGTTTTTTTTTGACGCCTCGTCTGCCTTGTGGTCCGAAATGCGGGCGTCGCAGATTTTCTCGCTGACGTCGATCAGAGCCTGAGTGAGGTCGCGCAGCCGCCGGCATTCCGCGATCTGTTCGAGAGTCTGCGGGACCCGGTCAGCCGGAATCACAAAGGTAACGGTCTTACCTTTCTCGCTATGAGTTAAGGACCACGAGGGTCCATGTCCCGCTGCGCCGGGGTTGGCACAACGGCAATTCGGTTTACCGCACTTGCGAAAGCGATCCGTAAGACTTCCCGGACGAAGATCGCCAAGTCCGGCAATCTGGGACTTGATGCTTTCACGTTGAACTACCAGCTTGGACTCCGTTGGATTGGCCATTGCATTGATGCTCCTATCTGACAGAGTATCACACTGTCAGATATAGAGTCGATTTGACTACCGCTTCGCCCTTCAGCTTCAAATCACTCTTGCGCCGTACACCCCCACGGAATCATCCGATACCGCAACATCACCGTATCTGTCCCAAAGAAGTAGTCCTCACCAGCTACCTCTATAAATTCCAAGTAGATAACTCTTCGAATGGCTGAATTCAGGCCGGTTGGAGGGTTTTCCATTTGGCATGCTGCTTCGTTTTGAGTCCAGACCTCTGCATTCCTTTTACCCGCCAACAGTTTGTTCAAGTTACGGCTTCCCTCTCCGATATGGATTCTGATGGCACTAAACATCGGCCTCTTGCGGCTTCACGACGCTGAATCGATGTCAAGAAAAAAGGATATTACCTATGAAAATTCCATTGGATAGGATTTGCCGCTCGAGGATTGAGGCCAAATCGCTGCTCTCTCTCTCGGTGCGGATGGCTATGTTTTTCGCATTGTTCATTACAGGCAAGGCGCAGGCCCAAGTATCTGCGACCCCGGCCTCGATCAATGTCACCTGCAGCACTTTGACCGGCCCTGGCCCTGCGGTCAACGTTGTTGTCAAACCAGTTACCCCGATCGGCCTGGGTGGCGCGGCAATCCCCATCTCGCTGGGCACGTTGCCCGCCGGGATTGTTGTCACTCCCACTACTGCATCTTTGACCACTGCGAATCAGACGGCTGGCTTGACTTTCTCAGTGAAGGCGGCCAGCGGGTGCGCTGGCGCAACAGCCGGCACGAATGCTGTCTCCTTCCGTTTTGCCTACGGAGCAAGTCCAACGCTCAGCGCCACCGTTTCCATTTCGTATGCGGTGACGGCGGCAACCAGCCCATTGACCCCCACTCCCTCCTCCGTTGCTTTGACCTGCACGCTGAGCAGTGGCACTTACACCCCGGGTCCTGCACAGTCAGTTTCGATCGCCTCTGCCATAACGCTGGCTAATGGTGGCACGCCCTTCACGGTGAGTACCGCCGGGAATGCAAGTGGATCTGGCGCAGCCTGGGCTACGGTCACTCCTCTTACGCAACTCACTGCGAACGCTACAACGCCTGGAACAATCAGTGTTGTTCCGACCGCGGGTTGCGGAGGCTTCGCGCTTGGCACAACCAATTCAACGAACGTCACGCTTTTGAATGCGCCTGCACCCAACAAAGTGATCCCTGTTACGTTGCGCATCATTGCTCCAACGCCGTTGATCGCGGCGCCGACCACTGCCTCGCTCAGCTATGTGAAGGGTTCAGGGACAGCCGGCAAAGTCGACATCATGATCACAGCATCTTCTGGAGCACCATTCTTTACAGTGGATTCAACCACGATGCCGATCTGGCTCACCGTGGATTCCTCGAATGGATCTGCCCCTCGCAGTTTGCGATTTAGCACGACAACGGTTGCCGACTCGATGGCTGCCGGCACCTACACAGCGTCAGTCCGCATCAAGGTTTCGAACTTCGGCGATTTGACTTTACCCGTCTCATTGTCGATCAACAACCCTGCGTCGAAAATGACGGTCTCCGAAGGAACCACTCGGAATATTTCCTGGACAGTTGGTCAACCACTACCATCTTTGCTGATTACGGCTGTCTCGAGTGATTCGCCGATTCCGTTCAGCCTGGTTACCGGCGGCAAGCTGAGCCCGATTGTTGCAGCAAGTCAGCGCAGTGGCCTCGCCTACAGTTTCGGAACGCCGATCCCTGTTACATTCGACGAATTGCAATTTGCCGAGGCGGTTCCAGGCAATGTACTCACCGGCACGGTGACGCTAACTTGGGGCAATCCAGCGCAGACCATCGTTGTCACTGTCAATGTCACGGTGCAGTCTGCCGGCGCGACTGTCAGTGGAATCAGCCCTGCCAGTCTTCCGACTGCGAACCCTGGCACTACTTTCACAGCGGTGTTGACAGGTTCTGGCTTTGTTACTGGTACCGACCCCACATTGCGTACCAGGGTGGGCATTGTAACCTCGGGTGTCCTGGTGAACAACACCAACATCACTTCGAGCGTTGTGAATGGTTCGAACATCATTCTGACGATCATCGTTCCGGCCGTCGCAGATGCGGCGCTGCCATTCTCTCCTTCGGGAGCTGGCGGATCTGTAGTGCTCGGCATCTGTAACCCGGTGGGTGGCACTTGCAGCACGCCTTCGGGCACTGCGACTCTGTCCATTGGCAGCAATCCGATCGTCCAGGCGGTGACCAGCGCATCGGCTTATGTCCAGGTCAATCCGCCGACTCTCCAGACGATTGCGCCTTACGACATGGTTTCTATTTTCGGCACCAACTTCTGCACTTCTGGCGGCACCGGCTGCAGCAGTTCGCAGGTCCTGTATGGGGTGCTGAATCCGACCAATTTGACCTACGCGAAATCAATTAGTCCAGATGCAGCCGGTGCGACACAACGTTCACTCGTGGTGACGTTCCAGACCCAGGGCGGCAGCCCCACGGTCATCGCTACAGCCCCCATGCTGTTTGCGACCAACAACCAGCTCAACGTCATGGTGCCTTCGGCTCTTTCGGCGCAGATCGGGAGTAATGTGGATATTGTTGTCAGCTTCGGCTACGGAACCGGAGCAACGCAGAAGACCAGTGCGCCATTTGCGGTCACGATAGCTGAGACCAATCCGGGCATGTTTACTATTGGCTCCAACGGTCAAGGCGACGGCGCGGTGCTGGATTCACGATGGGCGGTAGTTACGGCTGCCAACCCGGCCTCCATTCGCACCAACGTCGGTGCAGTTTCTGGCGGAACTTCCGACACCATCCAGTTGTATCTGACTGGCCTCGGCGCCCCGAGTGCGGGCGCGGACAACGCCAGTGTTGGCACTACAGGCAATCCAACCTGGGGAACGGACTGCGTGTCTACTTCCAGCTTCCTCACCTCATTGAATGCGGCCTCCAGCTCTTCTCTCACCTCTATTGATGGTGCGATCTTGCAGAGTTCGTTGCTTAATACGGATCGACTGGTGCCATGCATTGCCTCTGGCTCTTCAAACAGCCCGACTGTCACAATCGGCGGTCGAGCTGCAACCATCACCTACGCTGGCTTCGTCCCCGACGGGATCACAAGCCTGTATCAGATCAACGCCAAGCTCCCGATCAACGGTGCTGCTTCCTTCACCAACACCGCAGGCACGGTCGTGTCATCGCTAACCGCCCCCACTCAGTTGCCCCTGGTCGTTACGGCCAATGGAAGCTCGAGCCAGGCTGGCGTAAGCATCTGGGTTACGCCCCGGTTGCGCGTATTGCCTCCGAGCGGTGGAGGTTTGACGGGCACCGTGGGTGTCGCCTGGGCAGGCTCCAACAATTCAGTGGTCGCCAGCGAAGGCACTGCGGCTTATCAATACGCCCTAACCTCGGGTCTCTTGCCCGCAGGATTGGTCTTCAATACGGCCACGGGCGCCATCTCGGGCACTCCTGCAGCCAACACCTCAGGCACCTACCTGGTAACTGTGACGGCTACCGATTCTGCCAATGTCCCAGTGACGGGTACGGTCTCGTTCACGGTGACCGTTGCTGGGGGCCTGTTCCTCAGCGCTACCGGCACATCGCCGTTCAGCGGTACTTTCGGGACTGCCAACGCTAGCGTGACTACTGTCACCGCTACGGGCGGCACCTATCCTTACACTTATGCCATCACCTCGCCCGGCAGCTTGCCTACCGGAATGACAGCAGGGGCGAGCAGCGGCGTAGTTGGCATCTCTGCCCTGACGCCGGCTGGTAACTACACCATCGTTGTCACCGCAACCGATGCGGCAGCCTCTCCCATGACGGGAACGATCAGCTTCGCGCTCAACCACTCACTGCTGATGACGCCTACAGTCTCCGCTACCCCGTCGACCGGTGTCGCTGGGCCTGTGCGTACGATTACCGCAACCGGCGGCACCGGCACAATCACCTACGCGACGGCAACTACTGGCTTCACAGTCAACAGCAGCACGGGCGTAGTCTCATCCGCAAGCGGCACGGCAGCGGGCACCTACAATGTGGTCGTTACGGCCACTGACGGCTCGATTGCACCGGGGGCAACCTCTGCTGCTACTGGCACAATCACGATCTCGGCGACGGTCATTCCTTAATCAAGGGCGATCGTTTCTGATCCACCAGACCGAAGCGGCGGGAGCCAAAAGCTCCCGCCGCTTTTGATTTGCCACATCCTTTCAAAAAACCATCTCCCGTGCCGATGAGTTGGACATAGGTCGAGACGCGGACACCCGCTGCAGAGAAACTCATGCAATCTAAATTCAACAGCACAGAGCGGCAACCTTCCCGCCGCAATCTATTACTTGCCCTCCCTGCAATTGCCGCGCTGCCCGTCGAGGTGGCGGCATCGGGCAATGACAATGAAACCGCACCCACGACAGCCGTCGACCGGCTCCTCGAACGAGTCATTTCCTCAGAGCAAAGAATGATGAAGGCGCTGGCCGAGAGAAGCCCGATCGTTGAGACCTACATTCAGGAAGATCCAACCGGTCAAGGCGCTGCACATCAAGTCAGAGACCACTACTTTCTCGGACGCATGGTGCTTGTCAACTCCGTGAATTACATCTCCCTTGTCAAGCGGGGACAAGTGCAAGGTCCAGAAGAAGTCAAACCTGAGGCCCGCGCCGAGAGCAAACCGCGACTCAAGCTTCCGTTTTTTCGCAAGTCCGGGCAATCGCTGGCAGACGTGCCTGAGCCTGTTGCATTCCTTCCGGTTGGGTTTGCACAAATGGCATTGATCGACTCGAAATCTTTTGACCGCAAGACCTACAAATTCGACTTTGTGCGTAGGGAATTCCTGGGAGAGGTCCGCTGCCTCGTGTTCGACGTCGCCCCGTTTGCATCGGATCAACCAGGCAAGTTTATCGGCAGAATTTGGGTGGAAGATCAGGAAGCATGCGTAGTGAGGATGAATGGAACTTACACGCTGAGAAGTGCCGAAGGAGTGTACTTTCATTTCGATAGCTGGAGAACTCAGGCCGGGCCGGGTCTCTGGGTCCCATCCGTAATCTATGTAGAGGATTCCGTGGCTGATCCCGAAAAAGCATCAGCACCTGCAAGGTTCAAGGGCCAAACTCGAATCTGGAGCTATGACTCGCAGTCCAGGAGAAAGCTCGACGAGTTGACATCCATGCTCGTCGAAGGCGAAGGAGCGGTACAGGATTCGACGTCGCGGCGAGAAGAATCCCCTCTCGAAGGCCAAAGGCGTTGGGAACGGGAGGCAGAGCTGAACGTGCTCGAAAGGCTGGAAAAGATCGGCCTGATTGCTCCCATGGGTGATGTCGACAAGGTGCTGAACACCGTGTTGAACAATTTGATCGCGTCGAATCAGTTGGAAGTGGATGCGCAGTGCAGGCTGCTGCTCACGACTCCGCTGGAGACCTTCACCGTAGGACATACCGTGGTGATTAGCCGCGGACTTGTCGATGTTCTGCCAGACGAATCCAGCTTGGCCTTGGTCCTGGCGATGGAGCTGGCTCACATCGCCCTCGGCCACCCCACGCGAACTGAGTATGCATTCAACGACCGCACCATGGTCGAGGACGAAGCGGTACTTGATCGATTCCGGTTTTCAAGACCAGCGGATGAAGTCGCTGTCGCGATGAAAAAAGCCTCGTCGATGCTTGCGATGTCTCCTTACAAAGACCGCCTGAGCGGCGCTGGACTCTTCCTCAAGGCGCTCCAGCAAAAGAGCCCCAGCCTCCCGAGGTTGATTCAGGCGACCCTCGGAAATGATCTCACCGGATACCTGCACACGCCGGAGTTTACCGAGCTGCTTGAAAAGGCACCTCCGATTGAAGACCAAAAGCTGGAGCAGATTGCGGCCCTGCCACTCGGTTCGAGAATCCGGTTGGAACCCTGGGCGAATCAAAGCTTCCTGATGAAAACGCAAGCCGTGTCGTTGCTATCGGCTCGAGAGAAAATGCCTTTCGAGGTTGCACCTGTCAATCTAAGGCTAACTAGGCAGTCCAGCCTCAAATCGGTCAAAGGACAATGAAGGCAGATCACCAGTTTCTGCCCGCATTTGCCGGACTTGCTGAGGATTCCCCTGCATCCAGGTATAGGCGCTTGGCTGCGGGAGTTGCTGCGAACTGCTTGGTGCTCCTATCACTCGTGTACTTCGGAATTGGACAAGCGCATCGAATTCAAAACGACAAGCCGATGCGCTCGGTGTCCATCACTTTCGCCCCGGCTCTCCAGGCCCAAAGTAAATTCAAACCCCTTCAAACAGCCGCGCCGGTGAGAAAAGTATGGAATGCAGCGCCAAAGCAGCCGAGTGCTCTTCCTACTCTTGAATTGCCCACTCCGCCTGCGATCTCCGCTTCGAATTTGCCGGCATTGCCCAAAACTAGCTCAATCGCAATTCCTCCACCGCCACCACCCAAACCCATTGTCGGCGCGTTCTCAAGCACAATCGCTGAGGCCGCGATTCCTCCGGGAAAGTCTCATCAGACGGTTTCCGCAAGCGATTTCAACTCTTCGCCGACCACTTCGATACGACCCGATTCGCAAATAGTCTCTACTGGTGCGTTTTCCTCCAACCCAGAGGCCGCAGGCGATCGAAGCCCTTCCAAGCGATCCGTGGAGCCGGGGGCCTTCTCCTCAAGCGTAGTTGCGCAGGCGAAACCACACTCTAACGCACCCGCAATTCTCGCCAACGCATTCGAAATTGAAAAACCAAGCTCGCGAGCACGGCAAGGAAACTTCCCAGGCCAGACGGAATCATCATTCAAGCCAGTAGAAATCTTGTCGAAGCCACGCCCCCAGTACACCGAGCCAGCCCGCAAGCGCGGAATTGAAGGGGAGGTCGAAATCCAGGTTCTGTTTGAAAAGGATGGCAGAATCAAAGTTTTCTCGGTTAGAAAGGGGCTAGGCTACGGCCTCGACGAAAATGCCATGCTCGCTGCTGCGCAAATCAAGTTCCGGCCCGCTACCCGGAACGGTCAACCAGTGGATCAACCGGCAACCATCAGAGTGCAATTTCAACTGGCCCAGTAGCTCAGAACCCAAGCTCCTTAACCAAATTCGCCGCACCATACACTTTCGATAGCGCCTCAATAATTCCTTGACTCGCGACATGAACGCTGCGCGCTCGATCCTCGGAATAGAGGTACCGGTTCGGTAGGCCCTCCAGGTTGCCATCGAACAGAATCCCAATCAGCTCGCCTTTAGTATTGATCGTCGGGCTTCCGCTATTCCCTCCATGCGTATCCGCGGTAGTCACAAAATTAAATGGGGTAGAGAGCTTCAGCTTGCTCTTAGCGGCCAGCCATCGTGGGGGCAGCGCCAAAGGATCCTTGCCCGTCGCGTGCCGGTAAAGTCCATGGTAATCCGTTGTCCAGGGCACCTGTTTTCCCTTGGCATCCTTGTAACCAATCGCAGGCCCAAAGCTGACCCGAAGGGTAAATGTAGCGTCTGGGTAAATGTTGCCGCCCAAGGCATATTGGGCTTGTGCCAGGCGGGCAGTTTCCACCGCCTGACGTGATTGCACTCGATCTTCATAAAGTTTGCGGAGGCGGCGGGCTTCGGGCTCAATCGTTCGAACCAACTCCATCAGCGGATCGGAAACGGTTTGAACCAATTCTGCTGACCAGGCCAAACGTTTGCGCTCTGCGATGTCAAAAAGTTTCGTGCCGGCAATGGCCTCAGCCGCCAACTTCTCAGGCGTCTTGCCCGCCAGAACCTTCTTTAAAACCTCATTGTCCGCACCCAAAGTCCGGATCGCGAATCGAAGGTATTCTGCAAGAATCTCCTGCTCAAGACCTGGGTCTAACGGCGCCGGACTAAATAAGCCAGCTTGAAGACTATCCAGTCCGCTCTCCGCGTATTCGCGGAGCCGTTCTCCATTGGGCTTGCCCCTCTCCACTGCGAGCCGGTATGTCTGTCGCGCAATGGGCAGAATGCTGCCGAAACTGTGAGGGGATGATTCAAATACAGCGAGCGGTCGATACAAATTTCGTGATTCCGCGGCGATAGCGGCAATTTCATCCCAAACGGCGCCAAACTGCTTCTGCCGGTCAGCGTTCTTCGCGATCGCTGCCTTCAAAGTGGCCTCCTCTTTCAGCTTGCGCAACAGAAAGGCCGGGTCATTCAAACCTGACATGAATCCGCTGTAAGCTTTAAAGCTGTTCTCGCTGCCGAAAATCTCTTCGAGTGCAACTCTTGCCTGTTCGGGCCCCTGTTGCGAAAAGCGCTTGAGGCTTTCGATGAATTTCTGGTGCCGGTCGAGGTTCAGTGGAACGATCACATCGCGTTGGAGTTCCAATTCCGCGAGGGTCAGCAAACGACCCGTGGAACCAGGATTTCCCGAAACGAAGGTTAGCTCACCCCTTTTCACCCCCTCCTTGGCCCACTTGAAGTGTTGAATAGGACGGACCGGCGCCCCATTCTCATAAACACGGAAGAAGCAAACGTCCAGGTTCCATCTGGGATAGGTGAAATTGTCCGCATCTCCCCCGAAGAAGGCGATATCTTTCTCCGGAGCAAAGACGAGTCGAATGTCTGTATATTTCTTATACTCATACAGGTGGTACTGACCGCCGCTGAAAAGCGTCACCACATCGCAGCGATGACCGGTCCGTTCTGTACACGCCTTCTCGATCGAAGACATCTCGGCCCGCCGACGGGTGCCAGCTTCAGCAGCGGCCAAGCCCACCGACACAGCAGACTTTATTTTTTCCGTGATATTTTCAATCTTAAGTAACACATTCAATTCAAGATCTGGACATGCCTGCTCATCCGTTTGAAGCTTCGCCTGAAATCCGTCTTTCATGTAGTCATGCTCTTTGGTCGACAACTTCTGGATACAGTCGGCCCCGACATGGTGATTGGTAAATACCAAGCCAGATTCCGAAACAAAGCTGCCAGACCCGCCATTATTGAAACGAACGCTTCCAAGTTGCAGCTTTTTCAGAAACTCCTCAGACACATCGAATCCATATTTGGATCGGATCAGCGTTCGCGGAAACTCATTGAGCAACCAAATGCCATCGTCGGCCGCGAGCACTGCCGAAATTACCGCAATTGTGGTGAAAAAATGTGTAATCTTCATTGACTTTTGACCGTCTTGCGATGCCAACAACGCAAGTCCCTTCCTATCAACAGCTTACCCGAGTGAAATCGCCTGGATAGCTTTGAATCTTCGATTTCATATGCAATACTGATAGCAAAGTTTACCCCGATGGCGCACAAGCTTGTGGACGACGCAATCGTCCGCTACAACAAAATTCTCGAAAGTCAGCCCCACGCGAACCTGGAATGGACCGACGCTCTTACTGATCGGATGCGTGCTCATGGGATGATCGTCGGTTCGCGCCTCGCCTCTCCTTTTTTGCGGCCACATTTCATCTCCCGCAAACAATATGAGCAATTGAGCAAGGCTGGTGAAGCGCTGCAAGCCGCCATAGAGCGAATCGAGACTCATGCGCTCAGTACGCCGAATCTGCTCCAACGCATGGAACTGCTTCCGGCAGAGCGGATGCTGGCTTTGATCGATCCCGGTTACAGCTTCCTGCACGTGACCTCGCTGCTCAATACAAACCTGAACAACGGCTCGATGCGCTTTCGCAATTATCAAGCCTCCTCGGCGAACGGACTTGCCTACGGTGAATTGCTCGCCGATATGTTCTATGACGCGCCGCCAGTTAAGGAGTTCCGCAAGAAGCACACCCTTACGAAATTTGGCGGTACAAAGTACTTGCTTTCTGCCCTGCTGAAGGCCTATAAAGCCTACGGAGGCAAGAAACAGCCGAACATTGCCGTACTCGAATTTAAGCAGCCATTTCAGACCATTGATGGCGCCGAGTACATGGTTCTTGTGGAATTGTTCCGCAAGCAAGGTTATAAAGCTGAACTCGTCAACCCGGAGCAACTGGATTACCGCAACGGCGTGCTCACCAAGGGTGACTACCAGATCGACCTGCTCTACCGGGCCTCTTCACTGCAGGAATTCTTGTTGCGGTTCGACCTCAACCATCCGCTGGTTAAGGCGTACCGCGATGGCAAAGTCTGCATAGTGAACTCATTCCGGGCCGAACTCGCCCAGAAGCGGGCGCTTTTCAGCTTGCTCACTGACGAACAACTGACCGCCAAATTTCCCGCGGTTGAGCGCAAGGCAATCGCTAGTTTTATTCCCTGGACGCGCATCGTAGTCGCCTCCAAGACTCAAAAAGCGGGCGAAACAATCGATTTGCCCGAGTATATTTCAGCCAACAAAGATGGGCTCCTGCTCGTGCCGAATGACTCCAGCGGAGCTTTGCCGGTATTCGATGGGCTTTCGACAGATCAAGTCGCCTGGGACCGCGCCCTCAAGCAAGCGCTACGCGAACGCTATGTGGTTCAGGAACGCAGTGAGGCAGTTACGGCGAAATTCCCTGTATTGTTCCAAGGCTCAATGGAGATGCGCGAAATGAACGTCGATGTTCATCCGCACATGTTCCTGGGCGAGGTCAAGTCTTGCACAGCTCACTTGAGCGCTGCCAATTCAGGATTCTCGACCATGGAAGGCGTTGCCGCCTCTTTCCTGCTAGACAGCAAGTAACGGGTCGCGGCTTGCGGTTCGACTGATGTACAACAGCAAACCGGCCCAGCCCCCAACAAACACCGCGTAAGCAAAAATTGCCCTCAATCCAAAACTCACCAGTTGCAAATTAAGCCCCTCCAGCGCTGGAATCCAGTTGAGCAGGGCAGCCGGAATCACAGTCATCGCCAGCAAAATCGCTGAGCAGATCGCAATGTAAATTGGGGAAAGCAGCACCTTCCAACGGCCAGCGGCAACAGATGGAAAAAGTAACACCATCCAGACGAAGGGAATTAGCACTGCGAAGCCTGCATGCAGACCAATGAAAGGCATCAATGCAACCGCTGGGACTGCTCGCAGCCACTGCCCGGGAGCGTTCAAGCCGAAAGCATCGAGAAAACTCCAGCCCAGCAGCATACAAATGGCGAGCAAGACATTGGCTGCAACCAGCCAGGTGGTCGCGACACCCAAGCTCAGCCAGTACCACGCCAGACCACCCATCACCGCATGTCCAACGAATTGAATTGCAAACGGCCTCAAGAAGCTTTTCCAGGTCAAGGCAACACCTCAATTACGGCCGACTTGCCGGTTCCGACCTGGTCTGGTTGGTACATCGGTTGAACCCGCGTGGGTGGCACACGGAACTTGCCCGGATTGACGGCCTTCATGACATAAAAATATTGGCTGGAGTTTTCATAAAAGTAAGTCCGGAAGAAAGCCACGCGATCATCGCGATACTCACGCTGCGCCCACGAATATCGCCACCAGACTGGCTTGCCGCTCAGGTTGATCGTGTTGTCATTTGCCACTAGTTCCATGCCGGACGGAATCGGGTCCTCGATCAGAACATACTTCCAGTCACGTGCACTGACATTCAACAACACTGCGATCGTGTCTCCCGGATGGATGTCACCAGAGAGCGGTTCAAGCGCATAGGTAGTCACTCCAGCAGCTTCTCGCGGAACGAGCCTGAAGTATTCGCGCGAGACGGTCATCGGTCCACCCTCGCCAGGGCGGCGATCCTCAGCCGGCGAATAATACCTGGCCTGTGCATTCCAGTAAACTCTGCCCGTGCCGCTGACCTTCACCTCGATTGCATTGCGATCGGCCGCATCGACGCTAGCCACAATGTCTTGAATTGTCGTGGCGTCTTTCGCCGTGAATTCGCGCTCCAGGGCAACCTTTCCGTTGACTTTCACCGAGACATTGATCTCCGGCTTCAGTTCCCCGCTCACTTTCAAATAATCGGTAACTCCATAAATCACCATCGCCGTCTGCTTCGTCGAATTCCACCATTCCCCTTGATCTTTATGCAAGGTCAACCATGCAGCGGCTTTGGGCAGCAACGCTGAATTGGGTCTGGTTCTCGCTAATAGCTTCAACACGTAGGAGGTCGTCTCTGGTGTGATGTCGTTCGGGAAATCAAGCAGCGGATCTCGCGTACCAGGCCACCATGCTTCGTTTGCATTCTGCTGCGCCGCGGACTCAAGTGCCTGGGCAACCTCAAGCGCCCGCGGATCCTTCAGGGCATCGAGCGCAAGACCGAGAAACGCCCTGCCATAGCTGCTCATCTTGGGGCGCACTGACCAGGCTGCTTCGACATCGGCCTTGCCGCCGAGCGCGTAGGCCATGTACGCACGCAAATCACTCAGGGCGTCCGACTGCCGGTTGAATTCCTTGCGCAGCCATTGCTCCCCGCGGGTGATCACCTCAGGAGAAACGGAGTACCCCGCATCGCGCGCCTGCTTGAGCCCGGCAATCACATGTGCCGTCATGAACGGGTGCGACTCGTCATTCTTCCACCAACCCCACGCCCCATCCTCATGCTGGTAATCATAAAGTCGTTCCAGGCCAGCATTCACCTTTCTCTGCAAATCCTCGCGCTTGATATTGGATTTGATCTTCAATTCATCCAGCGCCTTCGACACAATAATGTTCGGCAAGAAACTCGACATCGTCTGCTCAGTGCAGCCGTAGGGGAACGTGGTCAGGTACTCAAGAGCCCCAAACAGGCTGCCCGCCAGCGAAGGTGAAACACGCACTTCGACCTTGCGATTCCCTGCCCCAGGAGCCTCCAGGTTTACGCTCGCCGACTGCTGGCTCGACAAGGATCCACTCGCTCCGTTGGAAAACAGGGTCCCGTAAGAATGAATCGGGATCGTCAATTCCATCGCATCCGACTCTTCATTAGTAAGCCCTTTGGCGGTTAACACGCTCAGAGAACCAGGCTTGACCCGGATGCGGAAATCGACCTTGACCGTGCCTTTGGATTCAACACGAACACTCTGTTCAGCAGGGCCGATCATCTCGACGCCCGTTGCGCTCAAGCTAACCTTGGCATCTTTGGCGGACGCGAGATAGTTTTGCACGATGACGCCAAGGGTCACCTCATCGCCTTCCATCAGGAATCTGGGCGACACCATGCGCAACATGAGATTCTTGCGAACAATGACCCGGTTCAGCGCCGCGCCAACATTCGTTTCTACAGTGATGGCTCGCGCGGTAGCGCGCCACATCGTGACGGCGTCCGGGAAGGCAAACTCAACTTTGCCGCGTCCGTTTGCATCCGTTATCAGATCGGCGGTCCAGAACGCAGTATCCGGGAAAGCCTTGCGAACACGCGGATCGCCTACCCGGTCTGGCTTGAGTTGCCCCAGGCTAGGCCGAATCCGGGCCAATCGCATTGCCCTCTTACCCGCTTCGCCGCGGAAGTAATAACTCAATGAATTCGAGCTGTTCACTTCGTTGTAGACATTTCCGTAGAAGTAACTCAAAGGAGTCTGCGTCATGTCCTTTTGGACGGCATAAAGCGCTTCGTCCACAATTCCGAGGCTAAGTTCGGCGCGAACCGGCCGGCCTCGATAATCCTTCACGTCGACACTGTATTGAGCAGGCTCCCCGGGCTTGAATTCCTGCTTCGCGGGAACGATGTTGACGTCGAGCTCTTTCTCGACGGGTGGCACCTTCAAAGCCACGCTGCCGTGATGAAGTTGCCCGGCCTTCAGATACGTGACATCGACGAAAACCTTGGGTTGATATTCGCTCTTGATTGGAACCTCAATGGTAACGCCTCCCGCCTTTGCGGCGCGCACTGCTTTCGAGTCAATTACCGTACGGCATTCTGTGGTCACCCAAATGTCAGTATCGGGCTCCGTTGTCAGGATCATAATCTTTGCAACATCGCCAGGAGAGTATTTCTTCTTGTCTGTGATCAATTTCACCGACTCTTCATCGCTGCCATAGCTTGGGGCGCCGCCCGAGACCCAGGTGGTATCGTCGCCCTTCACGTCACGACCCTCAGGAGTCCGTGAGAAGACCGTCACCTGGTAATAGCCCGACTCCGGTAACTTGAAACTCAAATTGGCAGTTCCGTCAGCTCCCGTGCGTCCACTCTTGGTTTCGAGCGTCTCGTCCATTCGCCGGCCGGCCTGATAGAAATACCGTTTGAGTTCAGCCCGGAAGTCCCCAACAATCGGCTTCGAATCATAATCCTTCAGCATCACCGTATAAGTGTTGGTTGAGCCAGGCTCAGCGACGTACCGATTCGAATTGACCGTCACCATATAGCTGCCTCGCGTCGCGATTACCAAACCGTAGCCACTCACTTCCCGGTTGCCTTCATCCATCACTTTGGCTTCGATTCGGAACAGGTAATCGCGGTCGACAACAGGAGTGGGCAGATTGATTGTCAGTTCGCCCGCGTCGTTCAGCTTGGCAACCTTCTCTTCTCCCTGTTCCCCTCGAAAGAAATCTCCCCCGCTATCGTCCTCTTCTGTTTCCTGGTAGCTCAACTCGTCTCGCTCATACCAGGGTGGATAGTAAGGAGCCCGCCGGACCGTGTAGGTGACCTTGGCGCCTTTCACCGGCTCGCCAAAAAAGTACTTCGCCTGGATCGTTGCATCCACCCTCTCGCCCTGCACAACGCGATTCCTGGTCGGCTTGATCTTCACTTCATACTCAGGCTTCTTGTACTCTTCCACCTGGAAGCTCGAGTAGCTCTCCATTTGTCCCGACGTGTATTTGATCGAGTAGTAGCCAAGGGTGGCAGTCATCGGGAGCTCAAACTCGCCACGGACGGAACCAAAGCTCGAAACCGTCAACTCCTTGCGCAAAACGGTCTTCCCTTCTCCATCCATGATCTCCGCGTTGACTTCCTTGAACGCCGGAAGTTCGTATCCGAATGCGGCTCGCTTACGGAAAATTCCTTTGAAGAATACCTTGTGGCCGGGCCGATAAACAGGACGGTCCGTATATGCGTATCCGACCATTCGACGCTCTTCATTGGGCTGTATGTTGTACTCGCTGAGCGCATCGAAAGCAACATCCTTGCCGCGCATTGCAACAACAAAGATGTCGCTGGAATCTACCAGATTCAGGCGCGCAAAGCCCTGGGCATCGGTCTTGGCGTTTGCATGCACTTTGCTATGAGAGCGAAACTCGACATCCACTCCAGCCAGCGCATGGCCGCTAATACGATCCACCACCCGTACATAGGCTGAGCCAGGTTGGGTCTTGGTAAGCACAGCCATCGCGCTGACGCTGACCAGCGTGTAGGCACGCAGCTTGCCATCGGTGGCTTCGAGCAAATAAAGGCCAGCCTCCGACACGGGAACGTCCACCGGTTGTTCATCCCAGCGCTGCCTGGTGGAAACCGTTTCCTTCCAGGTCTTGATCAACTGCTTGTCATTCAGAATCGGAATTGCCGCATAGGTCGTGCCCTTCTCGATCGTCGCTTTCACAGCCGGCACGGGCTCGCCACGCCAGGCTGCGCGAGCTGCAGGCGTGAATTGCTTTCGTACAAACAATTGACCTTGCGTACGCATCCTTCGCTTTACCCTGATGAACTTCGAAAGCAGCGTATCTTCTTTCGGCAGATCAGCCACTTGATTGCCAAAGCTGTGAGCGTCGTTCAATTGACCTAGAAACTCGCCGGCTCTCTCTACGCGGTAGAGCCTGAAATCGAGACTCTTCACCCCCTGAGCCCACATCTGTACTCGAGGTTTCTCTCCTGGCCCGTAGGTCTTGTTGGAAGTCAGCGCGAAATAAGGTTGCGATTCTTCCTGTCCGATCACCGGAGCTACTGCCAAAAGTACCGCGATCGAAAGCCACCGCCGCATAGATCTCACCCCTCCAGAATTTTCCATCGATACACGCCTTTGAACGCGCTATTCCCTCGCACCGGCCGCCATCTGGGCTGCGGGTGTCCCATCAATTCTGACACGCTCGGACGGCGAATCTCTCCCGGTTGATTGTGAACCGGGCCAGTGTGATAGATGACATATTTCTCTCCATCCGGCTCGAGTTGACTCGACCCAAGATAGACCATGACATGCCATGAACCCAGAGGATCATTCAGCTCGTAAAACAGGAGATCGCCTGGCCGTGCCCGATCGATTGTATCTCCCACCCGAACGCAGTTTTCGCGCATCAGTGTCTTTGCATCGGCAAAGTGACGCATGCCATCTGGAGTCACAAAAAGCGGTCCGCCGCTCGTCTTGAGGGCAGGCAGCGAAGGAGGAAGCGGGAGAGCATTCCTCATGTTCCAGGCGGCATCATGCTTTGCAAACGACTCCCGGAAGGCATACCGCACCAATGACGAACAATCGGTGATCTCCTTCGGCCTGTTCGAAGGCTCCACATAAAACTGCGCCTCCGCCAGAAAAGTGAACCAAAGGCGAAAGGCCGTCCGATCTGCCGGGTCATTCAACCCCGCACCAAGCAGCGTCACCAGAAACAACAGCTTTTCGACCGTATGCACCGTGCCGTGAGGTTACTACAGAACAGGTGCCTATACAATTGAAAGGTTCACCATGAAGACTCTTGAAAACAAAGTTGCCGTAATCACTGGCGCGTCGCGCGGTCTTGGAAAAGCCATGGCCCTCGCCCTTGCCTCTCAAGGCGCCTCGATCGCCCTTGTGGCCCGCGATGCAGAAGCCCTGAATGAAGTCGCTGCCGAGATTCGCGGCCTCGGCACCGCCGCCGAGATTTACATTGCAGACGTAGCCGACGAAGCGAGCGTCGCCGCCCTCGAACAGGCTGTCATCGCCCGCTTCGGCAAGGTGCAGATCCTGATCAACAATGCCGGCATGAATCTGCGCAAGAAGATCCACGAGTTCACGCTCGAAGAATGGATGCGGGTGACCAACACCAACCTGACCAGCGTTTTCTTGATGTGCCGGGCCTTCGTTCCGCACATGAAGGGCCAGGGTTATGGCCGCATCGTCAACATGACTTCGATCATGGCCCATGTTTCCTTGCCGGAGCGCACGGCCTATTCCAGCACCAAAGCCGCACTCTTGGGCCTGACAAAATCCTTGGCAATGGAGCTTGCCCCAGACAACATCACCGTGGTCGGCATCTCCCCAGGTCCTTTTCTTACCGAAATG
>Ga0163152_10003021_pt1 | contig 22584 bp, 16 predicted proteins | sample OliLakLV19MP8IB2_FD_148635 | JGI IMG/M metagenome (GOLD analysis project Ga0163152, IMG submission 148635) | Freshwater microbial mat bacterial communities from Lake Vanda, McMurdo Dry Valleys, Antarctica - Oligotrophic Lake LV.19.MP8.IB-2 | ecosystem: Environmental > Aquatic > Freshwater >...
CATGCGCGAGGATATGGCGTCGGAAATGGTCACGATAGCTGAAACCGCGAACATCCTCAACAACGCCACGGACCGCTCGCTCATCATTCTCGACGAGATCGGCCGCGGCACCTCGACGTACGACGGGCTGTCGATTGCGTGGGCAATCGTTGAACACCTACATCGTTCCGCCGAACGTGGACCGCGGACGTTGTTCGCCACTCATTATCAGGAGCTGACGCAACTCGACAAACACCTGCTGCGACTCCGCAACTTCTCCGTCGCCGTCAAGGAGTGGAACGACGAGATCGTATTTGTGCGCCGCGTCATCCCCGGGGCGGCCGATCGCAGCTACGGCATCCAAGTGGCGCGATTGGCGGGCCTTCCGCTCAGCGTGATCGATCGGGCAAAAACGATCCTCGCGAAACTGGAGAGCGACGACGCCACCGTTTCCCTGCCGGCGCCGCAGGCCAAACCAAAGAAGAAGATCACGGTCACACCGGCCGACGATTCGCAGCTTAGTTTGCTGTGAGTGGTTGCCAGCGGACCGACTACCGAGAGAAGTAGGCCTCGGCGCGTTTTACCGCTAGCAGGGGTCTGGGCGTCGAGAATGGTCCTGTTGACAGGCCCGATAGTAGGCCTAGATTCGAGTCCATGGAAATTCTCACGCTTTCGAAGGCAAAGCCTAGAATGGGTCGCCTCATCGACCGAGCGCTCCGCGGCGAGGCAGTAGTCATTCGCAAAGGTGACAGGATGGTGCAGTTGACCGAATTCGTCGTCCCTGAACCGATCCCAGAGCGACCGATTGGCTTTTTTCGCCGCCGGCCCTCCGGCTACGAGGTGGCGAATCATGCCGCCTCCAGTGTCGCTCCGGTTCGCTGATATGCACCAATGGGACGTCGTTCGGGTGCGAATCAATTCGAAGGACCGCGACGCGCATCCCGCCGTGGTCATTTCGTGTGAGGAGGATTGCCAGGATTCGGAGTTCCTGCGCGTGAACGTGCTTTATGGCTCGAAGAAACCGCCGGCTGCAAACACGCAGCCATGGCAGGTGTTGTTGAACGGTGCCGACGGCCTGGATTTTCGAACGGCGATCGACTGTGGTGTGTTTTACCTCGTCGAGAAAAACGCCTGCTCGCCTGCCATCGGCAGCGTCTGCTTGGAGCGGCGGCGGGCGATCGGCCGAAAGATGATCGAGATTCTTCGGCTGCCGCGCTGATCCAGTAGCCGCTGCGGGGGAGCGGATTTAATTCCAGGCAGCTGGCCCCGTTCCAAAATTGCACAAGACGACGACCGAAGTGCGGCGCAGCGGACGACTGTTTGCACAACAGCTCAACTTGAATCAACCGGAAAGGCCCCGCGGACTTTCGCGAAGAAATTCACCCCAAAAACGTATGAGCGGTTGCCGGGGTCTCGAGGCAAGCAGCGGTCGCTTGGGCGTGTAGCTGCGAAAGCCAAAGTCTGACGGCTCCCATGAAGTCACGCCGTAACAAACCGCGAAGCGCCGCCATCCGTCGAAGCATCATTGCAAGTGAAGTCAGTCCGCGGTGGCACGGACATTCCTGTCTGTGGCTTGGACTCTGGCCCGGTGCTCAAACCACCCAGGCAGGAAACACAGGCAGGAATGCCTGTGCCACCACGCCTGCCTTCTCTCATCTGACTTCACTTTCAATTACGCCCGTTCCCGCCAACCCGCGAACGCTGAGCGTTCGCTAGCGAGACGAAGCATATGGCCGGCGTCATCGTCGTCATCGCAGCGATATTTTTCCCGCAGTTCTTCAAGCTTAGGCACGCGATGCTGGCTGACCGTGCGCAACGACGACCTTTACAGCTTCCGCTAAGCCGACCTGGATTATGCACGCGCCTTCATCAAGGCCATACCCGGGGAGGACAAGATCGCCGGTTTCTATATGGGCGCGGACGGCTCCGTGTGGGGCCGCGACTTTCTTTCGAAGGAGGCAAGCACGCCTCGCCAGACCGTGATGCAGAAACAATGGCTCTCCTTCGCGCTGTGGGGCCGCCTCGCCTACGAGCCCGATCTTCCCGCCTCGACCTTCGACCGGATCACAGCCGCGCGATTCCGCAAAGATCCGCGGCGCCTGCGACCTCGCTCTTTTCGATAAGACCGGCGAGGAGCCGCAAAAAGCCTCGGCGTTACAACACCTCAACCAAGCTCTCGCACACTGGAAAAATTATTCCGCCGCCTACACGCGCCAATACCTCCAGCCCGTGCTCTACAACCGCGCGGGTTTGGTCGACATCCCAGCGCAAACCAAGGACGTCGCGGACGACATTACGATCGCCGAAAGCTGGCAGCGCGGCCAGATTGACCAAACCGCGATCGAACGCTCACCCACCGAGGCTGGTTTCGGAAAATAAACATCTCCACCGGCAGCGGCGGCGCATTCCGCCGCTTTAATCCCCTGCCGCCAAACGGGCCGAAACGAACTTCGGAGTGTCGGACCCCTCGAAAATGAAAACCCTCGCCCGCCGTCTCGCCGCCGGCCTCGTCCTCGGAGTCGCCAGCCTTCTCTCCGCCGCCGAACCCGCTCGCACCCTTTCGCTGATCACCGATCCCGCGCCCGGCCGCGCCACGCAACACGGCCTGACCCGGCTCACCGCAGCTCTGCAAGCCCGCGGCTGGCAGGTCGAACGCGTGTCTTCCTCCGCCGCCGCCACGCATCCGCGCCAGCTCGGGGCGCACGTGCAACCCGACGCCGGGCTGGCCATCCCCGAATCGCTCTTAATCCAGCGCAACGCCGACCGTGTCCTGCTCCGCGCCGCCGATGATCGCGGACTCATGTATGCGCTCCTCGACACCGCCGACCGCGTCGGCTGGGCCGCCGATGATCGAGAACCCTTCGCGGAAATACGCGACCTGACCGAGCAACCTGCCGTGCGCGACCGCTCGCTCTCTGTCTACACGATGAACCGCGCTTACTGGGAAAGCCGCTTCTACGACGAAGCATACTGGACGCGCTACTTTGATCTGCTCGCGGCGAGCCGTTTCAACCGATTCCTCATCGTTTTCGGCTACGAAACCGGCGGCTTCATGGCTCCCGCCTACCCGTATTTTTTCAACACGCCGGGCTTCGAGGGCGTGCGCATGCACGACCTCACGCCTGCGCAGCAGCGGCGCAACCTTGCCGCGCTCAACCGCCTGATCGAGCTCGCCCACGAGCGCGGCTTGCAGGTGAGCCTCGGCCTATGGGACCACATTTTCCGCGGCGGCGTGCAGAACGGCGGAATCGAGTGGGCCGGCGACTACGCCGGCCGCCCGATGCCGAACACGGTCCAGGGCGTCACCGCAGAAAACCTCAGCGCCTATACCCTCGCCTCACTGAAGGAACTGCTCGCCCGCGTCCCCGCGCTCGATGGCCTGCAATTCCGCGTCCACGAGGAATCGGGCCTCAAGCGTTCGGAGATTAATGCGTTCTGGGGCGCCGTGTTCGTCCACGTGCAAAAGGAACGCCCTGGCCTCCTCATGGAAGCCCGGGGCAAGGGCACGCCCGACAGCGTGATCGCCGCCGCTCTCGCCGCTGGCGTGAATCTGCGCGTCGAGACGAAACACTGGATGGAGCAGATGGGCCTCCCCTTTCACCCGACCCACGTCAACCCGCCCAACCAGAAGGACCGCCGCCACGGTTACGCCGACCTGCTCCATTACCCGCAGCGCTACCAAATCAGCTGGCGCCTCTGGAACGGCGGCACCACCCGCGTGTTCCTCTGGGGCGATCCCGAGTTTGTGCGGCGTTACTCAGTCGGCACTGCGCTGTATCAAAGCCCGAACTGGGATGTGCAGGAACCGCTCGCGACCAAGATGGAGGCCCAGCGGCCCACTATGCCGGTCTTCGATCTGCTGCCGGCAAAATACCGCTACTACGATTACGAATTCGAACGCTACTGGCACTTCTATCAAGTGTGGGGCCGCGGCGGATACAATCCCGCCAGCGCCGCCGATATTGGCCAACGCGAGTTTGCCCGCCGCTTCGGCGCCGCCGGACCGCACCTCGCGGCCGGCCTCACCGCGACCGTGGCCGGCGACTTCCTGGTGCCGCAGTGGGATTTCATGTATTTCGTCGAGGCCACCGACCGCGCGGGCGAAGGCGTGCAATGGCCTGACCTCGCTTTGGAAGCACCGTACGTCATCGTCCGACTTCACCGCCCGTGAGAGTCCACTTGAAGCAAAGAAACGAGTCGAATCTTCGCGCCCATCAACTCAGCGCTCGGTTACCGTTGCCGCCCCCGCACGACGCGCCGCTCTGTAGCGCATTCCTGCAGGTGCCGACGGGGAGAGCGGGAATCAATGTGCTCGTCCGCAATCCGAGTGCGGAATTGTTCGCGTTAATCGCCGGGGGAGAGCTGTAAGGGCTTCGGGGCGTCGACGCGACCGGCTGGCCGAACACCGGGGCCCTTTCCGCTAATCCCCAAATCTTTGTCCATCGCGTCAATCATGGGCTGAAAACTCCGGACCACTTCCGGGTATTTCGCGGCAACATCCGTTGTCTCGGCTTCGTCATCGTCCAAATTGTATAGCCGCGGCTGCTCGCGGGTCGCGGCCACCCGGCGGGGGTCGCCATCCGGACCTTCGCCCTGCGGAGCAATCGCAATCTTCCATGGGCCGGAACGCACCGCCTCCAGCTTATCTCCTCCGAAATAGTATAGCGCCGCATGCGGCGATTGCTTCGACCGGCCCGACAGAACGGGCCAGATGTCCTTCCCATCGAGCACTCGGTCCGCCGCCACCTTCGCACCTGCCAGGCCCGCCACCGTCGGCAATAGATCGATTTCGCCCAATGCGGCCTCGCAAACAGTTCCGGCCGGTATCCTGCCGGGCCACCACGCGATCGTCGGGGTGCGCACTCCGCCCTCCCACGTCGTGAATTTCCCGCCGCGCAAGGGTCCCGCCGTCCCGCCATTCTTGCCCTTCGATAGCCAGGGCCCGTTGTCGCTCGTGAAAACTACCAGGGTATTACGATCGAGATCCAGTTCCTCCAGCGTGGCGAGAAGCCGGCCCACACTCCAGTCAAGTTCCTCCACCCAGTCCCCGTACGAGCCGTTTTCAGATTTCCCTTTGAATGCCGGTCCAGCGTGTAGCGGCACATGTGTTCCGATGTGGGCCAGATACAGAAAAAAGGGGCGCTCGCGGTTCGTCTTGATAAAATTGATGCTTTCATCCGTGAACCGCCGTGTGAGTTCGTCCTGGTCTGGCGGCGCTTCAATGACCTTCTCATCCCGGACCAGAGGCAGCGGTGGGCGGTACTGGGCCGGCGGCTTCCTTTCGCCCATGTCGTTCGAATACGGCAGCCCGAAGAAATGATCGAACCCCTGCCTGGTCGGGAGAAATTCCGGTTGGTCGCCAAGATGCCACTTGCCCACGATCATCGTGGCATAGCCCTGCGGTTTCAGCAGCTCCGCAATCGTGTGTTCCTGCGGATTCATGCCGGTGGCACTCGCCGGAAAATATAGGCCCACAGATACCCGTTTTGCATACGAGCCGGTCAACAATTGTGCGCGCGACGCGCTGCAGACCGGCGCACAATAGAAGTTCGTCAGCTTCATTCCCTGCGTGGCCATTCGATCCAAGTTGGGCGTCCGGTTGAGTTTCGAGCCAAATGGTCCGATGTCGCCGTATCCAACGTCATCGGTGAGCACGACGATGATGTTCGGCTTGTCCGCGCGGCTTGTACCCGCCCGGGCCCGTTCAACCGTGGCCCGCTTTTCCTCGGCGCCCCGCGTGATCACGCGCTCAGTCGAAAAGCTTTCCGGCGGGGGGGCGGGCAGCGTGACAGTACCTGTCGCCGCCCACTCCGCACCGCGCTGCAGCGTGTTGATGAACCCCACATCGACCATCGACTTCGGCCCGTGGCCTAGCGCGTCATGGAAGACCCGACCCTTTCCATACGTCACAGTCATGAGCAGGGGTTCATGCTCGCCCGTGCCCTTCATGCTGGGGTCGGCAAAAGCGGTGGCGAGCACGGTTAGATTGTTCGCCGGACCACGCAGCTTCGAGTAGAGTTCGTCAACCGCATGCCGCCAACGAACCGGCAGCCCCTTTGTGATGGGATGCTCGGAATTCCGGATTTCGACCACAAACTCGTGCGCCGGCCCGTGAGTTCCACCCGGCCCGGGCGTCTCGTCGCGCACTACCGTGCCGGCGCGCCAGCGAATCATGGGGCCCGACTTTTCATTACGCCCACCCCATCCACCCACGCCGATCATCTCGTTGTATTCGGGCCAGTCGGGAAACGAATTGTTTGCGGCATGGAAGATCACAAGGCCGCCGCCACCCTTGACGTACTGAACAAACCGGCTGCGCACGTCATCGGGCCAGCGAGTACCATTGTAGTTCATCACTACGACGTCGTACTTCGTGAAATCGGGGAGCCATTGCCCCCAAGCGACCACGTTTGTCTGCTCAAATGCGGCGCGTTTCGCCTTCCATTCTGCCATTTCGGATTGATGTGACGCCTGCTGGTGCGATGTCGCGTCCTTCGCCAATTTCGGCGCCGCCGGTGCTGATGCTGGCGTAGTGGTCACGTCCACGACGAATCGTCCGCAGTCCTCGAGAATCGCCTTCAGCGCCGGCGTCGTAGCCTTCCAATCGTGGTTGTTCTGCCCATCGATGATCAGGGCCCTCAGTTTGTCCTCGGCGTACACCGAGGACAAACTGAGAGTGAGGGCCGTCATAATGACCGGGAGCAATCGTGACTTTGTCATGAGGTGTTGAATGATAGAGTTGAGGGGGCCGATCCATTACCAAGAGCGTCTCAGGCAATTTTCCATGGCGCGCGACACGATCGGGTGAGCCACTTCGGCTCGCCACCGCGTCCGAATCGCTTCCTCGCCGGATTCCAAGTGAAATTGGCGCTGTAACGATACGCCAAGTTCAACAGGTGACACGAAATCACCGAGCTGGCCCCCACCTCGACGTCGCAGATCGGCCGGCGGCCGGCACGCACCGCATCGAAAAAATCCTGGTGATGATTCTTGCTCACATAAAGTTTCACCTTGGCGTCCGATAGAAACTCACGCTCGGTGAGCGTCACCTCTCGTTCCATTGAGGTCGCCTTGTCGACTTGCTTGTCCCAGAACTTGTGAACGATCTTGTCGCCCAGCAGGAATTCGAACCGGCCGCGGTTCACGTGCACCTCACCTTCCGTGCCATAGAATGACACCCCGCGCCCGTTCATGTGCGTCAACACGGTCCCGTCGGAGTACACGAGCTGCCCGCCGCGTTTCTCCTTCGGATTCCGGGGTGCACGCACCTCCACCGGGCCACTGCCGTCCCTGTTCAGCGCCCATTGCGCGATGTCGATATGGTGCGCGCCCCAATCCATGATTGCGCCCCCGCCGAACTCCCACGTCGAGCGCCAGGCCGGAAAATGATCATGAAGTCCGCGCGGACTGAGGGCGGGACTGTATTCCACGAGCGGACCCGGCCCACACCAGAGGTCCCAGTCGAGACCAGGCTCGACGGGCTCGCTCGGAGACGGCGCCTTGTAGGCCGTGGGTGGCCCACCGATCGCGATCCGCACCGAATCAACTCGCCCGATCACCCCGTTGCGAACCAACTCGGCCGCGACTCGGAATTCTTTCGATGAGCGCTGCTGCGAGCCGACCTGGAAAACGCGGTCGGTCTTGCGCACCGCCTTCACCAACTCGATCGCCTCGTGCACGTTATGGGTCAGCGGCTTCTCGCAATATACATGTTTGCCGGCCCGCACCGCCGCGAGCGCGATGAACGCGTGCCAGTGATCCGGCGTCGCAATGAAGACCGCGTCAATATCGACGCGGGCGAGAAGTTCTCGAAAGTCATTATACGCCGCGCAACCCTTGTAGGTTCCGCCGGACTTCACCGCATAGACTTCCTCCGTTCTCCTTTTCGCATGCTCCCGGCGCGTCGTGTCGACATCACAAACCGCCACCACTTCGACGTCATTATATTGGAGCAGGTTGTTGAGGTGCCCCCGCATCTGCTTGCCCATGCCGATCAACCCGACAGTGAGCCGTCGGCTTGGCGCAGTTTCCTGCGCCCATACCCGGCTGGGCAGGATTAGCGGGACGGTCACGAGCATGGCGCCATGCTGGAGGAATCGGCGGCGCGTAGTGGTCGAAGAGGGAAGCGGCGTGGACATGGAAAGTAGAGTCGGCGTGAGCGCGAGAGAGGTCAAAGGGTGCGGGTGCGTTCTGGGCGTCGTGCGCATCAGGGCGGCAGGCGCCCTCCAGCGTGCCGGAGCAACCGCGCCAAGTATTCTCCCACCGCCCCGGTGGACCCGTCAGGTCGGACCAGCCAAAACCCGCGCAACTCCTCGGCGTTTTCCGAGGCGACGGGCTTGCGCTTTATCCCGTCCTTTCGCTCGTTGCAGTAAAGCTCCCAGTAGAGGATGTACGGAATCTGCCGCGCCATGAGGGCGCCTAGCGCGCCGTCCATCATCTCCACGGCAGCAGCGGGAGTGGTGACGTTTTCAGGAAAACCGAGTTCGCCTATATAGACCGCCGGCTTGCCCGTACTGTCCTGCTGGGTCGTGCGTGCGTGATGCTGGATCATGTCCAGCCCCCGCCAGATTCCGATGGCTGCCTTTTCGCCATTGCGCGCCCCGGTGTTCAGCCCGTCGTAACAGGACCACGAAATCAGGTCGGGCCGAATGTGCGGAAGCACATGGGTCGTGACGGTCGGGATCCCTTTGAGCAAATCAAACACCCGGTTCACTTCGACCGCGTGAAGCACCCGGCAGCGGGTATCCGAAACCTCCGCCCTGGCGCGCTCCACGCCACGTTGCCGCGCGCCAAACCACCGGCTGAATCCGGTGACTCGTTGTTCGAGCTTCGGATACTCCCCCCGCATCCACCCTCCCTGCGCAGAACCCCGAAACATCCAGTCACCCTCCCAATTCTGGAGCAGGAACGTGACATCGCGCTCCCGGTATGTTCGCAACAGATGCCGCGTGAGCTCGTAGATTTGAGTTTCGTCCGCGGTGGGGTCGTAGTTGGGATTGATCAAGTCCGCCGCTCCGCCCGTCCGGCGGGCTGAGGATAGCTCCAACGCGATGACGGAAAATGGCAGGGCAAAGGCTGCGACGAAATAAGGGTGCCGAGCCAGCTCGGTGAACGTGTACGCGTCAGGGAGATTCCACTCCGAATTAAACCAGTAGCTTCGTTCGACATTGCTGAACCAGAGCTTGATTCCGCCGAGTCCGAGTTGGTGCACCCGCTCCGCGCCTTCGATCAGGAACGGTTTGGCTGTAAAATGATAGCGGCCCCCGACGTGCGCCGCGCCGAGCCGCCGCGCAAAATCGGCCGGGATATTGCCGGCCCGGAGGGGTCGAACCGGGTTCACTTGGGCGAGGATATCCTGCTCCGGCATCGGGCCCGGCAGGGGCGCGGCGGCCCCATTTACCGACGCACGGCCCAGCATGGCCGCGCTTGCGATACCCGCGGCCGAGCGCACAAATTCGCGGCGCGTCCACCCGAGCTTTTTTCCGGTTTCCGTCTCCATTCAGCACGCGCCCCTCGGACGCATCACAGATCAAACGCCACGTTCAGGATCCACTGCCGCGGATCGATGATTCGGAAATTATAGGGCGTCGCGTCGGGATTGACGCCAACCACCTGGAGTCGTCCGCCCTCGAAAGCATTGCGACAGTTCAATTGGACGCGGGCCGAGACCTTGTCCTGAAACAGCCGGAGCTTGTATGAAACCCAGAAATCATAATACGCGCGCGCCTTGTCCCACACGGGCCGGTTGCGATCCAGCTCACGGATAATTCCATCTCGATCCGGGCTGCCAAGGAACCCGAGTGCCGCCCTATCTTCCCAACGCACGGCGCCCCCCACACCCATGCCAGCCAGCCGACCCGTCGTGAAGCTGTAGTTGTTGGTAAGCGCCCAGCGCCACTCTCTCACTTGGTTCCGGGGCTTGCCCTGATTGGCCTTCGCCGCGGCTAGCGGCGTGTAGACGCTGTTGTTCCACCATTCGACGACATTTGGGACATTCCACCAGAGGTTGCCCTGGTCGTCCTTCAGAGTCGTCCAGGTGGGCATGCGTTGGGTGATGTAGGCCTGAATGCTTGAGGCCAACGCGGCATCGAACGTCTTCTGTTGGGCGGCGGTCAGCCGGACGCGCCACGATGCGGTCGGATTGTATGTGATGTCGAACTCCTTGCCGCGCGAAGTGAAGTCCTGCGACTCACCGACCGCCGCGTCGGTACTGAGATTGTCCAAAAAGTTGTAATCCATGCCGACCATCCTGGACGTCTCGGCGCGAATCTGGGCCTCGCTCGCGGCGACGCCTTGGGTTTGATAATCCGGTCCGCGATGATCCCGGAATCTCCAGTGCGCGCGTTGTTTTCGCGTGTTTCATACTGGCTGATCCGCGCCACCAGCTTGCCGCCCAGCAGACTGACATTGAAACCGTAATCCCGTCCCTTTCCGGTGGTGTTGGGCAGGAACTCCCCGAACAGGTTCCTAACTGTGGATTGCGGCTGGAAGCTGTCGGACTGGTTGTAGAACAGGCTGACGGACCGCACGGGTTTAACGACCAGACCTTGGGTCGCGGTCGTGCCCCGGCGCTCCAGCCAACTGCCCCAACCCCCGTTGCTCTCGGAAACGTCTGTGAGGCCCGTCACGGGATCAAGGCGAGCCACGTTCGCGCTGCGACTGCGACTGCGGTCCGTGCGTGTGCCCACCATCGTCACGATCCGGTCTTGCCACCAGAAACTTTGCAGTATCATCCCCTGGGTGCGAACCTGCTGGGCGGAGTAGTTGCCCTGGTATGGCGTGTCGCCGATCAAGGCGTTTTCGTTCACCCAAGTCTGGTTGGCCGTACCGGCGAAGGTCGCGTAGCGCAAGGGAAAGGTGCCCGCAGTGCCCGAGAGCGGGGGAGCGGATTCGACGTTGTGCCCCTGGTTGTCGCCCAAATAATATTTATAGGTGGCCGTGCCGGCAGCAGCGCCGTTGGCCCGATTGGAGGGAGTTATCCAAAGATGGTCGGAGAGTACCACCTCGCGGTTCGTGAGCAGGCCGCTCTTGGTAAAACGCCCTTCGGCGTAACCCATCGCCCGGTGCCGTCCCAGCCAGGCCAGCCTGCTTTTTTCGCGGGTGAAATTCAGCTCATAGAAAAGCTGCGCCCGGATATCGTCGATGCGCGATGGCGTGCGTCGAGTGGTCGGGATGGAGGCGGAGATGAACGGTCTGAGAAAGAACGGATTGGCAACCCCATCGAGCAAACGTTCGTTGACATCGATATAGACGGGCGCTGCGCCACTAATGTGATTACGGTTATAGGCATCTCCTTCCTCGAAATACCATGCCACCTGGGCGTCCAGTTTATGTCGCGGAGTATTGAGCAGAGACTGTTCAACTTCAATGCGGTACGTATCCGCCTGGCGGGAGCTCCAGTTCGAGGCGACAAAGTTGATTGATTCCCAATCATAGAGCGAGCGATCGGAGATGCCCACCATCGTGAAAAGCGGCTGCGACACCGTGCGACTCTTCTGAATGTCTGAGGCGTTGTAGAGGTAACGCAGGTCGGTGTTGGGCGAGTTGGGATTCGCCCCGCTGGTCAACCGGTTCACCATCCATAACTGCAGCTTTCCGTCGTCAATATAGATGCCTGGGCGGGTCGGAAAGTCCGGCGTCATTAATCCCGCGGGGAGAGCGGTCGCTTCCACATTTTGCCGAATCGGCGCGCCTTGCACGCCATTGATCCGCGGTCGAAACGTGACCGGATCCCAAGTCGGACTGCCGGCCGCGCGCCAGGAGGTCACGGTGTCGCGCGGCGTGCTGAAGTTGGGGCGTCGCGCCCAATTGTTGTACGTCTCGTAGGTGCCGCGGATGGTGGTTGTGGGGAAGGGTTTGAACGTGAGGGTTCCCGTGAGCCGGCGGGTGCGGTCGGCCGAAGGTTTCCGTTCGAAGCCTTTCGCGTCGTACACTCCCATCACCCGGAGGCCCAGACGATCTTTCAACAGCGGCCGATTGAGGTCTAGACTGCTGCGTCGGCCGCCGTAGCTGTCGGCCGTCAGCTGCATCCGGGCCGAAGCGCGGTCCAACCGTGCGATGGCGGCGTTCAGGTTGACGGTGCCCCCGCTGCCCCCGAGGCCAAAGAGATTCGAGTTGGGGCCACGGCTGATTTCCGCCGAATCGATGTTGTAGGTGTCGAGCGGCAGCGACGTCGCGAAATTACCCACCGCCATGTTGGCGGAACCCAGACCGCGGATACGATTCGCACTCTGCGGCGAACTCTGCACCCGATCGTCGATATCGCCTGCGCGGTTGACCGCGAACGCGGTGAAGTTTCCCGTGCCCTCCGTGTTCGCCTCATAAAGAAATATGTCGTTCAGGTCCGTGGCGGCGGTATCCTCGAGCATTGCCCGGGTCACCACTGAGATCGACGAAGCAAGATCCTCGATTTTCGAGTTGGTGCGCGTGCCCGACAAAGCGCTGGAGGCGTGATAGCCCGTGTCCGCTTCAGCTTGCACCCGAAAGGGCGAAAGTTCGACGATCGATTCTGCGCCCCCCGATGCAGTTGCGGGCGTCGATTGCCGGCGAGTCGGACCAGTGCCCTCGTCCGGTCGGACATCGCGGTCGCTTCGCTTCACGGCGAGTGCGCCCGCCGCGGACTCAATGACGGTGAGCGGGGTCCCTGCAACCAAGGCGTCGATCGCTCCACGGGCCGTGTATCTGCCTTGGACAGGGTTTGTGCGAACGCCCTTCACCGCTTCCGGAGGATAGAGGATTTCTTGGCCTGATTGTTCGGCGAACAGCTTCAGCGTGACGGCGGCGTCTCCGGCCGGAAGGTTGAATTTGACTGGCGACCCGACGGGCGCTGCGACGGCCAACCCAAACATAACGAGACTCGCGGCGCCAAACAGGTTACGTAGCCAGGCCTGGACACCGCGGTAAACTGGCGAGCCAAGAGATTTTATCGGGGATTGGAGGGTAGCATCGCGCCCTTAAGACGAACGGCCCCTCATTTTTCGCTACGCCTATTCTGGTAAATCAGAATTCGGCCGGCCCACCTGGGTGGCCGGCTACTCGGCCTCGCGGGAGTCAGCGCCGAACCGCTCGGTGCAGAACGATCTCTCCCGGGCGGCGTTCCACCGCGATGCCGAACCCGCGTTCGAGCAACTCCAGAAATGAATCGACGTTCGCAGCGTGAAACCGCCCACTAATCCGCAGTGCAGCCAACGACGAATCCTTAAGCACGATCCGACTCGAATGGTGCCGGTTGAATCGAGCGATGACCTCGTTTAGCGGAGCGGCATCGAACACAAGTCGGCTTGTCTGCCAGGCAAGGACACGATCAATCTCCGCCGGCGCGAGCGTTTCAACGCGAGGCCGCGGCAGTTTCAAGTCCGGGGCTTTCTCGATCACGACTCTCTGGCCCTCCGTAACGTTGGGCCCTTCGGACGCGGCTGTCTCCAGTGCGCTCTGCACGCTCACGACCCCCTCGGTCACCACCACTTCGACTGCCGCGTCGCCCAGCCGAATGTTGAACGCTGTGCCAACCGCGCGTACGGCAACCCCGTCCGCCTCGACCACGAAAGGCCGCGCCGCGTCCTTCGAAACCGTGAAATGCGCCTCCCCGCGGACGAGCCAGACCCGCCGTTCATCCCGCGTGTATCGAGGCACCACTTCGCTGCCAGCGCGAAATTCGACGGTTGAACCGTCCGGCAGTTGCAGAGTTCGCCCCGTCCCCACCGGGATCGGCTCCGCGGCGATCGTTGGGTAGGGGGCAGGTTGGGCCTGCCACCAGAACGCCGCGGCGATAACGAACGCAGCCGCGGCCGCAAGGAACACGGGCTGGTTCACCCTTCTCTTCTGGCGCCGAGTTAAGAAATCAGCGTCGACCACCGCACCGGGAAGCCGCGAATAACCGCGCAACTGGTCGAATGTTTGCCAAGCAGCTGCCAGTTCATCAACCGCCGCCTGGTGGCGCGCGTCAGCTGCGCACCATGCAGCAAACGCAGCCGACTCATTCGCGGTCAGCTCGCGCTCTTCGCGGAGCGCCAACCACTGTGCAGCCTGCTGCTCAGTCGCGTCAGCGTGTCTCGGTCCGGAAGATGAGGCGCTCGGCTTCATTGCTTCCTGCCTTTCACGCCGCGGTGTCGCAGGTATGCCGCGCATTGGCGCATCCCTTTCGCCACCTGCGCGCGCACGGTGTGCTCGGAGATGCCGAGTTCGGCCGCGACCTGTTTTGGCGTGTAGCCGTACATCTTGCAGAGCGTCAGCACTTGGCGGCAGCCATCCGGCAACTGGCGCAAGGCGTGCGCGAGAAATTCGAGCTCATCGCGGGTAGAGACAATTTCGGCGACATCGGCGCCTTCATCCAAGACGACCAGCCGCTCAATTTCCGCTACGGAATTTATATCCGCGACCGCCCGGCGTCGACCAATGTCGAACGCCGCGTTGCGCGCGATCGCAAAGAGCATCGCCTTCGGCGACTCGATTGCATCAGCGCCTGACACCCGGCGGCGCCAGACCCGCACGACCGCCTCCCGCGCCACATCTTCTGCGTCTTGCAACCACGGGAAACGTGCTCGCAACCACACCCGCAATGCGGGCTCGTGCGACTGCACGTCTTCTGCAAACCAACGCGTGAGAGTCTGGCTTGCGCTCGGCGATGGTTCAGAATCGGGGGGCATGAACTTTGCGCCGCACGCAAGAGAATTAACCCACAGATGCAAGCGGGATCGGGGCTGTCAGCGAGCCACCAGCACGCTGTCGTGAAGCAAATCGGGCGGCAGGAACATGGGGAGGGATTCCTCCACACGCATTACAATGATGCGCACGCCATTTTCGCCGGGCATTTCCGGCAGCGCGCGACGTAGACGACGTGGTGCAGGAGTCGCTTTTGCGTGTCGCGAGCAGCCACGCCCATCGCGCTGTTTTCCTCGGGAAACTCCGCCGAGGGTACAAAGACGGTGTTGCCGAAGAAATTTTCGAAATCACGCCGGAAGGCGCTAACCGTAATCTGGCCGACTCCCTGCAAATAGTACTCAAGCCGGGCGTTGAACGTGCGCGCGCTCGACAATAGTGCCCGTCGCGGGGTTAGTGACGCGACCTTCAACGGAGCCACTGGGGGCTTGAGCACAAAGCTGTGCCAACGCTGAAAAGAACTCGCAGAAGATTTTCCGCCGTGGCGACAGATCTGAGGCGCATTTTTATTTTGGTATTCTCCACGACAAGCCCAACCGATCGCTCCACCTCAGCCCTCGCAATCGCAACTGCCCTGAACCACTCAGCTCGCCACCTTGACGCCGCGGCGAATCGCCCAAATCGCTTTCGCCTGTGCGATCGTATCCGCGAGCACGTCGGGTGTCAGTGCCTGTTTCGGATCATCACCGATGCCGTGGCTTGGGCTGACGTGCGCCTCGATGCACAAGCCGTCCGCACCATACGCGACTGCCGCCAGCGCACACGCCGGCACATACGAAGCTTTACCCACCGAATGCGACGGATCAACGACCACGGGCGCCCACGTCTTCTCTTTCAAGAGCGGCGTGATGCTTTCGTCGGGGTGATTGCGGTAGCCGTCGAGCGTGGGCGCCGTGCCGCGTGGACACAGAATGATATTCGGATTACCGAAGGCCGCGATGTACTCGCCGGCCGAAATGAACTCGCTGATCGGCCCCATGTGGATGCTGCGTTTGAGCAGGACCGCCACATCGCGTTCGGCGACTGCGCGGCCAACGGCGCGCAGCAAGGAATAGTTGAGAGCATTCCGCGCGCCGATCTGGAGCGAGGTCACTCCAGCATCGAGTGCCAGCTTGATGTGCGACTCCTCCATCACCTCCGTGTCGACCGGCAATCCGGTTCGCCGCGAGCCTTCGAGCAAAATATCCAACGACTTTACGTCGCCTTGAAACGTGTACGGATTTGTGCGCGGTTTCCACACGCCGCCGCGGATCATATGCGCCCCGGCCTCCTTCACCGCCTGCGCCGTCTCGTAGAAGTAATTGGGATTCTTCGGGTCGATCGTGCAGGTGCCGGCGATCACGAACAGCTCTTCGCCGAGCGTCACACCACCGAGGGTGATCCGATGGCTGGCCAGGTCGGAGCGTTTGTCCATCAGCTTGAACGGCGACTGAATCCGGTCGATCCGCTCGACATAGTCGAGACCCTCGAGACGGTTGATCATCAGTTCATCCCGCTCGTCACCAACGATCGCATAAATTGTCCGCACGGCGCCAACGATCGGCTGAATCTTGCAACCAAACTCCGTCACAATCGCTGTGACAGTACTGAGTTGTTCGGGCGTGAGGCGGTTGGTCTTCGGGAGGATCATGACTCGTGGCTGGATCGCGGATGCAAATGAAGGACCTGAAGCATTCCGCGTATTCCGCCGCTCCTGTCAAAGGAACTTCTCGAACTCCGGCGGTACGGGCGCACGGGCCCCAAAGGTTTGGCGCCGGCCCGCGAAGTCATATTCAAACTTGGTTTCGAGCGAATGCAGAAACAGTCGCTTCGTTCCGGCGGCCTTCGCGAACGCCCGATTCCGGGCGAAATCACCGTAGGTTTGGTCGCCCACAATCGGCAGCTGGCGCTTGGCGCATTGCACGCGCAGTTGGTGGCTTCGCCCCGTCCGCGGTTCGAGCCGGATCATCGCCAGGCGCGGTTCGCCGCGACTCGCTCGCACCATCGTCATCCGACATTCCGCCGGCACATTCCCGGCCGATGCAACCGTCCGAATCTGGCCCGCGCGCTTCTGGACCGCGAGCAGATCGGTCCAGACCTCAGTGGGCTTGCGCGGACTGCCAAAGACGAGCGCTTGGTAAACTTTGTGGACGTCCTTGCGCTTAAACTGCGCGCGAATCTCGGTCGCGAGCTCCACATTCGTCGCCGCGAGAATCACCCCCGAGGTGGCCGAATCCAACCGGTTCAAGAGCCACAGCCGACGCTGTTTCCCCTTCGCGTCGTTCCACTCGAAGAATTCGCCCTCGGTCACGTAGGGGGCAGTCAACAATGAGCGGGGTTCTTCCCCGCGCTCGTTCGGATGGGACAGGATACCCGCGGGTTTGTCCAAGGCCATGAGGCCGTGGAGATCGCGATTCAAGATCGTGACCTCGCGTCCCAGGGGAAGTGAGTCCCACCAGCTGGCGCCCTGAGTGCTCACGCGTGGGCCGGGGCCGCGGGACAGGTTGGTGCGAAGGTTGCGAGGATGCGGTTCTGATGCAGGGAGGTATCCATCTTTCGAAAGGAATGAGGCGAGTCTCCGTCGCGTTCAACGTCGTATCACGATCGTTGGGACGTAAATCGTGAGATCCCGACCGATTTTGATAGGGGCGGTAATCGTTGTCTTCAGCCCAAACATTCGGCAACCGCCTTGGTTATACCACTATCTTATGAGCTTTAGACCCTTCCCGGGGACCCAACCTGGGTCGTGGCCTGAAAGCTCCGGTGAAAACGAATCGGCCACGAGCGAACTCGGGCCCTACCTCGAGCGGCCCTGTATATCAGCATCTACCTCGATCCGTGCCGATCAGCAATGGCCCCTACCCTTCACTGATAATGGAAGGTGAAGGTCATTTCCTGCTTGGGACCCAGCACGGCCTTCATGTCGTCCGTCCACTGACCGTACGGGGCTCGATCCGTGATCGCGCTCACGCAGGCGCGGGAAGCGGTGTCATTGGCGGTCGAGTCCACGTTTACGATCTCGGTGATTTTACCTTCATCATCCATGACGAACTTGACGGTTACCGTGCTGTTCGAGGCGGGGTTCGCGCGCCATTCCACGAGGATGCGTTCCCACTGGATTTGCACCGTGTCGATCATGCGCTGCAGGTAAGCGCCGTAATTGCTCCAACGCGCATCGACTGCGGTCGGGCCGATGTTCTTCGTGCCTGCCAGTCTCTCGGCGAGAATGGCCGGGCGGGCCTTCACGGTCTCGGTGATTTGCGGCCGCGGCCGGGGACGGTTGCGGTCAATCGCCGGTTGCATGGCGATCGCGCCCTCGATGAGGGGAACGTCCCGCGCACCCTCGATTTTTTCCGGAATGGGACGCGCCGATGGGTTCGTCTTGGCGATATTGGTGCCGAAGCCGATCTTACTCTCGCCGTCCACCTTTTCGAACCCGGGCAACGGCGTTTGCTCGGCGCGTTGCTGCGTCGCAATAGCTTCGGGCGTGGGCGGCGTTTCTTCCGCCGGCGGTTCGGGCGGCACCGCTTCGACGGGACGCGTGAGTTGTCCACTGACGATCTGGTTGGACTCGATATCGGCCTTGCCTTCGAGCGCCGGCCGATCGCTGCGGCCGTCCGGCGTCGGCTTTTCCTGCGCCACCTGTTGATTTTGCGCGGCGAAGTTGGTCGTCTTGTCGGGAATATTTTCCGGCGCCTCCGGGTTCGTCTCCACAAACTTGAACGGATCCGCCTGCTTTTCGGGCGGCTTAAGGAAACTCTCGGGCGTAAGCTCGATGTTGTATTCCTTGCCTTTGGCGCCAGCCGCTCCCGTCCCCATCACCGGCTCGAACTGCAGCAGTAACGGCCCCACCACCAGCAACAGCAGGTGAATCAGGATCATGCCGGCGATTCCGATCACGACCGAACGAGAATCGGGGTCACCCCAGATGCGTGCACACCACCGGCGAAAAGCGGTAGACGCGGTGGGAGTGGCAACAGTTTGGCTCATGGATGACTGGCTGGCTGGACGCTAGCTGAAAGATAAAGTCATGCGAGCAGACCACACCGCGTCAAAATATGTTTCGTCGTTTCCAGCGGCAGCCCAACGATGTTCGTCAGCGAACCCTCGTAACCCGCAACCAGCAGTTCGCTGTGATCCTGAATCCCGTAACCACCCGCCTTGTCGAGGGTATGCACGAGACTGAGATACGTCTCAATCGTTTGGTCCGTCAGAGGTTTGAATGTCACGGTGCTGGCGACGCCGTCGTCGAGTTTTAAGCCGTCACGCGTGCGACGGATCGCCAAACCAGTGAAAACCGTATGGGCGCGACCGCTGAGCCGCCGCAGCATGGCGCGCGCTTCGAGGGCGTTCGCCGGTTTATTAAGAGAGTGCCCGTCGATGAATACCGTGGTGTCCGCGCCGAGCACGACCGCATCCGGGTGCCGCGCTGCCACCCAATCCGCTTTCAACGCGGCGTTGTGCGCCACCATTACCCGCGGGTCGGTGGTCGATTCCTCGTGCTCTGTCACCTCGGCGACAACGACCTCGAACGCCAGGCCAAGCTCGCCGAGCAGTTCGCGCCGGCGCGGAGAAGCGGAGGCGAGAATCAATCGCGGTGCAGCGGAACAAGAATTCAGCAGTTCAGCCATGGATCTTCAGGGCAGGCTGCGGAAGTTATGAGACCCGAAAAGGCGGCATCAGCGGGAGGGCCCCGAGCGCGCTCGTGCCCGATTCTTTTTTGCCGGCCGTTTCAGGCCACGACCAAGGTCGGGCCCTACCTCGGAAAAGTGAGCGGCTCAAGGCACCTTTTCGCCCAGCACGGCGCGCACGTTGCCCTTGGCCCGGGCGAGTTCGACTCGACTCAGATTGTACTGGAAAACGGCCTCCACCAAATTGTCCTCCGCGATCGCCAGGCGGTTCTGCGCTTCGACGACTTCGCGGTTGTCCGCCACGCCCTGCTGGTAACGCTGCTGGGCGAGGCGCAGTTCTTCCTGCGAGAGACGCACGGTTTTCTCCGCCACCACGATCTGCGCGTTGCGCGAGCCCGCGTCTTGCACGGCAAGACGAACTTCGGATGAAATCTGCAACTCGAGGCTGCGCACCCGGAATTCCTGCGAGCGCTGACGTGAAAGCGCGATTCGCCGATTGGCGCTGCTGCGGAAGCCGTCAAAGAACGGCATGCTGATGTTCACGCCCGCACTCCATTGCTCCTGCTTGCTGTCGTCGTCCCACTTCGCCGACGCCAGGCCGTAGTTGCCGCTCAAGGCCAAGGTGGGCAGCCGCTCGTACGTCGCGGTGCGCACGGCCAGCTTCGACTGTTCGAGCGACTTCTGGGCGGCGATCAAATCAGCGCGTTTCTCAAAGGCGGTCTTCTCTTCAGACAACGCAAACAAATCGGGATTCACGCGCTGCACCTGGAAATTTTCGAAACGCAGCGGGCGCATGGGCTCGATATCGAGCAGCCGCTTCAAAAACAGTTCACTCTGCACGAGCGCGGTCACCTGCTGCAGCCGCGCCTGCTCGGCCTGCGCCAGCTGGGCCTCGGCGCGTGTGACGTCGATCTGCGTCGCGACGCCCGCGTTGAGTTGGTTGCTCGCCAAACTCAGCAGCGATTGCGCACGGGCGATGTTGGCGTCGAGCACATCGAGGCGGCGGAGATTGCGCAGGTGGGCGAAATACGTCTCCGCGACGTCCGCCAACACCGTTTGTACCACGGCCTGGAAGTTTTCCTGCGCGACCTGGGCGCCAAGCTTGAGACCCTTCAGCGCGGAAAACACCGCCGGATTAAAGGCCGCAAAGTTACCTGAGATCAGCGCGTCGAAGCGACTGGCGGGGCGCCCGGAAGCCACGACGACCGTCGCGATACTCACGCCTTGCGAGCGGCGTTGCTGCACGGAGCCCGAGATGTTGGGCAGGACGTTGGCCCGCTGCAGGGTCACCGACGCGAGCGCTTGCACGGCCGCTTCGCGACTCAGGAGGACGTTCAGATTAACGCCCTCGACCGACCCGAGCGCCTGCTCGAGCGTGATCACGTTCGCATCCGCGGCGCAAAGCGGGGCGGCAAGTATCAGCGAAACAACGACGAGTCGAAGCGAGGCAATGCGCATAAGTGGAAGGCGTAGCAAATCGTGCGCTTGACGCATAGCGCAAGCCCGGGTTGCGAGTTGTCACACGTTGTAAAGCCGTTCACGTTAGCCGACCTTAATTTAATGCGCCTCGGTCTCGCCCAACTCAATCCCACCGTCGGTGACCTTGCCGGCAATCGCCGCAAGATTCTCGATGCCTATGCCAAACTCGTCGCCCAGGGGGCAGAACTCGTTATTTTTCCCGAACTGGCCGTGTGCGGCTATCCGCCGCGCGATCTGCTTTTCAAGCGTCGGTTCGTGAGTGATGTCGCGGAATCGCTCCAGGAAATCGCTGCGGCCGTCGGTGCGGTCCCGGCCCTCATTGGCACGGTGGAGACGAATCCGACGGGTCGGGGACGTCCCTTCTACAACTCAGCCGCGTTTTGTTACCGCGGAAAAATCGGCGCGGTCGCCCGAAAATGTCTGCTACCGACGTACGATGTCTTCGACGAGGATCGTTACTTCGAACCCGCCGTATCACCCACGGTGATTCAGCACGCGGGTCATCGCATCGGGATCACCATTTGCGAGGACATCTGGACGCATCCGACCATCAGCACGCGGCGCCTTTACAGCGGGCGCATCCCGCTGGAACAGCTCGCCGAGCAAAAATGCGATTTCATGGTCAACATTTCCGCGAGCCCCTGGCACGCGCAAAAGGAAGCCATCCGGCAGAACCTGGTGATTGCCGATTCCGCCCGGGCGCTCGGCTGCCCCGTGGTTTACGTCAATTGCGTCGGGGGCAACGACGAGTTGATTTTCGATGGCCGCAGCCAGGTTTGCGACGCGAAAGGCCGCGCGGTGGCCGGACTCAAGGCGTTTGCGGAAGACCTGCGGGTAGTCGACGTGCAAAATCACGGCACGAATGCGCCGTTTGAGACGCCCGCACTGGATCCCAGCTTTGTCGCCGACGAATGTGGGGACATCTTTAATGCGCTCGTACTCGGGCTCCGCGATTATGCGCACAAGAGCGGGTTCAAGAAATCCCTGATCGCCCTCTCCGGCGGCATTGATTCGGCCGTCGTGGCGGTGCTCGCCGCAGCCGCTTTCGGCCCGGAGAATGTCATGGGCGTGTCTCTCCCCTCCTCCATTTCCTCGCAGCATTCGCGCGACGACGCCCGCATTCTCGCGCAAAACCTGGGCATTCGCTTCGAAACCATCGGCATCGCGGAAGCCGTGGCCGCCAGCGAAGGGCTGCTGGCTCCGCTGTTTTCGGGACGTCCGCGCGACGTCGCCGAGGAGAACATCCAGGCGCGCGTTCGCGGCGTCCTCATGATGGCGCTCTCGAACAAGTTCGGCTCGCTGCTGCTGACCACGGGCAACAAGAGCGAAATGGCGGTGGGCTATTGCACGCTTTACGGTGACATGTGCGGTGGCCTCGCAGTCATCAGCGACGTCTTCAAAATGCAGGTCTACGCGCTGGCGCGTTGGATCAACCGCAAGCAGGAAATCATCCCGGTTTCCACGATCGAGAAGCCGCCCAGTGCCGAACTCCGGCCCGACCAAACGGACCAGGACAGCCTACCGCCCTATGAAGTGCTGGACGCGATCCTGAAAGGGTACGTCGAAGAAGGCTTGTCGCGGCGCGATCTGGTTGCGCAAGGCTTCGCGGAAGCAGTGGTCAACGACGTGGTCCGCAAAGTTGACCTGAACGAATACAAACGAAAGCAAGCCGCCCCCGGCCTGAAAATCACCCCATTAGCCTTCGGCGTCGGCCGGCGCATCCCGATCGTACAGAAATACGTGAGCTAAGAGAACGACCCTGCCTGGAAGACTCAGGCAAACCGCTGATGAACGCTGATGGACGCTAATGAAGACAATTTGTTTAAGGCAGAGGGGTATGAGCTCATGGCTGCCGCGT